>RCNF010001718.1_pt1 | contig 11626 bp, 9 predicted proteins | sample 2041311 | NCBI WGS metagenome assembly RCNF01 (sample SAMN09708228, study PRJNA481090) | Marine sediment metagenome, whole genome shotgun sequencing project. | biome: marine sediment; feature: ocean; material: sediment; isolation source: Sewage treatment plant 2 marine sediment (STP2) ... | reverse complement strand
ATGCCCACCACCTCATCCACCGGCGAGTGCAGGACCAGCAGGGCACGATTCAGCTTCGGCAGCACCTCGAGCATCTCCGCATTATCTAGATCCTCCAGAAACTGGCGCTTGATTCGAAACGGCCGGCCGGCCAGTGTCACCGATGCCTCACCGCTTTTTTCAATTGCTGCACGGGCGTCGCCCAGCAGGTGCCGAACATGCGCCGGGTCGAACGGCGATCCGATGGTCGCCACCGCCTTCACACCGGGGAGATGGCCGGCCGCCTTGAGGCAGGCCGTGCCGCCGAAGGAGTGACCGATGAGAATTTTCGGCGCTGCGTAATGCGCCTCCAGATATTCGGCGGCGGTGATCAGGTCGGCCACGTTGCTGGAGAACGTCGTATCTGAAAAGTCGCCTTCACTGTCACCCAGGCCGGTAAAGTCGAATCGGAGCACGGCAATTCCCTTGCGTGACAGGGCACTGCTGACGGCCGCCACGGCCTTGGTGTGTTTGCTGCAGGTAAAGCAGTGGGCAAAGATTGCATAGGCGTCCGGCACTGCTCCCAGCGGCAGATCCAGCCGTCCGGAAAGCGATTCGCCGTTGGCATTCTGAAAACTGAGTGTCTTGAAGTTCATTTCTTCTCCATTGCGGCGTATTCAGAGGGGTTAAGCCAATTTAACTGGAAAAAAACATTGCAAGCACCAAATCTTAGGCAAATAACAAATCACAAAAAACAAATTCCAAACAAATTCCAAATTACAATATCCAAATCTCAAAAATGGCAAAAGCCAATAGTTGATAGTAATTTTGATTTCCTACGTAAAAAAACGAACTTCAAGATTCAGATTCGTAAGCGTTCACGGGTTCAGCGTTCACCGTTCTGGGTTTGTTTTCATTCGTTGACCGTGCTCATAGGCTACCAAGTTCCTGATAAAATCGCTAATCGCAAGGCGAGTAACTCCGCTATGTAACTATTCATTGGATCAGCGTTTACCGTTAAATGATACTTTGGCTGAGGTTCTGGTGCACCCTCAACCGATGAACCCTAAACCGTTAAACCTGTGAACGGCTACTAAGCTACTATTCGCTCTGGATCCATCGGGTGACCTCATTGACCTGCATCATTTCAAAAAAATCCATGCGGATGCCGCTGAACAGACTGAAAATTCCCACCCAGGTGTCTTTCCAGAACCGGTCGCACACGACGGCCACTTTGTCGATGGCGTGGTCGTAAATCCGCAGGAATCGCAGATCATTGTAAAAATCTTCGGCACTGTTAAATGATGGATAGTGACGCATCACCAGCACCAGACGAACACGACCCAGTTCGGCCACGGCCTGGTCCATATCACGGCAGATTGCCTTGTACCGGGCCGCGCGGATCTCCGACCGGACGTCGAGGGTCAGTATGTTTCCCGCACCGGTAAACTCTGAAAGCTGCATGGCGGGCCTCCCTTATTTCGTTTTTATTCCATTATAATCACATTTAACGGTGTTGTACCATCCATACCCGTTTTCTGTCCGATGGCGGGTAGCCGGCGGTGACAGGGAACCCGGCGCTTGCGAATCCTGAAAAAACGGTTACAATAGTCATTTCACAGTCAGTGGGCATTCAGAAGCGAGTTAACCCCCAGCAAAGGAATCCATTTGATGCCGGATAGCAAAAAAGGCTTTTCGAAACCCGTGGAACTGCATTTTACACGCACCAACGGCCCGGTGGATGATGCCATCGACGGGCTGATGGCCCAGGTGGGCGATGTTGCCCACCCGGATATTGTGCGTGAAATCATCCTGGCCGGCCTGAAGGCCGGGCAGGAGAACGGCGGTCGCGCCGATCTGAAGCTGATGAACTCATCCATGAAGGAGATGCGCTTTACCGCCAAAGTCTTCGGTCCCTATCGTACGGTGCGCAAGGTGACGGTGTTCGGCTCGGCCCGGACGCGTTCTGATTCGCCCTTGTATCACATGGCCACCGATCTGGGGAAAAAGCTGGCCGAGGCCGGGTTCATGGTGATCACCGGCGGCGGCCCCGGGATCATGCAAGCCACCAATGAAGGGGCCGGCCCGGAACACTCCTTCGGCGTCAATATCCGGCTGCCCTTCGAACAGAAACCCAACCCCGTGCTGGTGGGCAATCCCCGCCACATCACCTACAAATACTTTTTCAACCGCAAAGTGGCCTTCCTGAAAGAAGCCGATGCGGTGGTCCTGTTCCCCGGCGGGTTCGGCACCCTGGACGAAGCCATGGAGTCCATCACCCTGCTGCAGACCGGCAAACTCTATCCGCTGCCCCTGTTTTGCATTGACGAACCAGCCGGGACCTATTGGGAACACCTGTTCAGTTTCCTTGATAACGAACTCTCCGGACACGGGTACATCTCACATGACGACTTCGGCCTGATTGAACGGGTGACCCGTCCTGCGGATGCCGTGGCCCGGATCCGTCATTTCTACTCGCGATATCACAGCCTGCGGTACGTAGACGACCAGCTGGTCATCCGCATCTCCACGCCTTTGGATCAGAAAGATGTGGACACGCTTAAAAAAGCGTTTGCGGGCATTTTAATCCCCGGGGGGGATATGCGTCTGTCCGGCCCCCTCGACGATGAAATCAACGAGCCGGAACTGGCCCATCTTCCCCGGCTGGTGATGGATTTCAACAAGCGGGATTTCGGGCGGCTGCGGCAGCTGGTGGATGCCATTAACGATTTTTAGGCCGCGTGAAGGGGTCTCCGAGGATTTTTATTCCATCCGTGTTCACACCGATGTATATTGATTGTCGAGACCCTGATCGGTAAAAATTATAGCATGAGGAGCAATTCAGGCATGTTAGAAATCACCGTGTGGAAAAAAATGTGGATTGTGATGGTGGTTGGCTTGATTCTGGCTGGCTGCGCTTCAGTAAAAGTGGATCGAATGGACGTAGATGAGACGGTGGATCTGAGCGGCCGTTGGAACGACACGGATTCCCGACTGGTGTCCGAAGAGATGATCGGCGACGTCCTTTCACGGCCCTGGATCGACCGCTACCGGGCCGGCACGGGCAAGGACCCGGTGGTGATCGTGGGGTCGGTGCGAAACCGCAGTGACGAACACATCAACACCCAGACGTTCGTCAAGGATCTGGAACGCGCCCTGATTAATGCCGGCGAGGTGGAATTTGTCGCCAGCAGCGGCCAGCGCGGAGAGGTCCGTGAGGAAAGAAAAGACCAGGCGGCTAACGCCTCCGAAGCCACTGCCAAAGCGGAGGGCGAAGAGCTCGGTGCCGATTTCATGCTTCAGGGATCGATCAACACCATCTCCGACCGGGTCGAAGGCAAGGAGGTCAAGTACTACCAGGTCAACCTGGAATTGATCGACATCCAGAGCCAGCGCAAGGCGTGGATCGGCGAGAAGAAAATCAAGAAGCTGGTCAAACGCAGCCGCTTCGGTTTTTGATTCGGACATCATCTTTGCAGGTCCGCATGCTCTCTCTGCTGCCCATCATCATGATCTGTCTGATCGCCTCCGGCTGTGCTGGCGGCAATGTTTTTTCCCGGCTGGACCAGAATCTGGCAAGTGGTGACTGCCCGGCGGCCATCGCCCTGATTGACGAGAGCGATGGTGCATACGGCAGCAACAAGCGGCTGCTCTATCTGCTGGATGCTGCCATGGTATACATGCAGTGCGGGAACCTCGATGCGGCCCAATCCAACTTTCGCAGTGCCGAGGACCTTGCCGAGCGCTTGTGGACCGAGAGCATATCCCGGAATGTGCTGTCCCTGGTCACCAACGACACCGTTCAGGCATACGCCGGCGAGGATTTCGAACGGGTGATGATTCACCTGATGTCCGCCATCGGCTACCTGCAGGCCGACCAGCCTGACGAGGCCCTGGTGGAAGCCCGGCGGTTGGATACGCTGCTGGCGGTTTTCAACGATAAGTACGAGAAGAAGAATGTCTACAAGGAGGACGCGTTTGCCCGCTACCTGAGCGGCATCCTCCACGAGGCGGACGGTGCCTGGGACGAGGCCTTCATTGACTACCGCCGGGCTGCAGAGGTCTACCGGGAGGACTACCGGGCATACGGAACGGCCCTGCCGGCAATGCTGCTGGCGGACTTGGTGCGGGCGGCATCGGCCGCTGACCGCATGGCGGACATCGAGGGCCTCATTTCCGCTGACCGCATCGATCAGCCGCACCTTTCCGACGAACCGCCGGACCAGGGCAAGGTTGTCTTTATCACATTTGCCGGATATGCGCCCCAGAAGGTTCAGGACATGGTGGTGGTCCCGACCTCCCATGGCCCTATCGGTGTGGCCTTTCCGCGAATGGTGGTCACGCCGCCCCGCTGCAGCCAGGGTCGCCTGAATCTTTATGGCGGCGATCACTATTTTGAGTCGGATCTGGTGCTGGTGGAAGACATCAACCGTATCGCTGTCAAGAATCTCGAGGACCGCAAGGGACGCATCCTGGCCAAGGCAATCGCCAGAGCCGTGGCCAAACAGGTGGCCATACACCACATTGCCCGATCCAGCGACAGCCGCAACGATCAGCGGACCATCGAGGCGATCCTTAACCTGGTCAATATCCTTCTGGTGGAACGGGCGGATACCCGCAGTTGGCGGACTCTGCCCGGCCGGATTTACATGACCCGGATGCATGTCCCCGCCGGTGAGTATACGGTTGAGCTTCAGGCGTGCGGTGGAACCTGGGCCGATTTCGGGCCCCTGTCGGTGGAACCGGGAACCACCCGGTACCTGTTCCGGGACCTTCGCTACCCGGTTTCGGGAAACAGCGAAACCCTACCTCAATAAACAGTGGCCTAAAACCGATGACTTATAAAATTCTACCGCTGAGCACGCTGAGAAATGATATTTGTCTAGATAAAATGATGACCTCTGCGATCTCGGCGAACTCCGCGGTTAATAAAAGACCATGAAGATGATACCCTATTCGTGGGTCCACCAATTTAGCGGCGCAGTTATGACCGCAGCCGCCCATGGAGAAAGCCGATGAAACGACTGCATTGGATGGTCCTTAACCTGGTTGTGCTAATGGCCGTTGGTTGTGCGGGATCGAAACCTGCCGGGGAAATGTCGGCGGCCGACCCGTTTCCCGACGACCGGTTTCTGACAGCCGAGGCCACAGGAGCCACCGAAGGGGAGGCCAAACGGGCGGCCATGGCCGAGTTGGCCGCAATTTTCGAGTCCCGGGTCTATGCCCGGACCGTCCAGCAGGCCACCTCGTGGATGGGGGAGGGTTTGCCGGAACAGTTTGACAGGCAGGTGGAACAGACCGTTCGCATCCATACGGATGTTCAGTTGGAAGGCGCCCGCATTGGTCGCGTCCAACCGGATAAAGCCGCCGGCGGGTTCCGGGCCCTTGCCGTGCTGGACCGCCGTCAGGCAATCAGCCGGTGGCAGCGGGAACTGGCGGAGACCCAGATGACCATTGACGGCCAGGTGGAAGCCCTCGCCGGGGTCAAGGGACGGCTTTCGCGACTGGCGGCCCTGAACCGTATCACCGCAATGATGGTTCGCCAGGCGGCCATCGAAAGCCGGCTCTCCGTCCTGGGGCGCCCGGCAGCGCCAAGCCTCGATGATCGCTCGGACATCATCGTCCAGCGCGAACGGATGGCCCGTGACGTCTCCTTGTATGTTCAATTGGAAGGCAATCCGGCGCCGCCCTTCACGCGGCGTCTCAATGCCCTGCTGTCCGGCGATGGCTACACGCTTACCCCATACCGGGATGAAGCTGCCGGCCTGATCACCGGTACCATCCGTGTACAGCCCCTGGACCTGGGCAATCCGGATGTACGATTCATCAGAGCCATGGCCGACGTTCAACTATTGGACATGGACACCGACGTGCAGATTGCCGCCTTCGATGAAAGCGTGAGGAAAGCCCATGTGGATGAGGGCGAAGCGGCCCGCCGTGCCGTGGCGGGCGTCGCGGAACAGGTCGCCAACAAGCTTGTGCATGCCTTGAATACGTTAGGGCTCGCACAAAATTAATTTCACATTTTTAGGGCCGATGCATCCCGCCTGGCGGTGTTGCGAAACATTCGGAATATAACCAATATTCCTCAGGTTCTCGCGCCTTGCCAGACGGGCGTCTCAACACTAACCAACGGCGAAATTATGTTTGTGCAAACCCTTGGTTGTGGAGGCCGAATGACCACCGGCCCAACAGTGATGATAACCGAAATCAAACCTATTTTGCAGGAGGCATCATGAAACGAACACTGATCGTCCTGACCCTGGTATCCTTAGCCCTGATGCTGGTTCTGGCAGGCTGCGGCAAGAAGGTGAAGAAGATCGACAACGAACGTTTCGAAGAAGAGTACGAGTATGCCCCGGATTGGGTGCTGGCTGAATACGACGGCGAAAAATTTTCTGCCGTGGGTTCGGCCCGCATCGGCAAGGGCGGCATCCAGTTTGCCCGCACCGAGGCACTGGGCAACGCCCGCAGTGAACTGGCCCGGCAGGTGTCGGTCAAGGTCCGCGGACTGGTGAACACCTTTGCCCAGCAGACGGGCATCGGCGACGACCAGACCATGGATGCCTTTTCAAAGCAGGTATCCAAACTGGTCACCGATGAGACGTTATCCGGTTCCCGGGAAAAGGACACGTGGATTTCTCCCAGCGAAGATATCTATGTGCTGGCCGTTCTGGAAACCGTGGAGGTTAAGGATAGCGTCCGCCGGCAGGTGATCTCCGGCTATCAGCAGGACAGCGCCAAATGGCAGGAGTTCAAAGCCAAAAACGGAAACGAAGAACTGGACGCGGAGATTGAAAAGGCCTTCCGTGAGGGACAATAAAAGGCCACATGTCAACTTCTAAACCCATATTGGTTACCGGCGGCACCGGTTATGTGGGCGGACGGCTCATTCCGCGCCTGCTGGCCGGCGGCCACCGGGTGCGCGCCATGGCCCGCTCCCCCGAGCGGCTGCGTTGCCGACCCTGGGGCGGCCATGAAAAAATGGAAATCGCAGCCGGGGACGCCCTGGACCGGGATGCATTCGCCCGGGCGGCCGAAGGCTGCGGGACGGCCTATTACCTGATCCATTCCATGAATGCCCACAAGGGACGTTTTGCCGATGCGGATCGAACGGCGGCTGATAACATGGTTGCGGCAGCCAGGGAAAACCGGTTGTCCCGCATCATCTACCTGGGCGGCCTTGGCGAACAGGGTCACGAAGCCCTGAGCCACCACCTGAAATCGCGTCACGAGGTGGAACGGATCCTCCAGGCAGGTCCGGTGCCGGTGACCAACCTGCGGGCGGCCATGATCCTGGGATCGGGCAGCGCCTCCTTCGAGATGCTGCGCTACCTGGTGGATCGTCTGCCAATGATGATTACCCCCCGATGGGTCCAGACCCCCTGCCAGCCTATTGCTATCAGCAACGTGCTGGATTACCTGGAGGGCTGCCTGACGGTTCCCGAAACCATTGGCAAAACCTTCGATATCGGCGGGCCGGATGTGCTGAACTACCGGGACATCATTCAGATTTATGCCCGTGAGGCAGGCTTGCGGCGGCGTTTCATCATTCCCGTACCGGTGCTGACCCCCTGGCTCAGTGCCAAGTGGGTTCACCTGGTGACGCCGGTACCGGCCGCCATCGCCCAGCCCCTGGCCGAAGGATTGAGCATACCCGTTATCTGCCGGGACCATCGCATTCGGGATTTGGTGCCGGTGAATCTCACGGATACCCGGCAGACCATCCGAAAGGCCCTGGACCGTATCCGCCAGGAACAGGTGGACACCTGCTGGTTTGACGGCGGCGGCAGTCTGCCCCCGGAGTGGACCACCTGCGGGGATGCCGATTATGCCGGCGGAACCGTGCTGGGCGGAGCCCACCGTATCGTTCTGGCGGGTGACGCAAAAACGGTCTGGTCGACGGTAGAGGCCATCGGCGGCAAAAACGGCTGGTACTTCGCCCACAGCCTGTGGCGGCTGCGGGGCATTATGGACCGCCTTGCGGGTGGCCCCGGCCTGCGACGGGGGCGCCGTCATCCCACACGTCTGCGCGTGGGCGACGGGCTGGATTTCTGGCGGGTCATCGCCGTGGAACCGCCCCATCGCCTTCTGCTACTGGCGGAGATGAAGACGCCGGGGGACGCGCTGCTTGAATTTATGATCACACCGGAAGGCCCGGGCAAGGTGGAGCTGAAGATGGTGTCGCGTTTCCTGCCCCGGGGCCTGGCCGGCATTCTCTACTGGTACGCCCTGCTACCCACTCACCGGTGGCTTTTTGAAGGCATGCTGCGCGCAGTAGCCGGAAAAACCGGTCTTCCTGTAATGAATGGTCCTGAAAAAGCCCCGATGACCTCGCCCCTCGAATGCCGTTTGTAGAGCCCATGTCATCAATAGTCTGCGTGCCGCGTGCCCATGGCGGCGTTATGAAGCGGCGACCTGTATGCGCCACGTTTTTATCGTTGCATACGTTGCCCTGAACGGCATGCAATGTAAAGTTCATGCCTGACATCATAATACCTTGTAAATTATGATTTCGTCTTCCTTGCCTTTTACTCTAACCGATTCAAGTTGTACGGTATCATAGGATTCGGAAAGAAGATTAAAGGTGGTCTGGCTGATGATGATATCACTATCATATTGTTTGGTCAGTCCTTCAATTCGGGAGGCTGAATTGACCGTATCTCCAACCAAGGCATATGACATCCGATCTTCGCTGCCGATGTTGCCCGCAAGCACGGCTCCGGAATGGATGCCAATTCCGTGAGACAGCGCTTTAAATCCCTGCTGTTCAAGCCTCATATTCAAGGCGCCCAGGCGCTTTCTCATCTCCAGGGCCGCTTTCACCGCCATATCAGGATGGTCGTCAATACCAATAGGCGCTCCGAAAGCCGCTTGGATTTCATCTCCAACATATTGTAATACGATGCCATTGTTAGCTTTAATAGCCAGGGTCATTTCATTAAAATATTGGTTCATAATGGTAACCACATGCTTGGGATGGTTTTGCTCCACTAAGGGTGTGAAATTTCTCAGGTCGGAAAATAAAAGGGTGGCCCGTTTCATTTCCCCGTCAAGGGAAGTCTTGCCGGCAATGATTTCATCCATGATCTCCTGGGAGAAAAATTTCCCAAATGATTCTTTTATGTTCTGGCTCTCTCGCATGCTTTTTATCATCAGGTTGAAACCTTCGGCCACATCACCCAATTCGTCATTGGATACAATTTCCACACGGGCATCCAGATTGTTCTTTTCAACCTTTTTAATGGCATCTTTTATTTGAAGAAGGGGTTCGGATATACTTTTTGACAGAAAGTAAGCAAGGATCAAACAGATGGCCAATGAATCTGTTACAATGAAAACCAGTTCCCTGACAAGGGATGACATGATCTGGGCTCTTGTGATTGCATCAGCTATATGAAGTGCCATAATCTTGGAATAGATAGCTATGCTAAGAACCGGCAGCGGAATGAGAGTAATGCCTAAAAATACGATTATAAATCGTTTTTGAACACTGAGCTTAAACACATGTTTGACACGACTCAGGTATCCTTCAGGGAAAAATTTAGGAATATACTTCCGCCATGCATTTTCCAGAACAAAATAGAGAATCAAGGTTGTGACACCGCCACCCAGAAGGGAAATTCCAAAAAACTGCCTTAAACAATAAATGAGGTTCGGCGTCTCAATGCTGAAAATTTTACTGGCTATCAATGGTTGTAAAAGTCCGAATATAAACCCTGCCAGGATCCAGACCATAAAGGTAATTACAGACACGACCATGGGAAATCGCAGGGCTTCCCTTTGAAGATGATAAACTTCGGATTCTTCCAGGGAGTGTATTTGAATATGGCCATAGGCAACTTTGAAAAGGGTTTTTACGGTTTTTCTACTGCTCACGTTAAAACCTAAGACCAGGACTGCAGTACCGATTACAAAAAAAAGGGGTGAGTAATAAGCAGGGATATTCTCATGAAGCACACCCGATTTCAGGATTAATGAAAAGTATAAAAAAGTGAATACGGCACCGATTATATTTATCAATGGCAGTAAAAAAGTGATTCTTTTCATAACCAATCCTTTAGATTTTTTCTGTGGTCGGCTAGATTTTCTAATCCGATCAAAAAAAAATAGTAATCGAATTGGCCTGACAGTCAGGCTAATTGAGAGACTCGAATTATTGGTTGTGTCCAATAAATCAGATCGGATTGAAAACGAAATGACGTTTAAATGAAATTTGACTATAATTGATCAGGAGATTGAGCACAACCTAACGTATATCAAGAAAATAAGCCCTTGCTACAGATACCGTGCAAAAAATGGATCGAAAGCCGGTTTTAGCTCACTTTCACATCCGCTTTCGGCTTGGATGTGAGAATGGGGCGGCTGGTATGCGCACTTGTGTCTTGGTCAAGGGCTTGAACCGATGTCAGGCCGAAATCACCCAGGATCGTGTACAGGAAAGGAACCACCAACAGCAGAAAAATGGTGGAGGCGATCATGCCGGACACGACACTGGTGGCCAGGGGGATGAGAATCGGGGCCTGCAAGCTTTTCTCGGACAACAGCGGCAACAGCCAGGCGATGGTCGAGAGTGATGTGATCAGTACCGCCCAGGAGCCCTCGCGACTGGCATGACGGGCGGCATCGGCGATCATCCGGCGATGACCCCGGATGCCTCGGCGACAACCCCGTCGGGTGGACCGGTGAGCCGTGCCCTGAGGATGCGTCCGATGAAGATCGGGTGGCCGCCGGCATCCACGGGGAGTTGATCCTCGGTTTCGATGGTGACGGTTCGGGTACTGGTGCCGGCTTCCACTGCCAGGGTCCTGACCATGCCGGCCAACTCGTTTTTGGCAAATGCATCGGCTTCTTCGAAGACGTTGAAGCGTCGGGCGCCCGAGAGGCCTTCGATGAGAAACCCGCTGCCGCCGCCGGGAATGATGCGCACCTGGCGTTCGATGACGACGTTGCTGGTAATGGCCCCGATGGCGTTGGCCACGTCGGCATGCTCGGGCAGCACGGCCCGTGCACCGATCATGGCGGCAGCCCGGGGAAGGAAAAAAGCGATGGGTGCACCGATGCCGATCACCGGCCGCTTGAAATCGATGTGCAGACGATAGTAGTTGTTGCCGCCGGAAAATACGTTATTCATCAGGGCTTTGCAGACCGGGCAGCTGTGCAGGGCCTCGGGGTTGACCTCATCGTCCAGCTGGCGCTTTAATATCTCCAGGGCCAGGTTCTGCGATACGGTTTCCAGCAGCTCCTGCCGCAGCTCAGTTTCATCCCTTTTACTCAGAGCGGCGATCATGCGGAAGAACGGCCTTACCGCCGCCGTGTCCCAGCGTTGAAATTCACCGGCCAGATGGAGCAGATCGGTCGGGGTCAGGCCGCAGCGCTGGACGACGAAGTTCTCTTCCAGGCGCTGAATCGGAAGGTGGCGGTCGATGAGAACGCCGGTTTTGCGGGTCAACTCGTCGATGGAATGGGGTCGCCTTTCTAACAGGGCCAGGACCGTCTTCTCCATCTGTGTGGGATGGAGATGATCCGCGGTCCCGGTAAGGGCTAAAATCTGCATATTGCGGGTGGAGGTTTCAAAGCTGCGCAGCCGGGTGTTCAGATAATCGATGGCTTCATTGGCACCGCTAAAACTGGATCCCAGCCAAGCTATGGGCGCCACCCGGCGGGG
>RCNF010004534.1_pt1 | contig 11629 bp, 10 predicted proteins | sample 2041311 | NCBI WGS metagenome assembly RCNF01 (sample SAMN09708228, study PRJNA481090) | Marine sediment metagenome, whole genome shotgun sequencing project. | biome: marine sediment; feature: ocean; material: sediment; isolation source: Sewage treatment plant 2 marine sediment (STP2) ... | reverse complement strand
GAAGGGCGGCGTCTACATCGATGCTGGTTTTCAATACTCGTTCACCGGCAAGGGCAGCTTCTTCGCCGAGACGGGTTGGTGGTTGTCGCCGTACGTCGGCGTTCTCGTTCGTAGGCGATAGCCAGTCGACTAACGACGACCGCCGCCACCGCGACGGGCACCGCCTCCGCTTCGGTTCCCTGACCCGCTGCGACGGGCGCCGGAAGTCGAGCCGCCCTTATGTGATGGTTGGGTAGACGGTTTACTACTCGGCCGCTGAGAGGGTTTGGTTGACGGCTTGGTGCTCGGCTGAGAGGGTTTGGTTGACGGCTTATTGCTGGGCTGAGAGGGTTTGGTCGACGGCCTATTGCTGGGCTGGGACGGTTTGGTCGACGGCTTGCCACCCTGACCGGGTTTGCCGCCCTGACCGGGCTTACCTCCGTAGCCCGGTTTGCCGCCATGACTCGGGTGGCCGCCGTGACTTGGTGGCCTGTGGTGCGTGTGCGCGTAGTGGTAGTGCGCGCTGCGATAGGCGGGGGGACGACCGTAGTGCGCATGCCGGTGATACCAGTGGTAGTGGTAGTACGGGTGCCACACCGGAAAAAGGATCAACGGCGCGACGTAGACGCCCGTCCACACATACACCGTGGTGGTCGAGGTCTGCGGCGCTGGGGTCTCGCTGGTCGGAGCCGGAACTGCCTCGGGGTTGGCCGCAGCATCGGGCCCGCCCGGTGCCGGCGTAGTCCGATAGCTCACCTTGCTAGTGCCCGGTTTCGCCCAACCCGCGTCATGGAACACCCATTGCTTGCCGTTCCATTCCCAGCGCGGCGGCACCAGGATCATGTCCTTGACCTTGTAGACCCACTCACCGCTCGTCCACTCGAACTGGTCGCCGGTCCATCTCCAATGACCGGGCAGCCAGTGGTAGGAAGTCTTCGCGAGCATCTCGGCTGATGGCTGCGGCTCCGCGAGGTCCTCGGGTGTCTCCGGGTGCGGCGGTCTGTTGTTGCTCCCGTCGACGGGCGGCGCATCCGCGGGCGGCGCGTCCTCTGGAGGCGCCGGCATGTCGTCCGGGATCTCGCTCGTCGAACGAACGTCACCTTCCTCAGTCGAATCTTGGGCCACGCTCGAGGCCGAAAAGCCCAGAGCCACCATGGTGATCAGTACTAGTCGCATCCACCCTCCGACCGGCGTTACCGCCCCGCTATTCAACGCTCGTCAAACGTACCGCGATGTGCGCCCAGTTCTTTTTCGACCCTCGAATCCTCGCGCCCCAGTCTGCCAGTCTCATCTGCCAGCCATACTTCTCAAGGAGCGCGCGAAGGCCCGCCTGCTGTTCCGCAGGATCCTCCACGATGCGACCGGTCCCTTCGTGCCACGGTCCCTTTAGCGCTCCGCGAACACTACATTCCGCGATTCGAACTTTCGTGTCTCGTCGCAGGCGTTTGACCTTGTAGGACTCACCGTTGGTGAAGATGATGATCTCGTCTCCGTTCCGAGCACCCCAGACCGGCGTCTGGACTCCGGTCCCGTTCTTCCGGAACGTTTCGAGATTCACATAGGTGGCGTTGCCGAGTTCGTCGATGGCGGACATGCGGCGATCATAGTGCGGTTTGGCTCGGGCGCATCTCTTGCTAAAAGAGAGGCATTATGCTTGACCGACTCTCTCTTCCTCTCTTAGCTTTCACCGTGGCGCTTGGCTGCGGGACGAGCGATTCCAGCAACCCGAACGGCACCGACTACACGCCCACGACCGACCTGTCTGGCTTGTGCACGACACCGCTTTCACCGAACGAACCGCTTTGCAGTACCGCGTTCGGAGACACAGCGTGGTCTGGGTCGCACAGAGCGAGCTACGCGCAGGGCTCGTCGGGTCTGCCAGGGCCAACAGACAGTGCGACGACCAGCAGCGAGCACTTCGCGCTCCGTGGCGCCGGCGCACCGGTCGTCGTCTCCTTCAGCGCGCCGTATGAAGATGGCGGGCGCGCCGTCTGGTCCACCGTCACCGGCGCTGATGCCGCGATCGCCAAAGTCGACCACGACACCTTCGAGATCATCGACTGGTATGTCCCCTCCGAACGTGAGGACGATGCACCCACCTTCACGCTCGGCCTGAGTGGCGCCTACACGGCGATCGACTCGAAGAACCGGTTCATCGCCGGCCGCACCCGCTTTGTCGGCTTCTTTGGCGACAGCGTGGATGGTGACCGCTCGTCGCCAATCGCGCTCAAGAAGCGCATCTTCATGCCCGATGAGGTGTTCTGTAACGAGCGCGACACCATCGCGGGGATGTCGCTGACCTACGACGGCCAGTTGGCTTTTGCCACCGAGTTCGGCAACCTGTTCGTGATCTCGCCCAACGCTGACCCGGACAATCTCGGCGAGGTGCCAGTCGTGTCGACCAATGAGAACTGCGCCGCGGCAGACGAGGCCGACCTCGAGATCGTCTCCAACAGCGTCGCGGTGGACGAAAACGGGGGAATTTACGTTCTCACGAGCGCCGCGATGTACCGGTTCAACTGGGACGGCAGCGAGCTGACGCGCGCGTGGCGCGCTGAGTATGAGTCAGCCACGGAGGTCCCGAGCCCGATCCGGCTGGGCCCAGGTTCAGGTTCGACCCCAAGCCTGATGGGCACCGACGTCGACGACGACCGCTTCGTCGTGATCACCGACGGCCAGGCACTCATGAACTTGGTCCTCTTTTGGCGGGACGAGGTGCCGGCCGACTGGGAGCCCATCGCTCCAGGCAAAGATCCCCGAATCGCGTGCGAGGTGCCGGTCGACTTCGGTACGGGGGCTACCCAGGCGATCTCTGAACAATCGGTAGCCGTGCGTGGCTATGCCGCGGTTGTCGTCAATGACCTGCTCACGAACCCGACGATCAATCCTCCGTCGATGCTAGCGCTCGGCGCGATCGCGCAGAACACGGTCTCCGCGCTCGAGGGCGGAATTCCGGAGAAGGCACCGTTCGGCCTCGAGCGAATCGATTGGGACCCCGAGACGCGCACATGCTCCACGGTCTGGGCCAACCCGGACATCAGCGTTCCGAATGGCATCCCCAGCATCAGCGAGGGCGCCGGTCTCGTGTACGGGGCGGGTCAGCGTGATGGCCAGTTCGGTCTCGAGGGGCTCGACTTCGAAACCGGGGAGTCGCGTGTGTGGGTACCAGCCGGCTCAGGCGAGTGCCCCCCGGAGCTTCTCACCATCGTCAAGGTTCTTCCCGGCGTCGCAGACGTCCTCGAGCAGGTCCCCGACTCTTGCGAGAACTCGATCTACGCGGCGACCACCGTTGCCCCCGACGGGACCGTCTACACCGGCACGTTCAACGGGATGACGCGCTACGTCCCCACGACGGCCGCAACGATTCCTGCGGCCTCGCAAGCGCCCGTAGGCGTTGAACAAGCGCTCGACCTGCTCGCACGATCGGAGTCCGACACACCGACGAGCATCAGCGAGCGCGACTACCTTCGGCGAGCGCTGGTTCAACTGGTTGCGACCCAGTCCGCCGCTTCGGAGGCGGGTCTCACCGATGTCCACGCAGCAGCCGCCGAGGCCATGAAGTCGATCGATGCTGCCGTCACAGCGCTCGACGCGGGCCAGCCATACGTCGCCGACGTACAGTCCGCACGCGCCGCGCTGAGCGCTCTCTAGGCAACCCCTTCGAGCCGCGCCACTTTCGCTGGTGCGCTAGTTGATCGGCGCGCCGTCGTCGATCCACTGACGAACGACGTTTATCTTGGCTTCGCACAAAGGAAGTCCGACCGGCATCTGCAGGAATGGCGCTGGAATGTTCTGACCGAGCAGCTTGTTCATTACGTACGAGTTCGCGCTGTCGCCCGGTGCAACTCGCAAGCCGTCCACCTGCTCTGCGTCGACGTCGATCAAGTCCGCTGCGGAGGCCTCAGCACCGCTGAGATCGAGGTTCGCCTGCGGAAGATTCGCGTCATGACAAGAACTGGCGGCGCAGCTGCCGTTGAAGACACCGACCTGGATCGATTCCAGTGTGGGCTCAATGGCATCGATACAAACGCCGTCGCATTCCACCTCGCCGCTCGGACAGGTGCTACCGCCGCTGCCGCTGTCACCACAACCGACCATTCCCAAGCCCATGCTGACGAGCAAGGACAACCTAAGAGCAAATCTTTTCATCGCACGCGTATAGTTTCTGCCCTGGCCGGCGTAAAGGGATTAACTCTCCCCCATCCTATACCCCAACAACCCCGTCACCCTTGCACCGCCCACCCCCCACAGCGTAAACCCCCCCAGGAAAAGGGGACGGTCCCCTTTTTGAAAGAGATAATTTTCGTGACCGCGGAAGTCGCTGCAACAACACGTCCCAACTCTGTCCCGACACGACCGATCCCGCGGATGAAGGGGCACTGGTTCTGGGGCTGCGCGCTCGAACTGGCTGGCGAACGTTCGAACTTCCTGATCGACAATCACGCGAAGTACGGAGACGTGTTCATCTCCCGAGCGCTGGTTCGCGATCTCCTGTTCGTTCGGGACCCTGCGGTCGTGAACGCGATCAACGTCACGCATTGGGCCGACTTCTACAAGCCCGACTACATCAAGTCGATGTGGAAGCCGTTCCTCGGCGACGGCCTCATTCCCAACGACGGAGAGTCTTGGAAGCGCCAACACAAGCTGATCCTTCCCGGCTTTCATAAAAAGCGTGTCGACGCGTACGCCCCGACGATGGCCGCGTTCACAGAGCGCATGCTCAACCGTTGGAAAGAAGGTGAGCGCCGCGACATGCGTCTGGAGCTCAACGCGCTGGCGCTCGAGGTCGTGGCGGACACCTTGTTCGACATCGACATTGGAGAGGGCGACTCCGAGACGATCCGCGACGCACTTGCCGACATCAGTGAAATCCTGGTCACCGACGCGGACAAGATGATCCCGCGCCCCGACTGGTGGCCCACCGCCGCGAACCGTCGAAAGAAGCGAGCCATCGCGAGGATTGAGGAGATCATTCGACGGGTGCACGAAGAGCGCCGCACGAACAAGAAAGACCGCGGCGACCTATTCTCCCACATGGTGTTCGTCGAAGACGAGCAAGGCGGGATGTCCGACAAGCAGCTTCGCGATGAAGCGATGACCTTGATCTTCGCTGGCCACGAGACGACGGCGCACGCGCTAACTTGGACCTGGTACCTGCTTGCGAAAAACCCCGACAAAGTCGCCAAGATGAGAGAGGAGCTCATCGGGGTCCTGCAGGGCAGGCGTGCCGAGATCGAGGATCTCCCCAACCTTCCGTATCTCGAGATGGTCGTGAAGGAATCGCTGCGGCTTCTGCCGTCCGTGTGGGCGTACGCACGCCAAGCGCAACGCGATCTCGTCATCGAGGGCTACGAGATCAAGAAGGGCCAGACGATCACGATCAGCCACATCGCCGCCGGTCGGAACCCGAAGTACTACGACAATCCGCTGGAGTTTCGACCCGAGCGCTGGACACGCGACTTCGAACGAAGTCTTCCGCGAGGCGCCTACGTTCCGTTCGCAGGCGGCCCACGCGTATGCCTCGGCAAGCAGTTCGCGATGATCGAGATGCGAATGATCCTCGCCACGCTGTTGCAGCGGATCGAGCCCAACCTCGCCGACGGCTTCGAGCCTGACTTCGTGACCGAGCTGTCGATGCATCCGGGCGAGCGCGGCATGCAGGCTGACGTGCGTTTCTACTAGCGAACCTCGCCGGGCTTCCCTCAAGTGCTGCGTTCGAGGAATCGGAGCCAGAGCACGGACGATATGGAAGCGAAGTACTCGTAGGCCAGAACGCCCCAAGTGTACCCGGTACTGCTTTCGTCGACCCACAAGCCGTAGCTACGACTCAAGGCAAGACAGCCGCCTACGATGGCGAGGGTAAGCAGAAAGTTCGGAAGGAACCGCGTGTCCAAAAGCGCCAGCATGGCGAACAGACCTACTGCGGTTTGCACGCCGCCGTACATCGCACGCAGATCGCTGTTGCCGCTTGGGGTGAGGCCCACGACCCCAATGACGTCTGCGATGAGATTGATGTCGAACACGCACATCAGGCCCCAGGGCAACCACACCAACACGGTGAATAGGAGGTACAGCTTGATGTACTTCATTGGGTCTGCGCTCCGCAGAACAGGCTACGTCAGCCCAGCCTCGCAGGAGATGCTGGTGCGCTTCGCGGACGCATCCTTCAGCGCTATGTCCTCTAGATCAAAGGGTTTTACGCCACTCGCCGGTCTAGCAGGGCTCACTCCAAGCCGTCAATAAGAAGAAAGAAACATAATACAAATCTTGTCTGCTGTATCATGCCGTGTTATCACTCTCTTCGCAGCCGCGGCTGCGCTCTACCAGAGGCTCGAGATGGCAACAATTATCATAGACGACTGCATCAACTGCGGGGCTTGCGAGGACGAGTGCCCGAATGGGGCCATCTCGATGGGAGAGGAGATCTTCGTCATCGATCCCATGCTCTGCACCGAGTGCGTGGGTCACCACGGGGAGCAAATGTGCGCCGCCGCCTGTCCCCCAGAGGTCTGCGTCCAGGATGACGAGAGAGTCGAAACCGAAGAGACTCTTTTCGCCCGGGCGCAGAAGATCCATCCCGACCGATCACTTACCCTCACCACCGAGACCTCGCACTACCGTGCGAACCAGAGCTGAGGCGAGAGGAACGAATTGATGTCTGAGTACGACGTAGTCATCGTGGGCGCGGGCCACAACGGTCTCACTGCCGGAGTCGAGCTACAGCGCGCTGGCAAGAAGGTCCTGATCCTCGAGAAGACCAACTGGCCCGGCGGGCAAGCAGCGACCAAGGAGCTCTTCAAGGGCTACAAGCACAGCGTCGGCGCCTGGGCGCTTCTTATCTTCCGTGAAGAGCTGATCAAGTACCTCGAGATGGACAAAGAGGGCTTCGAGCTCATTCGGCCGGAGAGCTCGTTCACCGTGTTCGGGGACGAGAGCCAGCCTTGCTTCATCGGCTACACCGATCCGATCGACCTCGCGAACCACATCGCCGAAGATCATGGCATCGACGCTCTCGACGGATTCAACAGACTCGGCTCCTTCTTCGCCCACTTCAAAGAAATGTTCGAGCGGTACGTGCACGAGAAGCCGCCGACGCTCGAGGAGATCATCGCGATGGAGCCGGACGACAAGACCCGTCAGGCGCTGTCGAAGCTCAGCTACGGAAGCGCGATCGAGATCATCCGCGAGTTCTTCAAGGATTCGGACGAGCACGGCTGCATCCAGGGCTCGCTTTCGGCGTCCGCCATCGACGGAACGCACATGGGTCCGTACACCAAGGGCAGCGCCGCTTCGATGTCGTACCACTACACCGCTGGCGACACGTATGATTTCAAGATCCCCAAGGGTGGCATCCCGTCTCGTCCTCGCTCATGAAGGTCTTCCAGCGCTACGGCGGCGAGGTGCGCTTCAAGTCGATCGTCGACGAGTTCATCATCGAGAACGGTGCCGTCGTTGGCGTCCGCATGAAGGATGGCGAAGAGATTCGTTCCGAAGCCACCATTTCGACGCTCGACTCGAAGATGACCTTCGCAAACATGTGCGCGCCGGGCACCCTGCCGCCGGACTTCGCCAACGCGGTCGACGACATCGAGTACGCGAACGGCTACCTCCAGGTTCACATGACCATCAAGGAGCTCCCGACCTTCAAGAACCAGCTCGAGTTCGTGAACGGCACCGTTCAGAGCTGGCTCGTGGCGTACATCAAGGGGCCCGAGCAGCTTCACAAGGCGTGGCAACAGTCGCGTGCAGGTCAGGTTGCCGACGACCCCGCGGTCTACTGCTACTTCCCGTCGCAGCTCGACTCGAGCCTCTCGCCCGGGGACGGCACGCACACCTGCACCATGTTCTCGCACTACTTCCCGACGGACATCCCGGCGGGCAAGCACAACGAGATGAAGAAACTCATGGTCGAGAGGATGATCACGGCGATAGAGCAGGTCATCCCCGACTTCCGCGACCTAATCATGGACCAGGTCGCCTTCACCCAGCGGTACTTCGAGAAGGCTTTCAACGCGACGGAGGGCGATTTCTCGATGGGGCTTCTGCATCCGGGCCAGATGTTCGGCGATCGTCCGGTCCCAGGCTGGGACGGCGGCCACGAGACCCCGCTCGCGAACCTCTACATGGCTGGCGGGGCCTGCCATCCCGGCCCCGGAGTGACCTGCCTACCCGGCCTGAACGGCGCACGCGTCGTGTTGGACAAGCTTGGCGAAGCGAACGAACGAGCGGCCGAGTAGCCGGCACCAAACCACATGGACGACTTCAATCCCCTGGTCCTTCTGATCCCTTTCATCGCAGGGTTCATCGGCTGGTTCACCAACTGGCTTGCCGTGAAGGCGACGCTGTATCCGGTCGAATTCGTAGGCATTCCGCCTGCATTCGGCTGGCAGGGGGTCATTCCGAAGAACACCGAGGAGATGTCACAGAGCTTCAGCCAGCTCATCCACGATAAGCTGCTCAACATCGAAGAGCTCTTCGCGGGCATCGACCACGACGACAACGAAGCGCTCGACAAGGTCGTCGAAGACGTCGCCCAGGAGATCATTCGCGAGGTCTCGACGAACATCGCGCCTGATTCCTGGGCGCGCGCTCGCGAGAAACTGCGCGAGTACATCAACATGTTGGTGCGCCGCAACGTTCGCGCCGTCACCATCGAGATCATGGACCGCATGGCCAAGGAGGCCGGCGACATCATCGACATCGACGCCATCGTGCGTGAGGCGATGCTCGAGGACCGCGCGCTGCTGGGCCGGGTGTTGATCGAGATCGCGGGCCCCGAGTTCAAGTTCATCGAGCGCTCGGGACTCTGGTTTGGCTTTCTCTTCGGCATCGTCCAGATGCTCGTCTGGATCGTCTACCCCGCAGGCTGGGTCCTACCGGCTGCCGGCTTCCTCGTCGGGTACATCACGAACTGGCTGGCTCTGAATCTGATTTTCGAACCCAAAGAGCCGAAGCAGGTCGGGCCGTTGAAGATCCAGGGCGTCTTCATCAAGCGCCAGCGAGAGGTGGCGACCTCGTTCGCGGACGTCATCGCCGAGCGCGTGCTCAACGCCGAAAACATGGTCCAGCACATCAGCGAAGGGCCGAACCGCCAGCGCGTCTTGGGCATTCTCGAGGGCCAGGTCGAGGAGAGCATGAAGGTGTACGAGCGCGACGCGATGGTGGGGATGCTCGTGTCCAAGGACAAGCTCGCAGAGGCCAAGTCCGACCTGCTCGATCGCGTGCGCAACGCCGACATCACCGACAGCAGTCAGATCAAGACGTTTGCCGACCAGTCCTGTCACATCCGCGGCCAGCTCGAAGCGAACCTCGCCGCGCTCGACTCGGCCCAGTTCAGCGGCATCCTGCGCCCGGTCTTCCAAAAGGACGAGCGGAAGCTCATCCTGGCCGGCGGCGTGATCGGCACCGGCATCGGTGCTTTGCAGGTGGTATTCCTCTTCGGCGGCTTCTAGGAGTTCCCGAATCTATTCGGTGACGTCCCGCATTGCTATCACGCCCTGCACCGCGCCCATGTAGACCGTCCCGTCAGGATGGAGATGAACTTGGCCCGTGATCGGGTCGAACGGCCTTCCATCACCAATGTATGTGCGGAAGATCTCCTCGCCGTGCTCCCAACTGGTCGCGGTGAGGTAGAACAAGTCTTGGTCCGGAACGTCGAGATCGGCGCCCCAGCCCCAGATGACGCCGCTTTGCGTGGCGAGTTGCGCGCTGTTTCCGAATGACGTGGTGTTCTTCCAGACGTTCTCGCAGCCGGTCACATTGCCGTCTTGGTCACGCAGGACTCTGTAGCGTTCGATACCGGGATTTATCGTCCTTGCGGGCGCGAATGGGCCCCCGAATCCTGAGTCGTTCACGATGACGATATGGTCGTCGTAGCCGATGAGGGTGTTCTCGGTCGCACTTTCACCTTCGCGAAAGACGGGCACCTTGCACAATGGGGGGGTCGGCTGATCGCGGTCCATGACGAGCACGTTGATCTGACCGTCGGCGTTGTCCGCGATCGAAATGAGATCATCTCGGGTGCCCATAAGCGTCGGGCTTGTGCCCGAGCCCGGAAGAACCCCGCTGATGCGCGTTCCAGGGTCGTAGGGCGCCTCCCAATCCACTTGGACTACGCCATCTTCGTCAGCGACGAGACGGAAGGTCGATTCATAGGTGACGAGGTAGACGCCTCGATCATCGACCACCATCGAGTTCTGCAGCTCTTGTTCGAGATCGGTCATCTCGATCGTGTCCGACTCGATGTCGTAGTAACCGACGCGTCCGTCAGTCACCATGAACCAGACCCGGCCTTCGTAGTCGACCACGGTATCCTGAAGCATCGGGTCATCGACCTCCACGGCAGGCGCAAGCCCAGGGATCTCTTTGGAGTAGTCTTGGACGAACTGCGGCGCGCCATCGATGACTTCAACGTGGTATTGCTCCAGCCGATTGGTCGGGGGGCCAATGATGATGTTGTCGTCCTTGTCGACGCTGAAGTAGGCGCCACCTGCGGCGTTCGTCACGAACGGTTTGAGCCCGAGGTCCCGTTCCGCGACGATGTCGAGGTTCTCGTTGTCGAACATCGTGAGCATGATCCGAATGCCTGTGGCATCGTTTGCGACCAAACAGCTCCCGATCACATAGCCATCTCCGAGAATTGCCATCATGGCGCAGACGCCGGCGATGGTGCCCAATTGACTCGTCACGATCTCGAGGCTTGGGCCAACGGGCCCTGCACGGTCGTACGTCGCCGAGTTGTAGTGATCGTTGTGGATTCGAGAGTCGCCGTTGTTATCGAGAAAAGGATGAGCGGGGATGTCCTTCGGGTCTGCGGGATTGGGCACCGAGGCCTGGCCGACAAAGGGCTCGATGCCTAGCTCCTCCGCAGTCTGTCGCGGCATCGGCGTCGCTTCGCGAATTGGCTCGAAGCGTTGGACGCATGCCGGACTCGCGGAGCCAGCAGGACAGGTCGTATCGTTGCTACAACCGACCGCGACTAGCGTGATGATTGCGGAACAAAGGAAAGCAAAGCGGACGACTCCATCATTGGAGAAAGAAGCAAAGTGCATGGTCGGGCTCCTCCGTCTGCGCCAAATTGATTCGCAAATCACCAGCCCGTTTTGAAACATGAAACAAAACACGTCAACTGTTTCATCCGCAGAAAAAGGGGACAGTCCCCTTTTCATAGGGGTTACTGGTCTAGAGAGAGACGAGTGCAACGCCTGAAAATACGCGGTCTGTCGTCGAGGCGCGTGCGCTCCTTCGAAGCCGACGAGGTGACCTCGCGAGGCCCAGGCGAAACCGATCCGGCTTCGGTTGGCTTGCGGCGAGACGACGTCGAGTCGATTTGGAGCGCGGTCGTCGACTTCTACAAGACCGGTTTTCATCCCGCGCTGGGGCTGTGTATTCGCCGCCGAGGGGAGGTGATCCTCGATCGCACGATTGGGCACGCACGCGGCAACTCGCCCGATGATCCCGAAGGCGCGCCATTGGTTCAGGCGACGCCCGACACGCTCTTCAACTTCTTCTCCGGTTCGAAGGCTGTCACGGCAATGCTCATTCATTTGTTGTCACAGAGAGAGCAACTGCATGTGGACGAACCCGTCGCTACGTTCATTCCCGAGTTCGCGCGGAACCGGAAGCAGCGGATCACAATCCGAGATCTTCT
>RCNF010001717.1_pt1 | contig 11629 bp, 6 predicted proteins | sample 2041311 | NCBI WGS metagenome assembly RCNF01 (sample SAMN09708228, study PRJNA481090) | Marine sediment metagenome, whole genome shotgun sequencing project. | biome: marine sediment; feature: ocean; material: sediment; isolation source: Sewage treatment plant 2 marine sediment (STP2) ... | reverse complement strand
CTCCGTTTTGCGCTGCCGGTGACGCACGTCTATAACCCGCTCCGCTACGCGTGGCGGGCCCACGCCCAGTACCTCGAACTTAACGGCGGTGCGCCGAAGGAGGTTTTGTTTCTGGGAATGAACCCTGGGCCCTGGGGGATGGCCCAGACCGGGGTGCCGTTTGGTGAGGTGGGGGCGGTTCGCGATTGGCTGAAGATCGATGCCGATATCGGACCGCCCGACCGAGAACACCCGAAAAGACAGATCGTGGGCCTCGCCTGTTCCCGCTCGGAGGTCAGTGGCGCCCGGCTGTGGGGTTGGGCGCGGGAGGTATTCGGCACTCCACAGCGTTTCTTCTCCCGTTTCTTCATTGCCAACTACTGTCCACTGGCTTTCCTCGAGGAGAGCGGCCGCAACCGCACTCCGGACAAGCTGCCGGCCGCAGAACGAGAACCCCTTTTCAAGATCTGCGACCGTGCTCTCAGACGTACCGTCGAATACCTGCAACCCAAAATGGTGGTGGGCGTCGGCGCTTTCGCAGAGGGTCGTGCCCGGTCCGCGCTTGACGGTATCGACGTTGCTATCGGCCGCATTCTCCACCCGAGCCCGGCGAGCCCGGCCGCCAACCGTGGGTGGGCAGAACGAGCGACCAGGGAATTGCGAGAGCTGGGTGTAGATCTACCCTGAGATCGAGACCTTGATTCTCCTTTCGAAGCGTTTTTTCGCTATTCTTGCCTCTGGGAGTCATCATGCGCTGGAAATACTCGTGCCCTCATTGCCAAGCCCCGCTCAACCCGGAAGATCGGGTGGTGCTGCACGCCGAATGCGGTGAGCGCCGATTTCTCGCCGGTCTTCATCCCCAGCCCGGCAACTACGAGGTCGAGCTGCCGCCTGGTGAAGAGATGGCCCCAGGCACCCGCTGGGAGTTGTTCTGCCCTGTCTGTGAGAAGAGTCTGGTGTCGGAGCTTTCCGAGGACCTCTGCTCTCTCGTCGTGACGGCGCCGGGCGAGCCCCACCGCGTCTACTTCTCCCGTATTGCCGGCGAGGAGGCCACCTTCGTTGTCTCGGCGGAGGGCATGCTCAAGGACTACGGCATTCACACCGACCGGTACCTGGAGCACATGATCCATGACATCTACAGGCGGTAGCGCTTCGCGCTGAATTCGGAATTCGGAATTCGGAATGCCAGCCACTCACCCAATCTGCGATCGTCCGTATCTGAGAGGCGCGATGGAAATTCCGAATTCCGAATTCCGAATTCCGACTTCGGTCAGTATCCTGTGCCCATGAGAATCGCGGTTCTGACTTCCGGTGGCGTGGACTCCTCAGTCGCACTGAGACGCCTGGTCGAGGAGGGTGGGCACGATCTCACCGCTTTCTATCTCAAAATCTGGCTCGAGGACGAAATGGCTTTCCTCGGCTCCTGTCCGTGGGAGGAGGACCTCGAGTTCGTGCGTTCGGTATGTGAGGTCGCGAAGGTGCCGTTCGAAGTGATCTCCCTCCAGCAGGAGTACCTCGGGACGGTCGTCGCCTATGCGCTGTCGGAGCTCGAAGCAGGTCGAACACCCAGTCCCGATGTGATGTGCAACCGAATGATCAAGTTCGGCGCCTTTGTCGATCGTGTCGGAGACCGCTTCGAACGGGTCGCCTCGGGCCATCACGCCCGGGTCGAGGAGCGAGACGGTTGCTACCACCTGCTGCGCGGTGCGGACCCGAAGAAAGACCAGACCTACTTTCTGTGCCAGCTCTCCCAGGAGCAACTCGCACGATGCCTCTTTCCTATCGGTGATCTCACGAAAACAGCGGTCCGGGAAGAGGCACACCGCTTTGGACTTGCCAACGCCGATCGACCCGACAGCCAGGGCATCTGTTTCCTCGGCCGGGTCCCGTTCGACGACTTCGTCCACCACCACCTCGGCGATCGTCCGGGGGAGATCCGCCGCGCTTCGAATGGAGAGGTCCTCGGCCACCACCGGGGAACCTGGTTCCACACTATCGGTCAGCGTCGCGGCCTCGGTCTCGGCAGCGGTCCGTGGTACGTCGTCGGCAAGGACCTCGACGATGACGGGATCCTTGTCGCCCATGCCGAAGAGCTCGCCGACTATGCCCGCCGTTCGTTTGGAATTGCCAGACCACACTGGATCGCCGACCCGCCGCAAAGGTCCGAGCTGGCTGTGAGGATCCGCCACGGAGAACGCCTCGACCCGTGCACGGTTTCTGCCAGTGCTGACGGATCATTGACCGTAGAATTCGATCTCACCGAGGATCCCGGGGTCGCGCCGGGTCAGTTTGCGGCGCTCTACGACGGGGAGGAGTGTCTTGGCGGGGGCGTGATTGAATGAGACCCAGTTTTGAGTGTTGAGTTATGAGTTTTGAGTTATCCCCCGCCCGCCCATTGTTCGCAGGGGAGGACAGGTGGGAACTCAAAACTAAAAACTGAGAACTCAAAACTTGTGATGACCTGAAACCTTTTTAGTAACGATACGTATCCTCATTATCAATGCCCTCCTTCTGTCGGCGGCCCCGGACCCCCCACGGGGCCGTCGGCATATTTACGGCTCACCCCACCGCACGGATACTCGATGCTCGATGCAACGAGATGGTCGGTCCCTTTCGGTTCTTATCTTTGAGTGGCTGGGCGGATCGAGTATCCAGTATCGAGAATCGTGTGGGCGGGCGGGAGCGTTAGTCCTCGGTGGAAGGCTCGATCCCGAGGCGGTGGATCATCTCGTTGAGGGTGGTAGGGCTCAGCTTGAGGAGTCCGGCAGCACGGCGTTGGATGCCGCCCGACCGCTTGAGAGCTTCGCGGATGAGGTGTTCCTGGTACTCCGCTACCGACCCTCGAAAATCGATGCCCTCGGCAGGGAAAACGGTCGTCGCCGGTGCCGATGGTGAATCACCACGAACCGCCTGGGGGAGCTCGTCAACCTCGATCGATCCGCCCCGGGACAGCACCACAGCGCGCTCAACCGCGTTTTCGAGCTCCCGTACGTTGCCAGGCCAATGATAGTCGGACAGAGCGTCCATGACCTGGGATGAAAAACCCTCGACCTCGCGTTGATTCTCTTCGCTGTATTGGCGCAGAAAATGGGTTGCAAGGAGGGGGATATCTTCGCGCCGATCTCGTAGAGGCGGCATCTCGATATTAATGACGTTGAGGCGGTAGTAGAGGTCCTCGCGGAAGTTGCCCTTTTGAACCTCCTGCCAGAGATCGGTGTTGGTGGCAGCCACAAGGCGGGTGTCCACCGCCTTGGCTTCGACGCTCCCCACTCGACGGATCTCGCGTTCCTGGATAACGCGCAGTAGCTTGGTCTGGGTCTCCGGAGAAATGGTCCCGACCTCGTCGAGAAAAAGAGTGCCGTTGTGCGCGGCCTCGAACAGTCCCTTTCGGGCGCCGACAGCTCCGGTGAATGCGCCCTTGACGTGGCCGAAAAGGGTCGACTCCAGAAGGTCAGCGGGAATCGCCGTGGTGTGGACGGGAACGAATGGGCCATCCCCTCGCGGGCTCAGCCGGTGGATAGCCCGCGCCACCAACTCCTTGCCGGTGCCCGATTCACCGACCACGAGAATGGTTGAGCGGGCCGGGGCGGCGCGACGCATCAGTTCGAAGACCTCTTCGATCCTCCGGCTGGTGCCGACGATTTCGCCCATTCCCTCGAGCCGAGTCCGAAGCTCGAGATTCTCGACCAGCAACATACGCCGCTCGAAGGCACGCCGCACCAGGTGCAGCACTTCTTCGTTCTTGAATGGCTTCGGGACATAGTGGAAGGCGCCCCGTCGCATCGCTTCGATGGCGGATTCCACCGACGAGTACGCGGTGATAACCACCACTGGGAGGTGCGGGTCGAACTCCTTGATGTCGGGCAGCAGATCGAGACCGGATCGATCGGGCAACATCAGATCAAGGAGGACGACGTCGACCTCCTCCTCGCGAAGGATCTGCATGCCATCTGCGGCGGTCGTCGCCTGCAGATATTCGTAGCCATCGCCCGTCAGGAGTGACCCCAGCACATCCTGAAGGACAGGCTCATCATCGATTACGAGGATGGATCCGTTTCCTGCCATTTTTGTAGCCTGATCGTTGCGCGGGCGCCGCCTTGCTCCATGTTTTCGAGTTCGATTTCGCCGCCAAGTTGGGCGATCATATCACGCGTGATGGCGAGGCCCAGGCCGGTACCGCCACGCTCCGTCTTGGTCGTAAAGAACGTTTCAAAGACCTTGTCACCGACCTCCTTGGATATGCCGGGGCCCGAGTCCTCGACCCGAATTTCGGCCCGATCGGCACCACCGTAAACAGAGAAATGAACCAGGCCGTCCGGCGGCGACGCCTCGATGGCGTTGCGCACCAGATTGCTGACCGCGAGCTCGAGCGGACCGACCGAACCCCAGACCATTATCGGCTCCGCCGCCTGTGAAACCTCGAGCTTGTCCTCAGCACCCAGGGACCGCGCAGCATCCTGCGCAGCCCGTACCGCAATGGTCCCCATGTCGAGTACCATCCGGCTGTCGGCCGAATCGCGCACCATTGCGCGCAGATTGGAGACGATACGCGAGACGCGAAAACTCTGGTCGACAAGCTTTGAGACGACCGTCCTCCGTGGATCGTCCTCCGGCGTCATCTTGCCGAGCATCTGGGCAAAGGAAGAAATTCCGGTAAGCGGCGTGTTGATTTCGTGAGCGAGGCCCGAGGCGAGGCGGCCGAGACCCGCGAGGCGTTCCTGTTCGCGCATCCGGTCCTGCAGGTCACGCAGCTCGCTCACGTCCTGCAGCACAACGACTCTGCCGTTGAAGCTGCCGCTGTCGAGCTCGAGCACAGAGACTGCCAGAATGACCCGGCGGGGCGGATCAGAGAGGGTCCGGGCTTCAGTATTGACCGCATGGACAGGGAGCTCTCCGCGCCATTCCTCGGGCAGGTCGACAAGCGTTCCGAGACCGAGGCCGACCAGCGCTCCTGCATCACGGCCGAAGATGCCGGCGGCTTGCCGATTGGCCGATAGAATTGTGGCCGTGGCATCACAGACCAGAATTGCCGCGGCCGAGGACTCAATGATCCGCTGAGTGTTGGTATGGAGGATCCGATACTCTTCGGCCTGGCGTCGAAGATCGTCCAGATACCGGGCGCTTTCTAAAGCAAGCGCCGCCTGGGCGGCAAATGTCGCAACCACCTCTTCGCCTTCGGAACCGAGAGGAAAGACCCCGCGCCGTAATCCGAGATACAGCAGTCCGTGTACGGTCTCGACACGCTCGAGCGGCACCCGCACGGCATAGCCGAGGGTGGCCAGCGGTTCTTCGTGCTCGCCGGGGAACTCCGTATCGACAACCCTGCCGGGCAACCGCATCGGCAGAAGGTCCTCGTCACCCGTGATGCGCTCGAAACTTGCGCCCGCGGTGAGTAGATACGTTGCCACCAGATCGAACTCGAGACCTTCGGTCAATGTCTCCGACAATCTCACCAGCACCTCGCGCGGATCGGTCACCAGCGCCAGCTCACGGCTTGCCCCGGTGAGCAGCGATCTGGGCGCCGGCCGCCCCTGGTGGAGCCACTGGTCGAGGAAACGCTCGACCCGCAGACGCACCGGCTGCAGCAGCACGACCAATAAAACTCCGGTGGCAAACGCAAAGAGGTTACGGAGTGAGCCCAGGCCACCGGTGTATTTGAGCAGAAGATGGTTGGTGAGGGCAAAGATAAAGCCGCCGGTGACCACTACCAGGGTGGCCGAAAGAGAGTCGCGGCTGATCGGTTCGAGGTCCCACAGGCGGTAGCCCTTGAGGGCCGCTACCCAGGTCAGGGGTATGGCGCTGATCGGAAAGACTACGAGCCACGAGAACGGCTCGAACGGTATGCCGACCCAGCGGGGAATAAGAACCAACACGAGAAACGGCGCCAAGCCCACGAAAAGCCCGAGAGCAGCCCACTCGATCTGGCGCCTGATGCGCAGCTCCCGTGCCGCCGACCGCCACCGCCAAATCTGGAGCGTCACGCCGAAAATCAACGATGACACGAAGAGGATCCGAATCAGCGAGGCCACCGCCGGCCACCACGCCTCGGCCTCCGGGAAGAAGACTGTCCCTGCGGATGCTGCCGCAGCAGTCAGGGTCAGCAGGTCCCAAAACCGCATCGACCGATCGCGCTCCGGAAAAATAGCGAAGAACCGAACGATCAGGAACGGCAGGGCTGCCCCACCGCCGCGTCGAATGATCTGGAACAGGAGTTCGGCGGACGCTATGCGATTGGGAACAGCACCCAGAATCAGCGCCGCAACGGCGAGCAACAAGAAGGTCGCCGACTCTCTTCTCCGGGTGCCCCATACCGCAACCAATGCACAAGCCAACCCGAGAAACCCGACTGCGGTGCGCGCGAGATAGACCAAGTTGAATGTGGGTGGAGGTGAGTGGAACCGAAGCTCCGAGAGGGCACCGTCGGCATGACGAATACCGAGATCGTGGTCTGCCCCGCCGGCGAGCATGAACGCGGGGTCGTCCAAACGATTGACCGACACACCGTCCACTTCGATCACGGTATCGCCCACGACGAGACCTGCGTTCTCGGCGGTCGATCCGGGCGGGACATCGTTGATCACCAACCCCTCCTCGACCCACGAAACCAGAAAGTCGAGGCGATAGAAGCTCCGCACCGTGTGAATCAGGGAGGTCCCTGACACGATCACGACGAGGACAGCGATCAACGTCAGAAGAATGCGTCTCGCACGCATCACATAAGTATAGACAAGACAATACGATAAATGCTCGCTTGAACGCTCACCCGACGATCAAGTGCGAAATTCTCATTGTGCCTGGAGCCTGCGCGGAGCCGAAAGATCCAAGATCCAAGATCCAAGATGCAGGATGCAAAACAACAGATTCCCGATCCGCACAGCTGGTGAGTCCGAGGGGTTGGATGGCTGGCCTTGTATCTTGAGACTTGTATCTTGTATCTGAGTGGATGGGCGACCACGCACAGACAAACCAACAAATTTTGTATGGCGCCTGTCGGGTCTTCAAGCCCCGAGGGCTTGATCGCTGCTTCCCACCTCGTACGGCCGGTCAACCGTTATGACACCAGCGAGGAGCATGTCCCGTACTGCGAGGCCGATCTGCCCCCGACTGAACGGCAGCAGTTCGGCCAAAACTCCCCACCCACACGGTTGAGAGGAAAGCTGATGCCAAATCTGTTCGACAAGATCGGAATCTGATTCAGAGTTCCATACGAGATGACCGGCAGCTGGGCGAAGGAAGGCGGTTTCGGGAACCGTATCGGCGAAATGGGCGAACTCGTCCTGAATTCGCGCCGCCTCGAAAAGCAGAGGCTGTACCGGGAAATACTGATCGGTTTCGGCTGGTGACGACAGGGTTGAAAACCTGAAGGTCCCCATTTTTGGCGGTGAGTTCAAGATCTCAAGGAACGCCTCGGGGCCAACGAGATTTCCGCACAGGATTCGACCGATCATCTTGTCCCGGGTGTGGATTGCACCAAAGGTGTTGCCGTCGTGGTCGTTCACCTCGAGCACCCCTGTAGCGCCCGACTCGACGACGGTCTGGAGGATTGCCGGAAGATCGAAATGCTCGAGCCTTCCGCGGAGGTTGCTGCCGCTGTGCGCGCCGAGGTTGGCGACGGTCCCTTCGAGGCGCCGCGCCAAGCTCTGCAGATAGTGTAGAGCGAAATCTCGCGAAGCATAGAGCTGGCGGAGGAGGACGGGGCGCGGCCACTGCAGAGTGGTCCCTCCCTCGGGAAAGTGGGCCATGGAGTTGAGGGCGGTGCCGGTAAGGACCTTGGCCTCGGATATGGTCGATCCCACACCGATATAGGCCACCGGCTGCAGTCCGACTTCCTGGCTCTCCTCCCGACAGATCTCGACCACGCCATCAAGCACCAGGTAGAGGGCGGCGGGCACCTCACCGGGACGAAACAAAACTCCCCCCACCGATTGCACATCAACACCGCCGAGACGGGCCAACGACATCTGTTCGTCAGGGGGCAGGCCGTGAAAGAAAGGGCAATCTCTGATGGCCCGCACGAGATCCTCGAAGAGCATTTAAAATATGTACCACAATCTGTCCCAATGTAATCAATCAAATACCAAACGGGGCACTTATCGCCTATTTTCTGCTCTCGGATCCGATCTCGGCAAACGAGCCCGCATATCCCTTCGGCTCTCGTCGCGAGGCCGCAAAGCTGTTGTGAGATGTCTTGTTTGCGACCGAGAAGCCCGACGGGAGCAAACGCCACAGATTGCGGCAGATCTCCGGCCGCAGCAGAAAGCTGGCGGGATTTGCGGGCTCGAAGATACAATGAGGGGATGGCACGAGACGAGAAGACCACGGATGCTTTCCGGCAGGTACTGCAGGAAGAGCTCCGCAACCCTGTCTACCTGACCCAGAGCGAGGTTGATGGTGGATGGTGTGATCTCTTTCCCGTGCTCGCGGCGTCGCTGCCCCCCCCATTTCCCATCTTCGGTCGCGACGAAGAAAAGGTCGTGACCTGGGGTTATCCGTTGCTCCTCTCGGAAGGGGTACTCAAGCTGCGACGCGACCTTGAATCTCTGGTCGAAGTCGAGGCGGAGTACCGATATCGCTCGCAAATCGGCGATGGCGACGACAAGCAGCGAATGATGACCCACCGCGACCGCTATCACAAGTCCATTTCTGCGACCCTGGAAAACGTCATCATGAACGACTACCACCGGGGGCTTGTGGATCTCTTCCTGCTCTTTCACACGGGCGAGGTCACGCGGGCCCTGGCAAAGGTGTCGAAGGCGGCCTCCCACCCGCGCACCGGTACCACGCGAGGAAATAGCGACGACATACGCCTCGGCATCGCCACGGTCATCGCCGATCTCTTGCGACGTGCAGCCATGACCGCAGTCGATCACCTCAAAAAGCTGGCAAAGGTGCAGGTCACTCCCGCCCTCACACCGCTGCTCGGAATCATCTGCCAGGACCAGTTGCTCCTCATTGATTCCCGTCCGCCGCAGGACATCTCTCAGCTCAGCTCGTACATGCAGGCACGCTTTCGACAGAGGGCCGAGGCAGTAGTTGAAGCCAACAATGAGGTGCTCGGGCGCCTCCGGGATCTGGTTGCACGCAGATCTGAGGTTGGGAGCCTCCTCCGACTGGCGGTCGGTTCGAGCCTCAAGCTCGATCGACCCGAAACCCTCCTCGAGCCGAAGCTCCTGGATGCCATTCAGACTGCAGGCCTCGCTGACACCCTGAATCTCTCGGTGGTCCAGATGGATCTTTTGCGCGACCTCGGTATCCGACTCAAGACCTTCGAGCTGCTCGCCGCACTGAGAAGGCGGGTCCTTCCCATGCAGCTGCAGGGTACAACTCTCGTGCTGAGGGGCCGCTCCTCCGCGATTCCCATCGCCAAAACAACCCGCCCTTACGACTTCACGGAGCCCGGCGTCGTCGACTCCTCGGTCCGCCGCTTCGGACTGATCTACGATCTTTCGAACTTCACCACCGTGCTCGAGGAGGTTCGCAAGGCCGGGCGGATGGCCGAAGAGCGAGCGCTCCAATTCATGTACGTGTTCCAAAACCGCCTCGAGGCGATCCGTCTCCGTCGTCGTCTGACCTTCGAGAAGTTCCTCGGTGATGGTGCTTTCTACACCTCGCGCCGGGCCGTGCGGGTGATCGCCGCCGCGTGCGAGATTCAGCAAGTCTACGAGCATCTCCGAAATATCGGTTTCCCATTCAATCACGGCATCCGTATCGCTCTCAACTACGGCGTCTATCGTCTACTTCCCATGTTGCATCCGGGTCCCGAGGCGAAAAGATTCGAATTCTTCGGTCACGGCATCGTCGAACTCGCCCGTCTGACCACCGGAAAGAGCGCACGTGAGGTCTCCGACATCGCTGAATTTCTCGTCCATTCCGGCTATGACCCTGGAGAGGTCGATCTCTTCCTGTCACCGCTGGCAGCGGTCCGCAGCGGACAGGAGCAGATTTCGACACGACCCTACGCAGCAACCATCGACGGTCACGGCGAGCTGCTCAACGAGGGCGTTGTCATTGCCATGCCGTTCATCGAGGAGCTGGAACTCGAGATGGAGGTCCAGACTTTGGCGGTGGCAACCCTTGACAGCCTCCGGTGGGTACTTTTTCCTGTTGATCCAGGACTGCCAGACACCCTGTATGTTGGCCTCCGCTATCTCGGAGTGGCCCGGCTCAAAGGTCTTCCACCCCAGGAGCTGGTGGAGGCAATGGTGTTGACGCAGATGCCGGAGGACCGACAGGAGATCCCTTTCAAGCGTTCGCTCGTCGGTCTCCTCCGCCATCACACCCAGGGCGACCAGTCTCCCAGGGAAACGGTGCTCACCACGGAAGAAAGCATCGAAACGAATCTCCTGGTGATCACCTACTTACTAGAGGATGAAAAGAGAACGTGGATCTTCGGCGAGTACCGGGATTCGGATGATGTCCTCCTGCATGCGATTCGGGTGCCCATCCAGACACCGGAGCTCGATCCCGGTGAACCGATGGAGATGTGGCTCTTTCGCAATCGATTCGAGCTCGCCCGGGTTTACGAAGGCCTGCGACGCGAAACCGCAGGCATGGCGACGCCCCTGGCCACCCTCCGCCGCCGCCCGGGATACCTGGCGTGTTTCCTGGCAGCGCCGCATCGGGCTGTGGGGTAAACGGCTATACGGCTTTACGGCCAGACGTTTTGACCTGGCGTCGGCGTTGTCGACAGTAGGTGCCGAATAGCCGTAAAGCCGGATAGCCGTTTGCCTACTGCTCGAGGGCTTCTTCGAGAATTCTCAGATAGCTCTTGAAACGATGGTCCGCGATTTCGCCCGCTTCAACGGCTGCGAGGACTGCGCAATCGGGTTCCTGGTCGTGCCGGCAGTCGGGAAAGCGACAATCGCCGGCACAGCCCGAGATTTCCGGAAAGGCGGCCTCGAGCTCTTCCCTGGTGGCCTCCCACACCCCGAACTCCTTGAGGCCGGGAGTGTCGACCACGAATCCTCCGTAGGGCAACGGCATGAGCTCGGCGGAAGAGGTGGTGTGCTTCCCCTTGCCAGTGCTTTCCGAAAGCTCGCCCACCTTGAGCCGGAATCCGGGATAGACCGCATTCAGGAGTGACGACTTGCCGGCGCCCGAGGGACCACAAAAGAGGGTGGTCCGATCGACCAGTATCCGTTTGACTACGCCGAGACCCCAGCCTGTACGGGCAGACACCAGGAGCACGCGATTGTCGAGGTGGGCATAGGCCGGGAGCCATTGCTCGACCTCCTCGATCCCCTGATCGGTCTTGTTGATCGTGATCACCGCGTCGATGCCAGCCAGACGACAAGCGACCAAGAAACGATCCAGGAGACCCGGCTTTGGCACCGGTTCGCGGGCGGCGAAGACAAGCAGGGCCTGGTCGACATTCGCGGCCAATATCTGGACGCGGTTCTTTGACGGCGCTTTACGAAGAAGGCAGTTGCGGCGCGCATGGACGGCGACAATGACGCCGTCCTCGCCCTGCATCTCCAGGGTCACCGAATCACCAACGACCAGGCGGGCCGCCGGCGGTGTTCCGCCCTCCCAATTGAGACGTCTCCGTGACGCCACCACCAGGGTCTCGTCTCCAACCTGCACCCGCACCAGCGGGCCGTGCATCGCGATGACTGTGCCGTCAACCATTTCCATGACCGCCGAGAGTATA
>RCNF010001716.1_pt1 | contig 11629 bp, 10 predicted proteins | sample 2041311 | NCBI WGS metagenome assembly RCNF01 (sample SAMN09708228, study PRJNA481090) | Marine sediment metagenome, whole genome shotgun sequencing project. | biome: marine sediment; feature: ocean; material: sediment; isolation source: Sewage treatment plant 2 marine sediment (STP2) ... | reverse complement strand
AACCAATCAGTGCTGACCAACGACCCAGGGTTCGCATAGCCTGCGAACTTGGGATCGGGATCGAATGGAACCGAAGTCACTGATATCTCCTTGTTGCGGTTGTTGTTGGATGCAATCTAGACATACCGCGTGGCCAAATAGACGCTATCGGAGCTAGCGGCGGTGTTCTATGGTCAAAGTATGACTACGCCAGCCAAGCTCCAACAGATAATCGATCTGTTTGCCGCAGCACCGCGCGACGTCAAGTTGCAGGCGTTGTTGGACTATTCCCGCCGAATTCCGCCGCTTCCTCCTGAGCTGGCAGGCAGACCGGAACTCTTTGAGAAGGTCGACGAATGCCAATCACCCTTCTTCCTCAAGGCTGAGGTGACTAACGAGGGCGGCGTGAGCATGTATTTCGATGCGCCAGCCGAGGCTCCTACGACTCGTGGCTATGCCGGGATACTGGCCGAGGGGCTCGCTGACGCCAGCGCAGCCGAAATCCTCAACCTTGGTGATGATTTCTACCTTGGGCTTGGGCTCGGAGACGTTATCTCGCCGCTGCGTCTTCGGGGAATGTCCTCGATCGTGTTCCGACTCAAGAGGCAGATTCGTCGGCAACTGGAATCCGGCTCAGCGATAGTGTGACTCGGAACGAAGCGGTGTCGGGGGCGTAAGCCTCAGGGGTGTCGGCCGCCATGCTTGAGACAAGCTCGGGGGAAGCGGTCAGCCTCGCCCCACCGCAGGCCATGCCGGATCCAAGAAGCGCTGGATTTCCACCAGGAACCCATCCGGATCGCGATAAAAGGCGTGGTAGACGTTGTAGGTCGGATTGAGCTGTGGCTCTTTCTCGCAAGGTATACCGGCGTCGATCAACGCGGCGTGGCGGCCGTCGACGTCGTCGGTTACCAGCGTGACCAGCACAGACCCGGGATCCGTTTGACCTACCCGTTCGCAGAAACCGACGAAGGCAGTGTCTGTAACCCGCATGATGCGGCAGTCGCCCTGATCGAGTACAAGCTCGAGTCCAAGGACATCGCGATAGAACGTCGTGCTGCGCTCCAGATCAGCTACCAGCAAGAAAGTTACCTGTTGATCGAACGCGCTCACGACCAACCCGATGGCCCTGTTGCCGCAAATACCCGCTCCACGACCCGGATGTTCCCCACGATGTCTGCCCCGGCGTCGGGCAGTAGTTCGCCATCGAGCACCGCCGCGGCAAAGGCCTCAGCTTGTAGCGTGTACTGATCTACCGCATCGAATTCGATCACCCGGGTATTTGGATCGGTCGGAGGGTTGCCCCCGGCGGTAACCGAGATTCGGGTCGGACGATCGATGGGGATGTTGAATGGAATCTCAATGGAGATTCGGCCCTTGGTCCCGTAGATGTCAACCCGCTGGTCTGGTTCATTCCTGGTCGAGCAACCGAACGTGGCAACGAAATCGTCGAACTCGAGGATTGCTGTCGTCAGTATGTCGACGCCCATTGCCGGGTCGCGACGAACTGAGGCTTTGATGGACAGAGGTTCGCCGCCCGCCAGCATGCGCGACAAGTGGATCGAGTAGCAGCCGATGTCCATCAGTGCACCACCGCCGTAGTCGAGGATGTTGCGGATGTTGGCGGCGTCGTCGTTGAAGTATGAGAACCAACTGTCGATGGCTGTGACCGTTCCAATCCCGCCTTCCTCGATGATGCGGCGGGCGGCTAGCCAGGTCGGATGGAAGCGATACATGAACGCCTCACGGAGGATCAATCCGGCGCCAGCTGCGGCGGCAGCCATTGCCTCGGCCTCAGCAGAGCTGAGTGCAATCGGCTTCTCGCACAAGACATGTTTGCCGTTCTCGGCCGCAGCGATAGCCCACTCGGCATGCATGTGGTTGGGCAGCGGGATATAGACCGCATCGATCTGCGGATCGTGGAGAAGTTGCCCGTATGAACCGTACGCCTTCTCGATGCCAAGGTCGGCCGCATACTGGGATGCACTTTCGAGACTGCGCGAAGCGACCGCGACGACCTCGCACCGTCTTGCCGCCTGGATCGCGGGGACGACCTGTTCTCTCCCGATGTTGGCGGTGCTCAGAATTCCCCAACGAATGCTGTCCATGGCTTCCTCCCAGCCGAGTCGATGCTTGTGCGGTCTCACCAGAGAGTAGTTGCCAGCGCCGGGCGGCCGACTGAGATCGGGGCATCTGTGTTGTGTCGCGGCCGAGACTCGGCGACCATGGGGCGTGATGCGTTGGCTTGCACATAGATACTTGCGGTTGCGGGGATGGGAATTCACCGTTGCTGGCCCGGACATTCCGAAGTTTGTCGCCATTGGTGCACCCCACACCTCCAACTGGGACTTCATCACCTTCCTCGCAGCCGCCTCGAAGCTGGGTGTCCCAGCACGGGTTATCGGCAAACAAGCTCTGGTGCGGTGGCCTTTTGGCACTTTGATGCGACGCCTCGGGATTATCCCGCTTGATCGCGACTCCGGTCAGGGGCTTGTTGAGCAGATGGCGGCCGAGTTTGCCGCCAACGAGCGTATGGCCTTGGTCGTCGCACCCGAAGGGACTAGGAAGCGGGCGCCACACTGGCGTTCCGGTTTCTATCGGATTGCCCTCGCAGCGAAGGTACCGATCGTATTCTCGTACATCGACTTCGATCACAAGCGAGCTGGGTTTGGTCCGACTTTGTATCCCACCGGCGACATCACAGCCGACATGGACGTTATCCGAGCGTTCTACGAGCCGATCATTGGCCGGCACCCGGAGAACCAGGGCCCCATCGTTCTACGTGAAGAACTCGGCTAGGGCTGCGACCGTTTGGTGACGTGTGGCCCGGATCGGTGACGCGCAATTAGGAACATCTGGGACCTTTGCCCCTGGCCCAATCAGGACAGACGTCGATAACGTCAGAGTTAAGGAGGTTCTTATGGAATCGGAAGGACTCATCCTCGATGTAACCTCGGCTGACGGCGACTTCGACCGTGATTTCCTGGAGAAGCTTGGGCACCCTGTGCTTGTCTGTCATGGCCCGGAAACTGGACACCTCTGTCCGATCCTCAAAGACGGATGTGAGATGGTCACCTCGGCTCATGGCATTGTGTATCAGCTTGATCTGGAGCGGCCGCAACATCGTGCGATCCTCAAGCGGGCTCAGGAAGTCGTGCCCGAGGACACGCCAGTCGTGGCCGTGGTCCGGGAGGGTCAGAAACTAAAGTTCCATGACCTGTTGCAGGGTATCCATGTGTGGGAAAGAGAGCCGACCGCCAGAGAGTTGGATGGATTTGCGGCGGAGGTGGAAGCGGCCGACTGGAGCCGGGACTAGGTCACTTGCGCTCAGACCTGCCGGGACGGAACGGATCCGTGAGTTCTGTCACGACGCCGCCCTCAGTCGCTTGCTCTAGTAATACGAATGCCGCTTCGAGGACTGCTGAATGTCTGTCAGTGTCGCTGGGCGCACCCATTGTTCGCCCCATCGGGTGTCTCGTCACGACTGTGCGGGGCACCCCCATAGCCTCAGCGACGTGACGGAACGCTTTAACGAAGATCGACACAGTCGGGATCCCGTGACTCTCGATTTCTCGTGCAACGTGCCCGACCGACACATGACACACCGGTCAGACGGGCACCAGCAGCAGCACGTCGATCGAGTCGGCTGCGATCTGCTCGGCCCACTTGGGCGCTTGTTGCTTGACCCTTCCCTGTGCAGTTGCTCCCGGAAAGGAATACAACGTGTCGGCTAGCTCCCCGATCCGTCCCGCCTGTGCGGCGGCAACCAGCCCGTCCCGCGGAAATGTCACATTGTGGTCTCGCCGCGCAGCACGGGTGTCGTAGCCACCATGGCGAACAACAAGCTGCTCAGCCGGGGTGTCCCTCGGGATGGAAGATAGAAACGGGGCAGCTCGCATGAATTCGCTGATTCGATCCTCTGCCTCACGCTGGCTCATATCTTCGACGCCAAACGGGTTGGGATCGTCGCCGGCCACAAAATGGCCGCTAGAAGTAAGCAGGCCTACTCGAGAGTCCTTGAGATGCATCCTGATCGGGGTGAAAGGTCGATCTTCATGCCTCCACCGTGATGGACCGTCGGGTTGGTAGCCAGCGACCTGAGCCCGATAGGCGAGATCGAGAATGGCAGACAGGTCACCAGTGTCATACGCCGCTCCGACCTCCGACAAGAGCTCCTGGAAGAAGGCTGCGGCGGTTTCGTCGGACATTGAACTCAGGAATTTGAATGAAAGGTCAGAACGCTCCCCGTAGTAGAACGACTTTTTGAATTCCTCGAATGACTCAGGCATTGGGCAAGCCTAGGAGGCCTTCGCCCGGAATGCCGGCGCACAAGTCTCTAGGACTGGTCGAGTACTCGGTCGACAGCGGCAGTCACCTCGGCGGCAGTTGTGCGAGCTAGGGCGATCACCGCATCGTGTCGTTCCGTCAAATCCGTTGCGTCATCCTGGTCGAGCTGTGGCATGTTGATGCGGACGTTCAAAGAAGCTCCCTCGGCCGCGGCCAGCGCACAGAGACCGGCAACGCCGGCATCGGACACCGAATTGGGATTCCCGTCCGAAGCGGCGACAAGAGCGAGGCGTAGTGCCGTGACCGCATGTTCCATGACCTCGAGGGGAACCGTGGCGGCGCCGAGATTGGCCTTGTCCATCGCGACCGCACGCAGTGCCAAATCCTCTTCGGTCTTTTTTGGCAGCCGGATTGCAGCCAGAACTGCATTGAACGCGTCTGTGTCACGGTCAACGGCAGCGGTGAACCAGTCTTTGAGCTGCTGCGCTTCACCACCCAACGTCTCCATCGCGGTTTGCCGGTGCTCCCAGCCTTTCTTGGAATGAGTTAGCGCAGCCACCATCGCGGTCAATGAACCAGCCAACGCGCCGCACAACGCAGCGACGCTGCCCCCGCCCGGCGCCGCAGAGTCCGTCGAGAGCTCGTCCAGGAAATCGAATACCGGGAGTGTGACCAGGTCTTTGCCGTCTGATCCGTAGCGGTATTCGACGACCTTCTCCAAAGGGTCAAACGGGGCGAGTTCGCTGAGGCCCAACGAAAGCACCGCTGCGTTGATGCGGTCCGTCTCCGGCACCCCAGTTGTTTTGCCCTGCAGGTTCAGGTAGTGATCGCCAGCTGCCAACAGCGCGGTGCGGGGGATCAGGCCAACTAGCTCGCTACCGGTGACTCTCATCCCTCGTTTGGCGGCCTCCTCACGACAGGCATCAAAAACGGCATGGACCGAAGTGACGTTGAAATCCGTGAGATTGATCGATACCTGGGATCGTCCGTACTCCTCGAGGTACCAGCCAACCGCTTTGCACTCCTTGAATCGGCCGGGAATGAAGACGGTCTTGCCCCGGTCGTTCTTGACGATCTTGCCGGCGTCGTCGCGTTGTGGCGTGCCTAGTTCACGAACAGCCTGAGCGACCTGATGGGCGAGCCGGCGATCTTTGGTGTTGAGATTCACGTTGTAGGCAACTAGGAACTCGCGGGCCCCGATTGCTGTCGCACCGCTTGCCTTGTTGTAGTCGGGGCCAAAATCGGGTCGATCGGGCCGATCCGAGAGACCTTCGTACTCGCCTCGTCTTGCATCCGCCAGAGAGCGCCTGCCGTCGTGGGCAGCATGCTCGTAGAGGTAGACGGGGATGCCGAGCTCATTCCCGACGCGAGAAGCCAGGTCTCTAGCCAGCTCGGCACACTCCTCCATCGTGACCCCGGCGACGGGCACAAATGGGCACACGTCGGTAGCTCCCATGCGGGGATGGGCCCCGCTGTGGGACGCCATATCAATGAGCTCGCGGGCCGTGGCAATGGCGTGGAAGGCAGCGTCTACCGCCGCCTCGGGGGTTCCGACGAAGGTCACGACGGTACGGTTGGTGTCAGCCCCAGCATCAACATCGAGCAGTTCGACGCCGTCGACAACGGATATCTGTGCTGTGATCGCATCGATGACCGATTGATTGCGACCTTCGCTGAAATTGGGAACACACTCAACGAGTCTCACGATTCCTCCTCAGATTCCATGTCCAGCAGGAGCCTACCGCGGCTGTATAGACCTCAACCTGGAGCCTTTCTTGCCGACAGCAATTAGATGGCGGTACCGGACTACAGAGCGGGCGGCCCCATCGAGGTGCCTGGCGATCAGTGGAACCTGGAGATTGCGAACGCGATTGTCCGGGCACAGCGTGATTTCATTGATCAGGTTGATCCGCGCCGTCTGTTTGCCAAGCTTCTCGACTCGGTTGTCGAACTCACCGGAGCCAGGGCGGGCTACATAGGTGGGCTCATTGTCGAGGCTGACGGAACGACCGACGTCCAACCCCACGCCGTAGTGAATATGGCCTGGGATGGCGGTGATGCTGACCTGGTGCAACGGGCGCTGGCAGCTCGCACGCTCGTCTATGACGGCGAAGGGCAAGACATGTTGTGCCAGCCGCTATCGGTTGGCGGTGTCGCACGTGGGGTCCTCGTCCTGTCAGAGGTGACTCCAACCCGATTGGAAACGGTTCAGGCCCTCGTCGACACAGCAGCACGCCTGCTCGACCGGACGGGTTCGGATTCTGATGGCGGTGAATCGCAACCTGGGGACGCCACGCTGCGGGCTGTTGTAGCCGAAGCGCCGATTGTCCTCTTCTCGATCGACAGTGAGGGACGTTTCGCCTTTTCCGCGGGCCGTGATGTCGGGCTGGTCGCAGAAACCGAGGACGGGCTCGCCGGGATGACCGCCGAGGATTTCTCCGGAGTCGATGGCTGGGACGAAATGTATACCGCGGCTCTGTCGGGGCAGGCCCAGACAGAAGCGCTGCTCGCCTTTGGTCGACGATGGCAGATTCGACTTAGCCCGCAGCTCGACAAGACAGGTGAAGTCAGCCGGGTGGTCGGGGTCGCTACCGATGTGACCGACCGCGATCAGTTGGAACGAGCGCTCGATCGCAGCCAGTCTCGTCTCCAGGTCATTCTGGATGCCACTTCTGACCTAATCATCACACTCGACTCCAATGGGGTCCTTCGGTTCGCCAGCCCCTCGATCACCGAACTACTCGGCTGGTCGGTCGAAGATGTCGTGGGACGAGAAGCGGTTGAGTTCATGCACCCCGAAGACGTCGGCTCGGTTTTTGGGGCAGCGACGGCAACTCCGTTCGGTGCCAATTCCGGCGAAGTTCAGCACCGGATTCGTCACAAAGACGGCACCTGGAAGTACTTCGAATCGATCGGAACCAACCGGTACAAAGACCCGCGCGTAAAGGGCTTTGTGATAGCAGCCCGGCCTATCGACGAACGTAGGAAGTCAGAGGAGGCGCTACGGTCGAGCGAGGAGCGCTTCCGGCTTCTCGCAGAGAACTCAACCGACATCATCTCGCGGCGCGGGCTCCACGGCCATGTGAGCTATGTATCGCCATCGGTGCAGACGGTGCTCGGCTACGAGCCCAGTGCGATTGTCGATATCGATACTGCCGACCTCGTCCATCCCGACGAGGTCGAGCAATACCGCAAGTTCGTGATGCCGCAAGGCGATGAGCCTTCGGACGCCACTTACCGGATGCGGCATGCGGATGGTCACTATGTGTGGCTTGAGGGGAGTTCCCGGTTGGTCCGAGATCCGGATAGCGGGCTGCCTTTGGAATACCAGGTTGTCTCCCGGGACGTGACAGAACGTCACCAAGCCGCTGAAGAGTTGCGGGCCGCCAAGGACGCCGCCGAGGTAGCCAACATCGCGAAGTCGCAGTTCCTGGCCAATATGAGCCACGAGATCCGGACTCCGATGAATGCCATTCTGGGTATGACCGACCTCGCCTTGCTCACTGAACTGACCGTCGAACAGCGTGACTACCTGACAACGGTCGGTCAGGCGTCAAATGCATTGCTCGACCTCATCAACGACATCCTCGACCTCGCCAAGATCGAGTCCGGCCGGCTGTCCTTGGAGGCTATTCCGTTCAGCCTGCGCGACACAGTCGCCGACACAGTTGGCACCATGTCAGTGCGGACCCGCGAGCAAGGGATAACCCTTGAGGCCGACATAGATCCCGAACTGCCACACGGGTTCATCGGGGACCCGGGACGGGTACGCCAGATCTTGTTCAACCTCGTCGGCAACGCCGTGAAGTTCACCCACGTAGGTGGGGTCATCGTTCGAGTCCTTTCCACTGGCGAAGAGAGTGGGAAATACGCGGTGCGGTTTGCGGTGATTGACACCGGGATCGGGGTTACGGAAGAACGGCTGGATGCAATCTTCGAAGCATTCTCCCAAGCCGACTCCAGCACATCGCGGAAATATGGCGGGACCGGGCTTGGTCTTGCTATTACAGCCGAACTCGTCGAGATGATGGGCGGCAAACTGACCGCTACGAGCGTGTTGGGAGAGGGCAGCACGTTCAGCTTCGAGATTCCGCTGGAGCAGGTCGATCCCGCTGCGATCGGGCCGGTTCACCACAGCGATTCCGGCGACGCTGAGGTCCTGGTTGTTGCTGATGTCGAGACACGGGGTCTGCAGGTCGCAACAACACTTGATCGGTCAGGCATGGTTGCCACCATCGTGGCCAGTGTCGAAGAAGCGCTGGAGGTGATTGAGGTGTCTGGCATCGAATTCGACGTAGCGGTTCTAGCAACAACTGATCGCTCCTCGATCTCCGCAGAAGAGCTGGGCAGAAGCGGCATTCTCGCCACGATTCCGACCGTGGCCCTCACCCCAAGTGGGCAGCGTGGTATCGCCAGCCGGTACCGCCAGCTTGGCTTCAAGGCCTACCTAGCCGAACCCCTTGGACCTGGCAGCCTCGTCGAAGCGCTGCTGCTGCTTGCCGGAGACAGCGTTGGCAGCAGCGAAATGATCACACGGCACTGGTTACGGGAAAGGCGCAAGGAACTCAGCGTCCTGCTTGCCGAAGACTCGCCAATCAACCAGAAACTAGCGGTGCGACTTCTTGCCAGACGTGGTCACGACGTCACGGTTGTCGACGATGGCAACAAGGCGGTTGCAGCATTCCGTGACGGTACGTTTGACATCATTCTTATGGATATCCAAATGCCGGAGCTCGACGGCTTCGGGGCAACAGCCGAGATCCGCAAGATAGAGGCCGACGTCGGCGGCCGCATTCCAATTATTGCTTTGACCGCCCACGCAATGGCCGGAGACGAAGCTCGGTGCATCGAGGCTGGAATGGATGCCTACGTATCGAAACCGTTCCGTCCTGAAGAGCTATTCGTGACGGTCGAGCAGATGGCCGGCGGCGCGGAACCTCCGCAGCTGGGTGGCCCCGGACCAGAAGAGGAGATGGATGTGGTTATCTTCGACAAGGTACAGGCAGTCGCACAGTTTGGCGATGATCCTGAGTTCCTCGGTGAGATCGTCAACATCTTTGTAGAGGAATCTGCTGGTTTGGTTGACGACGGGAACAGTGCTGTTGGATCGGGTGACATCGAATCGCTTGGCAAAGTAGCTCATCGCTTGAAGGGTGCATGTGGGCAGATGACCGCCGAGGAGTCGCAACAGGCGGCATCTGCGGTCGAGATGGCGGCCAAGGCAGGGGAGAGCGAGGTCGCAGCGCGGCTGTGGCACGAATTGGTGGCAGCGCTCGGGCGGCTGCATCCGTTGCTTCAAGAGTTGTTGCCGATTTCTGACTCTGACAGCTAGCCCGACCGAGCTTTCTACAGGTCGGCCTCTCTAAGAGTGATGTCGAACAACTTCAGGTGCGGCTGGTCGGCATGCGGACGGGCATTGCGTTCTGTTGCAGGGACGAGCTTCCACGGCGATTGTCTGCCACCCTCCTTGCCACCTACAATCCCCGCACCTTGCTCACTAGATCACGCTCGATTCTGCTCGCCGCGATCGCCTTTTTGGCGATTGTGTCTGCTCCGCTGGCTGCCTTTGCCGAGAACGAGACAATCGGGGGCACCCTCGAAAAGATCGACGCCGACGTGCGCGAATCCGTCGCGGGTGTCATTATCACCATTGAACAGGGCGGAGCGCTCATCGGCACTACCGAATCAGGACCGGACGGTGCGTGGGAGATTCCGGTCCCCGGTGCCGGTGAATACGTTGTGCGGCTCGACGTCGACAGTCTGCCCGAGGGTGTCGCTCTGACTGACCCGGAACGTTTTGAGCTTCCCGCAGTCAATGTGCGCGACAACCAGAACAAGACAGCCCGCTTCAACCTTGGCCCCGGGTTGGCCTCGGGAGTCAGCAACTGGAACCGTGTTGGTTCGCTTTTCGTCATTGGACTCAAGTTCGGTGCGATCATCGCCTTGTCTTCTGTTGGTTTGTCGCTGATCTTCGGAGTGACGGGACTGGTCAATTTTGCACACGGCGATCTGGTGACCCTTGGTGCGGTTATCGCCTATTTCTTCAACTCCCCTTCACTTAGCTGGGGCTGGCACATCCTGATCGCCGGGATACCCGCGGTGCTGCTGGTAGCTGGTTTCGGTGGTCTGCAAGAAGTCGCGCTGTGGCGTCCATTGCGGAAACGAAGTACCGGTCTCGTATCGCTGATCGTTGTGTCAATCGGGCTTTCGTTTGTAATCCGATACGGGATTCTTGTTGCCTTCAGCGGATTGCCCCGTCCGTTCCGCAATTATGTGATTCAGACGGACGTGCAGATACTCGGCATCACGACTGTCCCCAAGAACCTTGCAATCATCGGTTTCACGCTGGTGGTTCTCGCTCTGATCGGGCTGTTCCTGACTCGCACCAAGCTGGGGACGGCGATGCGGGCCGTTTCCGACAATGCCGATTTGGCGGAGTCCTCGGGGATCGACGTTTCGAGAGTGATCCTGGTGACCTGGGTCGTCGGCGCCGGACTGGCTGGCCTCGGCGGCGTCATGTTCGGCATCTCCGAGCAGGTGCAGTGGGACATGGGTGCAAAGCTCTTGCTACTCATCTTCTCCGCAGTGATTCTGGGTGGTCTCGGAACGGCCTTCGGCGCAATGCTGGGCGGTTTTGTTGTCGGGGTCGCCATCGAAATGAGCACGCTGGTGATACCGGTTGAGTTCAAGACCGCGGTTGCGCTGGCCATCCTGGTTGTGATGTTGTTGGTGAGACCGCAGGGTTTGCTTGGCATAAAAGAAAGAATCGGCTGATGGACTGGCTGAAGATTCTCATTGATGCGGGACGGGCCGCGATTGGTGTCCCCGCCGCTGCCTATGCCCTGTCAGCAATGGGTCTCAACCTCCAGTTTGGCTACACCGGGCTGCTCAACTTTGGCCACGTTGCCTCGATGATGGTCGGGGCATATGGCATGGCCATAACCGTTGACCGTGGAGGCTCACTGTGGTTGGGGGTGATCGTTGGCATTCTCCTCGCGCTCATTCTGGGGCTACTACTTGGGATACCCACACTTCGTCTGCGTGCCGATTATCTGGCCATCGTCACGATCGCAGCTGGTGAGATCCTGCGTCTGATCATCCGATCGTCCTGGGCCGAGCCCGTCACCAATGGCATCCTCGGTATCCAGTCGTTTGCCGACGAGTTCTTCGACCTGAACCCCATTCCGGTCGGTCTGTACGGCCTTGGCAGGTTCCGCTTCGACGAGCGCACCGTCTGGGTCATGCTGCTCGGGTGGGGTTTGGTCGCGCTCGTCACTTTGTTCATTTGGAAGCTGACTCGCAGCCCGTGGGGGAGAACCATCCGGGCCATTCGCGAGGACGAGGACGCCGCCTTGAGCCTTGGCAA
>RCNF010001714.1_pt1 | contig 11636 bp, 8 predicted proteins | sample 2041311 | NCBI WGS metagenome assembly RCNF01 (sample SAMN09708228, study PRJNA481090) | Marine sediment metagenome, whole genome shotgun sequencing project. | biome: marine sediment; feature: ocean; material: sediment; isolation source: Sewage treatment plant 2 marine sediment (STP2) ... | reverse complement strand
GGCCTCGTTGCCGAAGTCCTGGTAATGCGGACGAACCCCGAAGTCACGCAAACGATGTCTGGCGTGCTCGTGGGCATTCCGCTGTGGGCGTCTTGGGGCATGTTGATGGTGGGTGTGCCGCTGCTCATCGGTCTCGCCGTCTTTGAACGACTCCGACCCAAGGCGGATCGGTGGCTGGCACCGAAACTTTTTACGGCGGTCTTTGGCGTGTCCACTGTGCTTACCGCGGTCAACGCCAAACTCCACGCCCTGCTTTTATCCGGACCGGCGCACCGGGTTCTCGTCCAGGATTCTGTGGCCTGGGGCGTCGCCGCAGTTCTCGCCGTCACTGCCGCCAGCGCGGTGCGACGATTCGGCGGCGGCCGGGGGTGGCGGATCGCCTTCTCGATCGTGATGATCGTGTTGCCGGTGGTTCGGCTCATGACATCACCGACGCCGCCTCGCCAGTATCTCGAAGTCGAGCCACAACCACTCGGCGAGCCCAACCGTCAATTGCTGGTCATCGGACTCGAAGGCCTCGATGCCAAGGTCCTTTTGGCCGATGCGGCAAGTGCAAGCTACCCGCACCTGGCTCGTCTCCGCGAGGAGGGCGTGAGGGCACCCCTCACACCGCACCGTCCCTATCTGCGGTGGGCGCTGTGGACCTCGGTCGCGACAGGTACCTATCCAGGTCGCCACGGCGTCAAGGCCCACAGGGGTTGGGACCTGCCCCCGGTTTTTTCCGAAACCCTGCGTCTGCTGCCGTGGACTCCGGAAGGGTCGAGGATGATCTTGCCATGGGGCCTGTCCAAACAGGTGCCGCCACCGCCGGCGACGGTCGCGCCACTATGGTCTCGGCTCCATGCCTCCGGCGTTACCACCGAAGTCATCGGCTGGCCGGGATCGTGGGGTGACGATCCATCCCTGCAAACGGCGCCGAGTGATGAAGTGGGCGCCGTGCTCGAGCCTTCCATGCGCACCTCACTCGAAGCCGCTCTCGAACCCTTTCCCGACCGCCGGTCGCGAATCTGGTCCGCAATTGTCAGAGATCAGACCCGGGTCGAGCTTGCCGTCGATGCCCTGGGAGCGGATGTTGCCAACGTTTGGATTCACCTCGAAACTTTGTCTTTTGCCCGGCGCTATCACGAACCGCTCAGACCACGCCATACTCGTGAGCGACTATTCCTCGAATTGGTGATGGAGCTTGTCGATGGGCAGATCGGTGAACTGCTCGGTGCCGTTGACGGCCGGGCCCTGGTTGCGGTGGTCTCTCCGTTCGGCCTCGCGCCGCCCGGGTCCTTCGAGCGAATGAAGAGACTCTTCGGCGGCGGAGAATCTTGGCACACCACTGCGGAGGGATCGCCCGACGGCCTCTTTATCCTTCTCGGAGACGGAGTTAATTCTGGGAGTAGAGTGCAACCGGTCAATCCGCCGGACGTCGCTCCGACCCTGTGTTACCTGCTCGGTCTGCCGGTTGCCCAGTACATGGAGGGAAGCGTGGTCGTCAACGCGGTCACGCCGTCCTTCCTTTCAGAACATCCGCTGCGGGTGGTGGATTAGAACGAGTTTTGAGTGTTGAGTTTTCAGTTTTGAGTTTGCCATCGCACGCCCGTCATGCCGGGGAGGAGCCCAAAACTCAAAACTCATCACTCAGAACTCAAAACTCCGCGGTTACGGTAGGCTTGGGGTCATGAAGCTTTCGGTAGTAATTCCGGTCTACAACGAAGAAGCGACCCTCTGCCAGCTCCTCGAAATGGTGGTGGCAGCCCCGCTGCCCGAACCGGTGTCCGAACTCGAGGTGGTCACGGTTGATGACTGCTCATCGGACGAGACCTGGTCCGAGCTCGAGACCTGGCAACCGCCAAGCCGGCAAGACGGTCGTGGTGTCGCGATTGTCCGCGAGCGCCACCCGAAGAACCGCGGCAAAGGCGCGGCCCTGCGGACAGGCTTTGCGTCTGCTTCCGGTGATGTGGTGCTTGTGCAGGACGCCGACCTCGAGTACGACCCGGCCGAGTATCAGATCCTGTTGCAGCCGATCATAGATGGTCGCGCCGAAGTCGTTTACGGCTCGCGCTTTCTCGGCGGGCCGCATCGAGTGCTCTTCTATTGGCACTACCTTGGCAACCGGCTGCTGACACTCCTGTCGAACATGTTCTCCGACCTCAACCTCACCGACATGGAGACCTGTTACAAGGTCTTTGTAAGCCAGGTCCTGGAGCGAATCACCTTGAAATCGGAACGCTTCGGTTTCGAGCCCGAGTTCACAGCCAAGGTCGCCCGGCTCGGCGTGAGGATTTATGAGGTGCCAATCTCCTACCACGGCCGCACCTATGCCGAGGGCAAGAAGATCGGCTGGATGGACGGGGTGTCGGCGATCTGGTCGATCCTTCGCTTCAACATCTGGGATCGCTGAACCGGTCTCTCGGGTGGATCATTCTGATTCTGGCGGGCGGGCCTGGAACTCGATCCACGCGATGCGATTCGGTTCGAGTTCCCGGCACTCGATCCACCGATCCAGGTTGGAGCGAATCTTGGCTGTCTTCCTACGGTTGCCATGGTGCACATCGCGAAGCTGCCAGCATTTTCCTGGCCGCTTGCCGTAGCGTCCATTGACGGTCGGCACCCCGGCTGTGAGAGCCGCCCACATCGCATCCTCGTGAACAAAACGGTCCTGTGGGCCATCCGTGGTCGTGAGAAGGAACGCGTCGGTGTCGCGCGGTACAACGTCGGCAATGGCCGCGACTCGGTTCCGTGCCGACACTTTGTCATAGGCCATGGGTCGGTGGATCTGCTCCCCAACTATTGGCGCGAGGAGTACGAGGACCACCCACCACGGTCTGCGCAGGAGCGCCCAGTCAACCCCGAGGGCGATACCGACCGCAGCGGGGTAGAGCAACACCATACCGACCCGGGCGATCGCACGTGCCGAGGTGCCTCCGGGAATGATGTGGCGGAGAGGCTCCCAGATGCTCCAGTCACCGGGCAGCCTCAGAGTGATGAGGAAAAGAACGGCCACGGCCGCGACCATGAGCCGCACAATCATCCGATCGCGGCCGTGCCACAGACCGACACCGCAGAGCATCATTGCGAGAATCCCGATGCCGTTGTGGTGGAGAGATCGATTCGCCCACTCGAGATTCGGCAAATCGTGGAGCCACCCCCAAAACAGGTTGTAGTCGCCCATCAGGAACCACGAAGCCAACTTTGGCAGATGGTGTGGTGGCAACGGTCTGGCGCCAAAGGCGGCCGCGGAGTCCCGATAATGCAGGATCACGGGCGCGGCGGCCAACAGGGCGCCAGCGGCACACGCGGCGATGGTAGCCGGATGGTTTCGGACGACGCGGATGATCGTCGAGCGCCCTGGACGAGAGAACACAACGAGGGCGACGGCAGCCGCGAGTCCGAGGCTGAAGTAGAGAAGCGGATAGACGGCTGTATTGAGTTGGAGGACGCCCGCGGCGAAGAACACAGCAATCCAGATTCGCGTTCTCGTTGGGCTGGTATCCCGGCCCGGTGATCGAGTGATCTCTACTGTCGCGGCGAGCACGAGAACCATGAAGAACTGAATCACGAGCTGTTGGTGCATGACGCCGGCCATCCGAGGGCTGGCAAAGGCAAAGAACCAGGCGCCAACGGCGCTTGCCAATACCGATGTCGCGAGGCTCCGCCGCAGCAATAGGTAGAAGGCGACGTAGTTGAGGGACCAGCAAACCAGCATCCAGCACTGGTAGGAGGTGTCGGGTGCGGCGCCAAGCCAGCGCCAAACCCAGTACAGTGGTGCCGCGCCGAGCAACAGATCGGTGTACGCGGTGACACCTGTTGCAGGGAAGAAAATCGGCGGCGACCAAAAGCTCTCCGCAAGCGGCATTCCCGTCAGCCATCTATAGCCGTGTTCGAGGGTGAAATTGACAAGCCTGGAGTCGCCGAGGCCACCCTGGACAAGCCGAAAACCGCTGACGAAGGTCGGGTAGGAGGTGGTCACAATTCCGATCAGCCACCACACCACCGCCCATGCAGGCGATTGCGGGACCGTCCGTTGAAGTTCGTGTGAGGCGTCGCTCATGCAGGGCCCTTCAGCGAGGGCCCGAGTGTTGCAATCGCTTCGTGCGCTGTCAATCGCAGGTTGCGGCCGTCAACGAGCCGGAAGTGCTTCCGTTCTCCGTCTCTTTTCGCTAAGGTACACCGAGTCTGCGGCTCGTTGCTGCGGGCGGGTTCTTCATTGAATGGAGGATGTATGTCGAAACGAAAGATCGTAGTGATGCCTGGTGATGGAATCGGGAATGTGGTGTTGCCGGAAGCCTTGCGGGTGCTCGAGGTGGCGGGATTCGAGGCCGACTGGGTCTCGGCCGGCATCGGTTGGGAGCATTGGGCGGGGGAGGGCAATCCTCTTCCCGAAAGAACTGTCGAGTTGATCGCGGAGCACAAGGTCGCGCTCTTCGGTGCGATCACTTCCAAACCCAAGGACAAGGCGGCGGCCGAGATCAGCCCCGCACTTCGAGACAAGGGCTACGTCTACTTTTCACCCATCGTAGGCCTGCGCCAGCGATTCGACCTCGATGTGTCGATTCGGCCATGCATCGCTTTTCCTGGGAACCCACTCAATTTCATCCGACGTGGTGCCGACGGGGGCGCCGAGGAACCGCGGGTCAATGCGGTGATCTTCCGGCAAAATACCGAGGGCCTGTACGGCGGCGTCGAGTGGACAAACCCACCCGATCAGGTGTGGGACGCTCTCGACACCCACCCGAAATTCGCCGCCTTCCGGGACGTTCCGCGAGAGGATCTGGCGGTTTCGACTCGGATCTTCACCCGCGCCAAATGCCGCCGCATTTGCCAGGAAGCCTTCGCTTACGCCGCGGACCACGGCTATAGCAGTGTGACCGTTTGCGAAAAACCGAACGTCATTCGGGAGACCTCTGGAATGATGCTTGACGAAGCACGGCAGGTGCACGAAGCTTACCCTCAGATTCAGCTTTGGGACACCAACATCGATGCCCAGATGATGTGGCTGACAAAGAACCCCGAGGACTACGGAGTGATCGTTGCCGGCAACATGTTTGGCGACATCATCTCCGACGGTTTTGCCGGTCTCGTCGGTGGTCTCGGCTTCGCAGCTTCCGCCAACATCGGCCAGGAGGTCGGAGTCTTCGAGCCGACTCACGGATCGGCGCCGAAATATGCCGAACTCGATCCCTCGATCGTCAACCCCATTGCCATGGTGATGTCGGCGGTGATGATGCTCGACTGGCTTGGTGAATCCGAGACGGCAACCAGAATACGGGCCGCGGTCGCAACGGTGATTGCCGATGGTACGGTTCGTAGCTATGACATGCTCAAGCTGCGCGGCGGTCCGCAGGCGATCAGCCAGGGCGCAGCGACCACGACGCAGATGACGGATGCAATCATCGCTGCACTATAAAGTGTGAACGTTCAACGTTTTAACGTGCTAATCTGGTGCATTCGGAGGTAAGGTGATGCCCGAGCATGGACCAAAATCCGCATCGGCCGGGCCTCGGGGTACGCGCGTCCGCTCAGACCTCAACGTCGGCTACGAGCCGACCTCGGAGGTGTTGACGGTCGATGTGACCTCCAAGGTCGACTACCTCTATGGCGAGGCCATCGAGTCTGCCGTTCGGCGGGTCGCCAATGCGTTTGCAGTGACGACCGGTCGTCTGACGGTCAACGATGCGGGCGCGCTCGAGTGGGTGATCCTTGCCCGCGCCGAATGCTGCCTGCGGCGGGCCAGATTCGATGGCCCTCCAGTCCTACCCGAGCCGGCACCCGGCGCGAACGCGCCGCGCAGCCGAGAGCGCCTGCGGCGGAGTCGCCTTTACATACCCGGCAATCAGCCCAAGTTGATGATTTCCGGTGGCCTCTACGAAGCGGACGGCATCATCCTCGACCTTGAAGATTCGGTGCCGTCTGCCGAGAAAGACGCCGCTCGCTTACTTGTCCGCAACGCGTTGGTCGCGCTCGATTGGGGCACCTCGGAACGGATGGTACGGGTCAACCAGGGCGCCGTTGGCGAGGAAGACCTTGCGGCGATTGCCGCCCACAATCCACATACTGTGCTGCTGCCGAAGATCGAGGAGGCCTCCGAGGTCGGGCGTGCGGCCGAGATTTTGCGCGGTTTCGTCGGTGAGGACGTTGCGTTCCTGATGCCGATTCTCGAATCGCCGGGCGGCATCCACCGTGCCTTTGCCATCGCCGCCGCCGATCCCTCGGTGGTAGCCCTGACGCTCGGACTGGAGGACCTGTCGGCGGAACTCGCCGCGCCGCGAACTGCAGAGGGATGGGAGAGCTTTCTCGCCCGCCAGACCACGGTCTACGCAGCCCGAGCAGCGGGCGTACAACCCATCGCCTCGGTCTTTTCGGATATCGAGGATGAAGTTGGCCTCGCTACCTACGTGCAACGTGAACGCGGTCTCGGCTTTGATGGCATCGGATGCATCCACCCCCGCCAGATTCCGGTGGTCCACCGAGAAATGACGCCATCAGAAGCCGAAGCGGAACGCGCGGTGCGGGTGGTGAGGGCGGCACGAGAGGCCGAGGAAAAGGGCCTGGGCGCGGTTGCAGTGGGCTCGAAAATGGTCGACCCACCGGTAGTACAGCAGGCCTTCCGGACGGTTGAACTGGCCGTTGCCGGTGGGGTCTTAGATCCCGGATGGGATGCTGAGCGGTGAACCCATGATTTCGGATTTCGGATTTCGGATTTCGAATCTCCCTTCCACCCATCCGTGGCTGGGAGATCTGGAACGACCAGGGCGGGAGTTCGTCCGATGAAAACAAAACTCGAAAGAAACGCCGTCCGGCGGATGGTGCCGACCGAGGTCAATGGGCGCGCGGGCGTGCCGTTCAAAGGTGTTGGCAAGCACCGGCCGGAGGGTACCAAAGCGGGTCCTCGAGTGGCGAGCTGTGCCGATTATCCGGCCGATGGAGACAAGAGGGTGGGGTCGCTCAAGGAAGCTCTCGAGCAGGTCGGGCTCGCAGATGGCATGGTCGTGTCCACACACCACCACCTGCGTAACGGGGACGCCGTCGGCAACCTCATCTTTGATGCCGCTGCTGAAATCGGCGCCAAGGACCTCATGTGGTTTCCGTCCGCATCGTTTCCAGTCCACGCCAATCAGATTGGCCATCTCGATGCCGGCGTGATCCACCATATCGAGGGCTCGATGAACGGCCCACTCGGGGCCTACTGCTCGGCCGGTAAAATGCGTGGTCTCGGGGTTCTGCGTTCCCACGGCGGGCGTTGGCAGGCAATCCAGGACGGTGAGGTCCACATCGATGTCGCTGTGATCGCGGCCCCGACCGCCGACTCGTTTGGTAATGCCAATGCTGTTAACGGCCCGGCGGCCTGCGGTTTGCTCGGCTTCGCCCTCGCCGATTCGATCTACGCCGAGAAGGTGATCGTGGTGACCGACAATCTGGTGCCCTTCCCGTGCCTGCCGTGGCAGATTCAGGGCAACAACGTCGACGTCGTGGTCGAGGTGGAGTCGATCGGCGATCCATCGAAGATCGTGTCCGGTACCACCCGCATCACCCAGAGCCCGGACCGTCGGCGTATCGCCGAGCTCGCGGCACGTTTCTGCGCCGAGGCCGGGATCATGCACGATGGTTTCTCATTCCAGGCCGGGGCCGGAGGGACCACCCTCGCCTTCGCGATGTATCTCGCGGAGCTCATGCGGGCCGAGAACGTGACTGCCCGCTTCGCCCGCGGCGGATCGACCCAGCACATGGTGGAGATGCTCGACGAGGGCCTCATCGAAGTCATTCTGGATGGCCAGACTTTTGATCTCGACGGTGTGAAATCGATGCGTGAGGATCCGCGCCACCAGGACACCTCGCCCTTTACGTCTTACAATTTTCACGGTAAGGGCAATTTCGCTTCGATGGTCGACGTCGCGGTTCTTGGTGCAACCGAGGTAGATCTCGCATTCAATGGCAATGTCGTGACCCACTCCGACGGTCGCCTCCTGCACGGCATCGGAGGTTGGCAGAACTGCCTCGCCGCCCGCTGTGCGATGCTGCTGGTGCCGTCCTTTCGTGATCGCATCCCGGTCATTGTCGACGAGGTGACCACTGTTTGTGGCCCCGGCGAACTGATCGATGTGGTGGTCACGGAGAGGGGCATCGCCATCAATCCTCGACGCCAAGATTTGCTCGATGCTGTGGCGGGCTCGGACCTACCGGTCCGGCCGATCGAAGAACTCAAGACGGAGCTTGATCGAATCTGCGGAGTGCCGGCAAAGCCCACGCCCTCCGATGACCCGGTGGCTGTCGTCAAGTGGGTTGATGGCACGGTCATCGATAGCGTCTGGCGAGTCGACTGACGCGCTTCGCGCGAATTCTGAATTCTGAATTCTGAATTTTCATCCAACCCGAGATGCACGAAACAGCTTTACGGGTGGGTGAGCGGCATTCCGAATTCCGAATTCCGAACTCCGAATTCAAAGCTGTTCTTTCTAGGGGGCTTGCGCCAGAACGTCCTTGAGTGTAAAATCTTGCGTCCTTGGTCCGAATGGGCCAGGTGGAGGTGCGAGATGAAAGCTGGAGTCCATCCCGAGTACAATGAGGTCGAGGTTCGCTGCGCATGCGGCAACACCTTCAAGACCCGATCAACCAAGACGGAGCTACGGCTCGAGATCTGCAACGCCTGTCACCCGTTCTACACCGGAAAGCAAAAACTGGTGGACACTGCGGGAATGGTGGAGAAGTTCGAGCGTCGCTACGGCAAGACTGCCACCGCCAAGTAGCTTGTTTCGGTCGCCCATGGGCGGCCATGTCGACCCGCGCGAATGATCGTTCGCGCGGGTTTTCGTTTGTGTGAAATAACGAAGTAAGATCTCGTCGGGATCCGGCTTCGCCCAGGCGGCTTCGTGCTTCGCACCTCGCCGCTACGAGGCGGGTTACGCCGTGACTTGGCGGGATCGGGATCGAGGCGCGTCATGCTTGAGAGACTGAAAGAGATCGCCAAAAAGCACGAGGATCTGGTGGTGCAACAGGCGGATCCGGAGATAGCCGTCGATCCCAACCGCTCGCGTCAGGTGGCGCAGAAGCTGGCCGAGCTCGCACCGGTGGTGGCCGCATATCGGGACTATAGCTCGACCGCCTCGGAGCTCGAGGGAGCGCGCGAGATCGTTACCGAGTCGGATGACGACGAAATGCGACAGATGGCTGAGGCGGAGATCGACGAGCTGACGAAGCGGCTCGAAGATATCGAGGAGCGGCTGAAAGTGTTGCTGCTGCCGGTAGACCCGAACGATCGTCGTAACGTCATTCTCGAGATCCGAGCCGGGACCGGCGGCGATGAGGCGGCGCTCTTTGCCGGTGAGCTCTTGCGCATGTACGGCCGGTATGCCGAGTCGAGACGATGGAAGATTTCGATCACCGATTCGTCGGACACCGGCCTCGGCGGTATCAAGGAAGCAGTCGTTGTGATCGAGGGCGATGGCGCCTTCTCTCGGCTCAAGTACGAGTCCGGAGTCCACCGGGTGCAGAGGGTCCCGGCCACCGAGGCCTCGGGCCGCATCCATACCTCGGCGGCGACGGTGGCCGTTATGCCGGAGGCTGAAGCGGTCGAGGTCGAGGTCGACGAGAAGGACCTCCGGATTGATCGTTTTTGCTCCTCTGGCCCGGGAGGGCAGAGCGTCAATACCACCTATTCGGCGGTCCGAATCACCCACCTGCCGAGCGGCGTAGTGGTTTCCTGTCAAGACGAGAAATCCCAGATCCAGAACAAAGCCAAGGCGTTGCGGGTGCTCAAGGCACGGCTCAAGGAGGTCGAGGAACGGGAGCGGGACGCCGAGCGCGCTGCCGATCGGCGTTCAAAAATCGGCTCGGGTGACCGCTCCGAGAAGATCCGTACCTACAACTTTCCCCAGGGGCGGGTCACCGACCATCGCATCTCGCTCACCGTCCACCGACTGGGGGAGATCCTCGAGGGAGACCTGGATCTGATGCTCGAGCCCCTCATCGCCGAGTTTCAGGCCGAACGCCTCAAACAAGAGCTCTCCTGACGGGGACCGGCTTTTGAACCACGAAGGCACGAAGCCACAAAGGTTTTCACAAAGAAGACCATTTTGGTTGTTCTGTGGTCAGGTCGAAAGCCTTCGAGAAACACAAAAAAAGCCCTTTGTGATCCCCTTCGTTTCTTTGTGTCTTCGTGGTTGCGGTGAAAAACCATGACCGTCGCTGAGGCACTCGCCAGAGGAGCGGAAACACTCCCACGCCGTGAGGGGATCCCCGATCCGAGGCGGGAAGCAGCGTGGTTGCTGGCCGCCGCATGGGGGGTCGAGGAAGTCATCCTGCGGCTCTATCCCGAGCGGGAGGTCCCGGCCGATGTCGAACGCCGGTACCACGACTGGATCGGAAGACGAGCAGCCGGCGAGCCCGCCCATCACCTGACAGGTTCTTGTCCATTTTTTGGAAGGGACTTCGACGTCAGTCCGGCGGTGCTCGTGCCGCGGCCGGAGACCGAGTTGCTTGTCGAGACCGCTCTCGACCTGCCAATACCAAACCAGGCGAGAGTGCTCGACATCGGCACTGGATCCGGCTGCATCGCTCTGACCCTGGCCGCCGAACGACCCCGGTGGCGGGTTTGGGCGATCGACCGATCGCCCGCGGCGCTGTTTGTCGCGCGAAGCAACCGCGATCGTCTCGGTGTCTCTGTGCCTCTTTTTCTTGGTGATCTTGCATCAGCGGCCGCTCCGCCATGGGACCTGGTTGTTGCAAACCTTCCCTATGTGCCGGCGGATGACATCGAACGGATACCGATTGAGGTCCGTCATGACCCGCCGGCTGCTCTCTACGGCGGTTTCGACGGTCTTGAGCTGGTGCGTTACCTGCTCGCCGACCTTCCGCGACTTCTCCGGCCTTGCGGGGGAGCGGTTCTGGAAATTGGCGAGGGTCAGGCCGACGCTGTCGCGGAGATCGCGTCGGCCGCCAGTCTCGCAGTGGCGCGAAGGGTTCGGGACGTCGGCGGTGTAGAGCGGGTCATTGTGTTGCAGCCGCGGTAGGAACCCGGGCACGAACCTGCGAGCGTCCTTGTTGACATGGCGAAAGCCCGATCGCACAATGGAGTTTTCCCCATCATCTGGGGCGGAGGCCATCATGGCAGACACGAATCGGATCGAACTCGACGGCCAGCAGCAGCGAACCGCTGTCATCGCCTTTGGTGGCAATGCTCTGCTCCGGCCACAGGATCACGGCACTCAGGAGGAGCAGTTCACCCTCACCTGGAAGGCCACCCGCTGGCTGGTCGAGATCATCCATCGCGGCTATGAGCTTGCCATCGTCCACGGCAACGGCCCGCAAGTGGGCAACATCATGATCCAGGTCGAGGAGGCGATCACCAAGATCCCACCGCAATCACTGGATGTGGCAGTTGCCCAGACCCAGGGCTCGATGGGTTTTATGCTCGCCAATCAACTGCGCAACCGCTTCAATGAGGAGCAGCTCGAGAAGGAAATCGCGGCAATGCTGACCGAGGTCGAGGTCGACCGAGACGACCCGGCGTTCGAAAATCCTACCAAACCGGTGGGCCCCTACTTCACCGCATATCGTGCCAATTTGCTGATGCAGGAGCACGGTTGGCAGATGGTCGAGGACGCCGGCCGCGGTTGGCGCAAGGTGGTCGCATCGCCGATGCCACAGCG
>RCNF010001713.1_pt1 | contig 11638 bp, 10 predicted proteins | sample 2041311 | NCBI WGS metagenome assembly RCNF01 (sample SAMN09708228, study PRJNA481090) | Marine sediment metagenome, whole genome shotgun sequencing project. | biome: marine sediment; feature: ocean; material: sediment; isolation source: Sewage treatment plant 2 marine sediment (STP2) ... | reverse complement strand
GTTCGAGCGGCCGAGATGCCCGATGTTCTGGTTCGACTCCTGGATATCATCGACGAGATGATCTTTGCCGAGGCCATTCAGCTTGAGAACCGGGGTCGAATCGACGCGCGTTTGCGGACGTACATGCAAGTCGTCGAGGGCAAGACGGCAGCCCTGTTCCGCTGGGCGATGTTCGCGGGCGCGCGCGCCGGCGGTCTCGACTCCGATGCGTGCAAGGCGCTCGAACAATACGGTCTTCACCTTGGGGTCGCGTTTCAGTTGATCGACGACCATCTCGATTACGCAGGCGAGGGCTCTACGATCGGGAAGTCGCCGTTCACCGACCTTCGCGAAGGCAAGATGACGCATCCGGTGATCGTGGCCCTCGAGCGTGACCCTTCGCTCCGCTCGGTTCTCGAAGAGCTGATCGCGGGTCCCGTCGGCGAAGTTCCAGAGGTAGCGAAGGCACGATTACTATCCGCGCTCCACCGTACGGGGGCGCTCGAGTCGACGCGCGAGCTCGCGATTCAGAAAGCCGATCAGGCCTGTTCGGCCTTGGTTGGGCTGCCGGAGGGTCGGGCCCGAGAAGCATTGATCACGGTGGCCCGCGCCACCGTTCACCGGGAGTCCTAGGGAGCAACGAGGAAAGAGTCATCGATGTCCAAGCAACCACCAACCGTGACTAGCCGCATCCCGGGGTTTTACCGCGAGCGCGTAGAACAGCGGCTTCAAACCATGCTCGATACCGGACTGCTGTCCGAGGATTCCGTTCGACATTTGGAGGATGGAGGCCGCCTCACGCTCGAGGTCGCCGACCGAATGAGCGAAAACGTAATTGGAGTACACGGTTTGCCGCTCGCGATCGCGCTCAACTTCCGTGTGAACAACAACGATGTCCTAGTCCCGATGTCGGTCGAAGAGCCTTCGGTCGTCGCGGCGGCATCGAACGCCGCGCGTCAGGTGCGCATGACTGGCGGTTTCTTCGGCGAGGCCACCGCGCCCATCATGACGACGCAAGTTCAGTTCGACGACGTGCCCGATCCTCAGAATGCGAAGCTGCGTGTCGAAGCCCAGCGCGATCTCATTTTTCAGATCGCCGACGAGGCGATCCCTGGCATGGTGAGCCGTGGCGGTGGCTGTCGTGACCTAGACGTACGTGTGCTCGATGAGGATGACGGCATCTTGGTCGTACATCTCTACGTCGACGTGGGCGATGCGATGGGCGCCAACGTCGTCGATGCGGTTGCCGAAGCCGTTGCTCCGCGAATTCAAGAACTGACCGGTGGCAGTGTAGGCCTGCGCATCCTCAGCAACCTGCCTCTGAGGCGCCGGATCAAGGTGCGCTGCGACGTCAGCGTCGATGCGCTTGGCGGCCCGGAGCTGGCGGAAGGAATCGTCAAAGCGAGCCGGTTTGCCGAGCTCGACCCATTCCGCGCGGTGACACACAACAAAGGCGTGATGAACGGCATCGACGCCGTCGCCCTTGCGATGGGTCAGGACTGGCGCTCGATCGAAGCTGGGGCGCACGCCTTCGCTGCCGTGACCGGCACCTACAAGCCACTGGTGGTCTGGCGCCGGACGGAGAGCGGTGTGTACGGCGAGCTCGACATGCCGATGGCCGTCGGGACGGTCGGAGGTTCCACACGAGTTCATCGCGGCGTTCGCGCTGGTTTCGAGCTCATGGGCATCCAAAATGCCGGTGAGCTGGCCATCGTGATGGGCGCTGCGGGAATGGCATCGAATCTGGCGGCCCTTCGAGCGCTTGCGGGAGAGGGGATCCAGCGTGGCCACATGCGTCTCCACTCGCGCAAGCAAGAGGTTCAGGAGAACGCGCGGCTGCAGGCGAAGAAGCTCGAGCGGGGTGCCCAGTGAGTGAAGCCGTTCATCCCGGCTCGGGCGAGATGTTCGATCAAATCGCAGGCCGCTACGACCTGCTGAACCGATTGATGTCGATGGGCATCGACCAATCCTGGCGTCGCAAGACGGTTGCTGCGCTGGATTTGCCGGCGAATGCGCGGGTTCTGGACCTCGCCACCGGCACCGGTGATCTCGCTCTGATGATCGCCCGACTTCACCCCGACGCAGAAGTCATTGGCAGCGACCCATCGAGCCGGATGCTCGAAGTCGGCGTCGAGAAGGTGGCGCGAAGCGGTGTCTCCCATCGGGTGCAGCTCGAACTGGGCGACGCGCAGGCGCTTCCCTACGAAAGCGACTCGTTCGACGGCTGCTGCATCGCCTTTGGAATTCGCAACGTTCCCGATCGAAGCGCAGCGCTTGCGGAGATGGCGCGGGTTACCAAGCAAGGGGGTAGGGTCGCAATACTCGAGCTGGGCGAGCCAAGCGTCGGTTGGCTGAGCCCGATCGCCCGCTTCCACGTTCGAAAGATCATCCCACGGCTAGGCGGAATGCTGTCGGGCTCGCGCGAGTACAAGTACCTGCAGGAGTCGATTGCCGCGTTCCCCGCCGCCGACGCGTTTGCCGAGCAGATGCGGGCCGCTGGGCTCGACGTGATCGACGTGAAGCCGCTGACCTTCGGTGCCTGCAACTTGTTCATCGCCGAGCCGCGCGTCGCAGGGGCCAAAGGGGCCGCATCGTGAGATCGCAGAACGCAGCGTTTGCCTTCGAAGGCGCTCCAAGCAGGCAGGCCTCGCGAACATTCCTAGAGCAGGCACTCGACGGCCGCCGCGCCGAAGACAGTCACCTCATCGTGACGGTTCCTGCGCCCGTCGCGCGGCCGGACGCGCTACTCCGCGCCTTCCCTCGCGAAGCAAGCATTCTGTGGGATCCTCCGCAGAGCGCCGCATGCTCAGGGCTTGGCGTGGCGACAACTTTAGCGCCCGATGCACCATCCATCGGCGCGTTCTTCGACCGTACCAATCACGTTGCCCACGAGGCGAGTCCGGCACCCCGCGTGTTTGGCGGAGCTTCGTTCGCACCGGGTGCAGCGCGCGACACGCCTTGGGAAGGCTTTGGCGACGGTTTCCTGCTCCTACCCACCTGGACCTATCAAGTTCACGAGAGCGCATGGCTGTCGTTCGCGGTCTGCGAGCCGGAAAGCGCCGCTGCTCAGCAGGTGCTCGACGTATTCGATACGATTTGGGATAGCCTCGAACGTCCGATCGGTGTGATCCCTCCGCCGGTTTTGGTGAGCCGCATCGATGAAGCCGACCGCGAGACCTGGTCGCGCCAGGTCGATGACATTCGCCGGAAGATCAAGAAGGGAACCGTCGACAAAATTGTTGCAGCGAGACACTGTGTCGTCGAGCTCGAGACTGGGGCCGGCTCGCTCGATGTTCTCAAACGCCTGGAAGGCCGCTTCCCGGGCTGCACTCGTTTCGCGCTCTGGCGGGGGGATGCGGCGTTCCTGGGTGCAACGCCCGAGCTTTTGATTTCGCGGCGTGGTCCTTCGGTGTTGAGCGAAGCTCTGGCCGGATCGACCACGCACGGTGATGCGGCGCGCATGATGGCGAGCTCGAAGGAGCGAGAAGAGCACCAGTTGGTGGTCCAGGCCATTCTCGGCGCGCTCGAGCCATTTTGCGATTCGCTTCGCTCGGCGCCGGAGCCGAGAGTACGCGAGCTTCCGAACCTCCTTCACATGCAGACGCCGATTGAAGGCCATCTACGGGAGCCGACGCACATCCTAGCGCTGGTGCAGGCGCTGCATCCAACGCCGGCTGTGGGCGGCGTCCCGACGCGGGAAGCGATCCAATGGATCGTAGAACACGAGGCGCTGGCTCGCGGTTGGTATAGCGCGCCGGTCGGTTGGACCGACGCCAAGGGCGATGGCGAATTCGTCGTTGCTCTTCGCTCCGGACTGCTCCGCGACGGAAAGGCCTGGGTCTACGCTGGCGCCGGGATCATGGCCGACTCCGATCCCGATGCCGAGTACGCGGAAACAGAGCTCAAAATGCAGGCGCTTTTGGGAGCGCTCCATGGGGACAGCCGCTGAGCTACAGACCGCTTGGGCGACCCTCGTCATCGAGAGCTTCGTCCAAGCCGGTATCACCGACGCGGTGATCAGTCCAGGGTCGCGCTCCACGCCCTTCGTGATCGCGGCCCTCCAGAATGGAACGCTTCGCTGCACGAGCGCGTTCGATGAACGCTCCGCTGCGTATTTCGCGCTTGGCCAGGCCCGTCGCACCTTGCGTCCATCGCTTCTACTGTGCACGTCCGGAAGCGCGCCCGCGAACTACTTCCCAGGAGTCATCGAGGCGAGCGAAGGAGGAGTGCCGCTCATCGTGCTTTCCGCAGATCGACCACCCGAGCTGCGCGGCTGCGGCGCGAACCAGACGACCGATCAGATTGGCTTGTACGGAAACAAAGTCCGCTTCTTCGCGAATTTTGGGGAACCGCGCGACGACCCGACGAGCTTACGTGCCGTCAAGCGTGTGGTTGCACAAGCGGTGTCCGAAGCCTTGGGCGTCAAACCGGGTCCGGTACACCTCAACGCGCAGGCGCGAAAACCGCTGGAGCCTGCCCTAGTAACGGGTGAAGTTCAGGCACGAGTCGATGCCATCTTGGGCGAGCCACTCACCGAAATCCATCGTGCGCGACCGCTCGATCCCAAGTTGGTCGAGCACGTCTCCCCTTTGGTGGTGGATGCCGTAGTCGATGCGCTCGATGCGGCCGTGCGTCCAGTGATTCTTTGTGGTCCTTCCGATTTGCGGAGCGCAATGTTCGTCGATGCGCTCGATCAGTTGGCTGAGCGGACAGGCGCGGTGGTGCTCGCGGAAACGACGAGCCAGTTTCGATGCTGGGCGAAGTCTCGAGCGCTCGGCGCGTTCGACACGATTTGGCAAACGGAGAGCGGGAGGTCGATGTGCCTACCGGACTTCGTCTTGCAACTGGGTGCAAGCCCGATTTCCACGGGTTGGGAGCAGCTCTGCGCCGCCCGTCGGATTCGCCGCATCGTCGTGCATCCTTGGCAATGGGCAGATCCGAGCTCGACCGCTGAGGCGATCGTTCAGGCCGACATCGGTTCCTTCCTCAGCGCGCTCTGCGCGTCCGACTTCAGTCTGGTCCGCCGCGACGAGGACTTCGTGGCCGGCTTTGAATGGGCGGAGTCGGCGGTGTGGGACGAAGTGTCGTCCATCCTTGCTCAAGCCGGCGATTCGCTGACCCAGGCCGGCGCCGCGCGCGCGCTGCTCGATGCCGTCCCCGACCCGAGCGCCCTCGTCCTGGGCAACAGTCTGCCGATTCGCGACGTCGATCGATGGGTGCCACCGAATAGAAAGCTCTTGACGGTTTCCTTTCAGCGGGGCGTGAGTGGAATCGACGGCGTCGTATCCGGAGCCGCCGGCGTTGCGTCCTGGGTAGATGGAGCAACCACATTGCTGGTCGGAGACGTGAGCTTTCTTCACGACCTCAATGGGCTGCAACTCGCCTCGCTAGTCAGCGGCCCATTAATCATAGTGGTGGTCAACAACGGTGGCGGCCGGATCTTCGAGCAGCTGCCGATCGCGCGTGACGGCAAGGAGGCGTGGCTGCCGTATTTCACGACGCCCCTCGATGCGGACTTGGAGAGCGCCGCTCTGGTCTATGGTTGTGACTTTCACAGTGTCGATACCGTGAGCGGTTTCCGACGGGCGCTCGAGTTGGGATACGCTCGAGAAGGCTGCACTGTGATCGAGGCGGTGGTGCCGCCACAGAGCGCGCTGCATCAAGGGCGCGACCTCGTTGCTCGCGTCGAACGGGCGCTGCAACGCGAGGCGTCTTGATGTGGACGCTGCTGCACGGCTTCATGGGCTCGCCCACGAGCTACAGTCGAGCCGTCCGTCATCTCGGCGACGATTTGCGACCTTTTTTTCCGGCCCTGAGCGGCCACGGCGGCGATTGGCAGGGTAGAGCGGCCGATTCATTCGAAGGCGAGGTTTCGAGGCTCCTCGCGCTGTTGGCTGACGTCGAGCGCCCTCGGTTCATCTGTGGCTATTCGCTGGGTGCGCGCGTTGCGCTGGGAATGCTGAGCCGTGCGCCATCGATGTTCGAAGGTGCGGTACTGATCGGACTTCACCCTGGGCTCGATGCAGCATCCGCTCGAGACGAGCGTCGCGCGCTCGATGCTGGCCGCGCCCGTCTGCTCCGTGAGGAGGGTCTTGCGGCTTTCACGAAGGCATGGGAAGCGCTTCCCCTCTTCGCGACTCAACGAGCGCTCCCCCCGAATCTGCTGGCCGAGCAGCGCGCGTGCCGGCTCGCCCACGACCCCGAGGGTTTGGCTCGCTCGCTCGAGGTGCTGGGACTGGCCGAGATGCCGAACTATCGTGCGGCGATGGCATCGCTCGAAGTCCCGATCACACTCATCACGGGTTCGCTCGACATCAATTTCGCGAACATGGCCAAGGAGCTCGCAGCTCGAAACGTTCACATTCGAACCGAGCTGGTCGACGGGGTAGGGCACAACGTCTTGCTGGAGGCCCCCTCGGTCGTTGCCGCGGAGCTGACGCGCGTCACGGAGCTCGCGCAGCGATGAGCGAAGTTGCCCCCGGCTCGATCGGCGCATGGATGGTTGCCGCGCGTCCGGCCACGCTCACCGCGGCTTTTGCACCGGTCGCGGTGGGGACTGCCTGCGCCTGGCGGGTAGGTGGTTTTCGCTGGGACGCCGCGCTTGCGGCGCTGCTCGGCGCCTTCTTGATTCAGATTGCGACGAACTTCGCGAACGACATGTTTGATTTCGAGAAAGGGGCCGATACCGAAGACCGGCTAGGCCCAACGCGCGCGGCGCAGGCAGGTCTGCTCAGCGTGGCGCAGCTTCGCCGCGGGATCATCGTTTCCTTCGCGATTGCGCTGGGTACGGGCCTCTACCTCACCTGGATTGCGGGCCCCGCGGTGCTCGCCATCGGCCTGGCGTCCATGGCCGCAGGTCTTGCGTATACCGGCGGCCCGTTTCCGCTCGCGTACAACGGGCTCGGTGACGTTTTCGTGATGGCGTTCTTTGGGTTCGTCGCGGTTTGTGGGACGGCTTTCGTTCAAGCGCTGTACGTGCCGGAAATCGCCTGGCTTGCTTCGGTTCCGATCGGCGCCTTGGCAACTGGGATTCTCGTGGTGAACAACGTGCGCGATTTCGAAGGCGATCGCCGAGCGGGCAAGACGACGCTCGTAGTTCGATTTGGAAGGCCGAGCGGCGTCCGAGAGTATGCCCTGCTCTTGCTCGTCTCGTACGCCATACCCATCGTCCTGTACGGTCTCGACTGGAGCAGCGCCTGGGTCTGCCTTCCCTTGCTGACCCTCCCGTGGTCCCTACGGCTGTTCCAATCGGTCATGAACGACCGCGGCGTGGCTCTCAATCAAACGCTTGCCGGCACTGCGAAGCTGCTTTCCGTGTTTGGGGTCCTCTTTGGGATCGGGATCGCTCTGTGACTGACCTTCACGCCCAGATCGACCTGCTGGAAGGCGCGCTTTCGGACGCGCTCGTTGGTGGCGCGGAAGGCGTTTCGAAACGATCGTTCGCCGTGCTTCGGCTCATGCGCGGCGATGGCACGACTGGGCTTGGAGAGGCTTCGCCGTTGCCCGGTTACTCGCCCGATTCAATCGCGGAGGTCGCCGACGAGCTACAGCCCCTCGCGGACGAGCCCTTTGTCGTCGACGCGCTTGCGAGCCCCTTTGAGATGATCATCGACTCGTTCGCGGCGCATCCGCTGCGCCAGCCGTCCTCTCGCTTCGCGCTCGAGACCGCCCTACTGGATTGGCTCGGTCATACGCGCGGAGAGCCCGTCCATCGGATCCTCGGCGGCGACGCGGAACGACCGGCGGTTCCCATCGCAGACCTCGTCATGACGGCGGAGCCCAATTCATGGCACGCACAGACCGAAGCGCTACTTGCGGACGGTGCGACCCACGTGAAGCTCAAGATTGGAGCGAACCTGGACCGCGAGATCGAAGCCCTTCGAGCGATTCGCAGGGCGAACCCAACGCTGCCTTTGCGTCTCGATGCGAACCGCCGCATCCCGGTCGCATTGCTGAGGCAGCACGCGGCGGCGCTCGAGGCACTGGAGCTGGAGCTGATCGAAGAACCCGTCGCGCCCGAGGACTGGCCGATCGCCTTGGGTTTGCCCTTGCCTTTCGCGCTCGATGAGACGCTTCGCGACGAGGCGCTTTCGCGGCGGCTGCTTGAAAGCGGCCGGATCGTCGCGGTGGTCATCAAGCCGATGGTCCTAGGCGGACTGCGCGCTTCGTTCGAGGTCGCCGAGAAGGCGGCGGAACATGGGGCTCGATATCTCGTTTCGCATACGTTTGACGGTCCGATCGCGCGCGCGGCGACCGCGGAGCTCGCCCTCGCGCTGCAAACCGAGCTCGCGGCGGGCCTGGGCGAGCATCCGGCCCTCGGGCTCTGGCCTCCTCACCGAATCGCGGCAATTCGAGGCCGCCAGGTCGTTCCCCACGGGGTGCCCGGATTGGGGCTTCGATTCGACGAGGAACCTGATGCATGAGCTGAGCCTGCTAGCGGCAGCGATTGAAGAACCGGGTCGCGACTGCCTGATCGCCGGCGGCCGAGTCTGGTCGTACGCGGATGTTGCAACTCGCGTTCGCACGGCGATGACCTCTCTTGCCGATCGCGGGGTGAAGCGCGGCGACCGGGTTGCGCTCACGCCCGAGATCGACGTCGACTCGATCGTCTGGTTGTACGCGCTCTTCGAGCTCGCTTGTCCTGTGGTGCTGCTCCACCCCGGCCTGCGCGATCGTGAACGGGCCGTCATTCTGGAGGAAGCGCAGCCCGCGCATCGAATCGAAGGCAGAGTCCCCGATGAAGAGCCGGCCCAACGGATGGCACCGCCCGTTTCGATCTCCGCCGAGCAAACCCTGGTCATCGCCTACACGTCCGGCTCGAGCGGCACGTCTCGGGGAGCTCTCTTGTCTCGGCGCGCGTTCATCGCATCGGAAGCCGCACATTCGTCGAATCTCGGCTGGCTTCCCAATGATCGCTGGCTTTTGTGCATGCCGCCTGCCCATGTCGGCGGCCTGTCCGTCGTCACGCGCTCGCTCATTGCGAGGCGGTGCGTCGTGCTGGGGCCCGGTCCCTTCGACCCACGCAAGCTGACCCGTCGGATGGCCGAGGATCGGGTGACGCTTCTAAGCGTCGTGCCCACCATTCTCCGCCGCCTGCTGCTTTTGGAAGACCCGGCCTGGACACCGAGTCCCGCGCTTCGTGCGGTATTGGTTGGCGGCGCGCCGTTCTCGCTCGCGCTTCGGGAGAGGGCCAAGAAGCGAGGAGTCCCGACGCTCGCGACGTACGGATGCACCGAAGCCTGCTCTCAAGTGACGACGCAGGGGCTCGACCGGAGCGGACGGCCGGGTTCAGGCGAGGTCTTGTCCGGCGTCGAAGTTCGAATCGAGGATGACGAGATCCAAATCCGTGGTGACGTGCTCATGGACGGATATCTCGGGGCAGGGCGTAGCGGTGAGCGTTGGACGCCCGACGGCTGGTTCCGGACCGGCGACTTTGGCTCGTTTCTCGCGGACGGGCAGCTGTGGGTTGGGGGGCGTCTCGACGATCTCATCGTTACCGGTGGCGAGAACGTCGCGCCTCGAGAGGTCGAGGCCTGGCTCGAAACCGTTCCGGGGGTTGTATCCGCCTGTGTTTTCTCGCTGCCGCACGCGGACTGGGGCGAGGAAGTCGTGGCCGCTCTCGTCATCGACTCCGCCCGGTACGGCGCCCAACGCCTTGGCGAGCAGCTCGAGGAAGGGCTCGCGCCGCACAAACATCCCAAGCGCATTTGCGTGCTCGATGCGCTTCCGCTCAATCGCTCAGGGAAGGTGGACCGCATCGCCGTCACGGCACTCTCCGCGGGCAAGCTGACGCCAATTTCGACTCTGTAGGCGTCGCTGAAGTCTGCTAGGGTTCCGCGCTCAGGGGAGATGAACATGGCAGATCAGATCAACGCATCGCACATCCTTCTCATGTACGCAGGTTCGGAGCGATCCTCCGCCACGCGCAGCAAAGACGAAGCGCAGACCCAAATCGCCGACATCGCGAAACAGGTTCAAGACGGTGCGGACTTCGCCGCCCTCGCACGCCAACACTCCGATTGCGGATCGGCCCAATCGGGCGGTGACCTCGGTGGCTTCGGCCGCGGACAGATGGTCAAGGGTTTCGAAGATGCTGCGTTTGCGCTCGACGTAGGTGACACGAGCGCAGCTGTAGAGACGCCGTTCGGTTTCCACATCATTTACCGAACTGGCTGACGCCTTTCGGTCCTACCGACTAGCTGAGCTGGCGCAGGAAGTCGCGCACGATCGGCCGATAGCCCTCGCGGAAGGTCGGCTGCTCGAAGCGGTACCCGGATTCCCGTAGCCGCGTGGTGCGGCAGCGCTTGTTCAAGCGCTTTGGCTGATTCTCCGCAGTGGGCTTCGGCGGTGCGGGGGTGCCAAGCTCGACGCTGAGCCAAGTCACGACGTCTGCGGTCGTCGCAGGCTCGTCGTCCGACGCCAAATAGAGCCCTTCTGGTTTTTCGATGCGCATCAGGTGGTGCAAAGCGCCTGCGCAGTCCTCGACATGAATTCGGTTGGTCCAGCTTTTTGTCGCGATGGCCTCCCCGCTCCAGACCTTCCGAACGAGCCTCGTTCTTCCAGGGCCGTAGATCCCCGAGAGCCGCACGTTGATGCCCGTCTCGGGAGCCTCGCGAACGATCGCCTCGGCGTCCAAGAGAACGCGTCCATTGAAGCCCAGCGGTTCGGTGGGCGAAGTCTCGTCGACCCATTCGCCCGCGCTTTGGCCGTAGACCGCGGTGCTGGACGTGAAAAAGACGCGGCGAAGGGGGCAGCCTGCCTTTCGCAAGGCCGCCAAGAGGTCCCGAAGGCCGTCGACATAAATCGAGCGGTAATGGTCTTCGTCGCGGCGGTCGGCGCTCGCGGTGTAGAAGAGGTAGTCGAACGCGGCGGGTGGCGTACCGAAACTTCCTGGCTCGGTCAGATCGATGCGCCAAGGTTGGATGCCTACGCCCAATGCATCAACTCGGCGGCGTACCCCCCAGACCTCACAGCCTTCGGTGAGCAGCCGTGCCGCAAGCGCGTTTCCGACGTCGCCACAACCGGCGATCAAGACTTTGTCAGCCATGGATTAGCCACAGAGGCGATTTCCGCCCTTGCCCTTGGCGGAATATGCGAAATCGTCAGCCCGTTTCAACACGGCTTCCACTGTGTCTCCTGGACGGGCAATGCTCAAGCCGGCGCTCGCGGTGACCGGCTTTGCGGGGTCGAACTTCATGCCAACCTCCCGGATCGCCGTCACGAAACGGTTTCCCGCCACGCGCCCCTCGTCCTGATTCGTGTCCTGAAGCACGATCACGAACTCGTCGCCACCATAACGGCCGGCTACATCGACCTCACGCGTCGACCGTCGAAGCGCCTCGGCGACACTCTTGAGCACTTGATCGCCTTCGAGGTGGCCTCGTGTGTCGTTGACCCGCTTGAACTGGTCGAGATCGATCATCACGACAGCCATCGGCCTTCCGCGATTCAACCAGGCTAGCCCCTGCTCGATGTGGCTCAAGATGTGTCGACGATTCCAGAGCTTGGTGAGTGGGTCCTGGCGTGAGAGCTCCCCGAGGCGCTCGTTGGCGACCACCAGCTCGGTTTCGCGCTGATTGATCTTCCGGACCAGCGTCGCCACGATCGCGGTGCCAAACATCAGGAGTGTGGTGACCAGGACCGCCTGCAAGAAGCCGTC
>RCNF010001712.1_pt1 | contig 11642 bp, 11 predicted proteins | sample 2041311 | NCBI WGS metagenome assembly RCNF01 (sample SAMN09708228, study PRJNA481090) | Marine sediment metagenome, whole genome shotgun sequencing project. | biome: marine sediment; feature: ocean; material: sediment; isolation source: Sewage treatment plant 2 marine sediment (STP2) ... | reverse complement strand
CTCGCCGAGGAGCTCGTCCTCGAGGCCGTACAGCACCTTGAGCATGATCTCGCGCGGGTTGAAGGCCGGAGAGTAACGGGTCGCCGGGCAATCACCGACGCAGGCGCCGCACTGGTAGCAGAAGTTCGCGAGGTTGCCCTCCACCTTCTGCGCAAGCTCCCGCTTGAACGCGAAATCCACCCGAACGATGTCGCAGTCGTCAGATCGCGAGGCCATTTCGACCCCCTCCGAATTCGAAGACTTTGCCCTCTTAACCATCACGCCTCCGAGTGGGCGAGGAAAAATTCGAAATTCGAAATTCGAAATTCGAAATCAACATCAGCTCGCCTTCTCCACCTTCTTCTTCAGGTGCCGGATGCTGTTCGACCGGCACTTCGGGCACGACCGCTCCACATCCTCACCTTTCACCACCTTTTCCTGGTACTCGTGCCCGCACATCATGCACTTGAAGTCACCCAGCGTGGCGGTCGCCATTTCTCAACCCCTCTTTAGCTCGCCGCGGGCGGCGCGGCGTCGGCCGCTTTCTTGTCAGCTCGTTTCTTTTTCGGCTTCGGCTTCAACGCCTCCCTCGCGTGCGCGATCTCATCCGCCGTGACTGTCTGCCTGAGCTCCTCCAGCTGCCGCATCACCTTGGCGAACTTCTGGCCCTCGGCGGCCGAGATCCACTCCAGCTGCAGCCGCTCGGGGCGCACCCCGGCTTTCTCGAGCTTGTTCCACAGCTTCTGCACCCGTTTGACGGTCTGCCGGTTGGCATCGATGTAGTGACAGTCGGCGTAGTGACAGCCGGAAACCAGGACAACCGGCGCGCCGCAGCGGAAGGCCTCGAGCACCATATCCTCCGACACCCGCGCCGAGCACATTGTTCGGATCACGCGATTGGTCGAGGGGTACTTTATGCGCGAAATCCCGGCCATATCACCGCCGGCGTAGGAGCACCAGTTGCAGGCGAAACCGAAGACCTTGTCCTCCGGTTTGTCCGCGAGGGTCGCGCGCACCTGGGCGATCAGTTGATCGTCGGTGAAGTGGCGCATGGTGATGGCGCCGAAGGTGCAGGTGGCGCCGCAGGCGCCGCAGCCGGCGCAGGCCGCTTCGACAACCGCCGCTACCTCGCCCTTTTGCCACGTGATGGCGCCGTATGGGCAGACGCTGGCGCAGAGGCCGCACTTGGTGCAGGCCTCTGCGTCGATGACACTGGTGATGGCCTCGATCTTGATCTCGCCGGCGTTGAGAATCGCGCCGGCGCGCGACGCCGCCGCCCCCGCCTGACAGACTGAATCCTTGATGTCCTTGGGCGACTCACAGAAGCCGGCGAAATAGACCCCCCGAGTCGGCGCATCCACCGGTTTGAGCTTGGGGTGCGACTCCATGAAGAACCCGTCGGACGTTTTGGGCAGGGTCAGCATGCTCGCCAGCTTGTCGCGGTCTGCGGAGGGCTGGACGCCGACCGACAGCACGACCATGTCGAGCTCGTGACGTTCGAGCTTGCCGGAGGTGGTGTTCTCGACGGTGAGGACGAGGTGCCGTGTGTCCGGATCCTCGTCGATGTCGCCCGGCAAACCACGGATATATCGGGTCCCCGCCTCCTTGGAGCGCTGGAACATGTCCTCGAAGCCCTTGCCGAAGGCGCGGATGTCCTGATAGAAGACCGAGTTCTGAGTGTCCGGGTAGTGGTCCGCCAGCAGGAGGGTGTCCTTGATCGTGTTCATGCAGCAGATGTTCGAGCAGTAGGGCCTGCCGATCTTCGGGTTGCGTGAACCGACGCACTGGATGAAGCCGATCCTTTTCGGCCGCTCCTTGTCCGAGGGGCGCACGAAATGGCCGTCGGTGGGCCCGCCGGCGCAGATCAGACGCTCGAACTCCATCGACGTGATGACGTTCTCGAAGCGGGTATAGCCGTACTCGTCCATCTCGGTCGGGTCGTAGACATCGAGACCGGTGGCGACGATGATCGCGCCCACATCGCGGGTCACCACCTCGCCCTGGTCGTCGTAGTCGATCGCCTCCTTTTCACACACCTCGGCACACTTGCCACAGGCGATGGGATTGATGCCGAGGCAGTCGTCCATGTTGAGAATGTAGGAGCAGGGGACCGCTTGAGGGAACGGAATGTAGACCGCCCTTCGCGAAGACAACCCCATTTGGAACTCGTCCGGCGCCACCACCGGGCAGACGGCAGCACATTCACCACACGAGTTGCACAGCTCGGGGTCCACGTAGCGCGGTTTCTTGCGGATCTTGACTGTGAAGTTGCCGATAAAGCCGGAAACCTCTTCAACCTCGGAGTATGTCAGGAGCTCGATACGTGGATGCCGACCGGCATCGATGGCCTTAGGGCCGAGAATTCATATCGAGCAGTCCATGGTGGGATAGGTTTTGTCGAGCTGCGCCATGATCCCACCGATGGATGCCTGTTTCTCGACCAGAGTCACTTCGTGGCCCTGGTCGGCCAATTCGAGCGCCGCCTCGATGCCGGCAACCCCGCCGCCGATGACCAACGCCCTGCGCGTGACGGGCACCGCGAGCTCCTCCTGCTCCTGCAGGAAGCGCGCCCGCGCCACCGCGCTTGCCACCAAATCCTTGGCCTTGGCGGTCGCGCCCTCCCAGTCACCCGGATGGACCCAGGAGCAGTGCTCGCGGAGGTTGGCCATCTCCATCAAATACGGATTGAGACCGGCCTCCAGGACGCACTGACGGAAGGTGGGCTCGTGCTGCCGCGGGGTGCACGACGCCACCACCACGCGGTTTAGCTTGTGCTCCCGGACGGCGTTCTTGATCTCGTTCTGCCCGGGATCAGCGCAGGTGTACTTGTTGCGCACCGCGCACACCACGTCCGGCAAGGACTCCGCGTACTCGGTCACCGCCCCACAGTCCACCGCACCCGCGATGTTGAGGCCGCAGTCGCAGACAAACACGCCTATTCGGAGCTCGTCAACCGTGTCGAGAGTAGCCATACACGCTCTCCCTTTCTGTTACACCAGTGCCGACGCGACCACCTCGGCCACGTCGCGCATTTCGATCGAGATTTCCGACTCGAAATTGGGGTCTTTCATCGCACAACGGAAATGGATCTGACACTTGGGACAGGCAGTTACCAATATTTCGGCCCCGGTCGCCCGCGCTTCGCGCAAGCGGTCGATCTGGATTCGCTTGGCGAAGCGGTCACAGTTGCCCCAGGTGCCGCCGGCGCAGCAGGCGGCGCTGCGCCGGTTGGATTTCATTTCTTCGAGCTCGAGCCCCGGGATGGCCGCGAGCACATGTCTCGGCGCATCGTAGACACCCATATGGCGGCCGAGGCGGCAGGGGTCCTGGAACGTCACCCGGCTCATCCCATTCGCTTGCAGGTGGAGATCATCGCGGCGCTCGGCGAGCAGCTCGGTCAGATGCACGACCTGGGGCACGCGGCCGTCAAAGAACGGCTCATAGTCCATCTTCCAGGTTCGCGCGCACTCGGCGCAGGGAGTCACGACCATCCACGCACCGCTCGAACGCACCAGCTCCACGTTGTGTCGTGCCAGCGCTTCGAAGCTCCCACGGTCACCGTTCCACAGTAGATCGTGGCCGCAGCACCGCTCCTCGGGTGAGACCACCGGTGTGATTCCGAGGTGGTTCAGTATTCGGACGGTCGCCTTGGTTCCCTCCACCGTTTTCATACCGAACTCGGGAAAGAAGGCGTCGTAATAGCCTGTACACCCGGTCCACAGGAAGACTTCTCCCTCTTTGGGTTCGGTCTTGAGGTCATCGGTGAGCCAGCCGAGGCGATCCTGTTGGGTCCCTCCCCTGGCCATCATCCGCATCACCGACTGAAGGGCTCCGCCGTGTGGACACTCGGGCTCGATCTTGGCGTCGAAGGCGGCCTCGCGCAGTCGCCGCACGAGCCCCGTGTAGCTCACCTCCGCCGGGCAACGCGCCTCGCAGAGGCTGCAGGTCAAACAGGAGAAGAGCGTGTCGTCACGAGACGGGTCGGTCTCCTCTCCGAGGTTGGCACTGAGTACGTGCCGCCGCGGGCTCAACGAGCCACCGACCCGAGCCACCGGACAGGTGGCCGTGCACTTACCGCAGTCGTAGCAGGCCCATGCGTTGGTGTCTTTCACCAGCTGTTGCACGTCAGGCCTCCATTCCCATATCCGTGAACGTTGTGGCCAGGCAAGTAGGAATTTCGGATTTCGGATTTCGGATTTCGGATTTTCCTCCCGCTCTCCCAGATCCTGCGGCAACCCGGCGACAATTGAGAATTAAGAACTGAGAATTCAAAATCAGTTCCTCTCCGTGCCCGTCTCCGTCTCCGTTTCCGGAATCTCGAGGTCCTCGATGCTTCCCGAAGAAACGAACGGACTCGGTCCGATCGCGCGGACCTGGTCGGTGAACTCATCGATGACCTCGGCAAAGCGGGCCCCTTCGGCGGCCGAGATCCACTCCAGCCGCAGGCGCCCCTCATCAATGCCGAGCAGCTTGACCACCTTCATGGTCTTTTCGAACTGTTCCACGGCGCGTTCGTTGCCGAAGATGTAGTGACAGTCTCCGAAGTGACACCCCGACACCAAAACGCCGTCGGCGCCCTTTTCGAAGGCACGCAGCACGAATGCGGGTTGGATGCGTCCGGAACACATCACCCGGATCATCCGGAAATAGGGCTGATGTTGGATACGCGACACCCCGGCGGTGTCTGCGCCGGCGTACGAGCACCAGTTGCAGGCGAAGACCACGATGCGTGGGTCAAAGGAGTGTTCTGATGCAGTCGGGGTTTTCCCTTTCTTCTTCGGAGACGGAGACGGACACGGAGACGGAGACGGGGTGTCGGTCATTGACGTGCCCCCCTTTGTTCATCGAAGAAGGCATCGATCTGGGCGAGAACCTGCCGATCCGTGAAGTGGCGAGCGGTGATGGCCCCTGACGGACACCAGCTTGCACAGGTCCCACAGCCCTTGCACAGCGACGCGTTGATCTCGGCGGCATACACCCCGAACTCGGTCTCATGAAGCGCCGGGGCCTGGAATTCGCAGATGTCAACGCAATCGCCACAGCCACGGCAAATCTCGGGATCGACCACCGCCACAGCCGGATCCAGGCGCACCCGGTCATGCGCCAGAAACACCGCCGCTTTGGCGGCCGCCGCCGACGCTTGCGCGACCGTGTCGACAATGTCCTTCGGGCCCTGCACCGTTCCGGCGAGGAACACGCCCTCGATCGCCGTCTCGACCGGCGCCAGCTCGGGGTGGCGCTCGAGGAAGAAGCCATCGAGACCGACGCTGGCCTTGAGCATCTCGTGGAAGTGGTCGGTCTCGGGCTGGCGAGGCCGCATCCCGACTGACAGTACGACGAAGTCCGCCGGCACTTCGATGGTGCGGTTGAGCAGCTCGTCGAAACAACGCACCGCCTGGGCGCGCTTCTCGCCGACGATTTCAGGCCGCTCTTTCGGCGGGATACGAACGAAGAGCACACCCTTGCCGCGCGCCTCGCGGTACATCTCCTCGGCGCCCGTCGATATCGTCCGGATATCGCGGTAGAAGACTGTGGTATCGATGCCGCGATCGGTAAGCTCGATGGCCTGTTTGATGGCGGTAGGGCAGCAGTAGCGAGAGCAGCCGGAGAAACATTCCGGGTCGCGCGAACCCACGCACAGGATCAAGGCCGCGCTCGACGGCTTCGCGCCCCCGAAGGCGAGATCGCCTTCGGTGCAGAACACGCGCTCCAGCTCTTCGGAGGTTACTACATTGGCGAGCTCGTCAAACCGGTATTCAGAACCCGGGTCATAAAGATCGGCGCCGGTCGCAAGGATCACCGCTCCGATCGGGAACACCTCGTCGACCGAGCCCTCCAAGGTGGCCTCGAAACTCCCCACGAACCCCGTAATATTCTTGACTTCGGTCTCGAGAAGCACACGTGCGCCGCTCGCCTCCAGCCGCTCGATCTTCTCGACGAGCACCTCGCTCGCCGCCCGTCGGTTGGGATACAAGTGCTTGAGATTCGGTTCGGCGAGCCGGCCGCCGAGGCGGCCCGTCTTCTCCACCAGTGTGACCGGGAAACCCTGTACGGCGAGGTCGGTCGCGGCCTGGATGCCGCCGATGCCACCGCCGATCACCAACGCTGCCCGAGTCATGGCCGCCGAGCCCTCCTCGAGCTCTTCGAGGTGGCAAGCACGGGCCACGCCCATGCGAATCAGCGCCTTTGCCTTGTCCTGCGCGGCCTCCGGCGTCGCAGCGTGGACCCACGAGCACTGGTCTCGGATGTTGGCCATCTCCAGGAGGTAGGGGTTAAAACCGATTCGGTCGAGGGTCTCGCGAAAGACCGGCTCGTGGGTGCGAGGAGTGCAGGCGGCGATGACGATTCGATTGAGGCGGTGTTCGCGAATCGTCTCCACCAGCTCGTCCTGGCCGGTCGACGAGCAGGCGAAGAGATCGGTGCGCGCCACCTCGACTCCCGGCAGGCTTTCCGCGTAGGCCGCCAGCTCCTCGACCTTGAGAACGCCGGCAATATTGATCCCGCAATGACAGACCAGGACCCCGACCCGCGGTGGACCACCCAGCTCCATGGGCTCGGCCCGCTCCTTTGTTTCCTCGACACGGTGGTCGGTGAGGTAGAGCTGCGCCCGGGCCGCGGTGGCCGATGCTTGTGCCACGCAGTCGGGAATGACCTGAGGCCCGACCGCGCTGCCGCATACAAAGACTCCGTCACGCGAGGTCTCCACCGCCGAAATCGCCGGATCGCGGCGAGCGATGAATCCGTTCTGGTCAGTTTCGATGTCGAGGATCTCGGCGAGCTTGACGGCGCCCTCGTTGGGTGCGGCCGCCACCGAAAGCACCACCATATCGGCCGGAATCCTGGTTTGTTCGTGACCGAGGGTGTCCTCGACGAAGACCTCGAGGACGTCATCGACGGGATTGTGCGTCACTTTCGCCGGGCGTCCTCGCACGTAGACGGCGCTCGCCTGTTCCTTGGAACGCTCGACGAAATCGTCGAAGCCTTTTCCGAAGGCGCGGAGATCGGTGTAGAGGATGGTGATTTCCTCGACCTCGGGGTCGTGCTGGCGGATCAGCATCGAGTCTTTGACCGCGTTCATGCAACAGAATCGGCTGCAGTAGGGACGACCGCCCTCGCCGCGGGCGCCGACGCACTGGATGAAGACAATCCGTTTCGGTGTTTCGAGGTCTGCGGGCCGCACCACGTGACCGTGGGTCACGCCCGAAGCATTGAGCATGCGCTCGAGCTCGAGGCTGGTGACGACGTTGGGGAGCCGGCCGTAACCGTAGGCGCCGAGCTTGCGGGCATCGAACTCCTGGAAGCCGACAGCGACCAGAATCGAGCCGACATCGAGCTCGACCTCGGACGGCATCATGTCGAAATCGATGGCATCGACATCGCAGGCCTCCATGCAGTGTCCACACGGGAGGAGATTGGGCGGGTAGTTGGGGTCCCTTTTCCGCTTGACGGTTTCCATCTTCTTCAGACGCTTTTTCTGGCGTTCGTTGAGGTGCGGCGTGAAGTTGAGACAGGCGTCAGGGTCGATGACGTAGGCGGCGGGCACCGACTGTGGAAAGGGCCGATAGATGGCCTTGCGCGCCATGAGACCCATGTCGAACTCGTTGCCGCCCACCTGGGGGCAGTGATCGACACACAGGCCACAGGCCACACACCGGTCCTCATCCACGAAGCGCGGGTTTTTGCGCACCCGCACCTTGAAGTCGCCCGGCTCACCCTCGCAGCCAACGACCTCGGCGTTGGATATGACCTCGATCAAAGGATGCCGACCGGCATCCATGGCCTTAGGCCCGAGGATTCAAATGGCGCAATCCATGGTGGGAAAGGTCTTGTCGAGCTGAGCCATACGGCCGCCCAACGAAGGCGATTTCTCCACCATGGTGACCGGGACGCGGGCGTTGGCGAGGTCGAGGGCCGCCTGGATACCGGCGATCCCGCCTCCTATGACCAGCGCTCGCAGGGTCTTCACGCCCTCCGATTCCGAGCCCGTCGTGTCGATCGTTGATCCCATTTCACAACCCTTCGTTTGACCTCGCGGTCAGAAACACACCATCACGAACTCACCGGCGCCGCCTCTTCCTCCTTCTTCTTCCCTGCGCCTTCGCCATACTCCTCTTCAAAGGCTGACCAACCCGCATCGAATGCGCGGAGATTGAGCTCCTCGGTGCCCTTTGGCACCGAGTCGGTGACAGCCTCACGCATCGCCTCGAGGGGCACGATCTTGGACGCCGCCGCGAAGAATCCCAGCATGACGATGTTCTGTACGATCGCCCGCCCGATCTCTTCGGCAATTCGAGTGGACGACACCCCGTACGATGGCTGGCCTTTCTTGGGTGTCGCCTTCACGAGATCCTTCTCGTAGATCAACATCCCGTCGTCCGACAGCTCGTCGCGATACTTCTCGTAGCCCTCGCCGGACATCACGACAAATATGTCGGGGCGCCCGATGTACGGATACAGCACCTCGGTGTCCGACACCGCGAGGGTCGTCGAGCACGCGGATCCCCGGGCCTCGGGTCCGAAGCTCTGGATCATGGTGGCGTGCTTGCCGCCGTTGACCGCGCACGCGTGGCCGATGATGTGGCCGGCGAGAACCACTCCCTGACCGCCGAATCCGGTGATCCGAATCTCCGTCCTGTTACTCATGGATCCACCCCCCTTCGGGGCCCATCGGCTGGTAGCGATCCCCCAACACCTCCTCGTAATGGGAGTGCATCATGTCGAGGAAGGTCGGCTGCTCCTCGTCGACGAAGTTGCCGCAGACGATCCTGTCCTGGAATCCGATGTCGATCTCTCGGGTGTCGGCGCCGTGGCGGATCTCGGCCTCGTCGTGGTAGAACCGCATCAGGTCGAGTCCGCTGCCGAGCCGATTGAGGCGCGCATACAGAGTCGAGCACGGCGCGATCACCTCGATGAACCGGAATCCCTTGTGACGCAGCGCCATTCGAATGCACTTGGTGAGCCGACGGATGTGCAAGCACGTCCAGCGTGAGACGAAGGTCGCACCGCAGCTTGCCGCCAGATGTGGGAGGTTGAACGGCCGCTCGAAGTTGCCGAAGGGCATGGTCGACGAACGCGCAGACAATGGTGTCGTCGGCGCGTTCTGGCCGCCGGTCATGCCGTAGATGAAATTGTTGACCAGAATCACGAGAATATCCATGTTGCGGCGGGCAGCGTGGATGAAGTGGTTACCGCCGATTCCGGAAAGATCTCCGTCACCGGAGAAGACCACGACCTGAAGCTCCGGCCGACCGAGTTTGAGGCCGGTGGCGAAGGGTATGGCGCGCCCGTGCGTCGAGTGGAACGCGTCCAGATTCATATAACCTGCGACCCGCCCCGTGCAGCCGATTCCGGAGACGATGGCCGTCTTGTCGAGGTCGACGTCGGACTCGTCGAGAGCGGTGGCGAAGCACTTGACGATGGTGCCGATACCGCAGGTGGGACACCAGATGTGGGGCATTCGATCCATCCGTAGGAAGGGAGCGATCGGATGCTCTTCGGGAACAGTGTTCTGAGATTTCGTACTCATCGGGCCGCCTCCACGATCGCTTTACAGATGTCAGCCGGGTCATGCACCCCGCCGCCCCCATGGGGCACCAGCACCGCCGGCGCCTGGCCGTAGGCACAACGCTCGACCTCGAGCACCATCTGTCCGTAGTTGATTTCCGGAACCACGAAGGCCTTGATCTCCTTCGCCAGTTCCCGGATGCGCTCTTCCGGGAAAGGCCAGACCACGATCAAGCGCAGGAAACCGACTTTGACACCCTCGGCACGAGCCATGTCGATGCCCATGCGCGCCACACGTGCGGTGATGCCGTAGGCCACGACCACCACATCGGCACCCTCCACGTCCTCCTCCTCGATGCGGATGATCTGATCGGCGTTGAGGCGGATCTTGTCTATCAAACGACGGACGCTCAACTCCTGGCATTCAACCGTCATCGCCGGATAGCCCCGTTCGTCGTGGGTCAGACCGGTGGTGTGGAATCGATAACCGTCACCGGCGCGGACCATCTCCGGTACCGGCTTCCCGTTGACCTCGTAGGGCTTGTATTCGCCGGGCTTTTTGTCCGTCAGTTTGCGGGGCACGATGTCGATCTCGTCAGCGGTCGGGATCACGACCTTTTCAGTCATGTGGCCCACACACTCATCCATCATGAACATCACCGGAACCCGCCAGGTCTCGGACAGATTGAAGGCGTCGATGGTGAGGTCGAAGGCCTCCTGCGGCGATTGCGGGCTCAGCGCGATGAGCTCGTAGTCACCGTGGGACCCCCATCGCGCCTGCATCATGTCGGCCTGTCCAACCATCGTCGGCAAGCCGGTCGATGGGCCGCCGCGTTGCACGTTGACGACAACGCAAGGCGTTTCCATCATCGTCGCGAGGCCGATGTTTTCCATCATCAGGCTGAAACCGGGACCAGAGGTGACGGTCATGCACTTGGTGCCGGTCCACGCCCCTCCCGTGACCGCCGCCATGCTTGCCAGTTCGTCCTCCATCTGGATGAAGGTCCCCCCCATCATGGGAAAACGCTGTGAAATTCGCTCCACCACCTCGGTCGACGGCGTGATGGGATAGCCGGCCACGAAGCGACAACCCGCGGCCATGGCGCCTTCGCCGCAGGCGTAGTCACCATCGAGGTAGTGCACTCCTGTCAGGACACCTGCTGGATCCGTTTTCAATTGGGACCTCCCTCGTCTTGCTCGTCCGACACGCCCTGAGCCGCAATGGCCGCCGCTGCCTCTTCGTCGTCTGAGGCGACGCAGAAGATCGCGAAATCGGGGCAGATCATCTCGCAGAGGTTGCAGTTGACGCACTCGCCGTCTTTGACCACCTCGGGGGGGTGATAGCCCTTGCGGTTGAAGTCTTCGGACATGACGAGCACATCCTTCGGGCAGTATTCAACGCAGAAGGCGCACCCTTTGCAGCGGTCGGCGATGATGACGACCCGTCCGTGCGGAACCGTTACCTGGTCGATGTCCAGCGGTTTTCGCCAGTACCTCATCTTTCAATCCTCCGAACCAACATGCCTTTTTTCGATTACCGAAATCAATTTCAGCGACAAGCAATAACTGAAGAATTCGGAATTCGGAATGCCCACCCATCCATGCCACGTTCAATGGCGGCGGTTGGAAAATCCGAAATCCGAAATCCGAAATCCGAAATTGCATCTCTAGGCATCCATTTTTTCCGGCTGTTCCTCTTTCCCTCTTTGTCGGGGGCGCAGCGCGCACTCCCCCTGCAACTTTTCGAACGAGCAATCGGGACGGTAGTAGCCGGCGCAACGGAGGCAGGTTTCTCGGGGAATCTCCGCCCTTGCCAACATCTCTCCGCAGACCTCCTCGAGGAGGTCGCAGAGCTGTTCGGTCTTTTCCCGCCCCAGTGAATCGATGACCGGCTCGATGTGGGCTGCCTTGAGGCTCTCGTAAGTCCGCACGAGAGTCTCCCCCATAGAGCTGGCACTCAGCGTGATGACGCGGCGGTCTTGTTTCGAGCTCTCGCGATAGACGAGACCGAGCCGTTCCAGCCGGTCCAGGTTCTTGCTGCTCGCCGCCGGAGAGACACCGAGAGCTCGGGCGAGCTCACCAACCTGCAGTTCCGACTTGGCGGCAATCAGCTTGAGGAAACAGAACTGGGATCGGGTCAGACGGTGCGGGGGCACCTT
>RCNF010001708.1_pt1 | contig 11656 bp, 10 predicted proteins | sample 2041311 | NCBI WGS metagenome assembly RCNF01 (sample SAMN09708228, study PRJNA481090) | Marine sediment metagenome, whole genome shotgun sequencing project. | biome: marine sediment; feature: ocean; material: sediment; isolation source: Sewage treatment plant 2 marine sediment (STP2) ... | reverse complement strand
AAGCATGTTTGTTGCCAGAATATGAGTAACCAGTAAATTAATATATTTCAACATATATCATAGAAAATCATTTAGAGTGGCTATATCCTTTTGAAACAAAACCGGCATCCTGACACAGCAATTCTGACCACTCCTGCCATCCGTTATATTCAGAACTGCTATCATATGGAATTGTCAGGTCCTTCGCACGGAGGGATTATGGGGGAAAGAGCTGAAGAATGCTGAAAAGAATGGAAGCTGCCGGAAGAAGCCTGCTCTCAAAGCATATTCTTTCCCGATTCGGGCAGGATCCTGTACTCGCAAAGATACCTGACGGCACCCAATTGAACCGAATACTGCTGATGAGGTGGGATGCCATTGGTGACATGATGGTCAGCCTTCCGCTCTTTCGGGAAGTACGTAAGCTGTTTCCGGAAGCTGAAATCGGCATCGTTGTCTCGCGGCGAAATTTACCCCTGTTGAAATATGAAGAAGGTTTTACTGCGATCCTCTACGACAGCAGACCTTCCGTATATATCCGGAGCCTGATCCAGGCAAGGCGCTTCAGATCGGATGTGATCGTAGATACCAGAATGCATTACGATTCAACCACATCTTTCATATACGGAGTGGTATCAGGTGCGAAGTTGCGGTTGTCCGCCTCCAACAGGGACAACAGGCTGCCATTCTCCGTAAGGGTTCCCATGCCACCCGGAAGACAACATTATGCCCATCTCACAAAGGTTCTGCTTGAAGGTCTCGGAAGGGATATCGATGATTCGAGGCTTGACAGAAAACTGAAGCTCTCGACGGAGGAAACCGGTTTTGCGGACTCATTCTGGAGGGAAGCTGGATTGAACCTGCGAAAAAATTCTATTGGGGTGAATATTTCAGCAGGGAATCCATCTCGCATCTGGGGTACTGATAAAACTGCTGAATTGTGCTCATTCATTGTAAGCACAGGTAATACCCCAATTGTTTTTTCTACACCTGCTGACAGGCGCTCCGCCGCTTCAATCCGCGATGCAGTTCCCGGGGTCATAATCATTCCCGAGTGCGGGACGATCCTTCATGCGGCAGCTCTTGTTAAGGATTTGAAGGCTATGATTACACCGGACACAGCTCTTGTGCATATTGCCGCATCCTATGATTTACCTGTACTGGGTCTGTTTCCGCTGAGAGAAGGACATATGCCGCTGTGGTATCCGTGGGGAGTCAGGTACGAACTCATCAGGACGCGTACCCGAAGGGTCGAGGACATAAGCGTGCAGGATGTGATAAATGGATATGTAAAACTTCTTGAAGGGGGCACCTCCGATTTCTGATATGCCTGGAGTTCTGAAGAAACTTGAGATACTTGGAAGAAGAATGCTTCATCAGGTCCTTTTTTCGGGGGTTTCTTCCGATGGAGTAGCGGGATCGGTGCCGGATGATGACAGGCCTGGGCGAATACTGTTATTAAGGCAGGATAGAATAGGGGACATGATAATGACGCTGCCCCTTATCCGCAGGCTCAGGGAACTCTACCCCGGCATCAGGATTGGAATAGTAGCCTCGGAATCCAACAGGATCATTCTCAAGTACGAAACCGGACTGGATGTCATCACATATAGAAAGGATCCCGGAGGTTTCATCTCATCCCTTGTGCAAACCAGGAATTTCAATCCCGACGCAGCGGTTGACATGCATATGCATGATTCCACTACGTCATTCATATACGCACTTTCTTCAGGCGCAAGGTGGAGGCTTCATATCGACCGAGAAAACCGGTTGCCCTTCAACGTGAGAGTTAGCGCTCCGCAGGATGGGCATATTATGGAAGCATTTGCCGGATTGCTGTCCGGGCTTGGCAGGAAACTTAAAACGACTGGATTGAAGAGGGAAGTATCCCTTTCGAAGGAGGAGACCGGCTTCGCGGAAGACTTCTGGAACCGGTCAGCCATTCTCCCCGGAGACTGCGCGGCGGTTAACATATCCGCAGGAGGAGAGAACCGCAGATGGGGGGCAGACAGATTTGCCCGGGTATGCAGCTGTATCCTGGATATGGGGCTGAAACCCCTGATACTCTACTCACCCCCGGACCATTCCGTGGCCTGCGAAGTACATCAAAGCGAGCCGGGCGTTCTTATATCGCCAGTGACACCCAGCATTCTACACCTGGCAGCCCTCATTCGGGGAGTGACCATTCTGGTAAGCCCCGATACTTCGGTGATCCATCTGGCGGCATCATCCGGAATCCCGGTAGTGGGAATGTTCCTGCCATTTGACCCGTCACTTCCCAAATGGTATCCATGGAATGTGAAGAGTGAGGTATTGATGGCATCTGATAATATCTCTCTTGATTCTGTCAGCCCTGAGATTGTATCGGGAGCTGTCAGGACACTTGTCTCAAATATATTGCGCGGTATATAGATAGAGGGAGATCAGTAGGCTCCTCTTCGCAGAAGAATTGCCGGTACGGTCATTGTCAGTATTGAAAGGTCCATCCATATCGACCAGTTATCAACGTAATAAAGATCCAGCTTAACCATTTCCCTGTAACTCAGATCATTTCTGCCTGAGACCTGGCATACACCGGTCATTCCGGGGAGGACCTCAAGTTTCTTGAAGTGTTTGATGGAGTACCTCTTAACTTCTTCGGGAACATGAGGGCGCGGACCTACGAGGCTCATGCTGCCGGCCAGCACATTCAGAAGCTGGGGAAGTTCATCCAGACTGAATTTTCGGATGAAACGGCCCACCCTCGTGACGCGGGGATCCAGTTTGAGTTTTGAAAGGAGTTCGTGCTTCTCTTCGGGCAGGAGATTCTTCTTTTCAGCGTGAGCCCCCACCTTCATGGACCTGAATTTTATCAATCTGAACTTCCTGTGTTCTCTGCCAAGCCTTGTCTGAACGTAAAAAACGGGAAATCCCGAATCGATCACTATAGCGGCGGCTATAAGAAAACCCAGGGGTAACAGGATTATCACAAGGGGAATCGTACACAGAATGTCGAATATCCTCTTCAATATAATGCTGCTTCCACTCAGTGGAGGTGGGACGGATTCTATCATCGTTATTCCGCCCATGTGAATCACCCTGGTAGTACGTGTAACAAGGTCGGAGATATCTGCGATGAGTTTGTAGGAGATATTTTCCTGCTCGCAGTTGTAAAGCAGATTGGCAGTATCCTCTCTGGAAAGCTCCGGCTCAGTTATTATCAGCTCATCTATACCGTTATTATGCAGCCATCCGAACATGAGTGAATCCGTTTCGAAACTGAGAACATCTCCGGAACCGGAATCTTCGGTTTTGCCATATGTTATGAAACCGGCAGTGATGTAAGGGATTGATACATTGTTCTGCATGTACTCCTCAAGTTCCCTGGCATAACTCCCGTATCCGTAGAAGGCGACTTTTATTCCTCGGCCTGACTTAAGGGAAAACCATCTGAAGAACTTATGGAACAGGCCATGCCACGTATAAACCGCAATGGATGTGGTTGGGAAGGCGAATATCAGAACAAATCTGGAGAACATCAGCTGCCGGGATGCGAAGGTAAAGGCGAAGGTTATGATAACAGCTATGAAGGATACACGAAGAATCCAGGACAATTCCTCCACCGAAGCTATACCGAATTCCTGTCTGTAGACCCTGAAAGTTCTGAACATCATCAGTTCCATGCACGCCATCACGGAACCTGATACTATGTAATTCCAGAGTCCGAGTCTGAAATCGTTGGAAATTCCGAACATGTTTTCCAGGAGATTCGAAAGAGCGAAATGACGAAGCCAGTACCCGAGGATGAAAACGCCGACAATAAGGACAAAATCTCCGAAAGGCAGAAGAAACGAAGCTGCTGTTCCATTTTTTTTCAAATGTCAGTCCTTCTTGCGGTCAATACTGCATTTACCTATTACAGCACATGGATATTCACTGAAAAATCTAACCATACTTCTCAAGTGCAACCAGAGAGCCCTTCTGGATCCACCTGCGCTTTCTCTTCTCCCGTCATGCCTGATAACCGCTTCGGGTACGAACCAGACACCCATTCCCCCTTCTCTGGCGCGCATGCACCATTGAACATCCTCAAAATACAGGAAGTACTTTTCTGACATCAATCCTACTCTTTTCCTTCCCGTCGGAGTAAGCCACATCGCGGCTCCCACAAGCCAGTCTACTATGGACGGTTTGTCAGTGTCGGTGGGATTGAGATGCTTCTGAAGACGTTTCTCCGCCCCCGGCAGCTTCCCAAGTGATGTTCTTCGGAGGATGATATCAAGCAGCGTCGGATAAGTTCGTGCAGTGGATTGGATAGTACCGCCTGAATCGAGCATCAGAGGACCGAGAAGAGCTGCGTTCGGATGGTTCAGCTGGAATTTCATCAGAATATGAAGCGCCCCGGGCAGGATCACGGTATCCGGGTTCAGAAACAGTATACTGCCACCTGAAGCAATATCAGCTCCGATGTTGTTCGCCCTGGCAAGACCCAGGTTTGAAGGACATCGAAGCAGGGTAACCTGGCTGTATCCTTCAGCGATAATTGCAGAGTCATCAGATGATGCGTTATCAACTACAATTATTTCACATGGAGATTCAGTAATATGCAGACTCAAGAGAGATTCAATTGTATCTCCCAGAGTTGCGGCACTGTTGAATGATGTAATAACTACAGAAAGGTCAAGTGGCATAATACTTTATCTGTAAAAAACGGGAGGCGGTAGTGAAACCGCCTCCCTGAAATGATGATTCCCTAAAGAACGGCGTCTTTAAGACCTTTTCCGGCCTTGAATTTAGGTACATTCTTTGCAGGATAGTTTATCTTATCTTTGCTTCCTGGCTTCACACCAGTTCTGCTCTGGCGGTGCTTCACAGAGAATGTTCCGAAACCTACAAGACTGACTTTGTTGCCTTTGCTGAGCGAGTTCTTGATACCATCAAGAATTGCATCTACTGCAATACCCGCCTGTTTCTTTGTGATTACAGCACTATCGGCAACGTGCGCTATCAGATCTTTTTTAGTCACTTGTTCACCCCCTCCCATCAACTATAACGTAAAGCTATAAGGTGGAAAACTGAATGTCAACCCCTGAAAAAAATTATAATTTCGTCATATTTGAAGCTATACCGATGATTGTGATTCAACAGGAAGGTGTATTTGGATTTATAATGCACATAAATAGACATATTAATTATTGAAATTAATATAAATCAGAAGTTACTTACATGCTGTTCAATTTTTATATCCGGAATATCTATTATGTTGATCTTGAAATAGAATCCGCTGTCAACATCTGAAATATGCCTGACGAATACGGCCTCCCAGCAATGAAGATCGCGGCGAAGTGTGTAACTCTGGTTGATGAAATTCTCATTCAATGCATCGTAGTATGCGCTGTACTCCAGCGACCAGCCCGGAGTCAGATCGAGAGAGGCGGAAAAGCGGAACTTGCTGATGCTCTCAGTATCTTCAAGGCCGTGCCTGTAGTAATGAGAAATGACCATTCTGATAGGCATGCCGGTTCTTGTAGTGCCTGAATCGGGAAGAAGGGTTCTGTCGTACCCGGAAAGGCGAAGGGTTGAGGATACGGATAGGTTTGTGAGCCTGTTCTCGTAAAGGTTCCAGCTTCCGTTACCAGTAACAGTGAAGCGTGATGAGGGAGAAATATCAAGGGTTGCTGAAAGGGGAGAAAATGGTGTCACACTCTCCTCGAGGTTTGCAGATGTAGAGAGTTGAAGTGATGCTATATCGAAACGGGTAATTCTGTCCCTCTCCGACATCTTTCCTTCCAGTCTGTTCCGAAGACTGAATGAGATGGTTCGGCTGGACGATGGAAGACCGAAATCAGAGAATGTGTAGTATTCAGATCCCGCTGAATCGGAATTCATCAGACCACCACTGTTCAGATATCTATCAGGTGCCCACTGGAGGGAGACACTGGGAGTAATTGTGTGCCGAAGAGCATCCAGTCCGAAGAATTTTGTACTGAAGATTCCATAGATATCAGTTGAAATTGACAGGTTCGCGGATCCATGCAGCCACCATGGGTAATTATCATCGTTCCTGTCACGGTCATATATGGTTCCCTTTGCCTGCAACGAAGGTGCGATCGAAAGCCAGCCCCATAATCTGCTGGATCCTGTCAGTCCCGAAGTCAGCTTCAGAGCTGAGTTTGTTGCCCTTGATTCTTCCATTCTTCTGTCTCTTGAAAGGTAATGCGCGCTTGCATTCCAGTAGATAGAGTGCCATGGGCTGATGAGCGAGGGATCTGAAGGTGTTCTGAAAAGGGGAGCTGAAGGGAGAGAAAGTCTGATGTCAGGGAGCTCCTGGTTGGATTCAACCTCCCCCGGTATTGTGTCAGGATCAGTATTCAGGTAGCTCGTCCGTTCAAATGCCGCCTGGAAACTCATCCTGCCGAAGTACCTGTTTACACTAACCCAGGAATGAAGCTCTCCTGTCATACGATCTTCTGGGTTCTGCTGCGTTTCTTCAAGGTAGGAATTATCACTTAGAAACTCACCCTGAATTCTGACCGTTGTCCCGTCCGGGAAATCATGCAGGTGGTTGCCGAATACCATCCATCTGTCACGATGGGCCAGAAATTCTCTTCTCCATTCGGTTCGGAGATTTCCATTGCATAAATACCTTATCCTGTGCCTCTCATCAGCTGCCAGCACGAATCTGGTCTTCTCCATTATATCCCCGTGAACCCATAGATCAGCGTAATCGGAAAAAACAAAATAGTAACCGAATTCCCGGAGGAACCTGCCGTCCCTTGATGTCTGACCGAATTTGGGCATTGTGAATCCGGGCTGCCGCCCTCGTCTTATCGGGAAAACCCAGTATGGAAAATAGAGAATGGGCGTGTCTTCAACGTACAGGTACACCGGTCTGGCAACAGCTTTATCATCTGGGAATACTTTCATTACAGGGCAATAGAAATAGTAATGGATGCTGTCATCATCGCATGTTGTGAATCTGGCATCAACTATATTGAACTCGTTGCGGCCTATCCTCGTGATTGTGGAACCGGTATAGAAACCAAATTCGTACTGAGAAGCAGCGTCCAGTATTCGTCCTTTTCGGGTTAGAATACTGTATATCATACCGTTACCGGTTATTGACTCTCCGCGATCTAAAAGTTCGGATTCACCGCTGGCAGTGATGATCTCATCCTCTGCGGAGTATTCAACGGTATCCGATCTCAAAGTCATATCCCGGTAATCAAGGCTTGCAGAACCGATCAGTATCAGATCACCTGTGTCCGGATAGAAGACCATTGAATCGGCAGAATAGGCAATTGTTTCAAGTCTCTCTGCGGTATGTGTTGAATCCCTTGAAATACTATCCGGCTCGGCAGTATCGGCTGCACACAGTGTCATTAAGAGCAGGAAAATCGTCATCCGGTTCGGTTTCTTCCCATGATCGCAGCTCCTTCAGCTCCCGCATAGGAACTTGATGGCAGCACATTTACATTCCAAGAACACATGCATCTTTTCTGGAACACCGATTCGGCGTGCTTCAGGAAGAACTCGGAAGCGCCCATCAGACCACCTGCAAGGTAAACTCCGTCCGGACTGAAGCAGTGATAAAGATTGACAAGGCCGATACCGAGCCAGGTTCCAAATTCATCGAATGCTTTCAGCGCTGCACTCTGTTTTAAAGAAGCCTGGTGGGCTATCTCCTTTGGAGAATTACAGATAGTATCGCTGCCGTATTTTCTGTAGTAATCGATCAGCGCTTCAGCAGCCGCATATCTCTCCCAGCACCCCGATGACCCGCACAGACATTTCTTTCCGGATGCCTCTACCGTCATGTGGCCGAATTCGCCAGCGTATCCTGACCCGTAAAGGATAGTGCCATCCTGGATTATTGTTCCGCCTATGCCGGTTCCAAGTGTTATCATCAGCCAGAGACCGGAGCCGGGAATGCTGGATGATTCTATGGCCTGCAAAGCAAAGACGTTGCAATCGTTATCTATTTCAACGGGACAGTTGAGCATAGCTGACAGATTGGTGCGGAGGGGGTAATTCTTCCATCCGGGAAGGTTCGGTGAGTAGACAAGCATCCCCTCAGTTCTGTCCACAAGACCAGCGATGCCAACACCCGCTGAACACGGAGGATGATCAGCCTTGTGGATTATCTTACGTATCTTTTCGAGCAATGAGTCCGGTCCCGCTGCAGGATCGGTTTTCAGAGTAACCGCTGCAGCGAATCCATCCGGCTTCAGATAACCGAGTATTGTCGTTGTTCCGCCGATATCGATTCCCCAGTGCATTCCGCTGCCGGGTAAATTACTCAATGCTTACTATTTCTCCGTCAATCACCATGACCAGGGGGAAAGCGGAACGCGGGATCGATACACTGCCGAGAGTACACATACCTGTAGCCCCGAAGTATATGTTCAGGGTTTCAAGATGGTTCTCCAGGGATGATCGGGAAGGGATTGATCCTCTCCACGCGGTGAGTATTATTTCCGCGGTATCGTATCCCTGGGCTGCCAGCATTGTGGGCATGGAATCGTATTCCCGTTCGTAGAAATACGAAAATCGTGCTGTCGCGGGGTTCATGGAACCGGAACCGAAGGAAACGGGGAATACAGCGCCCTCAACGTATTCACCACCCTGTTCCAGCAGTATTTCATCGTCCCACCCTGATGTTCCGAAGAGCTGAGATTCAACCCGGTAGAATCTAAGTTGAGGGGCGAGCTGAATAGCATCCCACGCATCTACAGGAAGGAAAACACCGTCCGGGTGCAGATATTTAATTGCGTTTATCTGGTCTCTATAATCGGTCGCCCCTGTTTCGTATCCCTCCATGCCTACGATCTCGCTGCCCAGTTCCTGTACTACAGAGCTGAACTGCTCGGCATTGGCAACCGATTCAGAAGTAAATTCATGAATTATCGCAAATGTTCTGCAGTCGGCGTTTCGTACTGCGTATTCAGCCACAGCGGCAGCATCGTCTCCCTGTGATACAACCAGCCTGTGCACGTAACCACCGTAATCATCCAGTCCCGAAGATGTCGCTGCAGGTGTTATCATGGGAAGTGACCACTTTTGCGCCAGAGGAGCTGCCAGTTCAGCGTTTCTGCTTGTAAGCGGTCCGATTACAGCTAAGCATGCAGGATTAGAACCCAGGGAGTTCATTATTTCCACGATACCCGTGCTGTCGCTACCGCAGTCAAAGGCAATTACTTGAGGTATAGAAATGAACAGTCCCGAGGACATATCAAAGGCAAGATCAACACCGGATTGGACTCTTTCAGAGTAGGTTGAACCGGAGCCGCTGAGTGGCAGAACCAGCGCGACGAAACCTTCTTGAGAGGTTACGATAGAAGGCCTGCCGTACCGCTGGTGAGCTTCGGGGAAGAGCCTGTCAATTTCGATTCCTGTCAGAACGGCTCTTTCGGTGTTTCCCTCTGCCGCGTATCTTCTTTCCAGTTCAAGGAGGAAGAAGACCTCCGTCCATCCAGTTCCGGGTTCAGCTGTAAGGTAGCTCATATCCACTTTTTCGAGTGCTAAGCGTATCATGTCTACAGCGGATTCTGATTCATCCTGATTGAGATGATCCTGCTGCATGTTCGAGAGTGTTTCAATACTGTTTCTAAAGGATCCCTGTTCTATTTCAATCTGCGACAGGAGCAGCATTGCAATTGCCTTGCCGTGCGAATCGATTGCGCTGTGCAGAGCCTGTGATGCCGCTTCCGATGCTTCCTCAAATCGATCGATAGCAAGGAGGGACCTTCCCCTTCCATACTGCCAGGAGGAATACAGAGGGTTTTCCGGAAAGTCTTCAATAGCCTTGGAGTAGTACCTCAGAGATTCAGATATATTTCCTGAACTGAAGGCATTCTCCGCAAGGGCAGTCAAGCCTTCGGGGGAGTCTTCATCTTTAACCGGACCACATCCCATAATCAATGCAACAAGAAAGATCAGTACTGTGACCAGCGCAGTAAGAATACAGTTCTTCAATAAATACCTCCCGGATGCAGTAAATATATAGAGCGAATATGAGTCATGCAGCGAATCCGGAAAAGGGTAAAGAAAAACCCGGAAAATCCGTTCCGGGTTCTTCAAACGAAGGGGAAGCTCTTATTCTCCCGAAGAGTCCGTATTCTCCTCTTCCACCAGGGGAACAGTTTCGACGAAAAGGCTTTCAGGAGGTGTACCCATATTCTCGATCATCCATTCTGCATCGTCAACGAAATCCGATTCAGGATAGTTATCTATCAACTGCTGAAAAGCAATAGCTGCCCTGTCATAATTATCCATGTATTCCGAAAGGGTGAAACCCATAAGGAATTGTGCCTGGTGAGCATTATCATGATCGGGGAAACGCTGAATGAATAATCCAAAGTATTCAACTGCTGACCCAGGATTTGATTCCATCAGGTTTTGTGCTGACTGGAAGAGCGAATCGGGATCCATACTTTCATCGGGCAGGAAAGCATCCTCATTTATAGTAACACCGTAGCTTTCTGTGAGCCTTGGAATAACAGTATCCTGGAAGTACGAATTGACTAATGTGGGCTTGAGGGTATTTTCGATCGATTCCCTTACTTCCTCGAGAGGACGTGCGCCCTCATCCCTCTTATCGGTAACCATGAAATAGTGATGCCCCATTGTCGTTTCGAAGGGTCCGACGATATCATCGATGTCAGCGCCGAAGAGTTCTTCCGAGATGACAGCCTGTTCTCCGAGATACGGCAGTGGTGAGTTTATAGTTACCCAACCCATATCACCACCTGAAGTGCTGGTGGGTGCATGTTCACTGAACACTGTTACGACCGATTCAAATGTATCTCCGGCCTCCAGCGCTGCCGCCACATCGGCCGCACCCTCAACTGATGAAACAAGTACTTGAGAGACTTTAACCTGGGGTTCCTGATAGTAGATGTCATCAAGATGGTCGTTGTAGTAAGCAAGAATTTCATCTTCCGGTATTACAACAGCATCCACCACTTCCTGCTGATAGTAGGTCTGAAGGAGAGCCCTGTCCTTGGCCTCCTCAACCTGCTGCATGGCAAGTTCTACCTGCGCTATTACGAAAGAGTCCTGTTCGAGACCCAGATTCTGAGCTTCAAGCAGCAGCAGTTCCCGTTCGATGATATGATTCAGAAGAAGTCTTTTTCCCTCCGGAGTCTCAAATGAGGATCTCTGATAGGGAGGTATCAAATCCAGCTCTTCATTTATTATGTTCTCGGTGATCTCTACTTCACCTACCGTAGCAAGAACACGGGATGTATCGGCATCAGTGCCGTTGCTCGCCCGTTCCTGTGTTCCACATGCGCCCGCAGCAAGAATAATAATACCTGCGAAAATATAGATTGATCTCATATACGATTTCCTTTCAGTGAATGAAACTGCTAATTGTTATCATTATCTAGTGAGTAGAGGATCTTCTTCTCGGCTATTTCTTTCATCGCTATCTGAAATGGTTTTTTTCTGGAATTGTCAACTTCAACGAGAGCAGGGGCACCTGATCTGAGTTTTCTAACCCGTTTTGCGATAGCAATAGCCAGTATATACTGATTATCCGTCCGTTCCCCCATAACATCTATATCCTTGCAATCGTCTGACATATGTACCTCCGTAGAATTAAAATCAATATTGATAATAACACAGTTTGAACTATACTCGCATCTATACCCTCAAAAGTAGATAGAGTTCCAGAAACCAACCGCAGTCAGACGAT
>RCNF010001705.1_pt1 | contig 11665 bp, 8 predicted proteins | sample 2041311 | NCBI WGS metagenome assembly RCNF01 (sample SAMN09708228, study PRJNA481090) | Marine sediment metagenome, whole genome shotgun sequencing project. | biome: marine sediment; feature: ocean; material: sediment; isolation source: Sewage treatment plant 2 marine sediment (STP2) ... | reverse complement strand
CAGCATGTCCGACGTTACGACCAGATCGTTGATAGTGACTTCGGGGGATGTCGTTGTTACCTGCTCAATAGCCGAGTTCATCGCATTGGTCGCATCGATGCCATTTACGTGCAACTCATTGCTCGCCGACTCGAGCAGCACCTGAGCGGCAACAACTTTTGCGATGGCCGCGGTCCTGGTGTCGGTAGCAGCACCACCAATTCCGTTCATCGAACTATCAATCAGATCCGACGCAAGCCGTAAAACGACCTCGTCACTTGTCGCTGGATAGCCATAGGCGTTGAGCAAGTTTCGTGTGCGTCGAATGATCTCGGCAAGAGCCTCGGAAGCCTTAACGATTTCAGCGATGTTGGCGTTGTTGATACGTGTATTGAGCGGACCGGATGTCTTCAGGCTGGTAAGACCGCTACTCAGAAGAGTGACGGCAATCGTCTGGCCGGACTCAATATTTGCTTTGGTAATGCCGCCGGGCAATTCGCGCGCTATAGCAACGGCGAACGTGGAGAATGGATTCACATTTGCGACGGTCGAAGTGGCAGGCTCGAGAACAGCGCCCAGCAACGTAAAGTCGGGTGTCAGGTTCGTGACGAGATCGGTGCCACCCTGCGAGTCGACAATTAGAGGATAATCTCCTCCTCTAACTTTGGCCGTGACGCTATACACCGCCATCGAATCGCTTTGGAACTGGACAATTTCCGTACCGCTACTGCGCAGCACGCGCATAGACGAACCAACAACCGGCCCGTCGCCGACGCTGCCGGAGAGTGCGTGGTCAAACGCGGTCTCTTCCGTCGATTTCGCTTTGTCGCCTTCAGAACAAGCGCTGAGTACGAATACCAATAACACCAGCAGAGCTGTGTTCTTGCCGAGTCCAAAATGAGTGTTTTCGATCAAATTTTCTCCTGCCTGAGGCTAGGCTGGCAAATCGATCGAGAAATTCTACGGGACATACTTGTAAAGCTAAGCGTATTGAAAGCGCTTGAAGAGGCCGTTACGCGAACACGTTCAACGTTGTCTATCCGCGAACTTACAATCTGTCGCTTGCGTACTGGCAACTCCGCTGTCTTAGGCTTATTCCCTTAGACCGGTAGCTTTGCGTCCCGACCTTTCGATCAGTTTGCCGTTATCAGTTACTGGTTTTGCTAAGCAATTCCATTTAACCACCAGATCCACTGACAGACGTCTTCATAATGTACCACCCTATGGAAACAAAAAAAACCTGTCTCAAAACTGCGACGCAATGGTTATGTTGAGAGCGAGGTAATTATGTTTAGCCGTTAAAATACCTGAAGAAAATAAGCTGTACGAGCGATCCAGCGGAAAATCACGAAGCACCTACGAACGAAGAAAATTCCACCTGTAGGAGCGCGCCCCGGCGCGCGAACGGTATTCCGACCGCAATTGCCACGTTTTCACCCGAGCGGATACGAACCACGGTTTTCGAACCAACTCCAGGTAAGACCGGGGCTCTATTCGTGACGCCTCAAAAATACCGGCCACCAGCCGAAGACCGCTCAGCCCGAAAGGCTGGGCCTACAGGAGTTCGGTCCAGCCTTGCAAAGTCACTCGTAGGAGCGCCGTCCCCGGCCTGAATTCACCTTGGGCTTTTGCTGTCTTGCGACCGCCGCTATCGCTCGCGCGCTGGGGCGCGCTCCTACAGCAGTATGTCCCTGACATGCTCGCCAATCGCCAGCGAAGCGGTCAATCCGGGCGACTCGATTCCGAACAAATTAACCAGGCCAGACACGCCATGATCACCTTCCCCCTGAATAACGAAATCCACAGCTGGCGCACCAGCACCCACAAGCTTCGGCCGGATCCCGGTATAGGCAGGCACCAACCGCTCTTCGTCCAAACCCGGAAAATACGACCTGATCGCACCGACAAAATCGGCTTTGCGACTTTCGTCAAAATCGTAATCAACTTCATCAACCCAAGTGACATCCGGCCCAAAACGAGTCGCGCCGGACAAATCATTCGTCGCATGAATACCAAGACCACCATCACTCGGCAACGGATAAATTAAATGCTGAAACGGCGACTTACCCTGGTACGAAAAATAATGCGCCTTAGCAAAATAAACCGCCGGCACCCCGCCCGGGTCCCCGCCTTGTAGGAGCGGGCCATGCCCGCGATTTCCACAAAGCTCACCAACAAACGATGCAGCAATCCCCTGCGCCCAAAGCCCACCAGCATTAACCAACAACTGACACCCAAACCGATCGCCATCACCACCAACCATTTCCAAAACAAATCCATCACCAACCGCCCCAACACTCGCAACCTTACTATTACAAACAACCATCCCGTCACCAGCCTCGATGTCCGCCTGCATCGCCATCATCAACGAATGCGAATCGACTATTCCCGTCGACGGTGACAACAAACCTTTGCCACATACGACATTCGGCTCTAGCCCAGCGATTTCCTGTTCGTCAAGAAACTGCAGATCCATCACCCCGTTTCGCCGGGCCTGCTCTGCAATCACGTGCAATTTGCTTAAGTCTTCGTCACCAGATGCCACGATCAACTTACCGATAGTCTGATGATCGATATGATGCTCCTCGCAATAGCGATACAACATCTCTTTGCCAGCAACACATAGACTGGCCTTGAGTGAATTCTGTGGATAATAAATACCCGCATGAATAACCTCGGAGTTGCGACTGCTGGTGTGCATGCCAATGTATGGCTCGGCTTCGAGCACCACAACGTCCCGACCTGCCAATGCAAGCGACCTCGCCACGGCAAGACCGACAACACCAGCACCAATCACGACTACATCAAGCTGATCCGTCATGGTCATTTGCTCAAAGCGTTCCTGCAGCCCCGACAATGCCACCATCTACTGGAATCACGACACCCGTTACATAGTTACTTGCCTTTGACGCGAGATATATAGCCGCACCCGCCATATCAGCTGGCTCACCGATTCGCTTTAGCGGCACACCCGCCTTGATCTGCTCACCGAACTTCTCCAGTGTGCCGGCCATCATCTTGCTCGGGAACGGCCCCGGTGCAATCGCATTCGCTGTGATGTATCGACCCGCAAGATGCGCGGCGAGAACACGGGTCAGATGATGCACGGCCGCTTTGCTGGACCCATACGCAAATGTGGGCAGTCTATTCACGTTGAGGCCATCAACAGACCCCACCATGATGATGCGTGCCGGGTCCTCAGGTTTCGCCGCCGCCTCCAATAAAGACAACAATGCTTGCGTCAAAAAGAATGGTGACTTGACGTTGATGTCCATGACCTTATCCCAGGCCGCTTCCGGAAAGTCCTCGATTGGCGCACCCCAGGTAGCACCGGCATTATTCACAAGAATGTCGAGTTTCTCCTCGCGACTCTTGAGCTGTCCGACAAGGTGCTCAATGCCCTCTTGCGTAGAAAGGTCGGCTGGCAAAGAGAAACATTTGCCGATTTTTGAAAGCCGTTCAGCCGTGTGATCGCAAGCTTCGGCTTTGCGTGCCGAGATATAGGTCGTAACGCCGTTCGCGACGTAGCCCTCGGCGATCATTTCGCCAATTCCACGCGAACCTCCGGTAATCAGGGCGACTTTACCCGCAACGTCGAACAGATTTTTCATTGAGTGACCTTATATCTTGAGTGAAAGCGTTGATCGCCGTATTGCAGGGCCCCACAGAGCGCAGCGAATACAACGCGAACGCATAGTATCTCAGATCGCCAGCAGGCCCTGCGTCAGCATCGAATACCCGCAATGTGACCCATATAGTGGATTGTACGTAATGCTATTGACAATCATTCGCATTTGCAGTTAAATCCTTACATCGGCCCTAAGTTGTTGAAATTATGTACGTCTGTATCTGTAACGCCATCACTGACAAGCAAATCCGCCACGCAGCAGCGTCAGGCGTGACGAGCTTTGCTGGCCTGCAGAAAGAGCTTGGCGTCGGAGCTGGATGTGGCACCTGCAGTGAGCACGCTGCGTCGATTCTGCACGAATCCAGCGCGCGAAATGGCCTGCGAGGCCAGCCAATCCTCTATCGCCCTTCTCTGGCCTGATACACCGATACACCGCTGAGTTCGTGATCTGGTGATGTGACACGATTAACCGCCTGTGGGAGCGGGCCATGCCCGCGATTGCCGCAATTTCGAAATCCTCGATGCTCCTACGGGATTATTGCGTTTTGACACAGCCTCCAATGCGAGGCTGTGACCCTCGGCGCCCTCCTTCCCGCCCGGCAGAACGACACCGCAGAAAAAACCGGCAAACAGCGCTGCAAAAACGTATTGCTAATCGCAGCTAGCCTCTTATCATGTAATGCCGCTGAATCGAATATCCTCCTGGAGAAGAACACATGAAAGGCGACGCTACCGTCATCGAACATCTCAACCGCATATTGAAGAACGAGTTGACCGCGATCAATCAGTATTTCCTGCATTCCCGCATGTTGAAAGACTGGGGCCTCAACAAACTCGGCGACTACGAGCACAGTGAATCAGTTGACGAGATGAAACACGCGGATCAATTGATCGAACGAATACTTTTTCTCGAGGGATTGCCAAATTTGCAGGACCTCGGACGCCTCCGTATTGGCGAGAACGTGCCCGAAATACTGCAATCCGATCTCGATCTCGAAATGGATGGCTTATCCGATCTCGGCGCAGCCATTGCATACTGCGAGGTACACAAGGACTACGTAAGCCGTGACCTGTTTGACTCAATCTTACAGTCAGAAGAAGAGCACGTGGATTTTCTGGAAACGCAGCTGGATCTCTTGAAGAAAGTGGGCGTGGAGAATTACCTGCAATCGCAAATCTGATTTGTAGTATCAAATTTTGCTAGCCGCGACTATTCGCGGCAAAAAAAGGCCGCTAAAAAAGCGGCCTTTTTGCGTTGCTTCCTATGCGAAGCAGAGATAATAGTGATCGAATACTCGTGATCTATTCGGCCGTAAGACTAAGCAGCTACTTTCTTGCGTCGACGAACAAGTCCGGCGCCCAGCAGCCCGATACCGAGTAGCGCTAGAGTACCAGGCTCGGAAACATCGACTGACCCCAGCAATATTGATGTGTCAATGCGGAAGTTTGACTGCGTAAGATGCCTCTCAGCAAAGAACATGTCGAAACTATAATCGTTGCCTAGCGTCAGACCGAGGCTATCAAGATTGACTCCGCCCGAAATTGCGCCGTGAACACCACCCAGATCAACAACCAATGTGTCATTGATAAACACCCAGACGTCATCATCACCGGTGAAGTTGAACGTTTCACCACCCTGGTAAGTGAAGCCTGAATGTATCTCCAAAGTGAAGTGATAATTATGGGAATTGCCCTCGTTACCGAAGCCTTCTCCATCTATTGGGAAAAACGAGCTATCGGAAAAGGTATACACGTTTGGATCGCCGGTAATCGTATTGTCCAGCACCAAATCAGGAATCGCCACTTGCTCATTGACGCCAACAACATCCTCGAACCACTCGTCGAATGACTCAGAACTATTGATCGAACACGTAGGCTTGCCTGAATAGTCAGGGTTACCATCCGCTCCCAAAGCCGAGTCAACGAGCCCGGTCACGTGGCCGTCGATGCAGGCTTCCATGTCCGAATGAGATGTACGAAAGTCCCGCACGGTGGCGCCAAGCGAAATAGTATCCGCGAGCGCCGGGCCAGACAGGCTGGCGGCAAGGGCAACAAAGGTTAAGAGTCGAACTGTTTTCATGATGAAATTTCTCACTAAATAAAAGTTTGGTTACTGTCTGTATATGTATAAGCAACATCCATGCCAAACTATCATTCTATTATTTTTCAAGTAGTTACAATACTTCTTAAATCACGATCGTAAGGTATTTCGACACTGGATTTTGCACTGCAAGCTGTTGATTGTTATATCGGGTTTGTAGCGTTAACTACGTCCGGAAATAAGTGTTCATCAGGTCACAGTTTACGCAGCGACTTGGCAACGAATCACTGGGCTATACACAATCGGATGGTGATCCCGCGTACGCGGCGAACTTTCAATTCAAGAACAATATTCTGGCTGGTCTGACTGACCCGGCACAGGTACCAACCGACCTCGTCCTGGCCGACATTGATTGCAACAGTCGGATGCCGGATGGTAAATTTCAGTTTGTCGATACATGGGTGAACTTCGCAGACTTGCAAAGTAACTCGACGTACGAGGCGAACGACCGAATCCTGGACGAGCTGACATTCGTGACGCCGATAATACTCCCGCCCGACTACTCTACGCGTTGGATCACCAGATCTGGGCACACAAGAAATATCTGACAGCGCGCCATATTACGGAGTACGAATATCGCTCGACTCTGTGCCGCCATCAGTGCCAACCTGGCTGCGGGCACCGCTGCTTCAAGCTCACAGATCAACCTCAGCTGAACCGCATCCACCGACAACGTTGAAGCGCCGCTTTCCAGGCACGAATTGGTCCGGCAGGCCATAATTGGAATGGACTACCTGTCAGTTACAGAAGCACTTGTGGCTATCGCATCGGCGATGCACTTATGGACTCCAAAAAATAGAAACAACAAAGTTGCGGCCGGCCTCATTCAGCCCGGACCCGTGAACTCGATAGTCCTTATCGAGGATATTCGAGAGGGCAACGGACAGTCCCAGTTTAGCGGAGATATCCCAACCACCACGTACAGTCAGGATAGTAAACCCGGGTGTGCCTCCCGCAGGAATTCGGTCCGTATCGGCCTGATCCCTGGTCGAGAGCTTGTCCTGTTTGTCAGCAATGCCAACCACGCCTTCGGCCCAGAAATCGGCATCGCCAGGTTGCCATCGAGTTCCGAGCCAGACCGTGACCGGCATCAGGCGGTCCTTCGGTTCCCGCACAACTGTCGTGTCGGATGTCGGGAATGTATCGACCAGACCATCCATCCAGGTCAGGTTGCCATACACATCCCAACTATCTGTCACGCGATACCGTGCCTGAAATTCGATGCCTTTCACATGACCGCCGGCAGAGTTGCGCTTCGTAATCTCAACTTCACCGTCAATAATTCGGCCGGTCGGTGTCCGGATGATGAGGTCGTCAATACTCGTGTAGTACGCTGACATCTGAACGTCCAGGTTCGCGCGAACATTCTTCAGGCCAATTTCATAAGTGACGAATCCCTCTGCATCGAGATCGCTCACCGGTGTTTCGATCTCGTTGCTGCGAGCCGAATCAAAGCGTGTCAAATCACTGAGGTTCGGGGCTCTGAAGCCTTGCGACACGCCCGCGAATATTCTCGTATCATCATGCGCACCCATTCGCCGAATTGCGCGGATACTTCCTGTGACATCATTCCAGCTGTCCTCAATGGTGACGCGCGTGCCTGTTAGGGGATCCCGCACGCTATCGGCATCCACGCTCGATTGTGTAAAACGAATGCCCGTCACAAGGTCAGTCTTTTCTCCTATCATCACCTGGTTCTGCGTGAACAAGCCGACAGTCAGGTAATTCGCATCGTCGGCGACTGGCCCCTGGATAGCGCTGCCTAGAAAACTGCCGTCTGCGTTGAAGTCATTTCTGTATGAGTCGACGTCATCGCGGTACACCTCCGCACCGAACGTCCAGATGCCGGAGCTGGCCGCAATACTGAGTTGGCCCCAGGCTCCAAGGGTGCCGACATTGGTGCCCTGAATATCCGTTCGACCATCATTCCTGACTCGCAGGCGCGATTCGTCTTGCTCTTGGTACGACAAACTCAGTATCAGGTCGCCGCCAGGCGAAGCCAGGTCGCCAGCCCGATACTGCACATAGGCCAATGTCCTCTCCTGATCCAGCGAGCGCCGCAATTCATCACCCGTGGTTGTACCGAGCCAGCTTTTGCCGAACACGGTCTTGTGGACTCGCCACGCATCATCCTGATTGACGTATTGAAACGCTGCGACCAGATTGCGCCCGTCAGCAAGGTCGACGCTTAGTTTGAGATCGGCATCGAACTCGTCGTAGCCGGTCATTGGTTGATTCCCGGTCCCCTCGCCGGCCCTGAGATCGCCGAATTTCTTCAATGACACGCCACCAAAGACATCCACCGCGTGGCCTGCGTAGGCAACTTCTGGCCGTACCACAATAGACTGCTCGGCAGATGCACCACGCAACACCAGCCGATTGCGGAAACCGACCGCGGTGTCATCTTCGCCAAAGCTCCGGCTGATCGCGCTTACCGTGCCACCGATCGCATCACTCCCATACAATACCGAAGACGGACCCTTGACCAGTTCAAGGCGATAGACGCTGAATGGATCGACCGTGTTCCAGTATTGGTTCGGACCTTCTCGAAAGGTTGAGTTGTTTAGCCGGATGCCATCGATAAGGAACAGGGTCCGCAATCCTGTGAATCCACGTATGTAGGGTGAGCCCTGCCCGTGGCCGGTCTTTTGAACCATTACGGACGACATCTCTCCCATCGCGTCGGGAATAGTGCGCACCTGGCGTTGTTCCTGGAGTCGGACCCTATCCTGGGAGTTAACAGAGAATGGCATCTCGAACGCACTCTCAGCTCGTCGAGAGGCGGTGACAACAATTTCCTCAAGGTCATAAGCCCCGACCGTTTTCGTCGTCGACTCCTCCGCGTGCGCAACGCCAACCCTGGCCAGAGTCAACAGCAGCGCGCTGAACAGACCAAGAAGAGTAGCAATGAGTCGCTGGCGAAAGGAATTGCCGCTCACCACCAGTCCTGTACTACCGCTCGTTTAGAACAAGTAGCGTACGGCGAGTCGCGCGCGTGTGCCGGGAGATGGAAAACCAATTGCCTGCTCGTAATCCTCGTCAAGCAGGTTGGTGAAGGAAAGCAGAATATTGAGGCTGTCCGAGCTCAGATACGTAGCTGTAACGTCCACCCGGTTGTAGTCATCAAGGAACATGTCGCCCGTAGGTATGGACGAGTCAAAAGTCTCTCCGATCGACAACCAGGATGCGTCGATCAGCCAGGAATCGGATGGCGACCATTGTATTTCGAGACCTCCTCGCCAATCTGGTCGCTGGCGAAGTGGCGTGTCGCTGTTCTGCAGATCCATATCCAAATAGGTTGCGTGTGCTTGAAGCTGCAGATTTTCGTTCAACCGAAAACTGAGCAGCATCTCAACGCCGTCGACATCGAGGCGATCGAGGTTCACCATTTGGAAAATCGAAGAATCGAAGTCGATCAAGTCTTCAAACTCATTGCGGAACAACGTGAGTGTTGCTCCAAGCCGACCATCGGCGAACCAGTGCGTGACGCCCAGGTCGATGCTCGTACCTGTCTCCGGACGTAAATCGGGGTTGCCAACGAGTGGGCTCGCCAACGAGAAAAATCCAGGTAGTGCAAAACCTTGCCCCCAATTTCCCCGAATACTTGTACGAGCGGATTCGAAATCGTAAATGAAACCCAGCTTCGATGTGGTAACGGCCGATTCCTCGTTCGGGTTATCTCTGCGAACGCTGGCAAGGAGCGTCAACCCAAGTTCCGATTTGAAATGCAACTCCCCGAATGTACCGGTTACATTACGATCGAACTCATACCCCGCGGGCACGCTGAACCCAGGAGCGAATTCGACGAAGCCATCGGAGACGCCATCTTCGTCGTAATAATCAACGCCGATCGTTGCTGCCACGCTATCATTGATGTTGACAATGGCGTTCACTGCAAAGTCGGTTCGCTTGAGAGTGGCGTCTCCCCCATTCGGCGGAACGCCATCGCGAACGCCCGGCGCAACACCGGGAGATAAATAGCTGGAATCATGGTCGTATGTCGTTGCCAGAAAGTTCAGATCCCAGGCTTCTCCCAATTTGACGCCGCCGCTAAATCCAAACTTAAGGTCTTTGGCCGAACGCGAATCGACGTCTCTAATCACCGCAAGTTCTGATCCGCCGCTATCCTCAGGGAACGCAGTCCCTTCGCTGTCAGAATAGTTGCCGAACAGGCGCATGTCCCAGCGGCCGGTGTCTGCTAAGGAGAGACGACCTGAAACCGAGGTAGCGCTAAATGTAGTGCCAGTAACGGGCTCACCATCGTCCTTGCTAGCGGCACGCAATACAAAACCGCCGCCGTCGCCGATCGGACCAGAAAAGCCCAGCGCCCCGCGATAATAGTCGTCGGTACCCGCCTCGGCGAAAATCGACCCTCCGAGTTCGTCAACGTGACTTTTTGAAATGAAATTAATGACGCCCGCCAGGGAATCGGAACCGTACACGGCCGATTGTGGTCCCCGGACGATTTCGATTCTCTCGATATCGCTCATCTGCACAGTGGAAAAGTCGAAAGCCGAGCCGCGCGCATCGGTCGAGTCATTAACTCGAATGCCATCAATCAGGACCATCGTCAGGTTTTGATCACCACCGCGGACAAAGACGCGCGCAACGCCACCCTGCCCTGAGGGTTGCACCACGTGAACGCCCGCCAAATTTTGCAGCATGTCGGTTGCGGTAACGGCGTTTTGCGCTTCGATCTCTTCGAGATCGATCACCGAAATCGTACTTGGGATTTCGGACAGATCATTCGATGTCCTTGTGCCCGTTACGACAATCGTATCGATCTGATCTTTAGTCTCTTCTGCAGCGGACTGCAGGGAGATGGCCAGAACTAGAAGCGCTGCGAAGGACAAGGGCATGCGCAGGATACGAGTAGTGGTAAGCCCCCTGTTTGTTGCTAGCTTCGTCATGGAAATAACTCCGGAACATCGAACGAATGCGGACCCCTTAGATTGAGGCTGGTTTTGGCTATTATTCTTACATTCTTGTTCGCCGCGAGTTGCGGCTTACATCATTCGCTAGCAGAAAGCTGCAAGTCCTGTGCCATTAACAATAAGTTATTGATTGTATTCGTTTGAAACGGCGTGACGGACGTGAACTAAGTTGACAGGAACAGTGAAATGAGCAATTTTCCGACAGAACCCTGTCGGCCGTTTCACCGGGTTCCCTGATAGTTTAGTCCGTGACTACGGACACGGTAAGAGTAATCGGACTGCCCTCAGGTGGCAGCACTTCCGAGTTGCCCGTGATCGCTCCATAGGAATCGGCCGGTGCGCCGGTCCGGTGCTCGATGATCGAAAGCGGGTCGTGAACGAAGCCGATTAACGTACCCGACATTTCCGCCAGCAAGCTCCCGTCTTGAGGCGATGGTCTCGACCCAACATAGACCCACCCTGCGTCGGCAAAAGCCCCATCTCCGATCGTCATCGCGTTGGCTGCGCTCGTTGTTTTGAGGGCGCCGTTCACTTCCCAACTGATATTAATCTCCACTGCCTGACCCTCAGCTTCACGCTCGTCGAACTGATACCGGGGTTTCACGCTGTTCTCGTCGTCCAGGCCAATGAGAATGCAGGCCAGTTGAAAATCGACTGCGGAAGTTTCGAGTTCCAGCAGACTCTCGTATCCTTTGTAGCCCTCCATCTTGACCGCCAAGTATTCGAGCGGTTGGGTCAAATGAAGTACTTTGCCGCCCACGGAAAATTTCCGCGCAGCCTTATCGATTGTGACAGTCCCTATCCGATAGCGCTCGTCGCCGAGATCCTCGATGGCCGGTGCCGCCTCGGAAACTTCTTCGTCGTCGGCAACAACGCAGGTGGGAAATCCCCCTAGTACTAAGATCGCCGCGACGACATGGACACTCTTTACGAGTCGATTCATTCCCGGACCCCCATGACAACCCGATGCGGCATAGGCGGTGGGAAGGGCTTGCGTTCGACATTGTCAAAGCCTGCGTCCGA
>RCNF010001704.1_pt1 | contig 11667 bp, 11 predicted proteins | sample 2041311 | NCBI WGS metagenome assembly RCNF01 (sample SAMN09708228, study PRJNA481090) | Marine sediment metagenome, whole genome shotgun sequencing project. | biome: marine sediment; feature: ocean; material: sediment; isolation source: Sewage treatment plant 2 marine sediment (STP2) ... | reverse complement strand
TGGATCCGTGAAGGCGCGTAGCTCAGTTGGTTAGAGCGCATCCCTCACACGGATGAAGTCCGCGGTTCGAGTCCGCGCGCGCCTACCACGCCGATCAGATGCCCGACCCCCGTGGTCGGGCTTTCGTATTTTCTGGGCCCGTTCGAGGGTCGGTTCGACAGGAGTTCGAGATGAGTGCAAATATTCGGGTGAGCTTGCCGGACGGCAGCGCGCGGGAGTTTCCCGCGGGTGTGACCGTTCTCGGGGTGGCTGAGGCCATCGGCCCTCGGCTTGCCCGCGACACGGTCGCGGGGTTGGTTGACGAGTCTCTTGTCGACCTGCGAACTCCGCTCATGACCGACGTCGATCTGCGGATCGTGACCACTAAAGATCCGCTGGCCGGCGACATCATCCGCCACTCTGCCGAGCATGTTCTTGCCGACGCGGTCAAGCGTCTGTGGCCCGGTACGCCCATCGACGCCGGTCGCCAGGACCACTCGGAAAAGTACCAGTACGACTTCCGCTTCCCGCGCGCCTTCAAACCCGAGGACTTCGAAAAGATCGAGGAAGAGATGGCGCGGATCATCGCCGAAGACCTCGAGTTCGACCGCCAGGAGGCGGATCGGGAAGAGGTGCGGAAGATCATGAGCGAGCGCGGCGAGGACATCAAGATCGTCCGGCTCGAAGCCATCCCCAAGGGCGAGACGATCACGCTCTACTCGCATGGACCGTTCCTCGACCTGTGCCGCGGCCCGCACGTTCAGCGCACATCCCAGATCGGTGCCGTGCGCCTGCTCGAGGCTTCGGGCGCCTACTTCAAGGGCGACGAACGCAACGAGATGCTGCAGCGCATCTACGGCACGGCCTTTGCCTCGAAGAAGGAACTCAAGGCCTACTTCGCGAGGCTCGAAGAACTCAAGCGGCGCGACCACCGCCGCGTCGGCCGCGAGCTCGATCTCTTCTCGTTCCACCCCGAGGCGCCGGCGAGCCCCTTCTTTCACCCCCGTGGCACGCTGGTCTACAACGCGCTCCTCGAGCTCATGCGGGAGAAGTATCGGGCTTACGGGTATGACGAGGTGATTACGCCGCAGATCTTCGACGTGGAGCTGTGGAAAAAATCGGGACACTACGACAACTATCGCGACGACATGTTCTTTGCCGACGCCTTTGACGAGGTCGAGGAGCGGTCATCGAGCGTCAAGCCGATGAACTGCCCGGCTCACTGCCTGCTCTACGGCGGCAGCGCCCACTCCTACCGGGACCTCCCGCGGCGTATCGCCGACTTCGGTCGCCTCCACCGCTACGAACGATCGGGAGTGGTCACCGGCTTGACGAGAGTCAGGACCTTCAGTCAAGACGATGCCCACATCTTCTGTACACCGGAGCAGATCGAGCCGGAGATCACCGCGCTCTTCGATTTCATTTTCGAGATCTACCATCTGTTCGGGTTCGAGGATGTGAGGGTCAACCTGTCCACCAGACCGGAGAAAGCCATGGGCGATCCAAAGGTCTGGGAGCACGCCGAGGCCGTGCTCGCGAAGTGTCTCGATGACCGTGGAGACGTCGACTACACCCTCAAACCTGGAGACGGTGCGTTCTACGGGCCGAAGATCGATTTCGATGTCCATGACGCGCTCGGTCGCTCGTGGCAGCTTGCAACCATCCAGCTCGATTTCCAGATGCCGGAGCGGTTCGATCTGACCTATGTTGACAGCGACGGTACGGAAAAACGCCCGGTGATGATCCACCGCGCCATTCTCGGGTCACTCGAGCGTTTCTACGGAGTGATGCTGGAACATTTCGGCGGAGACCTGCCGCCGTGGCTCGCGCCGGAGACCGCTCGAGTATTGCCCATCGTCGACGCCGTCAACGACTATGCCGAAGAGGTGGCGGCGGGCCTGCGTGACCGTGGTCTGAGGGTCGAGGTCGACCGGCGGAGCGAAAAGCTCGGATACAAGATCCGGGATGGAGAAACGATGAAGGTGCCCTACCTGTTGGTGGTGGGGCAACGTGAAGCCGAGGACGGGACGGTATCCCTACGATTGCGGCACCGCCGCGACGAAGGGGTAAAGTCCCTGGATGAGGTGGCGCAGCGTATCCTGAACGCCGTCACGACACGTTCTTTGGAACTGTAGGGAATAGAAAAGGAGCTCGTCATGCCAAAACTGAAGACCCACCGTGGAGCTGCCAAGCGGATCAAGCGAACCGGCACCGGCAAGTTCAAACGCCACCACGCCTATACGTCACACATCATGACGAAAAAGTCGACCAAGCGGAAGCGCAAGCTGCGTGCCTCCGCCATCGTGGCGCCGGGTGATGCCAAGGTGATCGCGAAGATGCTCGCGGCGCAGAAGTAGGGAGAAAGCATGCGCGTCAAAAGAGGAAGCAACCGTAAGGACCGCCGCAAGAAGATATTGAACCTCGCCGAGGGCTACTGGGGCGCCAAATCCAGGCTCCACCGTACGGCCAAGATCCAGGTCGAAAAGTCGCTGCAGTACGCCTACCGGGACCGCAAGCAGCGCAAGCGCCAGTTCCGTTCGCTGTGGATCACCCGCATCAATGCGGCCGCACGACTGAACGGCACGACCTATTCGGCCCTGATCGCCGGCCTCAAGAATGTAGGGTGCGATCTCGACCGCAAGGTCCTGGCGGACCTCGCGGTGCGCGATCCGCAGGCCTTTACCCAGATCGTAGAGCTGTCGAAACAAGCCGAGAGCTGAGGTTTCGGTGAGCACGGCGCGTCTGGAGGAGGTCCGGGCGTCGTTCCATACCGAACTCGAATCGGCTGGAGGCGATGCTGCCGAGGTGGAGAATGTCCGGATAAAGTTTGCCGGTAAAAAGAGCGGTGTCCTCAATCAGTTGACGGCAGTGCTTCGAGAGTTGCCAAACGAGGAAAAGCGTGCGTACGGGCAGGCCCTCAACGAGCTCAAGAAGGAGCTGGAGTCGAAGCTCAAGGAGGCCAAGGCGGCAGCAAAGACCGTTGATCTCAAAGCCGACATCAAGGCCAAGACCAAATCATCGAGCGCTTCACTGAGCGTTGATGGTCCGGTCGATGTCACGCTCCCCGGAACACCGGTGGTCTGTGGCGCGCAACACCCGGTCCACATCGTGCGCCGGCGGATTGAAGAGATCTTCCTCCGCATGGGTTACGACGTCGAGGCAGGCCCCGAGATCGAGGACGATTGGCACAACTTCGAGGCCCTCAATATCCCGCCCGATCATCCGGCCCGGGACGACCAGGACACCTTCTACCTTCCCGGTGGCTATCTGTTGCGAACCCATACCTCGCCGGTCCAGGCGCGGGTCATGGAGAGCCGCAAGCCGCCGATCCGCATCGTGGTGCCGGGTCGCGTTTATCGACGGGACTCCGACCTCCGTCATTCCCCCATGTTCCATCAAATCGAAGGCCTGATGGTGGGTGAGGGCATCACCGTCGGTCACCTCAAGGCGACCCTCGAGACCTTTCTCCACGCCCTGTTCTCCGACGATGTCGACGTTCGGCTGCGACCGGGTTACTTCCCCTTCACCGAGCCCTCGGCAGAGGTCGACATCTCGTGCATTTTCTGTGACAAAAAAGGGTGCGGCGTGTGTTCGGGCTCCGGGTGGATCGAGATCCTCGGATCCGGGATGGTCGATCCGCGGGTCTTTGAGGCGGTCGGTGTGGATTCTGATCGCTACACCGGGTTCGCGTTCGGTCTCGGGCTCGATCGCATCGCCATGTTGGTCTACGGAATTCCCGACCTTCGCCAGCTCTTTGCCGGCGATCAGCGGCTGACGAGGCAATTCGTATGAACTTTGATTCCGAATGGCTGCTGCAGCACCTCGAAGGTGCACCCGATGCCGATACCGTTGCCGATCGACTCACCGACTGCGGCTGTCTGGTGGAGTTGCGTGAGCCGGGTGATGGTGCCGAAATCTGGGATGTGGAGGTGACCACCAACCGCCCCGATGCCATGAACCACCGCGGTCTTGCCCGCGAGGCAGCGGTTGCCACCGGCGCCCCCCTCAAGGATCTGGTCGTTGAGATCGACGAGGTCGAGGAAGCTAGCTCTGATTGCGCCGTCATCGAAATCGCCGACCCCGAGGTCTGTACCCGATTCGCTGCAAGGGTGGTGCGCGGTGTGCGGCAGGTGCCGTCGCCCGAATGGCTCCAGCGCCGGCTCAGCAACTGCGGCGTACGGCCGATCAACGCGGTGGTGGACATCACAAACTACGTGCTGCTCGAAATCGGGCAGCCGCTCCACGCCTACGACCTCGCCAAGGTGCGAGGTGGCCGATTGGTGGCCCGTCGGGCCGCAGCTGGTGAACAGCTCAGGACTCTTGACGGAGAGCTTCGGCGCCTCGATCCTGAAATGGCGGTGATCGCGGACGCCGAAGGCGTCGTCGGCCTTGCGGGGATCATGGGCGGCGCCAACACTGAAATCGGCGAGGACACCGCCGATGTGCTGCTCGAGGCGGCCCACTTCGACGCGTTGACGATTCGGCGTACCGCCCGTCGCCTCGGCATGCAAACCGAGGCCTCCCACCGCTTCGAGCGCGGCGCCGACCCCGGCATGCAGGGGGTGGCGGTGGATCTGGCTGCGGCGATGATGGCAGAGCTCGCCGATGGCAAGGTGTGCAGCGGCCGTATCGACATCCATCCCGATCCGCAACCATTGCGTTCTATGGAGTTGTCGGTGGAGGCGTTGTCGGCCTTTGCGGGTCTCGAGATCGCCGCGGACCGAGTCGTGGAGATCTTCGACGGCCTCGGTTTTGAACCAGTGCTCGTAGGTGACACGGTCACAGTGACCGTCCCATCGTTCAGGATCGATATCGAGCGCACCCCCGATCTCTACGAAGAGGTGGTGCGGCACGTGGGTTTTGCGGCAATCCCATCCGCACTGCCGCGACAGGAAACCACGCCGGGTCGGCGAAATCCCAACTGGGAACTCGTGGACCGCGCCCGTTCGGCCGCGGTCTCCGCCGGCCTCACCGAGGTCATGAACTGGAGCTTTATAGATCCGGAGACCGACGCGCTGGTCAGCTCCCAGCCCTTCTGCCTCGGTGGGCCGGTCACTCTCGACAATCCGCTGGCTCAGACCCAGGGAGTGATGCGGCGATCATTGCTGCCGGGTATGCTGGCTGCCGCGAACCTCAACATCAACCAGGGCGAACGACGGCTCGCGTTCTTCGAACAGGGCAGGACTTTTGACCTCGGCGACGACGGCCCTCGCGAGCACGAGCGGGTGGCCGTGGTTCTGGCGGATGCCAGTCGCAGCACGGCGGAGATTTTTGCCGACTTAAAGGGTGTGGTCGAGCATCTCGCCCAGCGGGTCGGTCTTCCGCCTCTGTCGTGGCGAAAGGGCGGGCACCCGTGGCTCCGGGAAGACGCTGGAGCGGTGCTCGAGACCACAAACCAGGTGGTCGGGCTCGCGGGCATCTTGGCGGACGACTTCAGTGACCGTTGGGACCTTCGGCACGGTGTCGCGATTGCAGAGCTCGATATCGATCTCGCGGTGGATCCACCGCTACCCCATTTCGAGCCCCTGGCACGGTTCCCGTCGGTGATCGTGGATACAACCGTCGAACACTCCACGGATCTGAGCTATGCCGAGCTTGAGAAAACGGTCCACAACCTCGTCGGTGAGTGGGTCGAGGATGTCAGTCACGAAGCCCGATACCTGCCGCCAGGCGGGAATGTGGTCCGGACGACCCTTCGGTTCGTCTACCGCCACCCGGATCGTTCTCTGACCCAGGACGAGGTCAACAACGCACATTCACAACTGCGCGAAGGGCTGGCCGAGCGGATGAAAGTCACCTTTGCCTGACGAACCGATGGAGGGAGCCATGGCGATGGACACGGTACTCAAACAGCTCGAGTCGAGAATTGAAGAGCTCGTAAAGGCCTATCAGACGGCGACAAAGAACGAGGCGAAGTTGGTGGCCCGGGTTGCGGAACTGGAAAAGACTGTCGCCTCGGATTCTGAATTGAGCAGTCGTTGCAAGACCCTCGAGAAACAGCGCAACGAGCTCGGCAAGCGCCTTGAAAAGGTGCTGTCGTTGATCGACGACACGCTCTCCCGGACCGACTGACCACCAACCGCCGGGGATTGCGGCGGTCGACAAGCTCCCAATTGACTCTCCGCGAAACAACAGGGCCCCGGGCCGCGCTGTTTCGAAACATCTCGCGATCGTCCAAAAGGGGTCGTTGGGGTGATCGCGGTGGTTCCCCGGGGGGGTTTAGTGTCATTTTGCGATGCTGTATAATCGTCGTGGGAGGAACTATCCGATGACCACCGTCCGGGCCACTGTCGAGATCTTCGGCCAACGGCTCGGACTTCGTGCGGACGGCGACGAGGCGCGGGTCCAAGAAATCGCGCGGTTTGTCGACCACCGGATGCGCGAGGTGGCTGACCGAAGCTCGAGTGTAGATACGGTCAAGATCGCAGTCTTGACCGCTTTGAACATTGCCGACGAACTATTTCAAGAACGAGAAACTGATCAGGATACCCGGCAGAAGAGATTGGAGAAGCAGGCCGAACGTCTCGTATTCAAGATTGAAGAGGCCATGAACCCCGGCGCAGCCGGGAAGGAAAAATAAAACTCGGAGGTCCCTACTCGGTTTGTGATGAGCGAAACTATTGGTGAACCAACACCTATTTGACGGGTCGCCGGGTTCTTCAGCCCCGATGCCTGCCGCAAGGCGGGAGACGGGTTGGGGACAGGCACCCACCTGTGGTTTCGCAGGTTCAAATAGGGTTGCTCACACGGCCGAAGCGGGGGCCTCCACTTTATCCTCTTGAGACAACAGTCTGTTCCGCCCTGAAGCCGGTTGCACTGATCGCTCCTTGACAAGGGGGTCATCGTGGAACCAATACTGGTGGCAGCGGTGGGTCTGCTGCTGCTCGCTCTTTGTGGGCTGGCGATGGTTTGGGTGCTATGGCGCCGTGCGCGGGGCGCAGCCGTCCGAGTGATTGCCAATGCCCAGGAGGAAGCCGAGCGAATCGTAGCGAAAGCTGAAATCGATGGACAGCGGATCCTAAAGGACACCGAAATTATCGCGCGGGAACGTCTGTTGGCGGCCCGCACCGAATTTGAACGGGAGACACGCGAGCTGCGGCTCGAACTGACCGCGCTCGATTTACAACTTGGCAAACAGGACATCGAGCTCGGTGAACGGGAAACGGTGCTCGAGGATCGCAAACGCGCCGCCGAGGCCCTCCAAAAGGAAATCGATGAACGCGAGGGGCGTCTGGTGGCGCAGGAGGAGGAGCTTGCCTCCGCCGTCGCTGAACAGCGGGTTCGGCTTGAACAGATTGCAGGACTCACCGTCGAACAAGCCAAGGGTGAGCTTCTGAAATCGATGGAGAACGAAGCCCGCATCGATGCGGCAAACCTGGTCAAGAGGATCGAGGACGAAACCGTCGAGAAGTCCAAGGAAAAGGCCCGCCGGGTCATTTCGATGGCGATTCAGCGAATTGCCTCGGAGCACGTGGTCGAGAGCACGGTTTCGGTTGTCGATCTGCCGTCTGACGAGATGAAGGGCCGGATCATCGGCCGCGAGGGACGCAACATTCGGGCCTTCGAACAGGCGACGGGAGTCGATCTGATCGTCGACGACACCCCGGGCGCCGTGATTCTCTCCTGCTTCGAACCCGTGCGTCGGGAAATCGCACGGATCGCCCTTGCCAACCTCATCCAGGACGGGAGAATTCACCCCGGCCGGATCGAGGAGCTCGTCGCCAAAGTTCAGGTCGAGATGGACGAAAAGCTCCTTGCGGATGGCGAGACGGCGGCCATGGAGGTAGGTATTCCCGACCTTCATCCCGAGATCCACAAGCTCATCGGTCGGCTTCAGTTTCGGTCATCCTACGGTCAGAACGCCCTCAAACACTCCATGGAAGTGGCGTGGCTCTCGCATCACATGGCTGCGGAGCTGGGCGCAAACGCAGATGTCGCCAAAAGGGCCGGTCTGGTGCACGACATCGGCAAGGCCGTGGACCGTGAGATGGACGGCACCCACCTCGAATTGGGGCGGGAAATGCTGAAGAAGTTCGGCGAAACCGACGCCGTCATTCATGCCATGGAATGCCACCACGGCGACTACGATCCGCACTCGGTGGAGGCGGTTTTGGTGACCGCCGCCGACGCGTTGTCCGCCGCCAGGCCTGGAGCGCGCCGGGAGATCCTCGAGAATTACATCAAGAGGCTCGAAAAACTCGAGAGCATGGCCACCGACTTCAAGGGTGTCGAAAAGGCTTTCGCGATCCAGGCCGGACGAGAGCTCCGGATCGTTGTCGAGTCGGGGAAGATTTCCGATGAGGATGCGATCTGGCTTGCGCGGGATCTGGCGAAAAAGGTCGAGGCGGAGCTGACGTACCCCGGACAAATCAAAGTCACGGTCATCCGTGAGACCCGCGCGGTGGAGTACGCGAGATGATTCGACTCCTGTTCATCGGCGACATCATGGGTTCGGCGGGCCGGCGTGCGGTACTCACCCACGTCGAGTCGGTGGTGGACAGGGAGCGGGTCGACTTTGTCGTGGCCAACGTGGAGAACGTTGCCGGCGGTTTCGGTATCACCGCCAAGGTCCTCGAAGAGCTGGAGGTTCTTCCGATTCAGGTCTGGACCACCGGCAATCATGTCTGGGACAAAAAGGAGGGCATCCCGCTCCTCGACGCCCACCCGACGCTTTTGCGTCCCGCCAATTATCCGGCCGGAAATCCCGGCCGGGGTTGGTGTGTCGAGGAAACGGCCACGGGGATCCCGGTGGCAGTGATCAACCTTCAGGGCCAGGCCATGATGCCGCCGATCGACAATGCGTTCCGGCGCGCCGACGAGGTCCTCGAGGAGATCAGATCCGCCCATCCAGACGTGCGGGTGATTCTGGTTGATATGCACGCCGAGGCAACCTCCGAAAAACAGGCGATCGGGTGGTACCTGGATGGACGGGTCACCGCGGTCCTGGGCACCCACACCCATGTGCCGACCGCCGACGAAAGGATCTTGCCTCAAGGCACCGCACTGCAAACCGATGTCGGGATGACGGGACCCTACGACTCGATTATCGGCATGCGGCCCGAGAAGGTTCTCGAGAGATTTCTCTTCAACACGCCGCGCCCCTTCGAACCCGCAAAGAAGAATATCCAACTCCGCGGCGCACTGGTCGACGCGGACGAGAACACCGGCAAGGCGCTTGCGATCACACGGCTGAAGATCGACGTGGTCTGACGCTACGACTCACAACCCTCGTGTCATTGACGACGATGCGACCGTCTTTGACGACATGCCGAACCGGATTGACACCGAAGTTATAGACGACGTGATGATAGGTGGGGGCGTTCAAAACGATAACGTCCGCGCGTTTGCCGACCTCGAGAGAGCCGAGTTCGTTGGCGCGCCCGATGGCCGCCGCGGCGTTGAGCGTGGCAGCAGTCACCGCCTCGGCGACGTCCATTCCCATTCCGAGACAGGCAAGGGCGAGGATCATCGGCATGCTTTCGGTTGGCGAAGATCCAGGGTTGCAATCGGTTGCGAGAGCGACCGCGCAGCCGGCGTCGATGAGGTCGCGGGCCGGGGCCCACGGCATTCTGAGAAAAAATGCGGTGCCGGGAAGCAGCACGGCGACGGTTTGCGATTGCGCGAGCGCTGCGATGCCCGCGGGTGTCACGCACAGGAGGTGATCAGCTGATAGGGCCTCCATCTCGACCGCCAACTCGGCGCCGCCGAGGGGTGTCAGCTCGTCTGCATGGAGGTGGATCCGCCAGCCGAAATCCGCCGCGCCGGCCAACAGGCGACGCGTTTGTTCGAGGTCGAACACGCCCTCTTCACAGAACACGTCCACCGCTTCGGCGAGACCGCGACGAGCAATCTCCGGATGGATGACGGCGATCAGTTCTTCGACCCACTGCTCAGGGTCCGAGCGGTGTTCGGGCGGGATCTCGTGCGCGGCGAGGCAGGTAGGGTGGAGATCCACAGGGTGGATCGCGTTGGCGCGCGCGATCGCCTCGAGCATGCGAACTTCGGTTATCAGGTCGAGGCCGTAGCCTGACTTGGCCTCGATGGTAGTTGTGCCGTGGAGGAGAAACGTATCGAGCCGAGCCATCGTGGTGGCGAGGAGCGCATCCTCGGTTGCGAGGCGAGTTGCACGAACGGTGGAGTTGATGCCGCCACCGGAGCGTGCGATCTCCATATAAGACTCACCGCGGAGGCGGCGATCGAATTCGTCCTCCCTCGAACCCGCCCAAACAGGGTGGGTGTGCGGGTCGATGAAGGCGGGGAGGACACAGCCACCATCCGCCTCGAGGACCTCATCCGCGGGTTCGAAGCGTCGCCGGTGCTCTGATTCATCGCCGATAAACGAAATGACGCCATCCTCACAGCGTACGACCGCACCCGGGAGGATCTCGAGGTTTGAAAGTTCGCGGCCGCGGCGGGCTGTTGTGCCGGTCGGAGTGGCGACCTGATTGGCGCCGCGGATAAGGAGTTTCATCCCCGATTCTCGGTGCCATCCTGAGCGCGACGTTGGAACGTCGCCAACTGCGGGGTCGATCGTTCCTCCCGTTCGCGATGCTGATCGTCCTGGACCAGCCCCTGGATGAGTTCGACCATGCGGTTGAGTTCGGCCCGAATCTCGCGACGGCGAATGCGGAGGTCGCCGATCACCCGCTCGATGTTCTGGACCCGGTCGTTGGATTCGTTGACCAGGCGTTCGGCGAGGGCGTGGCCCTCACTGACGATGCGCTGCCCCTCTCCCCGGGCCACCTCGATGGTGGTTTCAGCGGAACGTTGGGCGGCCACCAACGCTTCTTTGAGAGCGGACTCGCGCTCCCGGAACGCCTTCAATTCCTGTTCCATGTGATGAACCTGCTGCCGGAGCTCACTCCGCTCGCGCAGCATCTCCTCGACCACCCGGGCGAAGTCGGTGAGATACTCATGCACCTCAATCGGCGCATAGCCGTTCATCTTCTTTGAAAACTTCTTGCCGAGAATGTCCATGGGAGCGAACTCTGACATGGGCTTTCTCCTTTCCGACCTTCTATTATGACACGTTGGATCATCATCACCGGCAGAAAACTCCGCCGCGGTGGTACGGGATGGTGATCGCCTTCGTTATACTGGCGTCAATTACAGGGGGGGACGAACACGTGGCTGACGTTCAGCTGAGAGTTGACGAACTTTGGAAGACCTTTCACCCGGGTCTCTTCGAGGCCGATGTCGAGGTGCTCAAAGGTCTGACTCTCGAGGTGCGGCGCGGAGAGATCTTTGGTTTTCTGGGGCCCAACGGCGCCGGAAAGACCACCACCATCAAGGCCATCACCGAGATCATAGTTCCAGACTCGGGGACCATCACAATCTGCGGACACGACCACACCTCTTTCGAGGCAAAGAAGTGCATCGGATTCATGCCGGAAAACCCGTATGTCTATCGCCATCTCAAAGGTCGCGAGTACCTTCGGTTCTGTGGGGAGTTGCTCGATCTCCCGCGTTCGGGGATGGAGCAGAGGATCACGCGGGTCCTCGACGAGGTGGGGATGGCAACCCGAGCCGATCGTCCGATGGCTGCCTACTCGAAGGGGATGTTGCAACGGATCAGTCTTGCTCAGGCGCTGCTCGGCGAGCCCAAGCTGCTGGTCCTCGATGAGCCCATGAGTGGTCTCGATCCAGTCGGTCGCCGCGACGTCAGGGACATCATCCTGGCGCAGGCGA
>RCNF010001699.1_pt1 | contig 11675 bp, 10 predicted proteins | sample 2041311 | NCBI WGS metagenome assembly RCNF01 (sample SAMN09708228, study PRJNA481090) | Marine sediment metagenome, whole genome shotgun sequencing project. | biome: marine sediment; feature: ocean; material: sediment; isolation source: Sewage treatment plant 2 marine sediment (STP2) ... | reverse complement strand
TTGATTTATCTGATTTTGAGGGGTTGGAAGTTGCTATCGCCCCTGTTAATAATAATAGGGAGAGTAGCGAAAGTGAAATTAAGTATTTGGAATTGCTTCAAAGTTTTGAAAATACAGAAGCAATTGCTGATATTGTTAGGGCGGAAGTGAAGAATAAAAGCTCTTTTAACCATCGAATCACTTTTTTTCACAAAGATGCCAAGGTGGGACAACAGTTTGCAAAAGGGGTGATGGAGTATATCAACACCAATGAGTATTTTGATGGGTTGATAACGGTGTATAGGGAAAATGCGACCTCTCGAATAGAGGAAAACAAACAACTTTTAAAACAAGTGGATGAAATAATTACCAGCTATGCGAAAAAAATGGCAGAAAATGATGAAATGGTCGGTAATGATAGAATTGTTCTGGACAATCAGGAAACGGTAAATATTACTGGCTTGTTTGACCTTAAAAACAATTTAATTCAAGATATTGAATCCAAATATTTGGAACTGGAACAACGTACGGATCCCATCAAAGTCATTAATTTCGGTAAGCCACAACAAGTTCAAAAATCTGTTTTCAAAAAAAGCTTTGTCCTTTTCCCGCTATTATTGATTTCATTGTTCTTTTTAAGTTCAATTATAAAATACCTTAATAGAAAAGCTATTAAGTTAGAATAAAGGAGGTGTAATAGGCATAATTGATTTTCTTAAACAAACAACTATTTAGACATACGAAAAATTAAAAAATAAAGAATTATCAATGAATATATTAATTACTGGTGGGGCTGGATTTATTGGCTCACATGTTGTGCGTAAGTTTGTCGTTGACCATAAAGATTATAACATTTATAATTTAGATGCGTTGACCTATGCAGGGAATTTAGAAAACTTGAGTGATATTGATAATTTTCCAAATTATCATTTTATTAAAGGAGATATAGTGAATGCGAATTTTATTGATAAAATCTTTAATGAATATAAATTTGATGGTGTAGTTCATCTAGCCGCCGAATCGCACGTAGACCGCTCTATTTCAGACCCACTTGCTTTTGTAAGAACAAATATAATTGGAACTGTGAACTTGTTAAATGCTGCACGTGATTTATGGCGTGATGATTTTGACAATAAACGATTCTACCATGTTAGTACAGATGAAGTTTATGGCTCACTGGGCCAAGAAGGACTCTTTACGGAAACTACAGCTTACGACCCCAATTCACCCTATTCGGCGTCTAAAGCAAGTTCAGATCATTTCGTTAGGGCTTATGGTGAAACCTATGGTTTGCCATACGTAATAACCAACTGTTCAAATAATTATGGGCCCAATCACTTTCCTGAAAAATTGATTCCGTTGTTTATCAATAATATAATCGAGAACAAACCATTACCAGTCTATGGCGATGGCAAGTATACTCGGGATTGGTTGTATGTCATAGATCATGCCATAGCGATAGATTTGGTTTTTCACAATGGCAAAAATCATGAAACATACAATATTGGAGGATTCAACGAATGGCAAAATATAGACCTCGTGAAATTATTGTGCAAACAAATGGATAAAAAACTAGGGAGGCCAGATAGCACTTCCGAAAAATTGATCACATATGTTAAGGACCGACCAGGACATGACTTGAGATATGCCATTGATGCAGGGAAAATAAATAGGGAGTTAGGCTGGAAACCCTCTGTTACTTTTGAAGAGGGATTGGAAAGAACCATTGATTGGTTTTTATCAAATGAATATTGGTTAAATAACGTAACTTCAGGTGATTATCAGGAATACTATCAAAAGATGTATTCTTAGCCAAGCTTTTTCTGATTAATTCAATAAATAAATAGTTATAACTCAAATTTAGGAATACACCTATGAAAGGAATAATACTGGCAGGAGGGTCTGGGACACGATTGCATCCACTGACATTATCGGTAAGTAAACAATTGATGCCTATTTACGATAAACCAATGATTTATTATCCTTTATCCACATTGATGTATGCTGGTATTCGGAAAATATTGATTATTTCAACACCAAAAGATTTACCACTTTTTAAAGATTTATTGGGAGATGGTAAAAAATATGGCTGCTCTTTCTCTTATGCCGTTCAGGACTCTCCAAATGGTCTTGCAGAAGCTTTCATAATAGGAGAAGAATTTATTGGCAAAGATAAAGTCGCCTTAATACTTGGAGATAATATATTTTATGGCTCTGGTTTGGCCAAGTTATTGCAATCCAATAACGATCCGGACGGAGGTGTCATTTATGCATATCGTGTTCATGACCCTGAGCGTTATGGGGTAGTAGAATTTAATGAAGAAGGCAAGGCAATAAGTATTGAGGAAAAACCGCTTCATCCAAAATCGAACTATGCTGTACCGGGTATTTATTTTTATGATAACGATGTTGTGGATATCGCCAGGAACATTCCTCCTAGCGTAAGAGGCGAACTCGAAATCACGGATGTTAATCGGGTTTATCTTGAGCGAAAAAAATTAAGTGTAAGTATTTTGGATAGAGGAACTGCATGGCTAGACACCGGCACCTTTCAATCTTTAATGCAGGCATCTCAGTTTGTAGAAGTAATAGAAGAAAGACAAGGTCTTAAAATAGGCGCTATAGAAGGTGCGGCTTATGAAATGGGCTATATAAATAGGCGACAGTTTAAAGATCTCGCCGAACCTTTAATGAAAAGTGGCTATGGCAAAAACCTTCTAGGTATTTTAAACAAACAACAATGACCTTTACAGAGACTAAATTAAAAGGCTCCTATGTTATTGAACCTAATGTCTTTGATGACGATCGTGGTTATTTTATGGAGTCCTTCAACAAGGAAAGGTTTAATGTTGGTGTTGGTAAAACCGTTGATTTTGTGCAGGATAACCAATCATTTTCCTCAAAGGGTGTTGTTCGTGGTTTACATTATCAAACGGGTAAATTTTCCCAAGCAAAATTGGTAAGGGTTTTGACTGGGACCGTTTTGGATATTGCGGTTGATTTAAGAAAAGACTCCCCTACATTTGGTGAGTATATCGCTATAGAATTAAGTTGTTCCAATAAAAAGCAATTGTTTATACCCAGAGATTTTGCTCACGGATTTATTGTATTGAGCGATACGGCTGAATTCTTCTACAAGTGCGATAATTATTACAATAAGGAATCTGAAGGAGGAATAATATACAACGACAGTATTTTGGGCATTGACTGGAAATTACCTTTAGCCCAACACATTATATCTGAAAAAGACCTAGTTTTGCCAACATTAGAAAATGCAAGACTATGAAAAACGTTCTTGTTACAGGTGGTAATGGCCAATTGGCTTCTTGCATAAAAGATGTTGCTAAATTCATAGACGGATATAGTTTTTTATATGTAGATATTGATGAACTGGATATTACCAATTTTGACGAGGTAAGTAGTTTTTTTGACAAAGACTTATCGTTTTGTGTAAACTGTGCGGCTTATACTGCAGTTGATAAGGCAGAGACAGATATAGATATCGCAGAGAAAGTGAATATTATAGGACCTAGGAATTTGGCAAAGGCCTGTGAGGAAAAAGGAGTAACATTCATACAAATTTCTACCGATTTTGTTTTTGATGGGAAACAAGCGAAATTATATACTGAAAAAGATAGTGTAAATCCTTTAAGTGTTTACGGAGAATCTAAACTTGGAGGTGAAAGAGCTACTGCAATTTTAAAAGAGCATTTTATTATAAGAACTTCATGGTTGTATTCAGAATATGGCCTGAATTTTCTTAAAACTATGTTGCGTTTGGGAGATGAAAGAGAGGAGTTAAGTGTGGTTTGTGACCAAATAGGCACGCCTACTTATGCTGGTGATTTGGCCAAAATAATTGTAAAGATTATTACTGAAGATTCTGAAGATTACGGGATTTACCATTATAGTAATGAGGGTGTGGCAAGTTGGTATGATTTTGCAAAAACAATATTTGATGAAAGCGGAGCTCAAGTCAAGTTATTGCCCATTAATTCAGAGGCATATCCAACTCCTGCAGAAAGACCACGATTTAGCACAATGGATAAGTCAAAAATCAAAGAAATTCTTAAAATTGAAATTCCTTATTGGAGAGATAGCCTTAAAGATTGTTTAATAAAACTAAAGACTAAAGATTAGAAATATGAGTAAAGTATACGTAGGAATGAGTGCGGATTTAATACATCCAGGGCATTTGAATATTTTAAATGAAGCTGCAAAAATCGGTGAAGTAACCGTAGGTTTGTTAACTGACAAAGCCATTGCTAGCTATAAAAGGTTGCCTTATTTAGAGTATGAGCAACGTAAAATCATTTTAGAGAACCTCAAGGCCGTAAAAGAAGTCATTCCACAGGAAACACTGGATTACAGACCAAATTTAGAAAGGGTAAAACCTGATTTTGTTGTACATGGTGATGATTGGAAAGAGGGAGTGCAAAAAAAGACTAGACAACAAGTAATCGAAACACTTGATCAATGGGGGGGTAAGTTGGTTGAAGTGCCCTACACAAAGGGGATTTCAAGCACCAAACTTAATAATGCCTTAAAGGAAATAGGAACAACCCCGGATATTCGAAGAGCAAGATTAAGACGACTCATTGAATCCAAAAGTGTAGTTAGAATTATTGAAGCTCATAATGGTTTAACTGGTTTGATTGCGGAGAAAATCAACGTTCAGGTAAATGGTGAAACTAGGGAATTTGATGGTATGTGGGCTAGCAGTCTAACTGATTCAACATCGATGGGGAAACCTGATATAGAAGCCGTTGATATTACCTCAAGGGTAAATAACATTAATAACTTGGTTGAAGTTACCACTAAGCCCATAATATTCGATGGGGATACAGGTGGCAAAATAGAGCATTTTGTTTTCACGGTTAGAACTTTGGAAAGACTTGGGGTATCTGCTGTTATTATCGAGGACAAGGTGGGCTTAAAAAAGAATTCACTATTTGGCACTGATGTTCAACAATATCAAGATAGCATTGAAAATTTTTGCAAGAAAATCCAGGCAGGTAGGGAGGCAAGGATAACAGAGGACTTTATGGTCGTTGCCCGTATAGAAAGTTTAATCTTAAATGCAGGTATGGATGATGCCTTAGAACGTGCAAAGGCATATATAGAAGCTGGTGCAGATGCTATTATGATTCATTCTAAACAAAAGGCTCCTGACGAGATTTTGGAGTTCTGCAAAAAATATGGCGAATTTGAACGTAAGGCTCCTTTAATAGCTGTCCCATCAAGTTACAACACTATTTATGAAGATGAATTGGCTGAAGCCGGGGTTAACATTGTAATTTATGCCAACCAACTTTTAAGAAGCGCATATCCGGCCATGTTGGATACTGCAAAATCCATCTTAACTAATAAAAGGTCATACGAGTCGAACGGAAATTGTATGTCTATCAAAGAAATATTGGAATTGATTCCAGGAACTAAATAGTATTAAAACGTGATTAACACATCAGAATTTTACAAAGCTCTAACAAAAAGGAATATTGATTTTTTTACCGGAGTTCCGGATTCATTGCTTAAAGATATATGCGCATTCATCTCTGATAATGCTCCAAACGATCGACATGTCATTGCGGCCAACGAAGGCGCTTCAGTGGGGTTGGCTGTAGGCAGTTATTTGGCAAGCGGCAAATTGCCTCTGGTCTATATGCAGAATTCAGGTTTTGGAAATACTGTGAATCCATTACTTTCTATTGCAGATGATGATGTATACGGGGTTCCAATGCTATTATTGATTGGTTGGCGAGGTGAGCCTGGAATTAAGGATGAACCTCAACATGTTAAGCAGGGCAAGGTTAGCGAAGAATTATTGATTGCTATGCAAATTCCATATCAAGTAATTGATGCGGATAGTGATATTGAAATTATTTTGGAAAATGCTGTCGAGAAGGCAATGTCAGAAAAAAAGCCTTATGCCTTGCTTGTGAGAAAAGGCACATTTGAAAAGTATTCATTAAGGAAAGACACGGCTACCTCTTACCCTTTAGACAGGGAGGGTGCCGTTAAATTGATTATTGACGGGCTAAAAGAGCATGATATTGTGGTTTCAACGACGGGAAAAACCTCAAGAGAGGTATTTGAACATAGGGTTGCCTTGGGTCAATCACATGAGAAAGACTTTCTTACGGTAGGAGCAATGGGCCATACCTCGGCAATTGCCATGGGAATTGCAATTGAGAAAAATAATAGGAACGTGTATTGTCTTGATGGTGACGGATCTGTTATTATGCATATGGGAAGTTTAGCCATAAATGGTTTAATGCACAATCTGGATAACTTTAAACATATTGTAATAAACAACGGCGCCCATGATTCTGTGGGCGGACAACCTACAGTAGGCTTTGAAATTAATTTTCCAGAAATAGCAAAGGCATGCGGTTATACATTGGTCGAATCAGCTTCAAAAGTAGAAGATATAAAGAAAAAACTAATCGCTATTGCAAACCATAAGGGCAGAGCATTTCTAGAGCTCAAAGTCAATAAAGGGGCCAGAGAAAATTTGGGGAGGCCTACTAAAACACCCAAAGAAAACAAAAACGCTTTTCAACAGTTTCTTAAATGATACAAAAGCTGATTGAGGACATATCTTGTAATGATTTAACAGACCTTATTGAAAGTTATTCCGCAAAAAGGATTTTCCTAGTTACAGGTAAGAGGTCATTTGAGTTTTCAGGAGCAAAAGAATTCATTGAACTGGCAACCAATGGCAAATCTGTAATTAGGTATTCCGAATTCGAACAAAATCCAAAATATAATCAGGCACTCAAAGGCACAAAACTCTTTTTAGCCTCTAATTGTGATTTGATAATCGCTATTGGAGGAGGAAGTGTGTTGGACATGGCAAAATTGATAAATATTTTTGCGGCCAATCCAGATGTAGACAGTTTGGAAATCGTTAAAGATTCCTCTAAAATCCGGAATAGTGGAAATGCCCTAATAGCTCTACCTACAACTGCTGGTACAGGAAGTGAGGCCACGCATTTTGCAGTTGTTTATCATGATAAGAAAAAATACTCAGTTGCACATCACTCGCTGCTCCCTAATGTGGCCGTTCTCAATGCGGAATTGACCCTTAGCCAACCGAAATACCTTACAGCCTGTGCGGGTTTGGATGCCCTATCCCAGGCCATTGAATCTTTTTGGAGTGTAAATGCGAATAAAGAGTCACAGCAGTATGCAAAAGAGGCGATACTATTGCTAATTCATAACTTGGAAAAAGCAGTGAACCAACCTGATGTGTTAAACAGAAAACAGGTGCTACAAGGCGCATTTTTAGCAGGTAAGGCTATAAACATTTCCAAGACCACTGCGGCACATGCAGTTTCCTATGCATTCACTACATATTACGGTATACCACATGGTCATGCTGTTTTTTTGACTTTACCTGAATTTTTGGAATATAATTCAAAAGTCACAGCAGATGATATGAATGACTCTCGGGGCTATAAGTATACGAGAAAAAACATAAAGAAGCTATGTGCGATACTAAAGGTCGATTCTGCAAAAGAGGCAAAGAATTATTTGAGGCAAATGGCTGCGAAGATTGATATTGAATTGTCATTTGATAAATTGGGGGTTGTTGGGTATGAAATTAAAATTGTGGACAATGTAAATATGGAAAGATTAGGGAATAATCCAAGGAAGATAGCCAAATCTGGACTACTTGAACTCCTAGCAAGCAAAACCGATTAATGGGAAGATTTATTAAATATTTGGGGTACACTTTATTTCTTCCAGTATGGTGGCTTCAGTTATTGTTCGCTAGAAAAAGTAATGTCTGGGTACTGGGAGCGTGGTATGGAAAACGATATTCGGACAATAGCATGTATTTGTTTGAGTACATTAATTCATATAGTCCAGAAATCAGGGCAGTTTGGATTACCAAAAGTAAAATAGTCTGTTACCATGTGAATAAACTGGGCCATAGATGTTATATGGCAAATAGCTTACAAGGTGTGTATTATTGTCTTCGCGCCAAATATGTAATTGTAAGTTCTGTTAAGAAAGATGTTAATGAATATTGGATCAATGGCGCGAAAACAATTCAACTTTGGCACGGGAATCCTATGAAAAAAATTGGCTTGGACGATAAGTATTCAGCGTCGAATGGTTTTTTTGTTCAAGTTATTGTTAAACACATATTTTCAATTACCTATGAATTCAATTATGATTATGTAGTGTCAAATTCGAAGATTTTCACCAAGAAAATGGCATCGGCCTTTGGTATTTCTGAGACTAAAATTTTAGAGACAGGTTGCCCGAGGAATGATATTTTTTATTCACCTGAACCAGCTCCTGTAAATACGCAGATAAGGGATACATTCAAAGATAGTAAACTGGTTTATTATCTTCCCACTTTTAGAAATAAAGGGCAGAAACAAAGCCTTTTGGACATCGAAAATTATAGCGAGGATGCGCTGCAGAAGTTACTTGAAGAAGAAAATATGGTTTTTGTGACTAAGACTCATTTTGCCACGATACCAATTCTGGTCGGTGAAACCCATAATGATCGTATTTTTCATTTACCAGACGATGATTTGGTTGACATCAACTTTTTATTAAAGGATGCGGATATTCTCATAACCGACTATTCTGGCGCCTATTTCGATTTTTTATTGACATTAAAACCAGTAATATTTGCTGCATTTGATTTACAGGAATACCTTTCAGCTTCAAGGGAGATGTACTTTGAATACAAGCAAATTGTCTCTGGGCCAATCGCATATAATTGGGAAGAAGTGTTTAATACATTAAGAAATATTCAGAGTAATCCAAATAATGGGTATCTTTTGGAGGAAAAAAATGATGTTTTTAATAAATATCATGACAATAATAACTCACAAAGGGTATATAACTCCATTATGGATTTGGAAAAATGAAAAATCTAATACATTCTTATTTCAAAATTCTATTAATCATTTCTTTGTTCAACCTCAATTCTTGTGATGATCAGGACGATAGGTTTGCCTTACTTCAAATAAATGAGTTTCCAAATCGTGAAAAGGATTTTTCACTTTGGCAATTAGAACAGTTCAATCATAAATCACAGATGGCTTACCTCATAAGAACTGATGATGGCAATATCACTGTGATTGATGGAGGTCTGGCAAGCTCAGCAGGTATTTTGGAAGACTTTTTAATTCAATTGGGAGGCGAAGTGCATACATGGATTCTCACACATCCACATAAGGATCATATTGGGGCTTTGAAAAAAATTATTCCAGGCGGAAGAATTGTAATAAATCGAATTATCCATTCTGAAATTGACCTTGAAAAAATAAAAGTCCAGGAACCAATATCCTTTGAATTAGCAAAGGATTATTATTCGGTTTTGAAAAATTCAAAAATTGAAATTATCGATGCTAATTTAAGGGAAAAGTATTCAATTGGAAATGGAGTGGAGCTTGAAATCCTAGGTAATAGAAACGAAAACATTTTAGTAAATCTTGTCAATAACTCCTCTTTAGTATTCAAAATAAGTAGTGTCTCAAAATCCGTACTTTTTTTGGGTGATCTGGGCATTGAGGGAGGACAAGTGGTTATAGAAAATATAGACTCTAAAGTATTGAAATCTAATTATGTTCAAATGGCGCACCATGGCCAAGATGGCGTAGCTGAGGATTTTTATGAAATTGTTAATCCACAATATGCACTTTGGCCAACGCCCTCATGGCTATGGGAAAACAACCTAGATGCTAAAGGATATAATTCAGGTAATTGGAAAACATTGACCGTGCGAAAATGGATGGACAATCTCCAAATAATTAAGAACTTTGTCTCTGGAAATGAGGGTACGGTTCAAATAGATTGAGCATAATATGCCTACAGTTTCAAAAAATATTTTTTGGTCTTCCATATCGGCATTTTTGCAGATTTATACGGGAGGAATAGTTTTCATGTTGATGGCCAAAATGATGACTCTAAATGATTTTGGGTTATTGAGTTTTGGATTTTCATTCGGCACTTTATTGGCAACTTGTGTTGATTTTGGGCAATCATTAATGATAATGAAAGATTACCCTCAAAAAAAATTCGAACCAAATAGTTACGTATTAAATTCATTGGCCCAGAAAGTGGTTTTTATTGTAGTCTTTGGTATTATTTCACTGGCCTATCTTAATTGGTTCTATGACTCACTCTGGGTTGAGATAGGTAACCGTTTTATTCTATTTGCCATTCTGACGGCCTACGTCCTTTATTTACAAGCTATACTTAGAGTGAAGAACAGGTTTAAGGCTTCTGCTATTTCTATAGTGATTTATGCCCTTGTAATTTCTATAATTGTACTCTTATATTATCTTGGAGAACTAAATATGCTACAATTTATTACATGCATGATATTTGGTAAATTAATTCAACTTTTGTCCACTTTAATGATGTGCAAAGATATTCTTAAAAGAAAGTGGTTTAATATCAACATTCAAAAATATCTTTTCAAGAACAGTTGGTCATATGGCGCCCACTTTATTTTTGGCACCTTTTATTTCACGATTGACACCCAAATAATAGCATTGTTGCTTGAAGCTAAGGACGTTGCCTTATATCAATCAATATTTAGGATTATTTATATTTTCCTGATAGTTTCTGATGTCGCTTCAAATGTTTTACTGCCCTATCTTTCATCTAAATTCGCCAAAAAAGAAAATATTGATGTTTTATCTGGTAACATACTATACTTACTTTTTATAATTGGCAGCGCCTTATTTTTAGTGTTTACTTTATTTCATAAAGAAATTATTTCCATTTTATACACCAAGGAATATTTACAAGCCTATCCTTTGGTATTACCATTCAGTTTGGTTATTCTTTTAAGAACTGCCGCATCTATTTATGGTACCTTGTTGACCATATCAAACAATCAGACAAATAGGGTGAAGGTTGTATTTATTAGCATGATTGTTAGCATTTCCCTAAATTTTATACTGATACCATCATTGGGCATTATTGCCGCTGCTTGGACAAGTGTTATTGTTCATGCCGTCCTTTTGGGAGGTTACTTTTTCTACTCTAAAAATGATTTTCCTAAAATTGAATTAATGAATAAAGAGAATGTAACAATATTGACCGTTACCACTTTAATTTTTATAATTTCGAGTGTTTTTTATAATGATAGCTTTCTCTTTAGTATTATATTTTTCATTGTATGGTGTCTCACAATAATCTATTTTTTAAATAAGCACGGAAAGACCACTGTTTTAAGAGAAATCTTAAGAGATAAAGGCGTGGCATAAGAAGTAAATAAACTGGAATGTTGAAATTGTTAAAAAACCCATTGTACATATATGTACTTGGTTTCACACTTGCCTTTTTAGTCTATACTTTGGGTTGGTCCAATATATATCCGGACTTATCGACTGACATGAAATTATTTTTTGCAGTTACCTTTATTTTTTTTATTTCGTTTGGTATAGTAATCGATAAGTTAAAGTTAATTAGAAGAACAAAATCACGTACAAGGACCAAACTAATATCTACATGTTTTTATTTACTACTTTTTTTGTATGGTATTGAATTCTTATATGAATGGGATGTGCCATTAATGGCAAAGTTATTGGGTAGATCTGGAGTCGGTTATATGGAATTTGGCATTCCGATTTTACATGGCGTTCTAATATCATTTAATTCTTTTTTGATTGCCCATTCATTTGCAACCTACATGTCAACAAAGAATAAAAAAATAT
>RCNF010001697.1_pt1 | contig 11681 bp, 9 predicted proteins | sample 2041311 | NCBI WGS metagenome assembly RCNF01 (sample SAMN09708228, study PRJNA481090) | Marine sediment metagenome, whole genome shotgun sequencing project. | biome: marine sediment; feature: ocean; material: sediment; isolation source: Sewage treatment plant 2 marine sediment (STP2) ... | reverse complement strand
CCAAGCTTCCTGATGACAGCAACGTGCTGCGTGCGGTAATGCACGCGGACCTGCAGTCGCTGGACCCGGTCGTAACGACGATGGGTATCGTGCAGCGACATGCCCTGATGGTCTACGACTTTCTTTTCGGGCGCGACACAGACGGTACACCGCAGCCGCAGATGGTTGACCAATGGTCGACAAGCCCGGACGGACTGGTCTGGGAGTTCTCGCTGCGCGAAGGACTGGCCTTTCATGATGGCGCCCCGGTAACCGCAGCAGATGTCGTAGCGTCGCTACGCCGATGGGGCGCACGAGACGCGTACGGTAGACAGATTTTCGCGGTGACGGACGAACTATCGGCGGCAAGTTCCGATCGCTTCGTCTGGCGGCTTAACAAACCCTACGGATTGCTGCTGCACGCATTGTCGAAGACCGGTGGCCCGGTAGCGGCGATCATGCCCGCGCGCATCGCGACGACAGATCCAACAACGTCGATCGAGGAGAGCGTGGGCTCGGGACCTTATATCTTTGACGAGAGCGCCTGGATACCGGGTGCCAAGGTCGTCTACCGACGTAACGCCGACTATATCCCGCGCAGTGAACCGGCGAATGCCACCTCGGGCGGCAAGCATGTGAATGTTGACGTCGTCGAGTGGATCAATATTCGGGACCCTCAATCCGCGGTGTTGGCGCTGGCAAATGGCGAGATCGATTTTGTTGAGAGTCCGTCACCGGAGTTTCTGCCGTTGCTGCGTGATGCTGGCGTGACGATACAGCGCTCCGACCCATTAGGGTTTCAGGGCATGTTGCGCATGAATCACCTCCACCCGCCGTTCGATGACAAACGCGCGCGTCAGGCATTGTTGTACCTGGTCGATCAGGAGCGCTATCTGCAGGCGATGTTTGGTGATCCGGAGGTTTCCACTAACTGCAACGCGTTTTTCGTTTGTGGTTCGCCGCTGGAGAGCCGCTTTGGTGTGCCAGAGGGTATCGGCAAAGACCGTGATAAGGCCCGAGCGCTGATGAAAGCGTCCGGTTATGACGGCCGGCCGCTCGTGATTCTGCACCCGACTGATATTCAGTTCATGAACCTTGCGACCCTGGTGTTGGCCGATGACCTGCGATCGATCGGTGTAAATGTTGATCTGCAGGCGATGGATTTCGGGGCAATGGGTGCACGTCGCGTCAACCGAGCAGCACCCGAGGAAGGTGGATGGCATATCGGACTTACCTACTGGCCGGGCGGCAATATTTCAGATCCGGTGGGTAACGTTCCAATACAGGCGAGCTGCGAGGAGGCATGGCCCGGATGGCCCTGCGACGCAGAGCATCAGCAATTGATCGAAGCCTATCCATTCGCGCCGGACGACGCTGCGCGACTGGCACTGGCGAACCGAATTCAGGCCAGCGCTTACGATCTGGTTCCCTACGTCCCGATAGGCCAGTGGTTCGCGCCGGTGGCCTATAGTCCTCGCGTCAGCGGGGTATTGGGCGTCCCTGGCACGACCGTATTGTGGAACATCGACAAGTCGCCTTATCGTCCAACCTAGGCGCGAAAACTCTATTGCTCGGAAAAGTGACAAGCAGCCTGGTGGGTTGGGGTTAGCGCCTTCAGCCGCGGTTCTTCGCCGGCGCAAATAGCCTCAGCGGCAGGGCATCGCGAGCGAAAACGACAACCGGAAGGTGGATTCGCAGGGCTCGGGATATCACCGGTCAAAACAAGGCGTTCGTGATCTGAATCCGGGTCCACACTGGGAACCGCCGAAAGCAGCGCCTTGGTGTACGGGTGGCGCGGGCGCTCGAACAAACTTTGCTTGTCGGCGATCTCGACGATTTTACCCAGATACATGACAGCAACCCGAGTTGATATGTGCTCCACTACTGCCAGATCGTGCGCGATGAACAGATAGGCCAGTCCAAATTCCTGTTGCAGGTCGACGAGCAGGTTAATCACCTGAGCCTGTACTGAAACATCCAGGGCGGATACGGGTTCATCAAGCACGATCAGTTTTGGTTTTGTTCCGAGTGCGCGCGCGATCCCGATACGTTGGCGTTGGCCACCCGAAAACTCATGTGGATAGCGATCGACCTGATCACGTCGCAGGCCAACCCGTCTAAAGAGATCCTCGACTTCGGTACGAAGTGTCGTGCCTGTGGCGAGGCCATAATTTGCGATTGGCTCCGCAACCGATTGCCCCACCGTGCGGCGCGGGTTTAGTGACGCGAACGGGTCCTGGAACACTACCTGAAGGTGCCTTCGTAAAGGTCGCAATGTTCGCTGGGATGCGTGTGATATGTCGACACCGTCAAGCTCGATGCTGCCAACGGTAGGCTCGAGGAGGCGAAGAATTGATCGACCGACGGTGGATTTTCCGCAACCGCTTTCGCCAACCAAGCCCAGAGTTTCTCCGGCAGCGATGTCGAAACTTACGCCGTCGACCGCACGAACGATGGTCGCTTTGTTGCCGAGTGCCTGATTGACGAGCCCCCCCGAAATGAAGTGCTTGGCCAGGTCATTAACGCGCAACATCGGGCTCATCGTGGGTCTCCCACCTTGTCGCTGTGCCAGCAGGCAGATACGTGCTGCGCATCGCCGCCAGCATTACCCTGGGCCTTGAGTGGTGGCAGCTCAGTACGGCAACGCTCGTCGGCCAGGGAGCAACGCGGTGCAAACGCGCATCCTGTTATGGGCTCGAGCATCGATGGCACGGAGCCAGGAATTTCAGTGAGGCGCTGGCCGGGCTCAGTTTCGCCAAGGCGTGGCATGGCGCCAAGCAAGCCAAGCGTGTAGGGGTGTCGTGGTGATCGTAGCAAGTCACGAACAGGTGCCTCCTCGACCTTGCGACCCGCATAAACGACCAGCACCCGCTCGGCCATCTCGGCAACGACACCGAGGTCGTGGGTGATCAACACGATGGCCGTACCAAGACGGTTTTGCAGGTCCCGCATGAGGTCGAGTATCTGCGCCTGGATGGTGACATCAAGAGCGGTTGTAGGTTCGTCGGCGATCAGGACTGAAGGCGCACAGGCCAATGCCATGGCGATCATGACGCGCTGACACATACCGCCGGACAATTCGTACGGATACTGGTCCAGTCGTTGCTGCGGCTCCGAAATTTGTACAAGCTGCAGCATTTCCAAAGCGCGTGCACGCGCCTCCGATGCATTGAGGTTCTGGTGCAGTCGCACGGCCTCGGTGATCTGCTCGGCGACGGTGAGAACAGGATTGAGGCTGGTCATCGCCTCCTGGAATATCATCGCGATGCGATTACCACGAATTTTCCGCATCTCACTTTCGTTGAGGTCGAGAAGGCTGTCACCGTCAAACACGATGTGACCATTCGAGATGCGACCTGGCGGATCAGGAATAAGTTGCATCAACGCCAGCGCACTGACGCTCTTGCCAGAGCCGGACTCGCCGACGATGGCCAGTGTTTCGCCAGCCTTCAGCGTGTAAGACAAGTCGCAGAGGGCCGGTACATCACCTTGTTCGGTTCGAAACGTGACGCTGAGATCTGTTACCTCCAGAAGTGGTTTCGCGGCGTTCATTTCCGGCTCACATAGCGTGGATCGAAACTGTCGCGAAGTCCGTCACCTAACAGGTTGACGCCCAGTACCGTGAAGGAAAGGGCCAATCCGGGAAACAGAACAATATGAGGAGCGATTGAAAACACGGTTCGCCCTTCCGCAATGATATTGCCCCAACTTGGGATGGAGGGAGGTGTGCCAGCGCCAATGAAGCTCAATATCGCCTCCGTTAACACGGCGGACGCAAAAATGTAGGTGCCCTGAACAAGCAACGGCGCGAGCGTATTCGGCAGGATGTGGCGCCACAATATCTGTAAGAACGGTGTACCCGAGGTTATTGCTGCTTCAACATAGGGCTGTTCTTTTAGCGACAGGACGACGCTTCGAACGAGTCGCGCCACCCGCGGCACTTCGGCTATCGAAATCGCGATGATCACGTTCTTCAGACTTGCGCCGGCGAGCGAGATAAGAGCGACAGCGAGCAGTATCGATGGAATTGCCATCAGGCCATCCATGACGCGCATAAGGATCTGGTCAACCCAGCGAACGAAGCCGCTGAACAATCCCACGATCAGACCCACCGACATACCGCCGATAACCACACCCAGCCCAACCATAAGAGATACGCGTGCACCGTAAACAGTCCGGCTGTAAACATCGCGGCCAATCAGATCGCCGCCAAACCAGAAGTCAGCCCCCGGGGCCTCGAGCCGGTTGAACGGTGAGATGGTCTGCGGGTCAATCGTCCCTAGCCAGGGTGCGGCAATAGCTGCAAATACGGCGGTGCCAAACATCATCGCCCCAATAATAATGTTGGGATGACGCTGCCAGAGTCGCCGCAGACCAGTGGCCTTTCGTAATGGCACGGCAGTTGTCATGGCGCCACTCAAAGCTTGATCCTTGGGTCGAACAGTCCGTAGCTGAGATCGACCAGCAAGTTCACTACAACGTAGGCGGCAGAGAACACCAGGATAACGCCTTGAATGACGGGATAATCCCGGCGAAGTATTGCGTCAACGGTCAGGCGGCCCAGGCCTGGAATATTGAAGACCGTTTCGGTAACAACGACGCCGCTGATCAGCAGGGCGAAGCTGATACCGATTACCGTGACGATGGGAACGGCAGCACTCTTGAGTGCGTGCCGTATCAGGACGCGGCGTATCGGTAGTCCTTTTGCACGCGCAGTGCGGATGTAGTCCTGATTGAGTACCTCAAGCATAGTTGTGCGGGTAATGCGTGCTATCAAAGCTGCGTTGATAATTCCCAGCGACAGTGCTGGCAAAATCAGGTGTCGCGCGAACGGCCAGAAACCGTACGCGATCGGTACATAACCCTGCACAGGTAGCAGATCCAGTTTGACGGAAAACAACGCGATAAATAGGTAGGACAGAACAAATACGGGTACCGAAAATCCAAGCACCGCGAAACTCATTGCGAAGCGATCGATAATTCCTCCGGATCGCCATGCGGCGATGACGCCCAGGGGGACGGCAATAAGGACCGCTATTAACAAGGAAGCGATCGTTAGTGCGACCGTGGGTTCGAGTCGCTGCACGATAAGGTCCATAACAGGACGTCGTGAGAAAATCGACGTGCCAAGATCGCCCCGCAATACGCCACCGGCCCACTGTGAAAACCGAACCAGGTAAGGCTGATCAAGCCCCAGGGCGACGCGAAGTTGTTCGATTTCTTCGGCAGTGGCCTGCTCACCGGCAAGCACGGCCGCTGGATCGCCAGGCGTCAGGTACAAAAGCGAGAACACGATTACTGCGACGATGATCATGACCGGGATCGTCGCCAACAGTCGCCGTATGACCACCGCTAGCACGAGTGAACTCCGAGGCATGGAATGCAGGTTTTTGTCGCCGCAGCGAATGGATACATCGAGTAGTTCGCCAGTAGCTTTGCGATAGTCATTGTGTCTCGCCGTACGCGCCTTGCGCAACCACACTTTGGGGTGGTTTGTTGGCGACAGTCACCCCGTACGCTGATTAGTACTTGCTATTAATGCCTGGGAGACGGGTGTGTGCCGATGGTTGGCCTATGTTGGGGAGCCCAGACCCATAGAGCCGTTGCTTTATGACGGTCCCAATTCCCTGTGCGAGCAGGCGCAACATTCTCACAAGGCCAAGCTGGGTGTTCACGGGGACGGCGGTGGCCTCGGATGGTACGGGTCGCCGGACGAGCCAGCCATTTACCGCGACGCCGGACCGGCCTGGGCGGACCCGAACCTGCGCGAGTTGACGCGCGTCCTGGAGAGCCGGATTTTCTTCGCCCACGTTCGCGCGTCTACAGGTGCGCCAAACATCGCGATCAACTGTCATCCATTTCGAGCAGGGCGATACCTGTTCATGCACAACGGTCAGATAGGTGGTTTTCCGCAACTGCGTCGTAGCTTATACGGCATGCTTTCTGACGCTTGTTTTGACGCGATGGTCGGAGGGACCGACAGTGAGTTGCTGTTTCAGTTAATGATTACAAACGGACTGGAAGACGATCCGGTGCACGCCATTCGTCGCACGATTACTGATGTTGATGCGTTGCGCAGGAGTCATGGAATAAAAGATGCGTTTAGAGCGACTCTCGCCATCGCGGATGGCGTAAACGTATGGGCGCTGCGTTGGTCATCCGACAAATACGTCCCGTCCCTGTTCCTGAATCACACCGCAAATGGTGCCCTGGCCGTGTCTGAACCGATAGACGAGGATGTCTCGAGTTGGGCCGTGGTTCCTGAAAATAGCCTGATGCGCCTCACTCTGAAAGACAACGGCGTTACTGTCGACAGCGAAACTTCGTTTATCCCGCCAGAGTAGCGCGTCTTGTGACAACGCTACCGAGCCCTGTATTGTATTGACGGGTCGCTGAGAGGCGACGATAACAAGAGTGTCGCAGAGCAGGTATCGTCCCGAATGAAAACCAAATTTATTGCACCGGTGGCCCGCTCGAGAATGATCGGCCGACACAGCTTGCTGGATCTGGGCCAGTCAGCTCGCCCACCAAAGCTGACACTCGTTGCTGCGCCGGCAGGGTTCGGCAAGACAACGATGCTGCTCCAGTGGCGGGAACTCTTGCAGAACGAAGGTGTAACCGTCGCCTGGTTGTCCCTGGGTATGGAGGGTCGCAGCACGATCGCTTTGTTGCGAAACATCGTGGAGTCAATTCAGTATACGAGCCCGGGTTTCGGACGGCGAACCGGGAGAATCGTCGACACCACCGCGCGGTTCGATATCACCCGCACACTCAATGACCTGGTTGATGACATAGCTGACACGGCACAACCGATGGTGCTGATGTTTGACGATTTCCATTGCATTAGTAATTCTGAAACTGACGAACTCGTTGAGCTTCTCTTGAATTTGGCACCTGCGAACTTTCAGATGATTGTCGCATCGAGAACGCGGCCACAGTTTGGCCTGGCGGCACTTCGGGTGCAGGATGAGCTACAGGAAATAACGCCGACGAATTTGCGATTCAACTTGTCGGAAGCTTCCGAGTTCCTGACAGAAATACGGCAACTGGAGCTCAGCAGCGAACAAGTCGCAAAGATCCACCAGCACAGCGAGGGTTGGGCGGCAGGGCTGCAGCTCGCATCACTGTCGTTGCGTGATCCGCACAGGCGGGACGGCTTCATCGATTCGTTCTCGGGAAACCTGCAGGATATATCCGAGTACATGGCCAGCGACGTGCTGAGCCAACAATCTGAGCGCGTGCAGGAATTTCTGCTCAGGACATCCGTTGCTGATCGATTGTGTGGTGATCTTGCAGCGCAGCTCACCGGCGTTGAGAACGCTCAGGCGCTATTGGAAGAAATTGAAAGAGATGGCTTGTTTATTACGCCGATGGACCAGGAGCATATTTGGTACCGCTACCATCAACTGTTTCACGAATTCCTGCTAACCGAGTTGCGTCGCCGGCACCCTGGTGAGCTGGTCAGGCTGTATGGAGTTGCTTCGCGCTGGTTTGAGAGCCACGGCTTTTCCGGGGAGGCGGTTGAATACGGCCTGCTGGCTGGTGACTTCGACAAGGTCACTGCATTGGTTGAGCAACAGTCCTGGCTAGAGCTCATGGCCGGTCACATACCGCGGGTAATCGCGTGGATTCGGCGAATACCGGAGTCTGTAAGAAACGAGAATCCAAAGCTGCTGTATTTGCTCGGTACCGCGCTCTACCACTCGAACAAAGCGGACGAAGGCGAAGAGACCTTGTCCAGATTGACGGCAATCGTCGACGATGTTGATGCCACCTATACGCCGCAAGAAAAAGAATACCTTCAAGAACAAATCAGGCTTCTTACTGCTGGCATAGCGATCGCTCGGGACGACCCGGTGCGAATAAACGAGGTGCTATCACACGATTTCGTGCATCTGAATGATTTCGAAAACGGCCTGGTATTCAGTTTTCGTGGTTATGCCTATGCCGAGTTCGCGGAATTTGGCAAGGCGGCGACAGTTTTGCGAGAAGCGCGTCGCTTCCATCTTGTCGCTGGATCAGATTTCGGCGCCGTCTACGCCGAGTGCTTCCTGGCATTGACCGATTTCGCGAACGGTAATCTGGATCATTGCTACGCACGATTTTCGTCGAATGCCTCGAGCTCACTGGAAGAAAAATATATCGCTCCGGTACCGCAGGTAATCAAGGGAATCGTCTTGTATCAATGGAACCGAATTGACGAAGCGCTGGAGTGTTTGCAACCAAATTTGCCGCTTATTGGCGAGGTTGGGTTCACGAAGCTGTTGGTATTCGGCTATACCGCGCTGGCTAGAATTAGTGGATTGCGTGGTGATCATCGTGCGGCCATGCGTTGTTACGATTTGATCGCCGACATCGGTGCGCGCTGGGGCACGCCGTATGAGCGACACCGGTCATTGGTTGAGGGCGGTCGAATTGCCTACCTGTTGCAGTCCGACCGTCTTAACGAGGCGATCGATCACGCACTCAGTAACGATATCGATGTGGATGCCGAAACCTGGCCGTTACCAGCACAGTGGGAGCGAGTCTCTTGTCGCAAGGCATTAACCTGGGCGCGGTTGCAGGTCGCCATCAATCGTCCGGAAAACACACTGCCAGTACTGGCGAGACTGCGCCAACTTGCAACTGAGTCGCGCAGAGGGATGCGAGTGCTGGAGTGCTACATCCTCGAGGCACGTGCCAGGTTTGTTAAGGATAAGACCAAGGCGCGTGGACTCATTGACGAAGCTCTGGATATCGCTGCACCGAACCGATCGGTCCGCTGCTTCGTGGATGAGGGCCGTGAAATCGATTCATTATTGCTCGACTCCCGGGAGGGGGAGATCGACGGATGGTCGCGATCAAAGCGCAGTCTCCTGGAGGCCATTACGGTATCGATCGAGCAGGAAAACGCGACCGCCGATTTTCGTGATACCGATTCCACGGGTGCCGTACCTGGTCTGATAGAACCGATCAGTGAGCGAGAGCGTGAAATATTGAACCTGATTGCAGATGGCAGTACGAATAGCGTGATATCGACAGCACTTTTTATCAGCCAGAACACCGTGAAATGGCATTTGAAAAACATCTTCGGCAAGCTCGGTGTTAGCAATCGTACTTCCGCAGTTGCGATCGCTCGACAATTGGAACTGCTTACCTAGGCACAGGCAAATCCGGCGATGAATATTTCATTGCACGGCGAAGTCTACGTCACGGCGTTGACCTAAGTTACGTCTCTAAAGCACGAACGGTATCAGCCACCAGGTTCTTTTCTTGTATGCCGCCCATTCCGTGTAGCGTGACATGCTGGCTTCTTTCACTGTCATGTTGACGGCGAACAGTCCGAGCCAGACCCACGCAAGCACCACAACCGGTAGCCAGTGCCAGACCATCATTGCGAAGCTCTCGTAGATCATGATCTCACCCAGGTAGTTGGGGTGGCGCACATAGCGGTGCATGCCGTCGAAAAGATACGTTCCGCCAAACTGATAATACTCAACGTCGAGGTCAAATCGCGGGTCGTTCACAAACAACCCCCCGAATCGACCTCTGTACTCTGCCGAGCATAAAGGAACTCATACTGGCCATTGGCATAGGCAGCCACATTAAAGAGGAAGCCCAGAGATTCGGACTCGGTTAACTTGAACTCAGCATCGCCATTTATTTCGTCAAACTGGCCACCCGTTCGATAGCCAATGAAAGGTGTGACCTCGAATTTGTAGGCCGGAGTCTGCAGGTTGCCCGCCGCCGTTTGCGCGAATGAAACGGCAGAAAGGAACAGAGTGACAATGGCGGCCGCTAGCTTAAGCATGTTTCGTCCCGAAGGTGTGGTTGCTGGATTTTGCAGCTTCTCGTGTTTGCCGTAGTCGAGTTCCTGTAATCTTGACGACCCTTGAACGAGCAATTACTGAGCCTCCACCGGATATGAATGTCGGGCGAGTATTTCTACAATTTCTGATCGTCTCGATTATTACCATCGTACCCGATGGCGCTGATGCGCGCGTGACCTATACCGGGCTAAGCGATGATCTGGAGAAGAATGCTCGCGCTTTGATGGCGATCGCTTCAGCCCCGTGTGACGCGCCGGAATGGCGCGTTGAACGCCTGTACCGGGACGCAGATGTCCAGCTTCGCAATGCATTGGAAGCATTGGGCTCTTATCGTTACGAGTTGATCAAGGGCCTGTCCTTTAACGATGTTGACTGCTGGCAAGCCGACTTCAACGTCACGCTGGGCGAGCCGGTGCGGCTTCGTAATGTATCGATCAATGTCGATGGCCAGGCCTCCGCCGATGCCGGGATATCCACGCAAAGCGAACTTTCGCCAAAAGCCGGTGAAGTCTTAAACCATGGGCGCTATGAGACTTACAAAACATCACTGATATTCAAGTTGTCGGCTCGCGGCTATTTCGATGCCGAGTTATCGGAAAGTCGCGTCACGGTGGACGAAGACCTGCTGAATGCCGATATTGTCGTGCGGATAGAGTCCGGTTCTCGTTACCATTTCGGGGATGTCAGTTTCAGTCAGCCAATACTTACGCCCGAATTGCTGGCCGGCTACGTCAAATTCAAGAAAGGCGACCCTTACGACGCTCGGGAAATATCGAAATTGCACGAGCAGTTGAACGGCAGCGGCTACTTCGGATCAGTGTCGGTTCAGGCTGAGCCGATGGCGGAGTCCGGTCTGGAGATCCCGGTGAACGTGTCGATCTCACCCGGCAAACGCCGAGTATTCACTGCAGGCGCTGGCTATGCGACTGATACCGGCCTCCAGGGCCGCCTGGGCTACACGAATCGCCGACGCAACGAACGAGGTCATCAGCTCGACGTCCGCCTGTTCTTATCCAGTGTCGACTCGGAAATTACGGCTGATTATCGCTGGCCTCGCGACCGTCCTGATACCGAGTGGATTGATCTCTACGGCGGTTTCTTGCGTAAGCGAACTGATACCAGCGAGTCTGACAAACAAACACTGGGTGCACGACTTACGCACAACCGTTCGGAAAACTGGCTGGAGAATCCGTACGTCGAGCTCACCAGGGAAGAATTCGAAGTCGGCGAGCAGCTCGATATTACTAGACTTTTGACACCAGGCATTAAATGGGAGACGACTATAGGGCGCACACTACGCCGCGAATTCTCGGGTCATCGTGTGAGTATTGATATTCGCGGAGCCCATGACAGTCTGCTTTCCGATACGACATTTTTACAAGCATCGGCATCGGCTAAGTGGATAACGACCCTTGGCAGCGCGACCCGGTTGCTGGTGCGCGCCGATGTTGGTGCAACAGTCAAAGAGTCGCTGGATGAACTACCAGCTACGATTCGTTTTTTTGCAGGCGGCGACACGTCAGTCCGTGGCTATGATTTCGAAACAATCGGTCCTGTCGATGACGAGGGTAGTGTTATCGGTGGTTCCCACCAGGTAGTGCTGAGTCTCGAGGCGGACTGGGAGGTTCGAGACAAATGGGCAGTGGCGGTGTTTGTCGATTCGGGCAGCGCATTTAATGGCAAAGACATTGATATGAGTACCGGCATTGGCCTCGGTCTGCGCTGGTATTCGCCGGTCGGGCCCATTCGGGTCGACATCGCTCATCCGCTTGACGATCCGGACAATGACTACCGTTTTCATATCACTCTGGGTCCCGACCTGTGAGTGCGCCAATCCGCAAATGGATACGTCGTGCGCTGATCGGGACCGTGGGTCTTTTCGTTTCGTTAGTG
>RCNF010001696.1_pt1 | contig 11682 bp, 5 predicted proteins | sample 2041311 | NCBI WGS metagenome assembly RCNF01 (sample SAMN09708228, study PRJNA481090) | Marine sediment metagenome, whole genome shotgun sequencing project. | biome: marine sediment; feature: ocean; material: sediment; isolation source: Sewage treatment plant 2 marine sediment (STP2) ... | reverse complement strand
TCGGGCAGACCCGGGCAGTTACCCGCCCGGGTCTGCCCGACACCCGTTGTTACATGGGCTGGCTAAAAGCTAGTTCTGCAAAGCGGTGCCAGGCGCCTCTATGACGACGGAGTTCAGAACCAGTGTCCGGTCAAGTATTCAGGGGATCGTCATCAGCCCCAACGACCCCTGCTGCGCCTCCGCCGGTGGGGTGCGATAGAACTGCTTATCGACCTTGCCACCGCTCCATCCGAGGTTCAGTCTGACAATCGCCTTCCATCGTTTGCCTGACCAGATCGGCCCACGGGTCACGAGAACAACATCGTCGTAGAAGGACCGCAGGTTCGGATCACCGATCCGGTTGTCACCCTGGAGGATGCTCTGTGGATAGCCGTAGGGCACCCAGCGGAAGAAGTGCCCAATCCGCCATGGAAGATCGTTCCTCGCGGGAAGCCGGGCAAGCAGCGGATCGGTGATGGCGAGCCGGTCGATGATGTGGACATTGGGTCCGCAGGTGTATCCGCGGGAACCCACGGCCACGTGAAGCTGAAGTTGGAGCGCCCGCCGGTCGAAGACCTTCGGTTGTTCGGCCAGAAGGGTCTCGAATCTAACCACCTCCTTATCCTCACCGAAGGCGTGGAGAGAGCTTCGCTTCCACGCCATGCCCTTTTCGTCGACGATCCCGGCCGGAAACAGAGCCCGTTCACGCCCCGCCCGGTCCTGGTAGTAGTCCGTACCAATCCTGTGCGGGTGGTGCGGGTGCAGAAGGGCGATCAGGAGAACCACCACCGCGCTCGGGATGACGAGGTTCGTCCGGCCTTTCCAGCGCCCCAGCAGGACCACCGCCAACACAAACGGATCGGCGAAGAACCTTCCGGTCATGAAGTCCCCACCGACCCACAGCACATAGACGAGTTTCGCGAGGAGCCCCAGGGCGAGGGGCCACAGATCCCGGTGCTGCTTGTGCAGGGGCAAGAGCGTGGCGAGCAGGATGACGGGGAGGGTCACAAAGTCGTTGACGATGGAGTCCAGGAAGTATCGAAGTCCCTGGGCGAGCAGGACTGAGTGTGGCAGACCGGTGTGAGCCTTTGCAAAGAAGGTGTTGGGCAGCGGCGAACCGTAGTAGACGGTTGCAAAAACCAGCCAAAGGACAATTGGCAGGCCTCCCAAGATGAGTTGACGCCTGCCCCTTCCGTCGAAGTGAAGGAAGAGGACAAGCAGGGCGGGGAACACGAAGAAGATGTGGTCCAGTCGGTTCAGCAGGAGCAGGCTGCTCAACAAGCCGATGGTCAACGGTGCGACGGGGGGTTCGTCTCGGGTGAGAGCCCGAACAAACAAAACCAACAACAGCCACGAAAGCGGGTTCTCGAGCCCTGAGGTGCCGAAGTCGATGAAGGCGCGGCTCGACAGCAGGAGGACCAGACCGGCCAATCCCAGAACCCGGGTTCGGGCGCTGCGAAAGACAACCACCGCGGTTGCCAATGTGAAACCGATGCCCGCGATCCAGGCGGTGAGCCACGCCGTGCCGGTGATGCCGTAGATCGGCGTCAAAACAAAGAGCCAGAGAGGGTGGGTGTAGGTCTGCACCCGCTCGATGAGATTCCAGCGAAGACCGTCGCCCTGCCAGAGATTCCATATGGTTCGGAAGCTGATGTAGCAGTCATCGGTCAGCCACGCGTTGCGCAGGAGCGTGACCAGCAGGACCATCACTGCTCCGGCGCCGATGATCTGGATCGTTCGGGTGTTTTGATCGAGGTCGCGAATCACCTGATCACTCTAACGCTTCCAATATTCTCGGCCGCGGAAGCGCTGCTTGAATGCGGCGGTGCCGGCGCGTGGGTGACCACCAGCTTCCGGAGTAAGATGAACCCTCATGATGCTCGAGGGATTCACCCACGCCCACCGACCCTTTCTTTAATGGAATCAGAACAAGCATGGCATGAATGCCCATGATGAATCCAGTGTACGGCTTCCGGTCGTTTCAGCGGTCAAGCGGTGTCTGGGGCGGTCGAACCCTTTTCGTCGGCGCTTCCACGGCTGATACCTGATCAGGGCTGAGCGCTCCAGGGAACGGCCGGTACGAGAATCGGGTCGTTGGTCCGGTTGTCCACCACCGAGGCATAGGCGTAGAACGAGCACCGCGGGGTCGGCGAGGTCAGCACCGCGTAGCCGTCTTCCAGAACCTCGTCGGTGAACGGGCCGAAGACGTTGTTGAGCTGGGCGTTGCCCATGGGCGCCAGGGTGACTGACTCGGTTCCCAACAGCTCGCCAGAGCCACGGTGGAGACGCACGTCGACCTCCATCTCATCGGGGCAGCGAGCCACAAACCCGAGATTCGTACGGAAGCCGCCGTTCAACCAGGGCGAGTGGCGGAGCTGGATCAGTCTCCCGGTCTCGAAACCGTGGATCGCGTCTGTCGCCCGAAGACCGGGCACCATTTGCCCATAGCTGCCCGCCGGGTCGTCGGCATAGGTCCAGCTCGAAACGATGACGGCACTGTCGTCGGGGCGCACCGTCAGCGAACCCGCCCCGCGGCCGCCGAACCGGGTGGCGATCACATCGGGCAGCCTCACCGACGACGACGCACCGACGGTGATCTCGACGAACTCAGGCGCGAGGCCGCTCTCTCCCCGCTCAACGAGTTCGAGGGCGCAGTGCACCGGTTCGGTCCCCGGGTTGTGAAGCTCTACGTCGCTGCGCCACCGCGATCCTCCGCGGCCGCCCAGGTGGGCGACCGCCGGGATCGCCACATCGGTTCCGTCACTGACGAGCCAATTGAGTCGCCGGCGGAAGTCCACGGTGAGCACCGCGCTGCCGTCCCATGTCATCCCATACGCGGGTCGGAGCCACGGTCCGGGGTTGGGCACGCTCTCCCAGTTCGAACCGTCGCGACCGACGAGAAAAACCTCCATCGGATCATCGGTGGAGGGCCCGGCACTCACCACCCAGTGGTCGCCCGCCCAGACCACCGCGGACGGCTCACGCCCTAGGTCGTGGGTCGAAAAACTGGAAAGATCGGTGCTGGTGTAGATCACCTGGGCACCCAGAGCGATCAGCATCCGGCCGTTCCACGCGAACTCCCTGATCCACCCATCGAAGCCATCGACAACGCTCCACGACACGCCGTCAGGGCTGGTCGCGAGACCTGACGGGCCAGCGGTGACGGCGACGAACCGGTCACCGACCCAGATGATGTCCCGCAATCTGATGCCGTCCACCCGAAACCTCTCCCAGTTCAGGCCGTCCGAGCTGATTCCGAGTTCGGACCAATCGATGTCGCCACTCCCAGTGCCGACCCACCGCGACCCGTCCCAGGCCACGGCATCGAACCCGTCGCCCTGAAGGTTCGGCGCCTCGGTCCATGACCGCCCGTCGTCGCTGACGAGAACCCTATGATCACCGGTCACCAGGAACTGGCTGCCGTTCCATGCGATCTCGGCGCCGTAGAAACTACCCTCCACGCCGTCGCCACGATCCCAGTGCACGCCGTCGACACTCCAGGCGATCCCTCGATTTCCCGCCAAAACGTACACATCACCGGCGAAGAGAATGTCCAGCCATTCGTGGTCTCGGATGAGCGGCAGGTCGTCGCGATTGACGACGCGGTTGCCCAACCGTCCGGTGACGGCCGGCAGGGCCACCGGGTCACCGGATCGGTTGTCGACCACCGAAGCGAGGGCCGTCCACCCGATGGCCGCTGGATCGGACGAGACGACGGCGAACGCGTCCTCGACGTCGCCCCCCCCGAGTTCGAGGAGGACGTCGGTGTGGAACGCGGACGACAGACCCGGGAGGTCTTCGCGGGTCGTACCGAGCAACTGCCCGTCCGCCCCGAAAACGTTGACCGTCAGTTCGGCACCGTCGGTGCTCGCGTTGGCCAGGGCAAGATTGGTCCTGAAATCAGGGTTCCGGGTGAGCTGGATCAGTCGTGCCTCTCCACCTTCCCCAGATAACCCGTCGACAGGCTGACCTGCGATGAACTGGCCAAAGCTGCCGTTCGGTCCGTCATTGTAGGTCCGCGTGCCGACAAGAAGCGGCCGGTCCGACGCGACGAGCAGGGCGCCCGCCCCGGGACGCTGAAGATCGGCGACGGCGTCTGCCAGAACCAGCGACTCTGCCGGCCCGACCCAGTGCCTGACGCCGCCGACTGGATTGCCTTCGCCCACTCTCGGCAGCAGGTAAAGGTAAACCGGTGCCGGGTATGGTCCGGGGTTGTGCGCGACGACGTCGGTCACCCACTCCGTGTTCTTCAGCCCGGAGCCGCTCGCCGCCGCCGTAACGACCCGGACGTGCTCGCCAAGGTCCGTCACATCGGGCTCGATGTCCACCTTGACCACGGTCGACGGCTCGGAGTAGTAGTGACCGTCGGGACAGTCGTTGCGGCCCACCACCCGGTAGAAAAAGCTGCTGGCCTCGGTCCAACGGTGACTCACCACAAAGGAGGTGGCGTCCCGAACGACCCATCCGTCGTCATCCACGAAGTCCGGGTTCGCGGCCTCGTAGACGATGTACTTCCCCACATCCCCCGGCGCGAGGGTCTCGAGCCACGAGATCTCGAAGTCCTCTCCGCTCGCTGCGGAGGCCGGGACCGAGACGGTCGTCGCCGGCGGCGCGCCGCAGAACGGTCTCACTGTGACGCCGGTCTCAACGGTTGCCACACCGTGTTCGTTTTCCACCGTCAGCCGCACCGGCCAGGTTCCGGACCCGGTGAAGGCGTGGGTGACGGCCGCCCCGTCGGCGGACCCGCCGTCGCCGAAGTCCCAGTGCCACGACGTCGGGTCACCGTCGGAAAGATCGATGAAACGAATCGATGCGCCGGTCTCGGGCTGCGGCGGCCGCCAGGCGAATCCGGGAACCGGCGGCAATGAAGGATCGGATGGGGCGGACCGCACCACCACGCCATCTTCGCCCACCGCGATCAGCGCCGGCCCGACCCGGATCACGTCATGGAGATCTACCGCGCCCGCCCCGTTCCCTCGCTGCCACGACACGCCGTCAGCGCTCGTGAGCACGACCCCGTCGTCACCCACCGCCACGAAGCTCTCGTCCGTGAACCGGATGCCGAAGAGATCAGCGCTCGTCCCCGACGCCTGTTCCTGCCACTGGTCGCCGTCCGAACTGGTCAGGATCGCGCCATCGGAGCCCACAGCGACAAAGGCGCCGTAGCCCCAAGCCGCGTCGAAGAAATCACCCTCCTCGTATCCCGGGCGGACCACCGTCAGAGTCTGGCCGTCGTGACTCACAGCAACCACCCCGGTTCCACCGACCGCGACCAGGGTCTCGCCGTCGGAGGCGACACCGAAGAAGGTGTGGTCCGTGATCTCGGCGCCGCCGATGAGGTGCCAGACGGAGGCGTCGCTGCTGGTCGCGACCGCGCCCCCGGTTCCCGCAGCGACGAAACGGACGCCATCCCACGTCACCGACCGCCATTCCCAGGGCCAGTCCCCGTCACCCGACGTTCCGCTGGAGGAGTGCCAGGTCCGTCCGTCCGAGCTCCTGCGAATCATTGCGCCACCGCTCCAGAGCTCGTTGATCACTCCCACGGCCACGAAGACCGAGTCGTTGCTCGCGACGTCGTACAGCGCCTCGAGCCCCATGTCGTAGGTGATCTCCCAGTTGACACCATCGGTGCTGGTAAAGAGCGCCCCGTGCCAAGCACGCGGCGTTCCGGCCGCCGCCACCCAGATCTCGTCCTTGACGGCGAGACCATACAGGTCGAGCCCCGAGAAGGTGTTGACGGGCTTGAAGTGCTGACCGCCGTCGCGAGTCAACGCCAGGACTCCACCCACACCACCGCCCACCGTAACGGCGCCGTCCGAGGCGAGGGCGCTCAGCCGCAGCCCCGGCGCCGTGACCCGGCCGTACTGCCACTCCAGGCCATCGAGGCTGAACCGCGGTGCGTAGTAACCGAGTTCCCCGGTGGCGATGAACCGGTCTCCTGTCCAGACGATGTCGATGAGGGTCTGACCGAGCTGACCCCGAATCCAGTCCACCCCGTCCTCGGTGACCCAGACGGACAGGTCCTCCGCCACGGCCACCGTCGTCAAGCCGTTGCTTGCAATGCAGGTGAAGGGACCATCGTGACCCACATCGCGCGCCGCCCACGACCGGCCGTCAGGACTCGCAAGGAGCTCGGGCTGATCTCCCGTCACGAGGAACTCCGCCCCGGTCCAAACGACGTCCGTAAGATCAGTCTCGGTGCCGGAGTCGGCGGCCGTCCACACGATCCCATCCGGGCTGCTGAAGATCCACCCGCCCGGGCCGACCGCCACCAGCGTCGGCCCCGCCGCGAGGGCAACCAACCGCCTCGTCGTCGCGATCTCGCTCACCCACTCCACACCATCGACGCTGCGGCACACCGTTCCTCCCGCGCCTACGACCACGAAGGTCTCGCCGGTCCACACGACATCGTGGAGATCGTGCGACGTGCCGGACTCCCTCGATTCCCAGGAAACGCCGTCGGGGCTGGTCACAATGGTCCCGCCCCGGCCCACGAAAACGAAGATCCCGTTCCCGTGGGTCGCGCCCAGAAGGTCCGCCGCCACCGGCCGTGGGTTCACCAACCGCCACTGGTCGGATGGTGTCGTTGCCTGCGCCGAGGAGGCAAAGAGCCCCAGGACAACTATGAGCGCCATCCCGGATCGGAGCATGGCCGCCCACGGAGCCGCGGGTTTGACAAACGCTGCGCCGGACACCATCTCGTTTTCCAGCATCGGCCCTCCAAAGAGAACGCGACAGAGTCTCGATCAGCAACGACCCGGCCGCGTGGAGACTCTCATGTCAATGAGTTCAACGGAGAATACGGAGCGCCGCGTGATGGTGGGATAGGAATTTCCTTTTACACACCGACAGCGTATCACCCCTGCTGACCCGCGAGCCTTCCGGTGATCAGCGCTTTTCGAGCGTCACCCTTCGTCAACACGCCTCACCTCGGCAACCCCCCACCGGGGAGCCGGGTCCGGGACGAAAAACCAACCGACACCCGCCCTCAACCCGCACCCGGTTGTGAACAGAGAACCCGGTGTGTCGCCACGACAGCAGCAGCTCGGTCCGCTCCTCTGAGAGAAGACCCTTGTCTTGGAGCAGCCGCATGACCTTGTGACGGAAGAGCAGCTCCGGCGTACAAAGCGGTGCCAGGCACCTTTATACGTTGCCCTTTTGGGCCGGCAACCCCCCGCACAATACCCGCACATTTTCAGCATAACTTCGTCATGACTTCCGTCCTCGCCGGACCGATCGTGTTCATGAACCACAATCGCAAAGGAGTCGGCATGAACGCGAGATCCGGGATCAATCCGTTGTCGGCGGCTTCGTTGTCGGTGGCGCCACGATCTGGAAGGCGGAGGCCCCTGTGGGATACACAAATGGACTCGTGAGATGAATCGACGGGTCGTCCATAAACGGGCCGACGCCGAGGCGGAAAGGGCGCGGGCTCCGCCTCCCGTGGTCGCGGTCTCAACGCTCGAGGAGAAGAACCGATATCGCGAAAGGAGTGAGCATCATGAGGAGACGAATCATAACTGGAGCGGTCGTGATCATCGCCGGGCTGATCGCGCTGCCGTGCATCGCGCAGGACATGACCGAAAAGGGTCGCAACGCGTGCGGCGTTGAGGGCACCTGGTACGGCGCCAACTCTGCAGCCCTCAACTATATCTTCAGAATCGAGAAGAACGCTGCCGGCGGCTACTCCATCGTCGCAGACGGTTTCTCCGACATGGACGTTCTCGTCTACTGCCTCGAGTACACCGGGTGGCACGGCGAGCTGACCAAAATCGGCCCCAACACCTACCGTTTCCGCCAGATTGAGATCTGCGACCCCAATCCCGAGGTTTTCGGTCCCATCCCAGGGCTGTTGCTGTGGGCCTCGGAGGGTGAACTCACCGTGGTCAACTGCAACCAACTGGAAGCAGATATTCCGACCAACGGCGCCTATTACTGGGGCACAGGAAAGGTTCCCTTCGTCGATCCCTTCGATATCCCGTTCCCCGAACCGGTCACCGCGATCTTCGAGCGCATGCCGAGCCCGTGATCGATTGTTCGTTGTGAGGCACCCACACCGGCGGAGGACGGTCCTCCGCCGGTCTTCGCCTTGTTGACTCTGTACCAGGTACGTTCCTGCTGGTACGTTCCTGCACATGGGTGGCACCCATGGGGGAACGACCGACTCGGAGGCGGGGACGAATTGCTCCGGCTGCGCGATGGGAGGGGATGCCAGGCACCTTTAATGGCACCGATGTTTATCAGCTCACTCCGATTACGAGCTGGAAAGTGCTTTGAGCAGCTCTGAGGGGTCGAAGAACACGTGGTTCGCATAGATGAGACCATCGCGTAGCTGAACCGTGCACACGCCCTCTGACTCCACGGTTCGCTCACCGACGGGGATCGATGCGCGCCACAGGTTGAGAAAGCCATCCTCCATGGGGATGGAACCACGGTGGACCCACACCCACTCTGGATTCCTTGCAAGTAGCTTGCGGAAATATTCCTGGAGGGCCTCGCGACCCCGCAGACCTTCCGGGATCGCCGGGTCGGAGTAGACCGCGTCCAGGGCGTAAAAGGAGGCGAGCCGCTCGGGCCGGTTTCCGGTCCAGGCAGGCAGCCACTTTTCTGCAAACGCGCGCGCATCATCCGGGTCCATCCCATTGAACTGCATAACCCCTCACTTGCCGATGTTACTAATGAGCGACATACCTATCCACTTCGTTCAGGTAAACCGATCGCGAACGGTGCCCACAACGTCGTGGTCGCGCAACCCGGTAGCGAGCGGCGAGCTCGTGGTCGAGGACCCGTACCCCCACCATTGAACTAAATCTACAAAGCGGTGCCAGGCACCTTTATTGAAATCGAACGAAAGGAATTTCCTATTCCTTTCAACTTAGCCAGGGAGTGTGGCCCGCGTCAATCCTTGATCAAACCTCCGTCAGGGCACGGTGTCAGACCACGACAAGGTGCTGCCCGATTCGAAGCCGTCAGCGAAGATCACCTCGTTCTCGAAAAAAGTGGCTGTAACACTCTGATCTCCCGTCATGGCGATGTGAGTCTGCCGGGCGAGAGTGTCGGCGACATTTCCCGTCCAGTTCACAAACAACGATCCCGGATCCGCTACGGCCTCGACATCGACCGTTGAACAGACGGGATAGCTATGAACGCCTGCGGCCGGGATGGTGGTGCCGTTGCCGACAACGGCCATCGTTAGGTCGTACTGATCGGCGACGGCGCCGACCTGGCGCTCGTACGCCCCCATATCGACGATGGAGCCAGACCCGATGCCGGTATCGGTGACCAGGGGATCATCCAGGAACCGCTGTTGACCGTTCAGATCAGTGCTGCAGCTTACGGGAATCGAGTTGTCACCGGCATCGATGCCTGGGGATGAACTACCTAGTCGATAGTCCCAGTTGACTGGATCTGGGTCAGTAGCATCCGCGAAGATCGGTACCACACGGATGTTGCCGTTGCCGGTGAAGCCGTCCTGGTCGATGTTGCTGTAGGTGACCACCGGGCTGCCTCTGAGCTCCGGTAAGTTCAGGGTCGCCGAATTGCCCCACAGAATCGAGTTTCCCACGGTATAGACGGTACTGAAGTCCAATGAACCTATAGCGCCCCCTGTCCCGTTGGTTCCCGCAGACGAGTTGCCATAGAAGGTACTGTTTTTCACCGACAACAGACCACCGAAGTTGATGAAGATCGCACCGCCAACGCTGTTCGCCGCATTTGCCTCGTTGCCGACAAAGAGACTGTTGGCGACATTCACGTAGTCCACCGTGCTGTAGACGACGATGCCTGCGCCGTGGCCCGCGGTGACATTGTCGATGAACTGACATCGATCGATGAACGTTTGGTTGGATGCAGAAACGACGGTCGCTGTATTGTTTTTGAAGAGCGAGTCCTTGACCGTCAACATCGCACCGGGGCCGCCGGTGTTGAGTGCGTTGTACGTGTTGGCAACGAAGCTGCTCTTCAGAACCTGCAGATTTGAACCGGAGTTCTTGACGCTGGGTTTGCTGTTCGCGGTGAACTTGCAGTTGGCCACCGTGTTCAGGCCCGATACATAGGAGAACTCGATAGCAGCCGTCGTGCCACCATGAGTGGTGGTGAAGCCGTCGATGGTCGCTCCACCCCCTGAATCAGAGACATGGATGGTGCGGGTGAAGGCGTCCAACCCGTCGATGATCGTCTCGTTGGCCAGCCAGTCACGCTGATCGCGCTGGCTCTCGCCACCCGCGAACCCGCCATAGAGTCCGAGATCCGCCTGCGTTATGTGTATGGGGGCGATGGTCCCGCCTGTCGGCGTGTATGTCCCTGCCTTGACCCAGATCTCGTCGTCTGCGATTGCGCTGGACACGGCCTCTTCGATGGTCTTCAGCGCCTGATCCCAGCTGGTTCCCGAGCCGGATGTGGCGACATCTGAATCTACGTACCAGACGCCGAATGTTGCGCCGGGCACGAACTCATCCGCTCCCATGTCTGCGATAGCGACGCCGTTCTCGTCGCCGTCGATGATTCGGCTGTCGTCGTCGAAGTCTGTTAATGGGATATAGAACGCTGTGTTGTTTCCCGTATCGATCGCCGGTGATCCCTGTCGCAGATGAGGCCTTTCAGAGCCGAACATCAGTGGATCCTGGCGGATGTTGTTGTTGAAGTCGTAGCCCGCCTGATCGATATCGCTGTGGTAGACGAGGACGGGGGACGCATCATCATCGATCTCGGACCCCTGGGACGAGGCAGAGTCGCCCCACAGGATGCTGTTGGTTACGACCGGAGACGGTGGGGCCGCCCCACAGCCGTATGTGTAGATCGCACCTCCGTTGGATGCGCTGTTCTGGGAGAAGGTACAGTTCGTGATGTGTGCCATTGCTCCGCAGTCGGCGAATATCGCGCCACCGGCACCCGCCTGATTGCCCCAGAACGACGTGTTGAGGATCTTTGGCGCGCAGTAGAAAAGATTGAGTGCCCCGCCTCTCGTACCAACAGCGTCACTTCCGTTATCGGCGAACACCATATTCTGGAGCAGCGGCCGCTCGCTGAAGCAGTCGTACATGTACATGGCGCCGGCAGTACAGTTGCGGACGGTGAAGCCGTCGATGGTGGGCTGATCCGCGGTGATGTAGATACATGTCGTGGCATATCCCGTGCCATCAATGGTGGTCGTGTTCTGTACCCAATCACGTTGACCCAGAGATGTCTCATAGCCCGTAAAGCCACCGTAGAGGCGTACGTCCTTGTCGTTGATAGTGATCGATGAGGTCAGGTTGTAGACACCCTTTCTGACCCAGATCTCATCCCAGGAGGCGGCCATTGAGATCGCCTCCTGGATTGTCAGCACGGCCTCATGCCAGGACGTACCATCTCCGGAAATCCCATGATCACCGTCGACATACCAGATTGCCGCCTGGCCGGTCGAGGCGAAGCAGAGGAGTGTGACAAGACCCAGTGCGATCTGCTGCCCGATTCTGGCGAAGTCAGCTTTCATTGGTTCCTCCTGCGGTGGCGTCCGGATTACAGAGTCTGGAGTTCTCCCGGCGAGGGAGTAGGAATCTCAATTTCCACACCAACGAGCGTATCACGCGTCGTGGGCTCGAAACCCCCTTTAGAAACCCCCTTTAGAAACCCCGTTCGAGACCTCAGCGTCCTCTTCGGCGCCCCATCCTCGGACCACATCCGGCCTCTGTCCGGGAACCGGTCCCCGGACACCCCTTCAAC
>RCNF010002222.1_pt1 | contig 11687 bp, 7 predicted proteins | sample 2041311 | NCBI WGS metagenome assembly RCNF01 (sample SAMN09708228, study PRJNA481090) | Marine sediment metagenome, whole genome shotgun sequencing project. | biome: marine sediment; feature: ocean; material: sediment; isolation source: Sewage treatment plant 2 marine sediment (STP2) ... | reverse complement strand
GCACCTTGGCCTTGCGTTTGTCGCCCGCGCCTTCGGACATGAAGAGGTAGGAGAGGTATTCGGCGAAAGATTCCGACAGCCAGTTGTCGTAGGGCGTGGCCCAGCCGATGATGTTGCCGAACCACTGGTGGGCGATCTCGTGAGCATAGCGGCTGTTCTGACCGACCGAGGCCGCGCGTTTGATATAGGTGTTGACATCGCTGGTGTCGCCGCCCAAAGCACCGAGGCCCTCGGACGTAATTTCGACCAGACCGGCCGGAGCCTGCCAGAAGAAGTGGCGGTAATAGGGGATCTCGATGACCTCGAGCTCGTGGTAGGGGAATGGCTCCATGCCGCTCGAATAGAAACTCAGAACCGCGAGGCCGTTCTGGATCAACTTCTTGGCGCCCCGTTTTTTGGCGCCGCCGTATGAGTAGACACGGACGTCATAGTCGCCCTCCTGCCGCTGTTCGACAACGAAGTCGCCGACGACGACGAACGGGAAGGCGATCGGCCGTTCCTCGAGGGACTCGAGGCAGTTCGATCCGTCCTCGGTCCAACGCCGGATCGTGCGGCCGCATGCGATCGGCATATACGGTTCGCGGACTTTGACGATGGAGTGGAACGAGGCGCGGGTGCTGTAGATGTCGAGCTGAGGAAAGTAGGACATGTTCCCCAAGACGAGGTAGGCGTCGCCGCTGAAGTTCTTGAGCAAGGCGCCGTCGGCCTTGACCGTCAGCTCGATCTTCTGGCCCGTGTCGAGGGGCGCCGGCAGCACGACCATCAACTGGTCGTATTTGTGTGAGAACTCGAGGTCGTTGCCGGCAGCGGTCCGCACACCGGTGACGTCGATCGGGTGGGAGCGTTTGTCCCAGTCGACCGGATGTTCGTCGCGGCCGTTCAGCATATCGAAGGTCACGAGCCGGACGTCGCTGCGTCCGGCCACCAGCGTCGTTGTCACGGTTTCGTGCGCGTTGACGTTGTCGGGCGACACGAGTTCGAGATCGATGGCGATCTGCTCGATGTCGTGGACCGGCCGGCGGGCGAGGTCGAGCCGTGCCGGTTGGTGGATGAAGGTGTCGAGGTAGTGGAACGAGAGACCGGTTTCAGAGGGCACCTTTTTGAGAATTCCGAATTCTTCTTCGCCGGAGTCCGTCATTTCGCACCGGTAGAGACTGTCCTCGTTTCCTTGCCACAGCACGGCGATTACGGTTGGATCGGTCCCCGGCTGAAGGATGAATGGCGCCAGAGTGTGGTCGAGCCCCGGGTTGCGGGTGTCATGCCATCGGTCCACCGAACGTGCCAACACCTCACCCAGTGAACTGTCGGTGGCGCGATCGACGGTGAAGAGGTCAGCGGGCACGGCGTTGGTGAAAAAGACCGCACCCGTAAAGGAGAAGGTGTAGTCGGTTCCGGAAAGGCTCTTGATCTCGCCCTCATCCTTGATGGTGGTGAGGTTGGCCTGACGGAATGGACCGTCGACGAGACTCGTCGCACCGCTGCCCTGGCCTTTGAAGGCAAAGCCGACGGTCTCACCTGCCCCAAGAACTCCCTCCACATCTCCAGTGAGGGTGAAAACGGTGTTGCCGAACCGCATCAGGTAATGGTCGACCGACGTGGTGTTCGCAGCGAGGGTCGGCTTCATCAGCGACGACAAGAGGCCTTTCAGTGAACTGGCAGGCTGGTCCGCCGCGTCGACCATCGTGGTCGCAAGGGATAAAACGACACAGAAAACAAACACTGTGGTGCGGCAGATGGTCATGGTGATACCTCAGCGTCCGGGTGATTGGCTCAAGGTCTTGAGGAGTTCGATCGCCGCCTCGGGGATGTTGGTGCCCGGTCCGAAGATAAAGGCGGCCCCGGCTTCGCGAAGGGTCTCGTGGTCGGAGGGTGGAATCACTCCTCCAACCACGATCACGATATCGGGTCTGCCGAGCTTTATCAGCTCCTGTCTGAGGATCGGAATGAGGGTCAGGTGGCCGGCGGCGAGAGACGACACACCGACGACGTGGACATCGTTTTCGACAGCCTGACGAGCGGTTTCTTCCGGGGTTGAAAACATCGGCCCGATATCGACATCGAAACCGAGATCGGCAAACGCGGTGGCGATGACCTTCTGGCCGCGGTCGTGACCGTCCTGGCCGACCTTGGCGACGAGGATGCGCGGACGGCGGCCGTCGCGGCGCGCAAAGTCGTCCGTCATGGTGCGGGCCCTTTTTAAGTCCTCCATGTTCTCCCCCAGCTCGGCGGCATAGACGCCCGTGATCGCCTGGATGGTCGCGCGGTGACGTCCGAAGACCTTTTCCAGCGCGCTCGACATCTCACCAACAGTCGCGCCGAGCCGGGCGGCCTCGATGCAGGCGGCGAGCATATTGCCCTCCTGGTGTTCGGCGCAGCGCGTGATTTCAGCGAGTCTGGCGATGACCATACCGGTGTCCCGGTTGGTGCGAAGTTGTTCGAGGCGGGCGATCTGCGATTGGTAGACCGCGCTGTTGTCCACCGCCAGGACCTCGAGCTCGCTCTCTTCTTCAAGCGCAAAACGGTTGAGCCCGATGATGGATTGGCGATTGGATTCGATCCGGGCCTGGGTGCGCGCGGCCGCCTCCTCGATCCGTCGTTTGGGCAGGCCGCCGGCGATGGCCTTCGCCATACCACCGAGACCCTCGACCTCGCGGATGTGCTCCCACGCCCGCAGTGCGATCTCATGGGTCAGGCGCTCGACGTAGTACGAACCGCCCCAGGGGTCGGCGACGCGGCAGATGCCGGTTTCCTCCTGGAGCTGGATCTGCGTGTTGCGGGCGATGCGCGCCGAGAAATCGGTGGGCAAGGCCAGGGCCTCGTCGAGCGAGTTTGTGTGGAGCGACTGGGTGTGGCCAAAGGCGGCCGCAAGGGCCTCGATCGATGTTCGGGTCACGTTGTTGAACGGGTCCTGAGCGGTCAGCGTCCACCCCGAGGTCTGGCAGTGGGTGCGCAGGGTCATCGAACGCGGATCTTCCGCACCGAATTGACGCATGATTTCGGCCCACAGGAGGCGAGCGGCGCGCAGTTTGGCGATCTCCATGAAGTGGTTCATGCCGATCGCCCAGAAGAAGGAAATGCGCGGCGCGAAATTGTCCACCCTCAGACCGGCGGCGAGACCGGTGCGCACATACTCGATGCCGTCGGCGAGGGTGTAGCCAAGCTCGAGATCGAGCGTCGCGCCGGCTTCCTGCATGTGGTAACCGCTGATTGAAATTGAGTTGAAACGCGGCATGCGTTCGGCCGTGTAGCGGAAGATATCGGCGATGATCTGGGTGGAGGGCTCGGGCGGATAAATATAGGTGTTGCGGACCATGAACTCTTTGAGGATGTCGTTCTGGATGGTGCCGGCGAGCAGTTCCGGCGGCACGCCCTGTTCCTCTGCGGCGACGATGTACAGGGCCATGATGGGCAGTACCGCGCCGTTCATCGTCATCGAGACGCTCACCTGGTCGAGGGGCAGGCCGTCGAACAGGATGCGCATGTCGAGGATCGAGTCGACAGCCACGCCCGCCATACCGACGTCGCCTCTGACCCGGGGATTGTCGGAGTCGTAGCCGCGGTGGGTGGGGAGGTCGAACGCGATGGACAGGCCTTTTTGACCGGCCGCCAGGTTGCGGCGATAAAAGGCGTTGGAATCCTCGGCCGTCGAAAAGCCGGCGTACTGGCGAATGGTCCACGGACGCACCGCATACATGGTGGGGTAGGGGCCCCGGATGTATGGAGGCAGCCCGGGCATACCGTTGAGGTGGTCGATGCCGACTAGATCTTCGATGCCGTACCCCGCTGCGACCTCGATGCCCTCCGGGGTCTTCCACGGACGGCGGCCGGTGTCGCGGGTCGGCGGCGGGTTGGCGACGGCAAACGGGACGGAAGAAAATTCGGGGACTTCGATGTCAGCCACGACGCACCCCCTCCACTTCCTGGATGTCCGTCAGAAGGGTGATGGCGTCGCAGCCGTCGAAGAGATAACCGTCCACCCCTTCGATGCGCCAGGTGTCCTCCTCGGGCCCCGGTCTTCCGGTCACCAGGACCCTGTGGGCGCCGCGGCTCTTGATGGCGCGGGCGAGTTCCGGAATCAAGTCGTCGGGAGCGCACAGCACCGAGGTGCGGCTTCCGCTGGCCTCGTACGCCGCGATCGAATCGGCCACGTCCCCGAGCCCTTCTCCGCGCACCGCGGTGACACCCCCGGCGGCCAGCAGGTTGATGACGGACGAGACATCCCACCCGTGGTCCGACCGTTGACCGACCGCGGCCAAGAAGGCGTGGGGTCTGGCTCCGGTTTTGTGGAGTTGTCTGTCAGAGGCGTCGCGCAGCCTCTCGAAGGCAATGGCCTCGCGTTCGGCGGGCAGTGCCGCCATTCGTGCCGGTTCGTCGTGGCCGGCGAAGAGCTCGATCAGATCGCGCACCGGGACACCTTCGGAGGCGTTGTCGACCGCGCCCTCGAACGACACGCTCGAGCTGCCGACGGCGCGATGAACTGCGGTTGACTCGTCGTCGGGCAGCGGCCGTTTGCCGCGATCGCTGCGGCGCCGGGTCGGCATCTTCTCCTCGAGGTTCGGGTAGGAACTGACGCCGGTCACCAGGTCGCGTCGGTGTGCAAGGTCGCGCCGTTTGCCGGTGAGGGTCTCGCCGAGCTCGCGGGAGATGGCGCCGGACCGCACTTGATTGGCCATGCCACCGGCGACCTCGATACGCTGGAATCGATCCCAGGCAACGGTCGCGAGGTCGTGGGTCAGACTCTCGACGAAGTAGCTTCCGCTGGCCGGGTCGTGGACCTTGTCGAGGTGGGACTCCTCGCGGAGGATGTTCTGGGTGTTGATGGCCATCCGGCGCCCGAACTCGTCCGGCGCCCCGAGGGCCGCGTCGAATGGCAGAACGGTGATGACGTCGGCGCTTCCGACCACCGCCGCGTAGGCCTCATTGGTGCCGCGGAGCATGTTGACCCAGGGATCGCGGGCGGTCAGACAGCGCGGCGAGGTCACGGCGTGGATCGAGATGCCGCGATCGGCCGCCGGCAGACCGCAAGCCTGCGCCACCCTGGCCCACAACAGGCGTGCCGCCCTGAGCTTTGCGATCTCCATAAAGAGGTTACGTCCGACGCCGAGCACCAGACGGATACGGCGGCAAGCTCGGTCGGGGCCGATTCCGGCAACCTCCAGCCGCCGCAGATACTCGACTCCGGTCGACATCGCCATGGCAAGTTCCTGCACTGCGGTGGCTCCACTCCGCGCGTAGGGGAGGGTAGAGACGGCGACTGCCTGCATGCCGGGGGCGTGCTCTTCGCACCACAACACCATGTCCGACATCAGCCAGAAACACGCTTCGAGACTCCACGGCAGGCTGCCGTCGGAGGCGATGGTTCCGAGGGGGTCGAAATCGAACCCGCCGCGAAGGTCCGTGGCCGGATTGCCGAGTCGTTGAGCCGCCGCCGCGAGAACGGCTGCGAGGGCAGGGGTGACGGTTCGCCCGTCGAGATAGATCGATGCCCCCCGTGCCGCTTCGAGTATGCGGGTGACCATCCCCGCGGTCAGCTGGGTCCACGAGCTGCTCCTGCGATCGACGGTCAACCATAGGGCCGAGGCGCCGCCGCTGACCGCGGTGGCGGCTTCGCCGACTGCGGTCTCCGGTCCCCGGAGATCGACGATCGAACAGGTTTCCCAGGAACCACGGTGGTGCGACCTGATCTTCGTGGTGTTGGGCGGGAGGTCGGCGGCCGTATATAGGGGCTTGATTGGGATGCCTTCGTGGGTGGCCACAGTCAGCGATGCGAGCGGTCGTGGGCCGAGGGTGCGCTGCGCAGACGCCTGCCATTCCTCGAGGGAAGCGCGCGGAAAGACATCGGTCATCCGCGGCAGATCATCAAACGTCGGGGAGCCACCGCCATTCGCCATGTTCATCCCATCTCGGTGCCGTCGTCGCACCGCGTGCGTCAATCCTACCCCGGCTTTCGGCCGTTTTCCCAACCAGGTTCGATCGACGGGCGCTGTCCGGTTCTCATTCTGTCGGCACTTTTGGCGGTCGAGCGTCGTCCGCCAGTTGGAGCAGACACACCTCCCTGCACAGGGGGCAGGTGGCATCCGGCGGACAATCGGCTGTCGCGTGCTTGAAACGATCGACAAAATCGGTCGACACGTCGTCCTCGGAGTGGAGAAAGTGGATAAAACGCACCAGCGCAGCGCCCGACTCCTCCGAGACCAGGTGCTCGATCTTGCAGGCGTCTTGTTCCGCCACCTTTGGGTCGACGCCGAGCACCTCCTGGAGAAATGCCTTGAACACCTCGCGTTTCGATGCGATACGAGCCACCAGATCGGCGCCGTGGCGGCTCAGGCTGAGGCGGTTGTCCTTGGCGACCCGCACCAGGCCGTGCTCGCGCAGGGTCTTGAGCTGCATCGATACCGCGGCGCGGGACACCCCGAGCCGGCGGGCAACGTCGGCCGCACGGGGGTGGCTCCCGCGTTCCGCCAGCGATGCGACGGCCAATGGGTAGTGGGCTGTCGAGTGCGTCACCTCGTTGTCGTCGAAGGCACGCCAGACGCGTTCGTAATTGCTCACGACTTCAATTCTGGGTGCGGTTTTTGGCTTTGTCAATCGCCATAACTGATCTTGTTTTCAACTGTTAGCCGAGTTCCTGTCTCAATCGCCGGCAACCATTTTTTTGTGCGTCTGGATCAAAACCTCGACGACCGAGGGGTCGGCGAGGGTGGTGACGTTGCCCATGTCGGTGTACTCGCCGGCGGCGATGTTGCGCAGGATTCGGCGCATGATCTTGCCGGATCGGGTCTTTGGCAGGGCGTCCACCAACAGGATTTCGTCGGGAGTCGCGATCGATCCGATCACGTGCCGGACCTGCTCCTTGAGCACTCCGGCCAGCTCCTGCGGATCGGCCGTGCCGCGCAGATCATCGTTGAGAAAGACATAGGCGAAGATCCCCTGGCCCTTGATCCGGTGCGGGAAACCGACGACCGCGGCCTCCGCAACAGCCTCGTGCTCCACGAGGGCGCTTTCAACCTCGGCAGTGCCGAGACGATGGCCCGAAACGTTGATCACATCGTCGACGCGGCCGGTGATCCAGTAGTAGCCGTCGCCATCGCGGCGGCAGCCGTCTCCGGTGAAATACAGACCCGGGAAGCGGGTGAAGTAGGTTTCGTGGAATCGTTCGTGGTCGCCCCACACGGTCCGTGCCTGACCTGGCCAGGTGCGGGCGAGACAGAGATTTCCGCTGACCTCGTTGCCCTCGATGATCGTGCCCTCGTCATCGACCAGAACCGGTTTGATACCGAAGAAGGGGAGGGTGGCCGATCCGGGTTTGAGGGGGGTCACACCGGGCAACGGTGTGATCAGGATGCCGCCGGTTTCGGTCTGCCACCAGGTGTCGACGACCGCGCAGCGGCCCCGGCCGACAACGTCGTGGTACCAGGTCCAGGTGTCGGGGTTGATGGGTTCGCCGACGGTCCCAAGCACCCGCAGGCTTTTTCGCGAGTACTTCGCGACGTGGTCGTCGCCCGAGCAGATTATGGCGCGCAGAGCGGTCGGAGCCGTATAGAAGATGTTCACACCGAGATCGTCCACAACCTGCCAGTAACGTCCGGGGTCGGGGTAGGTCGGTACCGACTCGAACATCACGGTGGTGGCGCCGTTGGCGAGTGGGCCATAGATGATGTAGCTGTGGCCGGTGATCCAGCCGATATCGGCGGCGCAGAAATAGATATCACCGGGGTGGTAGTCGAATACCATTTCGTGGGTCATCGCAGCGTAGACCATGTAGCCGCCGGTAGTGTGGAGAACGCCCTTGGGTTTGCCGGTCGAGCCCGAGGTGTAGAGGATAAAGAGCGGGTCTTCGGACCCCATCCATTCATAGGTGCAGGTGGAGCGCTGGCGGCGGCATTCCTCGTCCAGCCAATGATCGCGACCGGGCTTCATGCTGACCTCGGCGTCGGTGCGCCGGGCCACCAGGACGGTCTCCACCAGATCGAGCCCATCAACTGCGCGGTCCACCGTTTCCTTGAGTCGCAGCGTACGGCCGCCGCGCAGACCCTCGTTGGCTGTCACCACCACGCGCGCGCCGGCGTCGAGGATGCGGTCGCGGATCGACTCCGAACTGAAACCGCCGAAGACGATCGAGTGGACCGCTCCGATGCGGGCACAGGCGAGCATGGTGTAGGCGAGTTCGGGAATCATGGGCATGTAGATGCAGACGCGGTCGCCGCGCCGGACGCCGTGGAATCGGAGGACGTTGGCGACCCGGCTGACCTCGTGTTTGAGCTGGCGGTAGGTGATGTGCTCGTACTCGCCGGGCTCGTCCTTGACCCAGATGATGGCGTCCTGATCACCGCGCTCCTTGAGGTGGCGGTCAACGCAGTTGTAACAGGCGTTGAGCCGCCCGCCGAGGTACCAACCGAAATCCACGTTGTCATAGTCGTGGTCGTACACCGAGCCCCAGGGGTGGAACCACGAAATGCGCTCGGCCTGTTTGGCCCAAAAGGTCTCGGGGTCGTCGAGGGAAAGACGGTAGAGCCTCTCGTACTCCGCCATCGAGCGGATGTGTGCCTTTTCGGCAATCTTCTCATTGGGTGCGAGTGACGAGTCTGTCATATGTGTCCTCTCCCGGGCGATGTGGTCTCTGCAGAATGTAACAGAATTGATCCTGGTCCATATCCAGCCTAGATTCTTGAGACAAGTGGGTCGGCTCTGATGTGTTCAGTGAAGTTGAAAAAAATCGTGTAAGTAGCTATTATTCTTTACTTTGAGGTTTATTTTTTCACGACGATCATACCTAGGGTAGACGGTGGTGGCAGGCGAGAGAAACAGGTGGTTCGGGGCTCCCAAATCAGCACGAGGTGGCGCATGGGCTCGATCTGCGTGCTTGGCGCAGCCATTGGCTTTTCCGGCACATCGGCAACCGTCACTCGGGAGATCGTCGCGATGGGCACGCAGCTCCGTCTCGCGGTTTCTGCGGCTGATCGACCGACCGCGCAATCGGCCTCGCTGCTGTGGATCGCCGTCTTTGTCGCCCACTAGGCCCGGGCGTTGATCAAGAGACCTCAGTCCGGCACCGAGGCTTCCGCCCCGGTCATCACCGCGGTCCAGTTCGGTTCGTCGTCGGCGGAATCCGGAGGCGTCGAGAGCACGGGGCGCCAACGGATTCGCAGCATTTCCTCGGGCACCAGCTCCCCCAACAGAGCCCCTTCGACTTCGAAGGCGGCGGGTGGCGACCCGTAATGGCGGGGGCGGCGCACCAGTTGTTCGAGATCGACTTCGGGTAGCTCGTCCACCGCGACCGGAGCAAAGGCGGCGGTGACCAGATCGGGCGCAACCCAGCGATCGACCAGCGACTCGAGGGCGCTCCAGGCGTCGACCGGCGGTCGTTCGAACACCCCTCCGGACTCGACGAAACCTTCGCTCTCGAGCACCCCTCCTTTGACCACCACCGTCAGGCGGGCGGGAAAGGGGTCGTAGACCAGCCGCGTGAGGCTGTTGAGCGAAAAGGCCTCGTTCTTCGGTACGGCGAGGGCGTCGGCGACGTTCTCCATGGACGCCGTGACCGATGTGACCAGCTTGCTCTCGAGATCGGTCAACGGACCGGTCTGGCCATACCCCTCGTGGTCGTCGAAGATGTGGGCGAAACAAGGCACTGTGCGGTCGGGCCTGGCATCGAGATACTCGTAGAGCTCGATGAGAGCCTCGAAGTACTCGGCGACCAGGGCGCTCCAATCGGAGAGACGCCGTTCTACGGCCTGGATTTGAAGGGCGGTCGCGCGCGATCCACCGGTCGGAAAGAGCGTCAGCTCCGCATCGCCGCCCGCGGACACGACGCCTCCGGTCAGCCCGTCGGCCTCGAGCATGGGCATGATCTCCTCGAATGACGTGGTCACGGCTGTATGGACCGAACGTCTCAGCCCGCCGTGGATGCTTTCCGTGCTGAGGCGCTCGGCCGACATCTCGATGAGGTCGAAACGCCGGCTCCAGCGATCGAGCCCGCTGTCGATCTCTTCCCGTGACGATTCGAGCCGGTCGGCGAGGTCCTCATTCGACTGGGCCCGATCGGGCTCCGCCACCTCCTGCACCACGGTCACGACGGTGAGACCGGGGCCGGTCAACCAGAGATGGACGTGCTCGCTGACCGGCTCTTCATAGCACCCGACCAGCGGGAGACAGAGAAGGACGATCAGCGAAAAGGTGAATCGACGCAAAGGCCGCCTCCAGACGTTTGAATTGTCCTACGGACCGGAGGGTTTCGCCAGTTGAACTCCGAAAGGAGCCGGCAGAGATTTCTCCGCTCGCTGCCGGCTTCGTCCTAAGGACTCCGCCGTGCCTCGGTCGAAATGACATGATGGCGGGCTGGCCTTGGCAGCCCAGCCAGAATGTCATCCCGAGTGAGGGAGAGTAGCGACCGAATCGAGGGATCTCGGTGGCGCAACGTTTCACTGATTTGGCCAAGATAAATGGCGGGCAAGCGCGAGGCGTTGAGTTGCGGATGCGGACTTGGGCAGAAATAGACATTGGACGCCGGCAGAGGTTTCTCCGCTCGCTACCGGCTTCGTCCTGCGGACTCCGCCGTTCCTAACGCTCGGTCGAAATGACAGGGTCAGGGGTGTGTTGCGCTCGCTCGGTCGAAATGACAGGGGTGGGTTGAGTAGTGATAGGGCGGGTTCCACCGCCCCTCCGCCCGCCTCCCTTGCCTCCTTTCCCCCTTTCTCCCTCCTCTGCCCCCTCCGCCCCTCCGCCCCCCTAGAGGGGATAGAATGGTCGGGTGAAAGCGCTTATTCGCTCGATGCGTCCCGAACAGTGGCTCAAAAACGGTTTCGTGCTGGCGCCAATCGTGTTTTCGGGGCTCATCGGCGACCCCGACGCTTGGCTCCGAAGCCTGGCCGCGGTGGCGGCCTTCTGTGCCGCCTCGTCGGCAACCTATCTCATCAACGATGTGATCGACCGCGAGGCCGATCGTGCCCACCCCGTCAAACGAACCCGTCCGATCGCCACGGGCGAGGTCTCGGTTGCATCAGCATTGGTGGCGGCTTTGATCCTGGTGGTGGTGGCGATGGCCATTGCCCTCTGGCTCGGCGGGTGGTTCCCGGTGATTTTGATCACCTATGTGGGCCTCGTGATCCTGTATTCGATCCTTCTGAAGCAAGCGGTGTTTCTCGATGTTCTGGTGGTGGCGGCCGGATTCGTCCTGAGGGTTGTGGGCGGCGCGGTGGCCATCAATGTTCCGGTATCGAGGTGGATCCTGGTGGTCGCCTACCTCCTGGCGCTCTATCTTGCTCTCGGCAAAAGGCGAACCGAGCTCGCACTGCTCGGAGAGGATGCCGGCAACCACCGGACGGTGCTCAGCCTCTACACGCTGCCGATGGTCGACAGCGCCATCAGCGTGGTTCTCGGCGCGACTGTTCTCGCCTATGCCCTCTACACAGTGGCGCCCGATACGGTTGCGAAGGTGGGTTCGGAGGGGTTGCTCGCGACGGTCCCCATCGTGCTCTACGGTCTGTTCCGCTACCTCTATCTGCTCCATCGCCACGGGCTCGGCGGCAGCCCGACCAAGGCGCTCATGACCGATCGCCCGCTGCTCGCCTGCGTCGTTATCTGGCTCGTCGTGTCAGCAGTGGTGATCAACGTGGGACGCTGATCCCAGTTTTTAGTTTTTAATTTTTAGTTTTGAATTCCAACCTGTCCTCCCCGTTTCTCTCGAG
>RCNF010001694.1_pt1 | contig 11689 bp, 6 predicted proteins | sample 2041311 | NCBI WGS metagenome assembly RCNF01 (sample SAMN09708228, study PRJNA481090) | Marine sediment metagenome, whole genome shotgun sequencing project. | biome: marine sediment; feature: ocean; material: sediment; isolation source: Sewage treatment plant 2 marine sediment (STP2) ... | reverse complement strand
TCTTCTTCTTTCTTTTTTTGCATATAAGTCTTACCCTTTACTATCCATTCCTCGGCATCTTTTCCCAGAAGATGGTGCTCAAAGAATTCCCTGGTTTTACGGCAATAGTCTTTTCTATTCTCTTTCTTACGTAAACTATGGTTTTCTCCTTCATAAACGAGCATAATGTATGGTTTCTCCATACGACGCATAGTAGTAAACATCTCAATTCCCTGGTGCCAGTCAACAGCCCCGTCTTTGTTACCAAAAGCAACAAGTAGTGGAGTCTTGATTTTGTCTGCATTGAACATCGGAGAGTTATCCATATATTCATCCATCAGGTTCCACCATGGTTCGCGAAGGCGTCCCTGTGAAGTTTCAAAGATGTTCTGATTAGGACCACCACTATTCCAGTAAACCTCGTTGTACATGCTTATCATATCGATTAGAGGAGCTCCTGCGACGGCGGCTGAGAAGAGATTAGTCTGGGTAATTATGAAGGCAGTCTGGTAAGCGCCCCAGCTATGTCCCATAATTCCAATCTGGTCTTTATCTATCATCCCGGTTTTCAATACTTCTTCAACAGCGGGTACAACACAATCTACTGCAGATTCTCCTGGATGATTTGTTTTATAGATAATATCAGGCTGGAAAATAAAGAATCCATTCGTGGTATAATTTGATGTGTTATAAGCACTTGCATCTGAAGGCGATATATATCTATGTACGCCTGTTGAACGTATTTCATAAATATAAACTATCATAGGATACTTTTTGCCTTTCTGGTAGTTAGCCGGGTAGTAGAGTGCTCCCTGTAGCTTTTTGCCATCCTTGTTTGTGTATTCAACCAGTTCGCTATGTCCCCAGTAATAATCTTTTTGTTGCAGGTTAGTAGCAGATACCTGGATAGGTTTTTTGAACCCGGTATTTGTTGCAAAAATATCGGGAGAGTCTGCATAAGTCTGTTTTGTAAAAAGCACCTTATCTGCCTCTTTTGCTTTTCTGATGCCTCCGATAGACATATTTTCATAAATCAGGTCCTTCATCTTTCCCTTGGGAGAAAGCACTGTGTATCCGCTCCATTTAGTTTTATCTCCGCTTGTAGTAAAGAACAGATCTTCGTCAGGATTAAGATAATCCTCTTCATAATTCAGACGTACTGCCCTGTGTCGTATTTCCTTTTCCTTACCATTAGTGAGTTTTTTTGCAGCTGTGCCATCCGTGTAAAGCATCCATGCATCGTACTCATCATAAACAATAAAACTTTTGTCGTCTTTAAACCATCCTCCAACTCCCCAGGGTGGTTTCACATCCTTGGGAGAGTCGTCTCGGGTATTCCAGAAGTCAACACCCAGATCTGCGGTCAGGTTTACATGCTTATCAAGGGATATATCATATATCCACCATGCCTTATCTTTAAAGTAATACAGGAATTTGCCATCAGGTGAACTGCCATAGAGTCTTGTAAAATTCTTTATTATTTCAGTTTTCTTTCCACTAAGCGCATCAATCAGGTAGTAATCATAATGAGCCAGTCTGAACTGTGGTTTATAAGCTTTATCGCTTCTTACAAAAACCTTTTTTCCATCGCCGGTCAGACGAGGATACTCCAGTTCTTCATCTGAGATACGTACTACTTTGTCACTGCCTAAATTCCAGGCAAACATATAAGTGAAATTTGCTTCTGACCTGGGGTAAGTAACCTGCTGGTTGGGTTGTATCGGGTCGTCTTTCCAATGCCAGATATCTACCCCGGGGAGTTTTTCTTTTTCTTCTTTTTTATCTTTTTTACTTTCCTTAACTGTCCACTTATAAACTCCGAAATATAGAACAGACATATCTTCTGAGAATACTGGCGTGTAAGTTTCTCTTACCCTCATCCCATCAGGGATCATAGTACAGTTGGCCGGGTTAAATTCTTTTACCTGTGGCTTGCCATAGACATTTGTTACAGCAAAAACCTTATGGTTAAGCTCCACAAAACTTGTGTCGGAATATTCCTTAAGAAATGAGAATGCTTCACCTTCTTTTTCCCATTTCAGGTCAGAGAAAGATGTTGTATCACTATTTATAATTGTTAGCTTATAATTATCAAGGTTGAAGAGCTCAACACCATTCCCGTTTTTGCCAGGCATACCGGTTATATATGCCAGCAGTGTTCCTTTTTTGTTAAAAGCGTGCTCTTTTATATTACCAAGATTCTTCATTGATCCATCGTGCAGGTTGTAGAGGAAAAGATCAGATGTCTTTTTACCTTTTTCCGAGTAGCCCACCATAATCAAGTGCTTACTGTCTTTTGTAAAGCTAAAGGAGCGGATATCTTCGAATATGCGCAGAGCTCCACTTTCAAGATTCAGGAGCCTTACCTTGTTCTTTATCTCCTTTTTGCTTTCACGCATTTTCTCCTGCTTCTTTTCGCTTAGATTAATACGCATTGCCATCCATTTTGAATCTGATGTGAATTGCTGCGATGATGAGAGAGCATACTTATATTCCTTATCCTTCTCCATGCCTTTAACGTAAAGAGTATCGTCGCCATCAACCAGCCTGACATTCCAGCTTATCCAGCTTCCGTTGTCAGATATAGAGTAGGTGCTAAGATTCTGCCATTGTGCATAATCTTCAATAATGAGATCTTTTTTCTGCGCTGTAGTTGTTAACGAAAGACCTGAAAATAATAGAATCAGTAGCAAGTAGAGTGTTTTTTTCATAGTAGATAGATATCTGTTTTTCAAGAATATCAAATATAGCAAATATGAGTGAGAGGACAACAATAATGTGAGCAATGCAGCTATTCATCTAATACGGCATGTTTTTTGTTCCTTTAAGATAATAAAGGGTGTTCTTTGAAGATGTTTGTAAAGGGGGGTGCCTCATCCTGTTTGTTACAGGATTCAGCCGTCCTCATAAATCCAGTCCTGCAAATAGAAATCAAATCCACCGCTTGCGCGGTGTACTTTTTGTTTTAATCACGCCTATTATGGAATCGAGCTTCCAACGAGACCTGACTAAAACAAAAAACCTCCTTTCGGAGGTATTTGCTTTCTGAGTGATCGTGGAGATAAGGGGAGTCGAACCCCTGACCTCGTGACTGCCAGTCACGCGCTCTAGCCAACTGAGCTATATCCCCTGAGCAGTGCAAAAATAGTTATTTTTTGCAATCTTCAAAAAATATCTGAAACATCTGCATAGGCCTTAAGATATAGTAGCGGTCTTAATAGCATAAAGGATGATATTTAAATATATTTGGAATAAAAAGTGTTAATATTTGGAGCTGAAACAAATATTATTTGACATTAACTCATTTAATACTTATTTTTAGCGCCTCTAAATCTATAATTATGGAAATTAAGAAAAACGACAATGTAAATCTTGAAAAGAGAAAAGGCATCTTTTTTCAGCTTGGCCTTGTAATTACTCTTGCACTTTGCTTAATCGCATTTGAATGGACTACAGGGGAAAAAGGAGCGAATGAATTTGATACTGGTAATGATGATATTATGGAAGAAGAGATGATTCCCATTACTGAAATGGAGCAGCAGCAGCCTGAGATTCCACCAGAGATTCCTAAGGTTACCGAGATGTTCGAGATTGTCGAAGATGACATAGTTATCGAGAATGAGATTCTTTTCGAGGACGATGAAACAAGTTTCGATGATGAGGTGGAAATGTACGATTTCGAGGTGGGTGAAGAAGAGGAAGAGATGGAAGAAGAAATCTTTGTCGTTGTTGAGGATATGCCAACCTTTAAGGGTGGTGATGTAAATAAATTTCGCGACTGGGTACAGAAGCGAGTTAAGTATCCACAGATAGCCGCCGAAAACGGAATCCAGGGAAAAGTATTTATTATGTTCGTTGTTGAGCCTGATGGAAGCGTAAGTAATGTAAATATTATGCGTGGTATCGACCCGGCATTGGATAACGAGGCTATTAAGGCTGTTAAGGCTTCTCCCAAGTGGGCGGCAGGTAAGCAGAGAGGTGCCCCTGTACGTGTTCGTTTCTCTATAACAGTTAATTTCCAGCTACAATAAGCAATTCCGACTATCAGCATATTAGCCGTCTTTATTGTTAAGACGGCTTTTTTATTTTTAACATTGAATAATTATTATCTTTAGAACACAAAACCATTAATATTTGAATATATGAAACAGGCTTTACTCTATTCACTCGCTTTTACAATATTTGTTTTTGGATGCGGATCCCCAAAGAAACAAATGGAATCAGGAAACTATGAAGGTGCTATTATCAAAGCTGTTGAGAAGCTAAGGAAAGACAGAACCGACGAGAAGAATATTGATATTCTCGAACGTTCATATACCATTGCCCTTGAACAGGATAATGAACGTATTAGATTTCTTAAAATGGAAGGAAAAGCTGATAACTGGGATGATATATACCTTGTTTATAAAAAGATGAACGACAGGCAATCACTGGTACGCACTGTTCTTCCTCTGCAGAGTGGAGCTAAATCAGTTAATTTCCCCTATGTGGACTATATGGAGGAAATGATTGTTGCCAAGAAAAAAGCAGCCGACTTCTATTATTCACATGGTCAGACTCTCCTGGAATCACGAACTAAAGAAGGATACAGGCAGGCTTATTATGAGTTTATACGTGCAAAAGAATATGCGGGCGATTATGAGGGTATTGATGATATGATTTATGAGACCAAACTTATGGGTATGAGCCGTGTTCTTGTACAAATACAGAACCAGTCTCATATAAACTTCCCTCCTGAGTTTCAGGCCGATCTGCTTGCTCTTGATCTTCCGCGTTTGAACAGCGAATGGGTTGAATATCATACAAAAGCCCTTGACGAAGAGGTGCAGTTCGATTATTTTGTAAACGTAAGCGTTAAGATGATTGGCGTTTCTCCCGATAATACTTTCCAAACGGATACTTTGATAAAAAGAGAGATTGAAGATGGATACCAGTATGTGCTTGATGATAACGGTAATGTAATGAGGGATACACTTGGGAATGATGTTAAGGTGAAGAAATACAGAGCTGTACAATGTGCCCTTATCAGGACAGTACAGGAAAAGTCCTGTAATATTGAGGGTGATGTGGAAATTGTTTCAGTAAATCCACAGCAGGTACTAAAGAAGGATCCTCTTGGTGCTGACTCATTTTTTGATCATGTCTCAGCACGGGCTATTGGAGATCAGGAAGCCCTTACTCCTGCAGAAAAAGCTACAACAAAAGCTCAACCGGCTCCTTTCCCTTCAGATTTGGAAATGGTAATTCAATGCAGCGAAGCTCTTAAGATGGGTATTAGGGGGGCTATGCAACGCAACACCCGCTTTATTAGGTAAGGAATTTTACGATAATATTAGTTTGGAACCCCGCGATTTGATATTTTTGCGCCGCACAATATCAAATTGATGGGGTTTTCTAATAGTATAAAGTCGCTTAATGAGAAAGCTGTTCTAGTGGGAGTTATCTCGCAGGGACAAACAGAAATTGAGATATCTGAGTATCTCGATGAGCTGGCCTTTCTTGCAGAGACAGCAGGGGCAGTGCCACAAAAGCGTTTCTTCCAGAAGCTGGAAGCTCCCAACCCAAAAACATTCCTGGGTAGCGGCAAGATGGCCGAGGTAGAGGAATATGTAAAAGAGAATGAGATTGATCTTGTGATCTTTGACGATGAACTTACTCCCAGCCAGATAAGGAATATTGAAAAGCTTCTCGAATGTCGTATTCTTGATCGTACTAATCTTATCCTTGATATTTTCGCTGGCAGAGCACGCACAGCACATGCGAAAGTACAGGTGGAACTTGCCCAGTACCAATATTTGCTCCCCCGGCTTACACGTATGTGGACTCACCTGGAGAGACAAAGAGGTGGTATTGGTATGAGAGGGCCTGGGGAGACAGAGATTGAAACAGATAGAAGGATAATAAGGGATAAGATAGCGAGACTTAAACTGCAGCTCGAAAAGATAGATAAACAAATGACTACCCAGCGTAAAAACAGGGGTAAGATGATACAGGTTGCCCTGGTGGGATATACTAATGTTGGAAAGTCAACCATAATGAACCTGCTATCAAAATCAGATGTTTTTGCCGAGAATAAGCTTTTTGCCACCCTCGACACCACCGTAAGAAAGGTAGTGGTTGATAATCTGCCTTTTCTCCTATCAGATACGGTTGGTTTTATCAGGAAACTTCCTCACAGTCTTGTGGAATCTTTTAAGTCAACTCTTGATGAGGTAAGGGAAGCTGATATTCTATGCCATGTGGTTGATATTTCACATCCTGGATTTGAAGAGCAGATAGAGGTGGTTAATTCAACTTTAAAGGAGCTTAATGCATTGAATAAGAAGATTATTTTGGTCTTTAATAAAGTTGATGCTTATAGTTTTACGCCTAAAGATGAGGACGATCTTAGTCCTGTGCTGAAGGTAAACCTTAATCTCGATCAGCTTAAAAATAGCTGGATGGGACGTAATCCGGATATGGAGACAATCTTTATCTCAGCCAAAAAGAAACTAAATATTCACGAATTCAGAGAGCTTCTTTACCACGAGGTAAAAGATCTCCATCAGAAGCGCTATCCGTATAATAATTATCTGTATTAGACAGATTGCAGGGGTGGCTTAAGGCGTAGGGCGTAAGGTGTGCGGCAAAACTCATAACTCGCCTCTCATCTCTCATCTCTTCTTCAAAAGTTCAGCTATCTGCACTGCATTTGTAGCAGCTCCCTTGCGGAGGTTATCGGCTACAATCCACATATTAAGACCGTTTTTTATGGAAGTATCCCTTCTAATCCGACCCACAAAAACCTCATCCCTTCCACAGGCATTAAGAGGCATAGGGTAGAGATTGGAGGAGGGATCATCCTGTAGTACCAGTCCGGGGAATTCAGCAATAAGATTGCGTACCTTATCAAGTTCAAATTCTTGATGGAATTCCACATTAACAGATTCTGAATGTCCTCCTGTAACAGGCACCCTGATAGCGGTTGCACTTACCTTAAGCGAATCGTCTTTTAATATTTTTCTTGTCTCATTCAGGAGCTTTACTTCTTCAGTGGTATATCCCTGTTCATCAAAATCGGCACAGTGAGGCAAACAGTTATTAAAAATAGGGTGTGGATAAGCTTTGGCGCCTTCAATCTCCTTCGATTCGTCTATTAGTTGCTGCTTTGCTTTTACACCAGATCCAGTAACACTCTGATAGGTCGAGACTACTATTCTTTTAATAGAGTATTTCTTATGTAGGGGGGCCAGAGCCATAACCATCTGTATAGTTGAGCAGTTGGGGTTGGCAATAATATTATTGTGGTTTTGGATAGACTCAGGATTAACTTCAGGAACAGTTAAAGGAATATCAGGGTGCATTCTCCATGCCGACGAATTGTCTATTACGATACATCCTACGTCAGCAAAAAGAGGGGCGTACTCTAGTGATATAGTACCTCCTGCCGAAAACAGGGCGATATCAGGTTTTGCGCTAATTGCATCAAGTATCGATATTACTTTATGAACTTTACCTCTGAAAGTGATTGTTTGTCCTGCCGAAAGCTCCGAAGCAACCGGAAGTAATTGTTCGACCGGGAAATTTCTTTCTTCAAGGACCTTGAGCATCACCTGTCCAACCATTCCTGTAACACCTACAACCGCAACTTTCATTCCCCGGATTCTTTGTTTATTAAATTATATTTCTGATATTTATAATATCTTCCCCAAAGATAGCTGTTTTAAGGGAGATAGTTTTTATCGCTGCATGAGATTTATACTGCTATTATTTGCTATGTTGCCGATGCAACTTCTGGCTCAGATAAATATAGATTTTGAGTCTGCGGATCTTTCTGAGTGGACATTTTCAACAGAAGGCAGATGGGCCGTTTCGACCGATCAGGCTCTAAGTGGATCTTATTCTCTCAGGCATATATATGACAACCCTGAAGCCGGCAGGGATATGGCATCAATCAATATTCACGGTCTACAACCAGGGTTTGGCTCTTGCAGCTGGGAATTTAAGCTCAGACATGCATTTGATCCATCTTCTCAGAATCGCTGGGGAGTTTTTATTAGTTCAGATAGAGCTGCTTCTGATATGTTACCAGGATCAGATGTCTTAGCTTATGCAATCGGAGTAAATCTTAAGGGAAGTGATGATACTCTTCGTTTATGGAAATTAAGGAATGGTAATATTGACGAAGTGATAACAAGCGATATTAACTGGCAGGCAGATATCGGGACTGATTCGATTGTTTCGATTATCGTAACAAGAGATATGTCCGGAGACTGGCAACTCTTGCTAAAAGATAAGCCTGGATCAGAGATTATGGTCGGGAGTGGCTATGATCCGGAGATTTTCCCGGTAAATTATTTTGGCGTGTTCTATGATTATACTTCATCTCGTGACAGGGCAATGTGGATAGATGATATTGTAATAAGCGGAGTATTTGTCGAGGACATTACTGCACCTTCGATAGTGGGGGCTGAGTTTATTAGCAATAGCTGTTTGCAAATACGATTTAGTGAAGCTATTTCAGGAAACTGGCAGGCTAGTGGTAATTATTCACTTTCACCAGGTAATCAGCAGCCTGAGAATGTTGTGCTGGATGCATCAGGTATTATTTGCCTTTACTTTTCCCGGGCTCAGCATAACAAGACAGCTTACTACTTAAGAATTGACACACTTTCAGATATCAGCGGCAATATAGCAGTGGCATCCGAAATCGAATGTTTCCTTAATATGCCGGAATGGGGCGATGTAATTATTACAGAGTTTATGAGCGATCCCTTTCCTTCGGTCGGACTGGGCGACTTTGAATATTTAGAGATTTACAATCGTTCGGCACATCCTGTTAATCTTCGTTCTCTTTCTATATTAAACGGAGATAGTAAAAGAGAATTGACAGATTGCTGCCTGGCATCTGAGGAGTATATTGTTCTCTGCGATGCCGGGGATACATCCCTTCTTACACCGGGGATTAAATATACCGTGATAGAAAGCTTTCCCGTACTGAATAACAGTTCCGGAATGATATTGATTTGTGATAGTCTTTATAAGACAATACACGGAATAAATTACAATTCATCCTGGTTTGATGATGGATTGAAGAAAGAGGGAGGCTGGTCTATGGAGATAAGAGATGTGGCATATCCCTTTAGTGGAAGAAATAATTGGGCATATACCTTTGATCCTTCGGGTGGAACGCCCGGGAAAAAGAATTCTGTTTTCGGTAGTAACCCTGATACCGATCAACCTCTGATACTTAGTATTTATGCCGGAGATATTTTTTCAGTAATCCTAAAGTTCTCCGAACCGGTTACAGATCTTGCAGCCGATCCGGATCTTCTAGTAATTGACAATATTGATATCCTTGCAGTAAGCAGGTTAGATTCTTTAAGATCCGAATATAGAATTGATGTAAACGAAGCATTGTTGCCAGGGCAAATATATACCGGTCTATTTAATAATATAAGGGATTGTGCCGGCAATAATCTTCTGAATTCTTACCCCCGTTTTGGCTTATTTGCTAAGGCTTGTAAGGGTGATATTGTGCTTAATGAAATTCTTTTTAATCCCATCGCATCGGGTGAAGAGTATATAGAGCTGTTTAATAATTCTTCCTCAATAATTAATGCTGCCGACCTCAGGTTTGTGTCTCGAAATACTCATAGTGGAGACACAGGCCAGCCTGTTATGGTTTCTGACGAACCGCTATGCATACTGCCTGGTGCTTACTATGCAATTTCTGAAGCTCCGGAGAATGTGCTGAATAGATATAACAATTCCGACAGGCTAAGTTTGCACAAATCAGATAATCTGCCCTCGCTACCCAATGACGAAGCAGAGATTCTCTTATACAATAAGGATCTTAATTTGCTTGACAATTTTCATTATAAAGACTCTTACCATTTTGATCTTATTTCGGGAACAGCAGGCGTGTCATTGGAAAGGATCGATCCTGCTCTTTATGGTAGCCTGGCATCTAACTGGCACTCAGCATCCGGGATGTCTGGCTGGGGGACTCCAGGGATACTTAACTCTGTTACTTTCGAGACTGATTCTGCCGACATAGGATCGTTATGGATGTCTTCCGGGAGGATTTCTCCCGATAATGATGGCTATGAAGATATTCTGAAAATCAGCATTATTCCGGGTAAAGGAACCTACCTGCTTAATGTAATTATTTATGATGATCAGGGTTATAAATTAAACCATCTTGTAAAAAACCAGACGGCTTATGGGAAAGAGAGCTTCTATTGGGATGGATGCGATCAATATGGTAAACCATTGCCCTCAGGCATTTATATTATTTACGTCAGGAGCATATCTGAAAGTTCCGGAATCAAAGAATGGAAGAAAGTTTGTGCTATACTACGACGTTAAATCCTTTGCTTCTTTCTTTGGAATAAAAAACGAGAATATTATAGCCGGGAAAGCCATATAAGCCGCAATTGTGAAAGTAGTGTCGAGTCCGATTTTATCGGAGAGAGCACCTACTCCCATTGTAATAACAGAGCTAATAAAGAAGTTAATCATCATATATACTCCGTTAACAAAAGGCAGATGTGAGGTTTTTAGTTCGTGTATTATTGCCAGGTTAATAGATTGTGGCGCCACTAGAAAGAAACCCATAAGTACAAGAAGGACAATGCTGTAAATCCCGCTGCTTCTCAAAAATAAGAGCATCAGGATAGGAGACACTATGGACACAACAATAAGGGTTGTTCTTCTCCCAATTTTATCTGAGAGGCTTCCCGAGTAGAATGTTCCGACAGCACCTGCAAGCTGAAGTATGGCCAGCGATATACCAGCCATCCATAGATCTGATCCTTTTCCTGTAAGATATACAGGCAGATAGAGTGTGAGCGAGGATTTCATAGCTCCTCTGAAAAATGTCATCCCTGCCAGCGTAAGAAAAATAGGAAGGAACTTCTTGATTATGGCAAAATAGTTTGTTCTACCCTGCGCCTTTATATCATCGCTTATAGATATTTTCCTGAGTTTTATCCAGAGAATGGCCGATGCAACAAGACCAAAGGGGATTAGTTTAAATGTACCCTCTAATCCCCATATCTCAACAGCTGCTACAATTATTAAGGGACCGAGGGTTCTGGCAAATTCGCCTCCAACCATATAGAAACTCATCCCTTTACCCAGCCTGTCACCGGATAATTTCTTAATCATAACCGGGGCAGGTACATGGAAGAGAGTTGAGCTTATCCCACTTACAAAAAGAAGGACTACAAGAGCAGTATATGTTGGGGCCACGCCAATAAGGCCCATTGCAATTGTAGTAAGGGCAGGTGCAAATATTACGAAATATCTAACCCTTACTTTCTCGGCGATAATACCTATAAAGGGATTAAATAATGATGGTATCCTTTGAACAACAGCCAGTAAACCGGATTGAAACAGGGAGATATTCAGCTTGGTGATCAGAAGTGGGAGGATCGGGGCAAGGAATGATGTATAAATATCGTGGAGAAGGTGAGTGAAAGAAATTATTAATACATTACCCGTCTGAAACTTTTTTTCCTCCTTTACTACATCTTTACTCATCCCTTAAATCTCCTCAATTAGATCGGTCATTATTTTGGTCATATCTGCTTCGCTCTCAGATGCAGCCTGCTGAACCAGTTCGTGTGTAATGTCTTCTATTTTCCCTTCAACACCCAGATCGCTGATTATACTTACCGCAAAGCATGCAAGTCCCATATGTCTTGCAGCAATTACTTCAGGAACG
>RCNF010001693.1_pt1 | contig 11693 bp, 9 predicted proteins | sample 2041311 | NCBI WGS metagenome assembly RCNF01 (sample SAMN09708228, study PRJNA481090) | Marine sediment metagenome, whole genome shotgun sequencing project. | biome: marine sediment; feature: ocean; material: sediment; isolation source: Sewage treatment plant 2 marine sediment (STP2) ... | reverse complement strand
CCTATGGTTGTAAAAACCTTATAGGGATCTTCAATTCGATAGAGAATGGACACGTCCACATCCACGAAAAAACCGTCCGATGTCTGTATATGTGCGGCCTTTTCATGCCTTGAAGCTTTAGTCGCCATTTCAGGATAGTTTGTCAATTCAAGGATTCGAATATCCTTTGGCAGACGGCTCATCTCCTGGAGTCCAAAAGGAAGAACCAGGTGCAGACCTGCCTGGTAAATTTTTTTCTGAACACCGCGGTGTATTCCCACTCTCACAATTTTTATACCAAATTCGTTCGGCCTGATATATTCAAGGAAAAAAATTGATGAAAGCAACAAAATTACTGCCAGGCCGATTAAAATTTTGAATATTAATTTAAATCTCGATTTTGCTTTGGGGATTTCTGAAGCTTTTTTATCATTTTCAGATAAGGGACTATCCCCTTCTTTATTGTCTGACATGGTCAAAACCTCCTTAAAGGGTTTTCGTTTCAGGGATTTGCACAATCTCAGTCCTGTAAGCTGTCACAGGTGCTGCAAATGTGCGTGGTCAGGGCAACCAGCTATAGTCTACTATGCTGGTTGCCCTGATCGCGTGCAGCTGCGGTGCCTGTGAACGCCTACAGTTATTTTTCTGCTTTTTCGATGCCAATCAGTTCCACCTCGAAAATAAGAACAGCGTTGGGGCCTATCAGGCGACCTGCGCCCTTATCGCCATAAGCAAGGTTCGGAGGGACGAAGAGCGTGTGTTTACTTCCAACAGTCATTAATTGAAGTGCTTCGATCCACCCTGGAATTATGCCTTGCAGTGAAAAGACTACGCTTTTGCCCCTTTTGTATGAACTGTCGAATTCAGTTCCGTCAATCAGCATACCACGATAATGAACCTTGACCTGATCTGTTTTTTTCGGTTTAGGACCGCTGCCTTCGTGCAATACAATATACTGCAGGCCGCTTGCCGTCGTAACAACTTCTTTCTTTTTTTTATTTTTAGCAAGAAACTCCTCACCTTCTTTCAGGTTTTTTTCAGCAAGCATATTCTTCTCTTTTTCTCGATATGTCTGAGCTTGCTTAGAAATCATTTTCCTGATTTCCTCAGTCTCTTCAGGTGTAAGAAGAGCCTCTTTCTTCTTAAAGCTGTCTTCAAGGCCTCTTGCGAATAAAGCTATATCGATCTCGTTTTCAAATGGCTTCAAAGACGGCCCGAATTCCATACCAAGTGCATAACTTATTTTATCCGCATCGGTTTTTAAATCTTTCTTTGTAATTTGTTTTTCTACAGGCGAGCATGCAGGAAACGACATGGACAGTATCAGTATAGTAATAATAACCAGAACAGGTTTCACCATTATTCTCCCTTTTGTTTTTGATGGATTTTATAGTTTTGTTTTCTTAAAAGCTCGACCAGGCCACCTCTACCTACCAAGTGGCCTGCACCCACAACGATAAAAACATTTTCATTTTTCCCGATGAGCTTTTTGATTTCAGCCAGCCATCTTTTGTTTCTGCTGGTAAACCAGCGATCATAAAGTTCGGGAAAATCTTTAAGGCTCGCTGTAATAAGGGAGTCAAGCTTTTTTACATCCCCGTTTTTCCAGTATTTAACAAGGTTTGCGGCATCCTTTTCTATGACTTCAAGATCTTTTAAGGTTTGCCTGAGCATCATCTCTTCCTGTTTACGAGTCATTTGAGTCATAAGGCTAAGCTGAAACTCAACAGTTTCAAACCTCAGCATCTCTTTTCCGTCCATTTTGGCCTTGTTAAAAAAATACATATCTATCCCGTAAGCAGGATTAAACCCAAGCTTTACAAATTCAATGCTTGATAGAGAAAGGGCACATAACCAGGGTTTCAAACGGATTAGCTGCTGTATCGGTATGCCGGCAGCATCAGCTCTTTTTTTTAATAAGTCGAATGTTTGCGCTGAGACGTTGTCCTCAAGATTATCTCCTTCACGATAAACACCAAGGGTCATTATCTTTGTCTGAAATGAAGGATCATTAACAGCCTCTATATCTGCTTCAAAAATAATCTTTGAGCATTTATTATATGCACGTTCTATTACTTCAGGCAGTGGATATATATCCGCCGGTGATATATGCAGGGAACCAAGCAAGAAGATTGTGTTATTCGCAGTTTCAATTGACCATAGACAATGTTTACCAGTGTTTTCCGGCCGGCTTGCAAAAGTTGAACTGGTAAACACTGAAATTATTAAAGAAACAGTAAGAAAAAGGATTGTTTTAAAAAACAGTCCCCTGAGTTTATGTATTCTCAGATTCAAATCAGTTCCTCATTATAATTCATAAGTATGACCGCATGCCGATTGCGTGTCAAGGCTAAAAGGAGGAGCGGCCTTCCGCGGCCTGTATGAGCGCCACTTCGTGGCTTGAGGAGCAGCTCTTCGGGCTTTGAGGAGCCGTCCTTCGGCTTTGAGTTTTTGCCTCAAGCGAAGCGCTCTTTGAGCGTAGCGGTCATTTTGCGGAGCACCCCTCTAGTACCTACTTCTTTCGGGATTTTTGGATCTTTGCCCATGTATCCCTCAGAGTTACCGTTCGGTTAAATACAAGCGCATTGCTGGAAGAATCTCTTGAATCTACACAGAAATAGCCCTGCCTCAAAAACTGGTAGCGACTACCCGGCGCTGCACCGGCCAGGCTCGGTTCAACCAGGCATGATGTCAATTTTTCCATAGAGTCTGGATTCAAATAAGTTTTAAAGTCGGCGCCGTCTTTTGCCTCGGAAGGATTTTCTTTTACAAACAGGTGTTCGTATAAGCGCACTTCGGCTTTAAGCGCATGGCCTGCCGAGACCCAGTGCAATGTTCCCCTTACCTTGCGTCCGTCTTCAGACCATCCTCCCCGCGTTTTTGGATCATAGGTGCAATGCACTTCGATAACTTCACCTGTTTTTTCATCCTTCACAATATCTGAACATTTAACATAATAGGCATGCTTTAATCTTACTTCACGCTCCGGCGCCAGGCGAAAAAACTTTTTCGGAGGATCTTCCATAAAGTCTTCCTTTTCAATATATAAAATCCGGGAAAAAGGAATTTTTCTTTTCCCTGCACTTGAATCTTCAGGATTGTTCTCCGCCTCCAGTTCTTCCACCTTACCTTCAGGATAATTATCTATGACCACCTTAAGAGGACGCAGCACACCCATTACACGGGGGGCGTGTTTATTCAGATCTTCCCGTGCACTGAACTCAAGAAGTGCCACATCTACCATGCTGTCTCTTTTAGCCACACCAATGCGCTCACAAAAATTTCGGATGGAAGCCGGTGTATATCCACGTCTTCGCAAGCCGGAAATAGTCGGCATTCTCGGATCGTCCCACCCGGTGACATGCCCTGCCTCCACCAGTTCTATAAGCTTACGCTTACTCAGTACCGTGTAAGTCAGATTAAGGCGGGCAAACTCAATCTGCTGTGGATGATAAACTTTTAATTGGTCAAGAACCCAGTCGTAAAGCTGACGGTTAATTTCAAATTCCAGTGTACATATTGAATGAGTTATGCCTTCAATGGAATCAGACAGGCAATGGGTAAAGTCGTACATGGGATAAATACACCACTTATCGCCTGTTCTGTAATGAGACACATGTTTAATGCGGTACAAAGCCGGGTCGCGCATAAGCATATTGCCAGATGCCATATCAATTTTTGCCCGAAGTACGTGAGCACCGTCTTCAAATTCTCCCGCTCGCATACGGGTAAATAAGTCAAGATTTTCTTCAATGCTGCGGTGGCGATACGGACTTTCCCGGCCAGGTTCAGTCAGGGTGCCCCGATATTCCCTGATTTCCTGCACACTCAGGCTGTCAACATATGCGTTGCCTGATTTGATCAGCTGCACAGCATAGTGATAAAGCTTATCAAAATAATCCGATGCAAAAAACTGCCTGTCTTCCCAGTCGAATCCCAGCCACCTAACATCTGACTTGATCGATTCCACATACTCAATTTCTTCCTTGCTTGGATCTGTGTCATCAAATCTCAAATTGCAAATGCCCCCTTTATTTTCAGCAGCAATACCGAAGTTAAGGCAGATGGATTTGGCATGGCCCATGTGCAGATAACCGTTCGGCTCCGGTGGAAATCGGGTGACGACCCTGCCGTCGTATTTATTCGTCTTCAGGTCCTTTGCAACAATACTTCTAATAAAGTTGGGAGCAGGTAGCGACTGATTTGTATCCGATGTTTTCATGTTTTCCTCGAGTTGTAAAATCAAATAAGTACAGCTTCACATAATATCCATTTATTCATTTTTATGTATTCGCGGAACGTTGGAGTCGAGTTTTATCTCTACCAAATTTCTACTTTCCAATTTCAAGTTCCAAGCCGTGAATGGTTATATTTATTTTATATATCAAAAACCCCCGGTTAGCAAGTCAGAGATTTTTTTTGTTAATTAAACAGGTGAAAACAGCATAGCTTCAAGGCTGAGGGGTCTCCAAAAAGGTCAGAAGCATATCAAAGGTGTTTTCTCCTTGACTTTTTATGAATATGTTTGCACAGTTAGATATAAATAAAAAGGAACACATCGCCTAAAAAAGGAAGAATTATGGCAAAATCGAATATGCATCCTGTTCACCGGTTTGAACCTTGGCAGGTCTGGCCGGGGTCTTATCACAATAAATTCATACCAGGACATTATCCCCATAGCCAAAATTCCGGTTTAACCCTTGATAAATCCACGCCCATAGCATCCATGGGGTCATGTTTTGCAAGGGAGATCAGAAAGGTTCTGATCAAACAGGAATATAATTATATTACTAAGGAAACATACCACCCGGCATCGGTTCATGCCAGTGCAGCCTGGGAAAGAACCTATAATACCTTTTCCATGAGGCAGATTTTTGAGTATACTTTTGAATCCTTCACACCTGAAACAAGGTGGTGGATATCTCCCAAAACCGGTCAGGTTCAGGACCCTTACCGCCGGATCATTCTTTATGATTCAATTGAAACGGCAGAAAAAGATTTTAAAGCCCATATCGAGTGTTCCAGAGAAGCAATTATGCAGGCAAAAGTGCTTATCCTCACCCTTGGCCTTACGGAAATCTGGGAGGATAAATCCGACAAGAGCGTGATATGCCTGCCTTCAGGACCCTATTTCAATGAAGGCGGAGGTCTGGAGGAATATGTCTTCAGGGTAAGCAGGTATCAGGAAAATCTTGACAATCTGGAGAAAATTTACAAAATACTTAAAAAATACAACAAAGAGTGTAAGATTATTATTACTATTTCTCCTGTGCATCTTTGGGCTACTTTCAGACAGGACATGGATGTCATCAGTGCAAATTGCAATTCCAAATCAACATTGAGAGCTGCGGCAGATGAGTTTGTGTGCAGACATGATGATATCTTTTATTTTCCCAGTTATGAGATTGCAACCAGTTTTACCATGATGATGGACCAGAGCTGCTTTAAAAAGGGTAAAGAAAATTTTCATATGAACAGGAAAACAGTTGAGCTTATTATGAAACATTTTTTTGAATTTTATTCTAAAGAGGTGAAAATTTAGGTATGATGGATAAACTTGCCACATTTAATGTCCTGATGTATTCCCATGATACCTATGGGCTGGGTCACATCAGAAGAACCATGGCCATTGCCGAACAGCTGAGCAAGACAAACACAAATGTACTTATACTTACCGGATCTCCCATTGCCGGACGGTTGACCTTTCCCAAATATGTGGATCATATCCGCATACCGGGAATGATAAAAAAAGCAAATGACGAGTATTTTCCTTTGACCATACGAATTGATCCTTTGCAGGCAATGGAAATCAGGCAGAGCATCATCATGGCTACGGTAAAGACATTTATGCCTGATCTTTTTATTGTGGATAAGGAACCCCAGGGGCTGAAAAAAGAAGTTCTTCCGGCACTGGAATGGATAAAAGCGAATTTAAAAGATACAAAAAATATTCTCGGCTTAAGGGATATAATGGACGATGCCGATACGGTCAAAAAAGACTGGAGTAAAAAAAATATCTATTCAACAATAGAAAACCTTTACCATGAGGTATGGGTATATGGACAAAAAGATATTTATGATCCTGTAAAAGAGTATGAAATACCGGAATCCATCACCAAAAAGCTTCGTTTTACCGGCTATATCCCTCGAAAAGTGCCCCAAAAGAGTGTTGCACAAGCCTTAAAGCTGCAATTGAATATCATGAAAAATGAAAAACTGGTAACGGTCACCACTGGTGGTGGCGGGGATGGATTCCATGTGCTGGACTCTTACTTAAAAATGCTTGAAAGAATGAAGGAGCAGTCCATTTTACCTGCCTTTCAAAGCGTCCTTGTCACCGGACCTTTTTTGTCCAGAAATGATAAGGATCAGGTATTGGAACGTGCAAACGAACTGGGTGTTACGTCCTATGGGTTTTTTCCCGATATGGAAAATTTGATTGCAGCATCTGATATTGTGGTCTGTATGGGAGGGTATAATACAATTTGCGAGGTTTTATCATCAAAAACCATGTCCTTGGTTATCCCCAGGGAAACACCAAGAAAAGAGCAGTCTATCAGGGCCCAGGCCTTTCATCGTAAAAATCTGGTTGAGTTCATTCCATGGACTCGGCTAAATGAGTTTAACCTGGAAGAAAAAATTCTCCATATGCTGGAAAACCAAGAACCTTTTAAAAAAGCCGTAGCCAAGTTTAAGATGACCGGGATTGTAAATATTTGTGAGCACATATCAAAATTTTGGAACGGTAAAAATGGAAAAAAATGTACCCCCGACACTATGTATGGTTTTAAAAGGTTTTCCTAGAATATCAGAGACCTTTATTGCAAATGAGATACTGCTTCTGGAATCCTTGGGATTTCATATCCACATCATGTCCATGCGTCACCCAAGGGAGGCATTTACCCATGCCAGTGTAAAAAACATTAAAGCAGGTGTGGACTACCTGCCCAGCACTATATTGAATCATTTGCTGCCTTTGGGGTATCATAATTTAATGCTGGCCTTAAAAAAGCCAAAGGTTTATTTAAAGGCTGTCAAAAAGGCAGCTGTAAGGTGGATGCGGACAAGAAAATCAGCCACCATTAAACATCTGCTCCAGGCAGGCTATCTTGTGCATAAATGCCTGCCGGGGAAAAACATTATCCATTTCCAGGCTCATTTTGCCCATTCACCCACATCGGTAGCATTGTTTTCAAGCCTGTTGAGCGGTGTTCCTTTTAGTTTTTTTGCCCATGCAAAAGATATTTATACCTCTGATCCAAGACAACTGAAAGAAAAAATTGACCTGGCCCGGTTTGTTGTAACCTGCACAAAATACAATAGGAATTATCTGTCTCAATTGGCCGGTAAAAACACCACACCAATTTTCTGCGTATATCACGGGATCAACCTGGATTATTTTTCTCCAAAACTCAACAACATAGAGTGCAAGCCTCCATATAAACTACTGACTGTTGCAAGAATAACCGAAAAAAAGGGGCTTGAAAATGTATACCATGCACTGGCCATTCTCAGGGATAAAAAGATCAAGTTCACACATATCTTGATCGGAGAAGGGGATGACAACGATAAAGTATTAAAACTTATAAAAAAACTGGAACTTGAAAAAGTGACAAAACTTTGCGGCACCTTAACCCATGAAGATGTAATCAACCATTATGCAGATGCGGACCTATTTGTGCTGGGCTGCCAGATAGCCCGCAATGGTGACAGGGATGGCATCCCCAATGTGATGGCGGAAAGTATGGCAATGAATCTGCCGGTGGTGGCAACCAATGTTTCAGGAATACCTGAATTTCTTGAAGACCGTGTATCCGGGATGATGGTGCCGCAAAAGGATCCAAAGGCCCTGGCCCGTGCCATGGAAGTAGTTTTGACGGATGCCGATTTAAGAAAACAGATGACCCTGGAAGCCAGAAAAAGGATTACCAAAGAGTTTAATAATCAAAAGCTTATAAAAGATTTGGCCCGAATTTATCAGGACATGATACCTGGCCTGGAAATTGGACCCAATCAAGTTAACTGATCGGAATTACAATGAAAATAGCCTTTTATGCCCCATTTAAACCACTTGGGCATAAAAATCCGTCGGGCGATCTTGTTATTGCCCGGGGCATTGTCGGATTTCTTGAAGAACAGGGACATACAATTGATGTTCAAAGCACTTTAAGGGCCAGGTGGATTTATTTTAAGCCATGGCTGTGGCTGTTATTGGCCCTGGATTTTATACGTTGCTTAAAACAACTTCGTAAAAACCCTCCTGATTTTTGGCTGACCTATCACACCTATTACAAAGCACCGGATCTTATAGGTCCCTGGATTTGCAGCATACTGGATATCAAATATTTGATTTTTCAAGGGATTTATTCCACTAAAAGAAAAAAAAAGCTAAAGACAATCCTCGGATTTTATCTGAATCGAGCAGCCTTGATCCGGGCTGATCATGTTTTTACAAACAAACTTCCAGATTTGAAAAACTTAAAGCGTATTATTCCCCAAAAAAAACTGTCCTATATAAAACCCGGTATCAAACCTGATGCATTTAAAAAAGATAAAAGCCTTGGAAGACTGCAAAGAAAAAAATGGGGTTTGGAATCCTTTCCCGTTATCCTGACAGCGGCAATGTTCAGGGATGATGTGAAAACCCAGGGGCTGTCATGGCTGATAAAGTGCTGTGAAGAACTTGTGAAATTAAACATAAGATTTCATCTTGTGATAGCCGGCAGCGGAAAGATGGGAAATGAACTAAAAGAACTTGCCCAAAGGCATATACCGGGACATTATACCTTTGCCGGGAAAATTGCACGCAAGGACATGTACAGGTTTTACAGTTCAGGAGATGTGTTTGCCTTCCCTGGGATCAGGGAGTCTTTGGGAATGGTATATCTGGAAGCCCAGTCCTGTTGCCTGCCGGTTGTGGCCTTTAGAAACGGGGGTATCCCGGAAGTTGTTGAGGACAAGAAAACAGGCTTTCTGGTTCCAATGTATGATTGCAGGACTTTTTCCGATATGCTTGGACACCTGCTAACCAATGATGAAGTTTGTAAACAGATGGGAAAAGATGCAAAGGCCCATGTGAAAATTCACCATGATATTGATAGGAATTATAAAAGATTTGAACATATCCTATATAAGGTGGTTGTCTGAATGGTAAAATTTGCATTGATCCGCCATGCAAAAACCCGGTGGAATATAGAAAAAAAAATCCAGGGAAAAAACAATATGCCCTTAAGTCCCGAGGGAATAAAAGAGTCCGGCCTTTGGGGGGAAATACTGAGCAAAAAAAAATATAACTTAATACTTGCTAGCCCCATGATGCGGTCAGAGCAGACAGCCCGAATTATTTCACATAAGATCAATGTGGATATTGAATTTGACAGGGATTTAAGGGAACAGGATTTTGGAGCGTGGGAAGGCAGAAGAATCATTGATATCAAAAAACAAAACCCCAGAGAAATTGAATTTCAGGAATCAAGGGGATGGAAGTTTTGTCCGCCGGGTGGTGAATCCAGCATAAAGGTTTTAAAAAGGGTTTCCAAGGCAATGGAAAAGGCTGCGAAAAACTTTGCTGAAAAACATGTTCTGGTTGTCGCACACAGCAGTGTGATAAAAACATTGATATACAAAATACTTGGCAAAGCCTTTACACCGGATGAAGCACCTTTATTAAAGGATTATCACCTCCATGAGCTCTCATGGGATGGAAAAATCCAGGTAGAAAAATTAAACAGCATTAAGCTTTTGTAAGCTATTGGGAAAGTTTTTGGATTCAAAAGATATTCAGTCTGAAGACAAAATAGGAATTATTTGTGAAGATTATTATTTATTGCCAGCATGTATTGGGTCTTGGACATTTTTTCAGGACCCTTGAAATTGCCAGGGCCATGGAAACCCTTGATGTCATCCTTGTGACCGGTGGTGGCAGAGTGGAGGTTAGACTGCCGGATCATGTAAGAAATGTAAAGCTGCCGGGCCTAATGATGGATAAAAATTTCACCGGCCTTTACAGTGTGGATCCCCAAAAAAGCTTGGAAGATGTGAAACTTGAACGTCAGAAACAATTGCTTGATCTTGTAAAGAATGAAAATCCGGATTTTTTTTTAATAGAACTTTATCCCTTTGGCCGGCGGGCCTTCAGGTTTGAACTGATTCCTGTACTGAATTTTATAAAGGATAACCGCCGGATGAGTTGCAAAGTGGTCTGCAGCATGAGGGATATCCTGGTTGAGAGAAAAGACAGGTTAAAGTATGAAAGTGGTGTGATTGATGCCCTCAACAACTGGTTTGATGCCGTGCTTGTCCATTCTGATCCGCAATTGATAAAGCTGGATTCCACCTTTTCAAGGCTGGATAAGATAAAAATTCCCCTTGTTTATACAGGGTTTGTGACGCCGGTTCCGGATAAAAAAAAGGTAAAACAGATTAGGGAAAACTTAAGATTGCAAAACAAAAAACGGCTGATAGTTGCCAGTGCCGGTGGTGGAAACGTCGGAGCCCCACTGTTAAGAGCGGTTGTCAATGCCTATAATGAACTGCCTTCAAAGAAAAACCTCATGTTGGATGTCTTTACCGGGCCGTATATGGAAAAAGAAGATAAGCAATATCTTCAATCCGTTGCAGATTCCAGTGTAAGTTCCGATGCAGGTTCCGGGATTAGGGTTAAGGAATTTACCAGCGATTTTGTTTCCCTTTTGGGCGCGGCAGATCTTTCCGTTAGCATGGCCGGATATAATACCTGTATGAATATTGTTGCAGCCAATGTACCATCCCTTGTCTGGCCTTTTGGTCAGAACCAGGAGCAAAGAGAACGCGCCCGGGGAATTGCCCGGTTTGTTCCCATGACTATTCTTGAAGATCAGGACTTGATGTTACCAAAATTTTCCAGACTGATTGAAAAAAGTTTGTACAAACAAAATATGAATAAACATCTTACCCTGAACATTCATGGCGCCTTTAACACCATGAAATGGATACGGAGCAAATAAAGCTTTGATATCAAGCATCTACAATTCATTTGAAAATCACCTGCCCCATGAAGTACATCATACCATCAAAAACATTGTCGAAGAGGGGTTGAGCACCCATGGTCATATTAACGTCTTTTTCAGGGCAGATGATATCGGGGTTCAATCAATAAATTTTTCACGGATGATGTCGCTCTTTTTAAAATACCGGATACCATTGTGTCTTGCCGTAGTCCCGGCCTGGATCACAGAGGTTAGATGGAAAGCTATGGATGGATCGATTAAAAAAGGAGAAGATCTTTTCTGCTGGCACATGCACGGGTACAGGCATATAAACCATGAAACTCAAGGAAAGAAGCAGGAATTCGGGCCGGCAAGATCAATTCTTGAACTTGCAAATGACCTGTCAAGGGGGCATGCAAGACTTAAATCTATCATGGGAAAAATGTTGACTCCTGTATTCACTCCCCCATGGAATCGCTGCAGCCTTGCAACAATGAATAGATTGAAAACCACCGTTCTCATCGTCAACAAAAGGGACGAGAATGATGAGTACGGTCTCATACTGGTATCAGACATCGCGCGCAAGGTACTGGCCAAGGACAGGGCAGCCAGCCGGGATACCTTTGCAAGGGGTGCTGTTATGAGTGTAGAGTTTATTGCCGGTAAAGATGGTGTAATCCTAGGTAAAGATATGACTGAAGACGAGGCACGAAATAACCCTGCTTTGTTTGAACTTTTTGGTAGAGA
>RCNF010001692.1_pt1 | contig 11693 bp, 7 predicted proteins | sample 2041311 | NCBI WGS metagenome assembly RCNF01 (sample SAMN09708228, study PRJNA481090) | Marine sediment metagenome, whole genome shotgun sequencing project. | biome: marine sediment; feature: ocean; material: sediment; isolation source: Sewage treatment plant 2 marine sediment (STP2) ... | reverse complement strand
CCGGTCGGACCCAAAGATAACGATACCCACGTTGTCGGATTCAAGGTTCAGAGCCATGCCCTGAATGCCGCCGGGAAATTCGACCATTTCACCGGCTTGCACGTTATCAAGGCCGTAAACGCGGGCAATCCCGTCACCAACGCTCAACACGCGACCAACTTCGGCCACTTCAGCTTCTTGACCAAAGTTCTTAATCTGGTCTTTCAGGATTGCAGAAATTTCTGCTGCTTGGATACCCATTTATCCGACCTCTTTCATTACATTCTGGAGGGAGTTCAGCTTCGAGCGGATCGACGTATCGATCATTTTCGAACCCACTTTGACGACAAGACCGCCGATAAGACTTTCATCGACGGTCGCATTGATTGTTACGGTTTTGCCAAATTGCGCTTTCAGCGTTTTGGCAAGTTTATCAGATTGTGCTTTGGTCAGGGCCTTGGCGCTTGTGACGTCCGCCCCGACTTCGCCTTTGCTTTCGGCGATCAGGTCGCGCAGGGTTTGCACTAGCTGCGGCAACACAAAAAGGCGGCGTTTTTGCGCCATCACGGCAAGCGTGTTGGACATCAGTTCCGTCAGGCCCATTTTTTTGGCGATGCCCGCGATTGCTTTGGTCTGTTCACCGCGTGTGTAAATCGGCGAATGGATCAGCGAGCCAAAGTCGTCGCTGTCCGTCAGCGCCTGATTCAGTGCGTTCAGATCTGCCTCAATCTTTGGAACAGATTTGGACTCTGTGGCCAATTCAAAAATGGCTGACGCATAGCGAGATGCGATGCTGGTTGAAATCGAAGCTGGTTCAGACACGTCCACCCTTCCGGCAGCTAGACCCGGACCGCACGTCATATTGCGCAGCCCAAGAAAGTTAGCGCGCTCTGGTACCCACCAAAGCGTCAAAATCAGCGTGGATGTAGCAGAGCCATCCTCACCTCGCAACAAAGTATTGCGATAACGTTGAATCCGGATATGCCTTATAAAAAAGGGCTTTTGTCCAGCTGCGACTCTTTGCGCACCGCAACAGAAGATTTTTTTCACCTGTAATCAACCGGATTCGCTGTTTTCTGTTGTTACTCGGACATTGCTCTGAGGCATGGCAATCATGACGCCGATCAGTTCTCAGCTACCCGCAAGGCCCAATTGTCAGACCGGTTTTGGTGCGCGTTCCTTTATCCCTTCCAGAACGCCCAGCGCGTTGCGCGCCGTATCGCGAATGGGCGTGCCAGTCGGCGAATGCACCCGTTTTGACGCCTCAACCATCAACACGCCTCCAGCTATCACGGTTGGTGCCTTGCGCCCGATCTGCTCGGACACCTCAGCCATCTTGCGCCAGAACCTGCGGGCAGATGGCGGTTGATACAGTGCAGCCCCATGAAGCTCTGGCAAAAAGTGATGTTTCTTCAACTGGGTCTCAAGTTGACCCAATGTATAAGGCCGACCAAATCCATAAGGTGTGTCGTCCGTCCGCGACCACAACCCGGCTCTGTTTGGCACGATAAACAGCGCTTTGCCGCCGGGTCCAAGCACGCGCCAGCATTCTTCCAAAAGATCAGAGGCACGGTCGGACGTTTCAAGCCCGTGGAGCACGATAAGCTTGTCTACATGACCGGTTTCAATCGGCCACATGGTTTCTTCAGTCAGAACCGAGACATTGGGCTGACCGGCTGGCCACGCCATCACGCCTTGTGGTGCTGGCATTAGGGCAATAACCCGCCGCGCGTCGCCCAAATACGGGCGCAGCAAAGGCGCCGCAAATCCAAATCCGACGACTGTCTGACCTTTGGCTTCGGGCCAGAATTCGAGCATGCGTCCACGCACCGATTTTTGTGCCGCGCGCCCAAGCGCGCTGCGGTAATAGAAATTTCGTAGGTCCTGCACATCAAGATGCATTGCGGCTCCAGGCCGGATCGGCCAGTTTGGAAGCAATGTAACAACGAAAGAGCGAAACACCATGCCTCTTGAGATCATCACGATCCCCTGTTTGCAGGACAACTACGCGTATCTCGCCCATGATCGTGCGAGCGGAGCCACAGCCATCATAGATATTCCTGAAGCGCTGCCAATATTGGCGGAGCTTTCAGCCCGAAACTGGAACCTCACGGACGTACTGATCACCCATCACCATGATGATCACATTCAGGGATTAAGTGCCTTGTTGGCCAAATACCCCGACGCGCAGGTGCACGGTGCGAAAGCCGACGCATACCGCCTGCCCCGGCTGGATATTGCACTCGGCGAAGGTGACACTCTTCAAATCGGCGCCGAAACTGGCCATGTCATCGATGTGTCCGGCCATACACTCGGACATATTGCATTTCACTTCCCCGATTCTGACGCCGTTTTCACAGCCGACAGCTTGATGGCACTGGGATGTGGTCGGTTGTTTGAAGGCACGGGGCCTCAGATGTGGACCAGCCTGTCCAAGCTGGCGGCCTTGCCCGCCAACACAACGGTCTATTCGGGCCACGAATACACCGCTGCCAACGCAAAGTTTGCTTTGACCATTGAACCGCACAATCCAGGACTTATATTGCGGGCAGAGCAGATAACCGCGGCGCGTGCCGCCCAAACCCCCACCGTCCCCTCTCAACTATCGCTAGAACTTGCGACAAATCCGTTCTTGCGTGCTGCTATTCCATCTGTTCAGGCACATGTGGGTATGCAAGGCGCTGATCCGGCTGACGTTTTCACCGAGATCAGGGCACGAAAAGACCGTTTCTGAAACTTTTTTGATGCACACAAAAGCCGCAATCACGTGTATTGTTACTACAAAGACAAAGAAAAAACTTGAAGCCGGGGCCGGATCAACCAAACTCTAATACTATGAGGCTATGGTTGGTCTTGGGGCATTTTCAAAAATACGCCGAACCCGATCAAGACAAGACCCAGATAAGAGGAGCACAAAGTGCCTTCATTTTCGAATACACTTGAACAGGCAATCCATTCCGCTTTGGCCCTTGCCAACGCGCGCAGACATGAATTCGCAACGCTGGAGCACCTGCTTCTGGCGCTGCTGGACGAACCAGATGCGACCCGGGTGATGAAAGCGTGCAGCGTCGATATCGACGAACTGCGGACAACTCTGAACGAGTTTGTGGACGAAGACTTGTCCAATCTTGTAACTCAGATCGACGGATCCGAAGCTGTACCAACAGCCGCTTTCCAACGTGTGATACAGCGCGCTGCCATACATGTTCAATCGTCGGGGCGCACCGAAGTGACTGGCGCGAACGTGCTGGTCGCCATTTTTGCCGAGCGTGAAAGCAATGCGGCCTATTTCCTGCAGGAACAGGACATGACGCGTTATGATGCCGTCAATTTTATTGCCCACGGCGTGGCCAAGGATCCGGCCTACGGTGAAGCACGCCCTGTGTCTGGCGCACCTGAGTCAGAGGAAGAAGCGCAAGGCGTGACAGAGGGCGAGCAAAAAGAAAGCGCGTTGTCGAAATATTGCGTTGATCTGAATGCAAAGTCACGCGAAGGCGAAATTGATCCGCTGATTGGCCGGGACTCTGAAGTTGAGCGTTGCATTCAGGTTCTGTGCCGCCGCCGCAAAAATAACCCGCTTCTGGTGGGTGATCCCGGCGTCGGCAAAACCGCAATTGCCGAAGGTCTGGCGCGCAAGATCGTTTCCGGCGAGACACCTGAGATTCTGGCCAATGCTACAATCTACTCCCTTGATATGGGAGCTTTGCTGGCAGGTACTCGCTATCGCGGTGATTTTGAAGAACGGCTGAAAGCCGTGGTGACAGAACTTGAGGAACACAAGGATGCTGTCCTGTTCATCGACGAAATTCACACGGTCATCGGTGCCGGTGCGACATCTGGCGGTGCGATGGATGCCTCTAATCTGCTGAAACCAGCTTTGCAGGGCGGCAAACTTCGCACGATGGGATCAACCACGTATAAAGAGTTTCGTCAGCACTTCGAAAAGGATCGCGCGCTGAGCCGCCGGTTCCAGAAAATCGACGTGGCGGAGCCTTCCGTCGCAGACGCGGTGAAAATCCTCAAAGGGCTGAAGCCCTATTTTGAGGATCACCATGATGTCAAGTACACGGCAGACGCCATCAAATCGTCAGTCGAATTGGCCTCGCGGTATATTAACGACCGCAAGTTGCCGGACAGCGCCCTCGACGTGATCGACGAGGCCGGGGCCGCACAGCATCTGGTGGTCGCTGCCAAACGGCGCAAAACTATTGGCACCAAAGAGATCGAGAATGTCGTCGCAAAAATCGCGCGCATTCCGCCGAAAACAGTATCGAAAGACGATGCCGCAGTGTTGAAAGATCTTGAGGCATCGCTCAAGCGCGTGGTGTTTGGCCAGGACAAGGCAATCGATGCTCTGTCGTCGGCTATCAAACTGGCGCGTGCTGGCCTTCGGGAACCTGAAAAGCCTATCGGCAACTACCTGTTCGCAGGACCTACTGGTGTGGGCAAGACCGAGGTGGCCAAACAGTTGGCTGATGTGTTGGGTGTGGAGCTTTTGCGTTTCGATATGTCGGAATACATGGAGAAACACGCGGTATCCCGTCTGATTGGCGCCCCTCCCGGCTATGTCGGCTTTGATCAGGGTGGTATGCTGACCGATGGTGTTGATCAGCACCCGCATTGTGTGCTGCTTCTGGACGAAATGGAAAAGGCGCATCCGGATGTCTATAACATCCTGCTGCAGGTTATGGATCACGGCAAACTGACCGACCATAACGGTCGGTCTGTAGATTTCCGCAATGTGGTTCTGATCATGACGTCAAATGCTGGCGCGGCGGAACAGGCCAAGGAAGCGATCGGGTTTGGTCGTGATCGGCGCACGGGTGAAGACACCGCTGCGATTGAGCGGACATTTACACCAGAATTCCGCAACCGTCTGGATGCGATGATCAGCTTTGCTCCGCTGCCAAAGGATGTGATCCTTCAAGTGGTCGAGAAATTTGTGCTTCAGCTCGAAGCGCAGCTGCTGGACCGCAATGTGCATATCGAGCTGACCAAGCCAGCCGCAGAATGGCTGGCGGATAAAGGCTATGATGACAAAATGGGCGCGCGCCCGCTGGGGCGTGTGATTCAGGAGCATATCAAGAAACCGCTGGCCGAAGAGCTGCTGTTTGGCAAACTTGCCAAGGGTGGTCTGGTGAAGGTGGGTCTAAAGGATGGCAAGCTGAACCTGACGATAGAAGGTCCCGAGAAACCACGCCTTTCGGGAGACAAACCGCCTCTGCTTACGGCAGAATAGTTCAAACGCGACCTGAACATCTCTTTTTGACTCTCGCCGCGGCCTCCGTGGCGGGAGTTTTTTTCTGGTTTTGACAGATCACTCCGAACTGTCAGCGGCTTTTAAGGTCCACTCAGACCAATTTATCGCTCAACGACTCATTTGACGATCAGCATATATTGGAATAGAACAAACAAAGAACATCGATTGGGATTCTTTGTGCAGTGCCTGCCTTACACACCTGTAAATCAACAGCCGCTGAGCCGGAGCAGACGGGTATCGGACCCGCGTCAGGCCAGCATTCTGTCAGATGTGTTTCCCGCCACGGTGACCGATGCGGGCGCGATAGGGTTTATTCTGTCACATATTCCCGCAAACGCAGGCCCTATCCTTTGGGTTCAGGACAGGCTGTCGCGCAAAGAATCCGGATGCCCCTATTTGCCAGGATTGGGCCTACGGCGGCAGATTCTGAACGTAGACCTCTCGCGTCCTGCAGATGTTCTTTGGGCGATGGAAGACGGGCTGCGGTGCAAGGGCATGTCTGCGGTTATTGGCGAGATTTGGGGCGATCCGCCCGCGCTCAATTTCACCGCAACCAAGCGGTTGGCGATGCGCTCGGAACAGGGCGGCGTTCCCTGCTGGCTGATCCGGCGCGCCGCCAGTCCCGATCTGAGTGCGGCGCGCAACCGCTGGCGGGTGGCATCGCTCCCGTCAAGCCTGCATCCCGACGACCCGCAGGCCCCCGGCAACCCACGCTGGCGGGTGGATCTGTTTCGCTCGCGCCTGTCCAAACCCGGAGAATGGGTGGCAACCTATGACCGGGCGGCGGATCGTGTCGATTTTTCTGCCCTTCTTCGCGATGGAGCGCTGGCAGAAGATCGCAGAGAGGGTAAACGCCGCGCCGCCAGATGATGTGCCGATGGTATTGGCAACCGAAGGCCCGCACGGCCCTGTCATTCACGCAACCAACCGCGCGGCCCGCATTGCCGGAATCAGTACAGCTGCACGTGTTGTGGATATGCGTGCCCTTTGCCCTGATTTACACGTGGAATACGCAGATGTTGCAGGGGATGCGACAGCCATGGGCCAGTTGGTTTTGTGGGCGCGGCGCTGGTGTCCCTGGACAGTTGCAGACGGCCCAAGTGGTTTGGTTCTGGACACCACCGGATCTGATCATCTGTTTGGCGGCGAAGCGGCAATGCTTGTGGAAATGGAAACGCGCCTGTCTTTGCTTGGCCTAACCTCGCAACTTTCCGTAGCCCCGACACGGGGCGCCGCCTGGGGCTTGGCGCGATATGGTAAAACGCGCAGCATTTGCAAACCCGACCAATTGACCGAACATCTTGCGCCGCTCCCAGTGGCCGCTTTGCGCCTGGAATCTGAAACACTGCTGCTTTTGCGCCGTCTGGGATTAAAGACCATAGGGGCACTGGCTGATATACCGCGTCTGTCCCTGACCCGGAGGTTCGTCCGTGCGGACCTTTCCAGCAATCCGATGCTGCGGTTGGATCAGGCCGCCGGGAATCTGGCAGAGCCCGTTTCCAACCTTGACGCTCCGCCAAGATTTCAGGTGCACAGCCGTCTGGCCGAACCGATACAAGACCCGACACCGCATCTCCCAGATCTGTGTGATGAGTTGTGTAATACTCTGTCCAAGGCAGGCTATGGCTGTCGCCGTTTGCATCTTGTCGTCTACCGCACAGACGGAGAGATCAGCAGGGTTGATGTTGCGACATCGATCCCAAGCCGGGATGCCACCCATCTCTTGCGATTATTCGATGACAAGTTGGAGCGGATCAACCCAGGCTTTGGCTTTGACCTGATCACGCTGACAGCCGGAGCGGCCGAGAAAATGGACAAGGTCCAGCCCCGGTTGGACGGTGGCGTGGATGAAGATCTGCATTTGTCGCGTCTGATCGACCGTTTGAGTGCGCGGTTTGGGTCCCGTTCTGTCACCCGGCCTATCCTGAAAGAAAGCCATATACCCGAACGGGCCGAAACCCGGCTTAACGCGTTAACCGAGGCGCAGACGCTGCCCGTTCAAACCACAAATCCCCGTCCCATCCGCCTGCTGGACCCACCCGAAGAGGTGTGTGTGCTTTATGCCGTGCCCGAAGGGCCGCCCGCGCAATTCGTCTGGCGCAGGCAAGCCCACCGTGTCGCCCGCTACGGCGGGCCCGAACGTATCGCGCCGGAATGGTGGCGCGACCGGCCCTCTACCCGATTGCGTGATTACTTCAGGATCGAGGATCAGGACGGCCGGCGGTTCTGGATCTACCGAGAGGGCCTGCATGATGATGGGCGCGGCGGTGATCCGCGCTGGTTTGTGCATGGGTTGTTTGCGTAATGCCAGAAACCGACACCCATCCCCAAAGACGGACCCTGACAAAGGACAGCTTTGTGCCAAATCCAAAGGCCCCGTTTGTTGAACTTGGCGTTACCAGCTGTTTTTCTTTCCTGCGGGGGGCCTCTGATGCGGTTGATCTGAGTGCGACCGCATGGACGCAGGGCTATGACGCGCTTGGCATTGCTGATCTGAATACAATGGCGGGGGTGGTGCGGTTGCATGCCGAAGCCAAGAAGGCCTGTTTACGGCCTGTTATTGGCTGCCGTTTGCAACTGGTCTCGGGAGAGGAATTTCTGGCCTACCCCCGTGACCGCGCCGCCTATGGAAGACTGTGCGTGCTGTTATCCAAAGGCAAGATGAACGATGTGGACGGGGGCTGGCAGGCGAAAGGTGAATGCGACATCACCTTGGATGATCTGGCTGCCCATGCCCAAGACGTACAGCTGATTGCCGTGCCCGACGGTGATCTGCGCCATTTTGCGGCCACCCTGCGCCAGTTGACCCGCGCCCTGCCAAGCCTGCGCCACATCGCAGCTAGTTATCTTTACCGTGGGGATGATCGCGCCCGGATCAATCGGCTTGATCGGGTGGCCCGGGCACATGGCCTGTCGATTCTGGCCACAAATGATGTGCATTACCACGCACCCGAGCGCCGTCCATTGCAAGACATCATGACCTGCATCCTGCACAAAACAACGATCACAAAAGCAGGCTTTCTGCTGCAGGCCAATGCAGAACGCCACCTGAAATCACCAACACAGATGCAGCGGCTTTTTGCACAGTGGCCGCATGCGATACGGGCGACCCGGGAGGTGGCAGATGCCTGCTATTTCGATCTGACAGAGCTCGCGTATGAATACCCGCAGGAAACCGTGCCCAAAGGCCGCAGCCCGCAAGAATATCTGACTGAGTTGACGTGGACAGGAGCCGACTGGCGCTATCCAGAGGGGGTGCCGGACAAGACCCGCGCAACACTGGGAAAAGAACTGGCAATGATCGCCAAGCTCGACATTGCGCAATACTTCCTGACCATCCACGAGATCATCCAATATGCCCGGTATGGGGTCAGCCCGCCCATCCTGTGCCAGGGCCGCGGGTCTGCCGCAAATTCAGCGGTGTGTTACGTCCTTGGCATTACCGCCGTAGACCCTTCGAAACATGATTTGCTGTTCGAGCGTTTTATTTCGGAAGAACGCAAGGAACCGCCAGATATCGACGTGGATTTTGAACACGAGCGCCGCGAAGAGGTGATCCAGCATATCTACGAGAAATACGGCCGCGATCGTGCAGGTTTATGTGCAACCGTCATTCACTATCGGCCCCGAAGCGCCATCCGCGAAGTCGGCAAGGTGATGGGCTTGTCAGAAGACATCACCGTTGCGCTGGCTAAAACAATCTGGGGCAGCTTTGGGCGAGAAGTCGGAGTCAAAGAAGCCGAAGAGGCGGGGCTTGATCTGCGTGATCCGCTGATCGCCCGCACAATCAAGCTGGCTGATCAGATGATCGGGATGCCACGTCACCTAAGCCAACATGTGGGCGGGTTCATCCTCACCGAAACGCCCCTGACCCGGACCGTTCCCATTGGCAACGGGGCCATGGCTGATCGCAGCTTCATCGAATGGGACAAAGACGATATTGACGAACTGCGCATCCTCAAGGTTGATGTTCTGGCACTGGGCATGCTGACCTGCATTCGCAAAGCGTTCGATCTGATCGACGCGCATTATGGCAAACGTTACGATCTGGCAAACGTCCCCAAAGAAGACATGCCAGTCTATGACATGCTGTGCAAAGGCGACAGCGTAGGGGTTTTTCAGGTCGAAAGCCGCGCCCAGATGAACATGCTGCCCCGCCTGAAACCCCGCACATTTTACGATCTGGTCATTCAGGTCGCCATCGTCCGGCCCGGCCCCATTCAGGGCGATATGGTCCACCCGTACCTGCGCCGCCGCAGCGGAAAAGAAAAGGTAGAATACCCTTCTCCCGGGCCGGAACATGATCCCAACGAGTTGAGAAAGATCCTGAACCGCACCAAGGGCGTGCCGATTTTTCAGGAACAGGCGATGAAGATCGCAATTGATGCTGCCAAGTTTAGCCCCGCTGAGGCGAATGAATTGCGCAAGGCAATGGCCACCTTCCGCTCACGCGGCACAATTGAGACGTTACAGGAAAAGATGGTGGGGCGCATGGTGGCGCGCGGTTATGATATAGAATTCGCGCAAAGGTGCTTTGATCAGATCAAGGGATTCGGGGATTACGGCTTTCCCGAAAGCCATGCGGCCAGTTTCGCGTTGCTGGTCTACATCTCAAGCTGGATCAAACATTACTATCCCGATGTATTCTGTGCCGCTCTGCTGAATTCTCAGCCTATGGGGTTCTACGCCCCGGCGCAGATCGTGCGGGATGCGCGCGAGCATGGGATCAAACTGCGCCCGCCAGATGTAAACTATAGCGATTGGGACAATACGCTGGAACCCGTGGGACCACAGGCCTTTGCCGTGCGTCTTGGTCTGCGCCAGATCGATGGTCTGAGACATGATGTGGCGGAACGGCTGATGACGGCACGTACAGTTCCCTTTACCGGCCTGGAAGACCTCAAGACCCGTGTTCGGGCTGATGCAGGTACCATTGGCAAGCTTGCCGCAGCTGATGCGTTCCGGTCCATCTCGCTGGATCGCCGCGCCGCGTTATGGGAGGCCCGTGCCCTGAAAGACGCTCCAAACCTGCCCCTTTTTACGACAACAGACAGCGCCGACGAAGGTCAAGACACTGCCGTGACACTGCCGGCCATGCCCAAATGCGAACATGTCGTCGCCGATTACCAGACCCTGCGCCTGTCGCTCAAAGCACATCCAATGTCATTCCTGCGCAAAAGCATGGCAAGGCAGCGCTACACAGCGGCTTGTGACCTGATCCGCAGCCGCAACGGGCAGCGGGTTTCTCTGGCCGGGGTTGTATTGATCCGCCAACGCCCCGGCACTGCCAAGGGCGTGTGTTTTATCACGCTGGAGGATGAAACCGGGGTGGCAAATCTGGTCGTCTGGCCCAAGGTGATGGCGCAGTTTCGCAAGGTCATCATGGGCGCCCGCCTGATCAGCGTGCGCGGGTATGTACAGCGTGACGAAGATGTCATCCACGTGGTCGTTCAACATCTGGAAGATCGCACCGACGCGCTGGAACGTTTGGCAAACGAGCCGATGGCAGTCGACCTATCGCGCGCCGATGAATTGCAGCGCCCGGTACCCGATCATCATTCACGCCATCCCCGCAACGTCCGTGTGATTCCCAAGTCCCGCGATTTTCATTAGCAACCGGACACTCGGCACGCAGCACTGACACTCATTCGCCCATATAGCTGAACGAATAGCCACAAACCCGCTTAGTGACACTCTCAAAGCCGCGAGTGACCCCATCCGCCGGACCATTCTGACGCTCTTTGCGCAACAGGGCCGACGAGTGTCACCGACATTCGCACCCAATTCGACATGAACCTCAACTCCGACTCCAAACATATCAAGGCCCTTGAACAGAGGTCATTTTGACATCGTTATGCAGGCTGGCGAGAACGAAATTCCCATTCGGGAAAGTATCTCGAGATCAATCCATATGACCGCATCGTCTTTACCTGGGTCGGCCCGTATTCCGTCGACGACAGTACACTCACGCTTACTTTTTCCTGCGTCGATGGCGGCACACATGTTGCCCTCACTCACCTCCGTTTTCTGGACGCTGAAACCGGTGACAACAATCTGGGTGGTTGGAAAAACATTCTCGAAGCGCTTGATGCCACACTAACGTAATCGCCAAGGGGCACATCTGATGGATTTTCACTCATAAACTGGACGGCTGCAGCTCTCGGCACAATTGCCGCATATGTACCTGGCATGATTTGGTTCAGCCCGAAATAATTCGGCCAAAGCTGGTCGTTGGGCTGCGAAGATCATTCAATTCCCGGGGACATTTACTTTGGCGCTAGTCATCGGAATGACGCAAACGGCGGGTGCATTACTCTCTGCCATCATCGCCACAGCGCTAGTCGTCGCAGGAATGAACTTGTCCATTCAGAAGACCGCAAAAGCGACTCTCATCGACGCCAGCTCTATCGGGACAAGCAGCGTGTTGATGATCTTTGCTCAAGGGATTCTCTAA
>RCNF010001691.1_pt1 | contig 11695 bp, 3 predicted proteins | sample 2041311 | NCBI WGS metagenome assembly RCNF01 (sample SAMN09708228, study PRJNA481090) | Marine sediment metagenome, whole genome shotgun sequencing project. | biome: marine sediment; feature: ocean; material: sediment; isolation source: Sewage treatment plant 2 marine sediment (STP2) ... | reverse complement strand
CTTTTCTCTGAGTATCGCGGCGCATTGACAGAGTCGTATGTTGCGCAACAAATCGTCGCGGCCGGCCACGAAGATCTCTTCTATTGGCGCAGCCGCGGAGGAAAAGCAGAACTCGACTTCCTGTTGAGCCTTTCCGGTGCGGTCGTTCCGATCGAGGTTAAGGCCGGCACCAGCCTTCAGAGCCGAAGCCTCAGATCTTACGCCAATCAGTTCGATCCGGAGATCATGGTAAGGACGAGCCTCAGAAACCTGAAGAAGGATGGGCGAATCTGCAACATCCCTCTTTATGCCGTGGAATCGACTGCTGACCTCATCGAAGCCGCCGACGAGCCCACCAACTCAGTCGAGACCAATCGATCTGATTGACAGCGGGATGGCGATTCGGTGCCAGATGTATATGGCACCTTTTCTGCGATTTCTGGCAGGGTGATATCCCAGCACTTACCGGATCTGAGGAACTCGAAATGGAAGGGGCAATCTTTCAGTTCGGCATCCCTCCCAATCGAATTGACTTCCTCAACAAGATCAACGGGGTCACCTTTGAATCGGCATGGCCCAACAGAACAATAGTCGTTCTGAACACCCGACCCGAAACCACACCATTCAGCTACATCGGTCTCGAAGACCTCATCAAGAACAAACGCGCCGCAGGTAGGCCTAAGGATCTGGATGATCTCGCCTTCCTGACAACGGTTCTTGGTTCAAAACAAGAAGAGTAGTCCGGGGCATGCCTGGCCTGTAGAACCTTCGCGTACGAGACGCCCGCGCCACAATGGTCAGTGCGCTGTTGTGGTGCGGGCGTCCCACCCGCATGATGTCGATTTGATCTGCGAAGACACCAATCCCAAAGTCACGTGTTGGGGGAGGCTTGTGTTGAATATTTGGAGGCCATCAATCTTCCAACGCCCCAATCACGAGATCCGAGCTTCTCTTTGCATTTGACACAAGAGTTCGGTTGGGTCTACGATATCCGATACCTTTCTCAGGTTGGATATGAACAGGCTTGTTATTTGTCTCATTTTGACCCTGGCGTCTCCGTTGGTGGCGTCGGATTTGGTGAGTTCCAATCACTTCTTCCCGGTGGCCAGTAGAACCGATGGGCTTGCCGGGACGCGTTGGTTCACCTCGGTTCAGATTTCCAATCCGCAGTCCGAAGCACTCACGATCACCGCTCGCATCTCTTCGGCTGGGTCGTTCCAAACCGAAACCGTGGTCATTGCCGCCGGAGAAACCCGCAGCTGGTTCGATTTTCTGGGTGAGGTTTTCGAGTTCGAGGGCAACGGCGCCCTCTTGTTGGAAGCCGATGCCGCCTCAAACCAGGATCTCCCTTCCGAGCGCCGTTCGTTTGCGGCATCCATGCGGATCTTCACCGAGGAGGTGGAGGGAGGGTCTTTCGGGCAGGGAGTACCGTCACTCAATCCGGTGACCGGTTTTTTGGGTGACTGGACCGCGTATTTTCCGGCGGTCTCTCTTTCAGGACAGCCCGGTGTGGAGGGATTCCGAACCAACGTCGGGTTCTGGAATATCGGCGACGACGAGGCGCAGATGCGGCTCAGGATTCTCGACTCATCCGGCACACAGGTGTGGCAGCAGAGCGTCACCGCTCACCGTCACGATCCCTTTGTCATGAGCTTGCCGCGAGACCTTCAGATCGAAACAGCCACGCTGGTTGTTGAAACCATGGGCGAATGGCTCGACTGCGCCGTTTTCATTTCTGTGGTCGACAACAGAACCGGCGACGCCAGTTACCTCGGCTCGCAGTTGATGGATCCCGAGCATGCGAGGGCGGGCAGCGGTGGGGAGATTGCAGGGCAGGCGCCCGAGTTATCGGTTACACAAAGCACGGAGCGGCTACGGACGCTTTTTGTCGGAGACTTCCAGTGAAGTGGAACGACGTCCACGGAAACACTCCAATGCGGGCGGGACGCCCGCACTACAACATCGCAGCGGCTCTTTGTAGCGCCGACGTCCCGTCGGCGTCGAGATCGTCCCCGCGGGCGGGACGCCCGCACTACAACATCGCAGCGGCTTTTTGTAGCGCCGACGTCCCGTCGGCGATGGCGAGGCCGACGAGACGTAGACGCCACAAGACACAACTATCGTTTCGGGCAGTCATGGTCCTGATCTGCATCTCGACGTTCGTTTCAGCCTCCCCTCCCCTCGCATCCATCAAACTCGGTGGCACATCGTTGCCGGTCGAGGTCGTTCGCTGCCACTTCGACGAAGGTCGGATCGTCATCCGTCACGCCGATACGCTCCACGTCCTCCGCGCGGGTGACGAACTCGAAACCATCGGTCTTCGCTTGATGGAGATCACTCCCGAGTCCGCGACCCTCGCCATCAGACAGAATCTACCAACTGCGAGTCTCCGCATCATCAAGATCGTCGAACAGGACTCCGGTGCACTGCTGGTCCGCGAGTTCTCGACCGATCCTGGCGCTCTGACCACCGGCTCCACGGCGTCCACTCCACAGGCAGCCACACACTCGTCAGCAGCCGACAACCCGAACTCGAGCCCAGACGGAGATTGAGTTGGTCCCCGCCGCCTCCCCCGTTCGAATCGACGATCGAGGTAAAGCGGCGACATGAACACCACCCGGCTCCTCGTGCCCATGGTCGCAGCGCTCAGCGTGCTGGCGGTCACCGGCACGGCAGGCGAGCCCGGACCCTCCTGCGTGGTCGACGTCGGCGCAGCGCTCACTCTCACCTCCGCCCCGAAGACCGCCGATGTCATTCCCCTCATCGAGGGCACGTGGGTGGACGGTATCTACGTCCTCCCCTACTCCTACCCTGGGACCTACGACCGCCACCTTACGGGTGGGATCGACAATATCCAGGCGAGGCAGTGGGTGGCGCAGTCATTCTTTGCCCACAACCCCGATGCCTACGACTTCATCGCGGTCATCACAGGATTTCCATTCGATGCCGGGTGGGGACAATTCGGGGACCCGACCCACGCCCTCTACTGGGGCGTCAGAAACGACACCAGCGGCATCGGCCTCGATTACTTCGACCACTCACAGACATTCGGCAGCCACCGTCTCCAGGGTTATATCGACGCCAATACTCTCGAACTGGTCCGCGATGAAGCCGGCCTCCTCAATGAAAACCACCTCCTGACCATCCTCAGCCACGAACTCGGCCATCGTTGGCTTGCCTACTGCGACTATCAAGACCACCAGGGCGCCGCCAGCTCCACCCTCCGCGGTGTCGACGACGGGCACTGGAGCTACCTGCTCGACTCCGAGGCGTCCTATATGTACGGCGCCGATTGGCTCGACAACGGCGACGGCAGCTTCACCGCCGCCCAGATCAAGGCCCGATACAGCGAACTCGACCTCTACCTCATGGGGATGCTGGGAGCCCACGAGGTCGAGCCATTCGATCTGCTGGTCAATCCCTCTATCCCCGCCGATCAGTACCCGGAATTGGATGCGACGATCACTGCCACTCCATCCGCCGTGACCACGGCCGATGTCGTCGCCGTCGAGGGTCCTCGCATCCCGTCCGCGGCGGACGCGCCGCACGAGCTTCGGATCGCCCTCGTCTATCTCATCCAACCTGGAACCCAGGTCATCGCCGAGGAGCTCGACTTCCTTGCCGCCGCCCGCCACAACTGGCAACGCCGGTTCTTCGCCCAGACCGAAGGCCGCGGCGTCGTAGGGGTCGGCCGGAACAGTCTGCCGCCGGTGAATCCGTCCTCCCTCGATCTCGCCGCCGCGGTGAGCTGGCTGCTCGGCGCGGCGGACGGATCCGGTCTGTGGCAGGACGACCCGACGACCCGGAACCGTGACTCCGCCGCTGCAATCGCGGCACTCGATGCGTATGGCGGTCACGCGGCGGCGGTCGCCAACGCCCTCGACGTCCTCGCATCGAACTCGGCGGACGCCACCGAACTCGAGGCGTGGCGGGCAGAGGTCCTCGCCCGGCACGCCCACCCCGACGCAGCCGCCCTCCTCGATCAACTGAGTTCCTGGGTCCTCGACGAGGGCGCATGGGGAAGCGGTCTGCGCTATGCCGGCGATACCGCCACGACCTCGCGGATTGCGCGGTCTCTCGCCGTGGGCGGCCGCAGCACCGAGGCCAACGAAGCGCTGGTCTGGATCCTTGATCGCCAGAACACCGACGGAGGGTGGTCCTGGCGAAGCGCCGGCCCGAGCGCCGTCGGCCCGACGCTGGAGGCGATCAGCTCGGCGGTGGCCGTTGATCCGCAGTCCTGGAACGAGCCCTCAATCCAGAACGCAGTCAACTGGCTCCTCGCACGGCGGACCCAGGGCGGGTTCGGCGAGCCTCACCCCGATGTGGCGCAGACATCGCTTTTCCTTTCTGCAGCACACGGCCATGCTCCGAGCCAGGAGATCATCAACGACGCCATCGCATTCCTGGCGGCGCGACAGCGCTCCGACGGGAGCTGGGGTTCAAGCGTGTTCCAGACGGCCCAGGCTGTGGCGGCGCTGGCGCCACATGTCCAACCCGACCTCGCGGTCTCCCCGTCGGAACTGCTCGTCGAACCCGAAGACCCCTTCGTCGAGGACCCTCTCACCCTTCGTGCCGCCGTCCGTTCCCTCAACGCCGATGTCCCCGCCGGCGCGTCCTACAGGTGGGAGGTCATCGACGCATCCCAGAACATCGTCGCCACCCTCAGCGGCGTCCTTCCGGCGATCCCGGCCACGCTCTTCGCCACCGTCACCGACAGCTGGGATCTCCGCTATCAGGTCTCTCCCGGGACCTACACATTCAGATTCACCGCCGATTCCCTCCAAGAGATCGCCGAATCTGATGAAAACAACAACGCGGCCGAGATTCCGGTCACCTTCGTTGAACACACGACCTGGATCGATCTCGTGCTCTCGCCGGAGGCGATCCAGGCAACACCGGACGTGATCTCCGCCGTGCCACAGACCGTAATCATCGACGGCGTGGTGGAGAACACCGGCTGGGCCGAGGCGCCGAACGCGGTCATCGCGGTGATGGAAGTGGGATCTTCAACGCCCCTCGCCAGCTCAGCCGTCTACGTCCCGAGATATGGTGAGTCACCCTTCCAACTCACAATCGAGCTCGCCGAGGCGAGGCCCTATCAGCTCGCCGTCGTTGCCGATCCTGATGATCTGCTGAACGACGTCGATCCGAGCAACAACCGCGCCGAACTCAGCCTCGGGGTCTTGCCGACCTTCGACCCCGCCGTCATCGCGGGCAGCCTCGTGGTGACTCCGGCTTTGGGAATCGAAGCGGGTGATCTCGTCGTCATCGCCTTTGATGTCGCCAACCTCGGCACCCAGGCCCTCTCCGGTCTCCAAATCGGTATCTCCGCCACCATGGGGAGCCCGGCGAATACGACACCGCTCCAGCTCCTGGAAATCAATGATGAGCTCGGCCCCGGCGAGACCAGAGCCATGACATTTGAATGGCGGCCGCCCAACGCCGACCCGCAGCTGAATCTCAGCGTCGAGGTCGATCCGTCCCATCTGGTCAATGACATCGACCGGAGCAACAATTCGGCCGAGATCGTTTTTTCGGTGGCCCCGAGCCCGCTGCCCAATCTCGTCGCCGACCACGCGACCATCGTATTCGATCCCGAACCCGCCCTCCAACAAGAAACCGTCCACATCTCGGCTACGGTTGCCAACCCCACCGACAATTCGGCGGGCGCCTTCACCACGCGAATCTGGATCGACGAGATCGGCGCCGGCGTGTTGGTTGCTGAAGCGGCCGTCGCAGGCCTCGCCGCCGGTGGAACCACGATGATCGAAACCGACTGGCTGGTCGACGAGATGGCCGACCGTCTGGTGTGGATCGAGGTGGATGGGGACGACGTAATATCGGAGTTCAACGAGGACGACAACCGGGACTTCAAAGTCCTCGACATCTCGACAATTCCTGATTTGGTGGTGACCTCAGGGCAGGTGAACATCGATCCTCGACTTCCGCGGAGTGGAGACGTGGTTCATTTCGAGGTCACCGTCCTCAACATCGGCGATCAGACCGCGAGCAACATCGGGGTCGAACTCGGAATCGCCGACGGTCCGATGATCGACACCGACTCGATCGCAGCGATCGCTGGAGGCGGCGTCGGAACCGTGTCTTTTGAATGGTCCACCGCCGGGGTCGTCGGCGACACAACCCTGCGGATCTCGGCCGATCCAGCCGACGCTGTGGACGAGCTCGACGAAGACAACAACACGGTTGATCTCGTGGTGACGGTTCAGGATGCCGATCTCTGGGTCAGCGAACGTGTCATCTCGCCCAACGGAGACGGCATCAAGGACACGACCACGATCGTCGTCCGCGACGGAGTCACCACCATCGAGATCATCGACCCGTGGGGCGAAACGGTCCAGGTCCTCGATGTCGATCCCTCGGGACAGGCGGTGTGGAACGGTCGCAAGACCGACGGCGCCGCGGTCCGCGATGGCCAATACGAACTCCTGGCCGACGGCCTTCGGTCATGGGTCGAAGTGGATCTCAACACCACGACCATCACCGACGACATCCGCCAACCGATGATCACCGGACTCGTGTCCAAGACGTCCTCCCACTGGGCTGCCAAGTTCACGTCCTTCGCCACGTCACCCGTCGACGGGGTCGTCTATCTGACCGAAAAGCTCAGCAACGCCTATGGCGATTTGAAAATGTGGCGGTGGAACGGTGACCGCCTCGAGGACGTCATCGACTGGCCGGCTGGCCACTGGACCATCCGCCAGATTTCGGCACAAGAAGATGTCTTTGTTACCTGGGGTTTCACAGGCTTCACATACTCACTGCTTCGCTTCCCGGGTCCTGTAGTCGATCCACTGCCTGCTCCAGAGCCGGACGCCACACCCCACCTTTCTCCCGGTGGCGAGTGGATTCTGTGGGTAAACTCATCGCGTGTCGTCGACCGGCGCGTTGTTCTGCAGCGGGTGGACGCGCTCACCGAGACCTTTGAATTCGGGCCCTACAACCCGGGGTCCATCGGCGTTTGGAATTACCAGACCACGGTCCACTGGTCTGCCAATGGCGATCGCGTCATCGTCACCATGCACGCCGAATCCTCGATGGTATCTAAGGAGGTCGGGCTCGCTTTGGACATCGACACCGGTAACCCGCCATCGGTTCGCGAACTCCACCTGGATCAGGCGTGCGGCGGCAACGACTCTGCCAACGGACCAGCCCCGGTTTCAGCATCCGTTGATTTTGACAACAACCTCCTGCTCTGCACACGGGACTTTCATCGCGCCCTCCATATCATCGATCTGGCGACCGGATCGACTACCCGATCGGTCGATCTCCCGGATGTCCACGGCCCCAGCGAGGTGCTGTACCGCCTCACAAACGACGGTCGCGTGCTCGAGGTCAATAGGATCTATATCGATTTGAAAACCGCCACCCCCGAGCCTGAGCCAATGTTCCTCTTTGACTGGCAACGAGGGTTTCAGAAACCGCTCGGTCGGTCGGGTACTGGATACGCCGCCACGTGGTCTTCTCTGGATCGGTACCTGTTCCCCTCACGTTGGTTCAACAATGCCGACTTCTTTAGATACCAAACCCCCGCCGCCAACCTCGTGGTGACCCTGAACCCGGTTGTTCGATTCGGCGGCAGCGGGATCGATCTCTTCCTCACCGCCGCCGACAAGAACCTCGATTTCTATCAGCTGGAGTACGCACCCGCCTCGAGCCCGGACGACTTCGAAGCTCTCGGCCAGCCCGCTCGCGGGGTCGTCCTCGGTGAGAACTGGGGCACGTGGATCCCACCCGCCCAGGGCACGTGGCGGATCCGGCTCACGGCCGTGGATCTCGCCGGCAACGAACGCAGCGTCAGCAGGTGGGTGACCTGGAACGGGGTGAGCGACATTGCCGGCCTGTGGCCCGAGACTCACCACATTTCCCCGGTATCGAGTCCCGGTGTTCAAGACCATCTTGTATGGCAGTACACGGTGCTCCGACCGTCGCAGCTTCTCTTCGAAATCACCGACGACTCGGGCGGGCTCATTCGCAGCATTCCCGTCGGCGCCGCCCAACCCGGACCAACGACGACGACGTGGGACGGCCGGGACGACTCCGATCAACCGGTCCCCGACGGCGACTACCGATTGACATTCCGCGGCGCCGAGTGGCCGGTGGTCGTCGACAACACACCGCCGATGGTGAGTTTCGAAATCGGCGACACTGGCATCCGACCCACCACCGACGAGATCGACGCCGCCGGCAACATGAATCCGCCCATCGATCTCTCACGATCGGCCCTCTTCAACCAGTGTTCCTGGTCCGTGGCGGATGACTATCTGGAGCTCGCGGTCTTCGAAACCCGCCACGTCGATGCGACCCAATGGACGCCGGCGTCTGCGATCCCATTGTTTGCGTCGGTCACGACTCCCGATTCCCGCGAAGCCGAGGTGCGCGCAGAGTGGTGGTCCGAGCGGGTCATTCGCCAAGTGGCGACGGACCGCGCCGGCAATCGCTCGGTGGCCGAACGCCTCCACCGTGAGGAACAACTCGCGGCGGCCTTTGCCGAGCCGCCGTGCCGGAGCGAGGACGAACCCTGTCTCTTCCCGGACCGCCCCGACGTCAACGCGCTGCGGGACGCGGATGGTTTGATGGACAACCCCGTCGCAGTCCTCTGGCCCGACTACTCCACCCTCCTGATCCAATCCACTCTCTGGGGCGACTGGCCGAGCACGCTGAGGTTGGAGTTCCGCACACCCGGCGACAGCGGCCTGCCGCCGGGTGATTGGCAGCCGGGCACCTTGACGGTGGCCGATCAGCTCGTGTGGAGGAAGCCGGTGATTCTCACCGGCAACCCGATCCAGCCCACCGGCATTCTCGGAGCGAAGGTCCTGCCGGTCTACTGGGAGCACCAGGGCCTTCCACTGCGACCCTACGAGGTCCGGCTCATCGCCGAGAATCGGGATGGGGTCGATTTCGCCACGCCCATCACCAAGGTGGTTCCGAAGGCGCCCCTGGCCGTCGAGTATCTGAGCACCGACGCCACCGGGGACCACTTCAGAGTTCACAATATCGGCGCGGTTCAGATCGAGGAAATCGTCCTCGAGGGGAGCCAGGATGCGCTCACCTGGAGGCCGGCCGCCGCCGTGGGCAGCCTCGAACCCGGTCTCTCGGCCCTGGTGACCACCGGTTGCGGATTCCTCAACGCCGCTATCAACGGCACCGTGACCAACTGGATTCGAGTGGTGGGAGTCGACCCATCGAACGCCCCACAGGCGTCGCTGCCGACCTCGTTCCAACGCGGCGGGCCACCGGTCGCGGTGAGCCGCCCGAGCTTCTCAGTGATTCGAGGCGACTGTGGCGCGGGTTCCCCGCCGGCAATGGGCATGATGGGCTACAACCCCGGCATCGGCGGCCCCACTGAATGCACCGCGTGGTCCTGCGAGTTGGGCTGGTACTCAGCCGGCAATCTGGTGGATCTCCAGCTCGAGGTTCCGGCCACCGATCCCAACGGCGCCCAGGTGGCAGGCTACGAGCTCCTCATCGACGGCAATGTCGTTGCCGGCTCTCCCGATCTCGAACCCGGAACCACCGGGAGAGTGATCCTCGATCTGCAGGGACTGACCGAAGGCGAACACCTGGTCAGCGAACACTATCTCTTCGCTCCAGGTGAACAGGGCATGCTCTCGAGCTGTGCCCGATCCGCCGAACTCCACATCGACCGGACGGCAACGGTGTCGATCACCAGCCCGATCGATGGCCAATCCCTGTGTCCGGACCAGGGTTTGGTTCCCATCGTGGCCGAGGTCGAGGAGGAGATGTGGCGCGAGACATTCCTCATCGACGGTTCAACCACCGGCATCACCAGTCATCCCTCGACCCGCGAGCCCGCGATCTCGGTGCCGGCGCTATCGCCCGGTAGCCATCTTCTGGAAGCGTCCATGGTGGATCTTGCCGGCAACGCGGCGTGCGCGTCGGTGGAGTTTACGAGCCAAGGTGTCGCCGCCGTTTCCGGACTAGAAATCGAGCCCCCGGTCTTCTCACCAACCAACACCATGGGGCGACCGACCGCCGCAGTCATCTCATTCGGCTCGACCGCCGACGCCGATTGGACCGCCGAAATTCGCGATCGATTCAGCGACGCTGTTCAGGGGCTCTCGGGGGACATCACAGCCGGCGAGTCCATCTCTCTCGGCTGGGACGGGCGGGACTTCGGCGGCGACTTGATCGAAGACGGTGTCTACGGTCTTTGGATCCGGCTCGAATCGGACTGCGGCGCGATCTATGAGACCCCCGAACCTTTGCGGGGAATCACGGTGGATACCCTGGGTCCGGCGCTGGTCGTCACCAACCCGTGGCCGTTGGCCCAGATCGGGACCGCCATCGAGCTTCAGGCCCTGATCACCGATCCCCACTTCGAGTACTGGGAAGCCCGGCTCGCCGGCCCACCGCCGGACCCGGGAGACCCGATCGTGATCGCCTGGGATAACCGGCCGTCCACCGATCCCGAGAACGTGCTCGTGCGGTGGCCGGTCTCGGGTCTGGCCGCGGGACTTTACGTCCTGGTCGTCGAGGCCAACGACCTGGCGGGAAATCAGACCCTCACCGACGAGATCCCGATTTCGGTCCAAGACCTCGAGCTCATCGCGTCCTTCGACGCGGACCCGATCTACTTCTCGCCCAACGGCGACAGCAATGCCGATACCACGGACTTCCGGTTCGAGCTTCTGCACGAAGCCACCATCAATCTCACCGATGAGTCCGACGTTCTGCTCATCGAAAATCAGATCCTTCCTCCATCGGTTCTTCACACCGCTAACTGGGATGGTCTCGGCATCGATCAAACTCCGGTTCCAGATGGGACATATCCACTGACGCTCGATGCTTGGAATCCGAGCATGGGGGTCTGGGAGGCAGACAACGCAACCGTCATCGTCGATCGGGTAAGCCCTGATGCTGTGATTTCGTCGCCCCAACACGACTCCCTCACAGCACTTCCGCTGACCATCTCCGGCTTCACCAACGACCCGCACGCCGATACGCACAGTGTTGTTCTCCACCATCCCGACGGATCGACCACCGAGCTTACGACGGGCTCGGGAAACTGGTTCCCCACTGACGAATTTACCCTCCATGATTTGACCGACGGCCAGTACCGGGTCACCGTCGTCGCCACAGATCTCGCCCTGAACTCGACCACCGTCGAACACGTCTTCTCGATTGACAACACCGCTCCAGTGGTACAGATCACGTCGCCCGGTCCAGGGAGCATGCTCGATCCGGGCACCGAGCCCTTTGTCCTCAGGGGCACCATCAGCGCGGCGAACCCACTGAACTACTCGTGGTGGATCGCCGAGGGGGTTTCGCCGCAGCCCGGAGATTTCGTTCTGGTCTTCGAGGCCGACCTCGCCACCGCCGGCGCCGTTGAGCACCTGTGGACAGGGACGCCGCCAGCAGATGGGACGCACACCATCCGTCTGACGACCCTTGATCAGCTCGGACGAACAGCCGAGGATCGCCGCCTGATCACCATCGACGGAGAGGCTCCGGTTGTCGAGATCTGGAATCCGAGCGATGGTGCCCTGATTACCGATCCCATCGCGATCACCGGGTCGGTGGCTGATGCGAATCTCTCGCATTGGACTCTCGAGGAAGTCGCCTCCAACGGAAGCTCCCGGATCCTGGCCGCAGGCGGGTCACCCGCCGAAAACGACCTCATCACCTGGGATCCGCTCCCGGCCGACGGAGCCTTCACGCTCCGTCTCTCGGCGTT
>RCNF010002606.1_pt1 | contig 11696 bp, 13 predicted proteins | sample 2041311 | NCBI WGS metagenome assembly RCNF01 (sample SAMN09708228, study PRJNA481090) | Marine sediment metagenome, whole genome shotgun sequencing project. | biome: marine sediment; feature: ocean; material: sediment; isolation source: Sewage treatment plant 2 marine sediment (STP2) ... | reverse complement strand
AAAATGATTCAGGGATAGCTGAAACTCCCCTAAATCTCTATAGGCCAAGGCCAATTCTTGATGGATAGCGCTATTCGTCGGGTCTAATTTAGCCGCTTCCAACAACTTTTCAAGGCCTGCCCTTACGTTACCCTGTTGTACAAGTGCAGTGCCTAAGCGCTGCAATGCTTCGGTCCTTTTCTTTGTGGCTGCTTGCTGGTTCCCGGCACAACCTGTTAGAGTGAACACAAGCAAAATAAGGAGTGAAATATGAGACAGCATTCTATACATTTGATGAAAACACCCGGTATGAGGAATTGATCGAAATGGGGATATACGAACGGGCGCCATGCCTCTAACCCTCAGCACAGCCCTGCTCACTGCCTCCGCTTCGTCTCGATGAGGAACCTACCTCTTTTTGGTTTGAAAAGAAAGCACCGTTGGTGTCAGGAATATCAGCAGCTCGGTTTTCTTCAAAACCTTAGTCTGGGCCTTGAAAAGCCACCCCAAAAATGGAATATTTCGAAGATACGGGATTCCAGCCTCGCTTTCACCTGTTTCCTCCTTATAAATACCTCCGATCACAACAGTATCGCCGCTTTTGACCATCAGGGTTGTTGTTACGGCTTTCTGAAGGAGCCGATCGGTGGTAGGAGCTTGATCATCGGTGACATCTACTGTCAGGGTAATATAATCATTATAGCTCACCGTGGGGGTGACAGTCAGTGATAAAGTGGCGTCCAGTGTGGTAGATTCCACATTTTCGGTAGCCGGTATGATGATGACATCGCCTCTGCTGATCGTTGCTTCCTGCCCGTTACTGGCAATGACCTTTGGCGCAGAGATGACTTTGGCCTGACGCTCCGTTTCTGCCAGGGCAAGCCTGGCATCAAGAGAAAGAAACCCTAACGCATTACCGGTCAAGCTCCCTATTATCAGATCCATGTTAGGTGCCCAGCTCTCGGGAGCGTTGGTAGAAAATGCCCCACCATATAAAGCATTCCCTGGAGTTAAGGTAACGTCTCCAGTCAGATCCTGGTCCAGAAAATCAACCGATGTGTCAGTGCGGTGCTGGTAAGACGTATCTTGCGTCCACTGGACACCAAGGTCTCTGACAAAATCAGTTCCGGCATCGACGATTCGCGCCTCTATCATGATCTGCTTTACCGGCAGATCAAATCGCTTTATGATCTTCCTGGCCTCCTCAATATTTGAGGCGATATCTTTCATAATAATGGTATTTGTCCGTTTATCAACTCTCACCGTGCCCCGCTCGCTTAAAAAGAGATGTTCCTTAATCTCATCGGCCACTGAAAAATCAACCGGAAAATACTCCGTAATAAGCGGCTCTAACTTTTTGGCCTGTTCCCGTTCCGCCAGCCTCCTTTTTCTTTCAGCTTCGAGCCTTGCCTCGGCCTCTTCTATTTTTTTGCGTTCGTCTGCCTCAATCTTTTGGATTTTTGCCTTGGTAGTAACCCAGATAACGTTTCCCTGGCGTCTCATACCCAGATCATTGTTTGAAAGAAGGAGAGCCAGGGCCTGATCCCATGGCACATTTTTGAGCCTCATTGATACCAAGCCTTTTACGTCGGGTCCCCAGATAATGTTCAAATCGCTGACCTCTCCAATCAGCCTCAAAATATTAGTTACATCCGCGTTCACAAAATCCATAGTCATGGGTGCGCCTTTATAATTAGCGGTACCAAGGCCAGGTATCATCGTGCGCTTCCTCTTGGAAACTTTTATGGCTTCACGTTTCACACCCGTATCAGCAGATGAAACTTTTTCCAGTTCCACCAATTTCACGGGAACTATCTTTTTTTCCGGGTGCTTCACGGGTGTTGGGCCAAAATCAATGCAAATACCGCTGTCTGTCTGATCCACATGAAAGGGAACAATATCCCTCAAAGATATGGCAAGGGAAAGTCGTTTGTCGGTGGAAGAATACCCGGATGTCACCCGATCTATAGCTCCCTCAAAGTGAGTACTGTCAAGGCGTCTCAGAAGAAGCGGCGGTATAACGGTTTCCTCAAGGGTCAGGAGCAGGGTCTTTGGGGTTTTTCTTTCCAGGTTGTAGGTGGTCTTTTTATCTGTTGTGACGGTACGGTAAGCCTCGATTTACCATGCTGCAGCATGGTAAAATCAATACCCAGAATCTGATTCAGGTCTGTGGCGCGTGGTTCGAAAAAGATCCTTGGTTCAGTTGCCTCCTGTTCCGATTCCCCGGCATCCTCGGTTTTCTTGGCTTCAGCAGCCATGCCGGCCCCTGACTGCTCGGAGGTCTCTTCTGTGACTGATTTTGGCGAAAGCATCAGACGGATGGAATTATCCCTTTCAGCAACCTCATAATCCAGATCTCTCGCCAGGCCAACCACTACTCTCGTGGTTTTGTCATCAGCCTTTCCTTGCTCCAGGTGAATACCAATTACATTCCCATCATTCACCGAAGTTAATAGTGGAAGCTCGCCTCCAGGTACGCCGCTAATATCGAGAACCACCCTAGGCGGATCAATCAACTTGAAAGCTGTATAGGGGACCGATTTGGTGTTAGTGATTTCCACAACAGTCATCTCATCCCCTGGGGAGCTAATCGTAATGGCTTCAATGGTCGGAGATGTAGCCTCCTCGGTGGGTTGTTGAGTCGTACTGCTCGTTGCACAGCCCATGAGAACCCAAATGGCTATTACCAAACATGGCCGTGAGAAAAATAGTCCCTTCTTGTTTTCGCTTCCTCTCGTCAACATATGTGTTCTCCCTGCAAACCTGGTCTTGTTTTGACTGTTTCCACCCTCTCATCGCATTTGGGCTGTTTGGAAATTAGCATCTGAGACCCAGAATCTCGTTGTATCTTACTGCAATTAATGCAGTTTCTTGGCAATATCCTTGTCCTTTACCTTACCCGTCCTAAAATCCTTGCGCTTTTCGCGAACGATTAACTCTTTTTCCTTTATCTCATAAACGACACCCTCATTTAGTCCTATGGAAGTGCCCTTCCTGATCACATGCCCGATCCCTTTTGAATCACGCACCATGGCCCAGTTCCCTTTCTGACTTACAATAATTGCGATCAGATCTAATTGGGAAAGAGCCAGTGTTTCAAGATAAGTCTTCGGCTTTCTCTTCTTCTTATCTGCAATAGACTCCTGTTCGGCAATAAACGATTTGAAAGGGTCTGTTTTGCCAATGGGGTCGTAGACATAGCCTTCTGATAATCCCTTCTCCGGCTGGATAAGCGTATCCTTGTCCGTATCATCTGGTAACAATACTTTTTGACCTTTCGGTCCCTTATAGCTCAATTCCTGTGACGCACAGGCCCCCGCGACACAAAAAAGTGAATACATCAAAGACAGGAATAGAATAGTACTGCAATATCGCACCAGCCTTCTATTTCTTCTTTTTCTTATTTTTTCCCGTCTTAGTCTTCTCATCGATTTTCCTTTTAAACCTATATGTTACGGCATCGCATTTGGTTGTGAGATTGGTGGACCTCTCCTTGATAGGCTTCATGGAGATGTCAAGAATGTTTACAATCCGTTTCATTCGGCCCACCTTGTCGAAGAACGTGGCGACATCATGATAAGTACCACTTACTTCCATGGAAACAGGAATCTCTATATAGAAATCACGTGCCTTTTCTTTCTTTGGGCTAAATAACCGGAACTCCAGGTTGGCGTCACTTCCTAACTGCGTGATGCTCCTCAGGAGGGTTGGTATCTCCCTTTTGTTAGGTAAGAGCGTAAGGGCCTCCCGGAATTGGGCCTCAACTTCGACCTGCTCTGCCTCAAATTTTTTCAAAGTTCTTGCCTTTATTTTGGCTTGATTGATTTTCTTTTCAAGACTTGTAATCTCTTTGTTGAGCCGCGTAATCTCCTTTGATTTTGGAATATAGACCAGCGCTACGAAAATCCCTGCCAGCAGGACAATCGTTCCCACAAGAATCAGTATCCTGTGGAACATCTTTAGCTTTTCAACTTTTTCAAAAAAGGTGCCCTTTGGCATTCCTTCCACATCCCCCTGGTCAAAGAATTAAGTGTTAGCGTTTCTTCTTGGTTTCTGGTTTAGCTTTTTCTTTATGGGCATAAGTTTTACATGTTAAGACGAAATCAACCACATTTAGTTTATATTTTGGCAAATTCTTTAGCTTTGCGGTCTGGAGGTCAACTGAAACTATATGCTTGGCAATCTCAAGGTTTGTCATAAACAAGGCTACTGTATCGTTGTCCATTGCAGTGCCGTTCAAGGTCAAGATGCCCTTTTTTTCATCAAGAGCGGTTAGCCACAGTTTCTCCTTGGGAACCGCCATCGCCAACTCATCTAATAAAAGGACCGGTCCTGTTTTTTTGCTTTCAAGTTCTTTAATAACATTGAGTTTGGCTCGGACCTCAGCGATTTTCTTTTTTAACACCTCTATTTTTTTCGTGGTTTCTGCATAAGTTGCCAGTTCCTTCTTTTTAGAGGACATGTCAGCCTCTAAAGCGGCTACAGTTCTGCTCAAATTCAGGAAAACAAACCCCATCAATAGAGCAAGGCAGACGACGGACAGGGCAAAAACACTAATCTGCCTCCTTATATTCTCTTTTTTCCTGGCAGCCCTAAACGGTAGAAGATTTATTCTTATCATTTGTCACCAATGCTTCTTAGAGCCAGACCCACAGCGACAGCAGCCTGTGGCGCCATGTACCTAAGGTACCTTGGGTCAAAGCGTTTTTCGTCAACTACAAGGTTCGAAAAAGGGTTAAGTTCTACAACTGGGATGCTTGTTTCCAATTGCAGATATTTCTGAAGCCCGGGGATCCTGCAAGATCCTCCGCTAATCAGGATTTTCTCTATGGTTTCATCCGGGTAGGTGCTGGCCACAAAGTCGAGGGCTCGCTTTATTTCCATGGTCCACTCCGATACCACAGAAGTAAAAATCTCCTCCAGTCTACCTTTCTGTTTACCTACTTTGCCGCCTCCCAGTTTTATTTGTTCAGCTTCTTCGAAACTGACGCTGAAATCGGACATAATGCCCTCAGTAATCTGGGAGCCGCCAAATGAGGAATCCCTGGTAAATAGAGATACCCCATCTTTGATGGCATTTATTCCAAGCTCATCAGCGCCTACATTCACCAGTGCGTAACACCCTTCAGGTTCCTCAGTACTAATCTCAAAGGCATTTTGCAGGGCAAATGCATCCACATCCAGAACCCCCGGACTAAGACCTGACAGCTGAAGCAGGCTGTCGTAATCGTTAATGATATCTTTCTTGGCAGCGACCAGCATAACTTCCATCTGCTCCGCCCGTTCCTGATCACCTTCCTCTGCTGCCCCTGTCTCTTCCGCCCCGGCGCTCAGAGTATCAAAATCAAGGTTCACCTCACTGATATCAAAAGGGATATATTGTTCGGCCTCTACCTGGATAATCGCTTCGATCTCCGATTCCTTACTGGCACCCAAAGCTATTTTTTTCACAATCACAGAGTATCCGGATATGGAGGTTGCTACATTCTTGTTTTTTACCTTCAGGTTTTTGAAAAGGCTTGTTATCGCCGATGATACGAGCTCCATTTCCTTTATCGATCCTTCAACTATCGCATCCGGTGGCAGCCCTATCTGGCCAAAATTCTTAAGGACCCTCCCTTGCTTGCCGTGATCTATCTCCACTAACTTGATAGAATGGGACCCTATATCCAGCCCAACTAATTGATTTTTCTTAGGAATAGCCATAATTGATGTTTTCACCTCTCAGGGAAAATTTTTTCCCTGTCAGAAAGGTCATAGCCAAGAGCCAATATAATTTTTCGCTTGGTCTCCATCCGACAGTCTTTTCCCCGCTCAACCCGATCAATAGTCAAGGGAGAAACGCCTGCTTTTCTTGCAAGCTCTGCCTTGCTCATGAGCAGCCCCTCTCTGATTGTTTTTACGGCATTCGCATTCAATTTTTCCTCTCCAAGCCCTGATTCCCAATTATATATAATATATCAAACTTAGCCCATCTTTGTCAAATAGTTTTTTATAAATTAATTAAATTGTATATAATTTACACATATATAGCGGAGAAAAAAAATGTGTGGCACAATATGTTGTACTCGCATCCGCCCAAAAATTCTTTTCAATCCCTAAGAAAAAATAGCCTTTGAGCATCCCCACACCCAAAGGCTTTAACCAAAATAACCGTCGGCAACTCGGCTATCATGACCTTTCGGCTGTAGACCCGTAGCTTTGCGTCACCGCCTTTCAGCGGCTTTGCCCTTTCGCTATACGTTATAGTTTGTCTAATATAATAGAATAAACTCATCTATTTGTCAAGTATTTTCATAAATTAATTTAATTTTGCATAATTTATGCATATATAGTAGAAATAAAAAATCATCACACTACATCTTGTATTTGTTTCGATATTAGAATCTTGTATAATAAAATAGAAATTGCTTTACAAATTAGAGCGTGAGGGATTAGATTCCATCTGTTTATAAAATTAGTTCGGAGTTCTTATAAGGGAGTTTCGTTTCTCATGAATGACGAAAAACCCAAATCTATCATTTTTTTGGGAGGATTTTTTGGAAGCTCAGATCTCTAAGAGTAGAATAAAAAAGAAAAGTGTATTCCGTGAGTATGCTGAAGCGGCCGTTATTGCTGTAATATTAGCCCTCTTAATACGCACCTTTGTGGTTCAGGCCTTCAAGATTCCTTCAGGCTCTATGGAACCCACACTCCTTGTTGGTGACCATATACTTGTCAATAAATTCCTTTATGGCGTCAAAATTCCTTTCATACGTAACACCATAATCCCCATCAGCAAGCCTCAACGTGACGATGTGATCGTTTTCATCTATCCTCATGATACGAGCAAGGACTATATTAAGCGCGTGATTGGTCTTCCTGGTGACCGCATTGATATCTTCGCTCGAAAAATAAATATAAATGGTACGCTTTACGACGACAAACATGGTGTATACTCTGAGGTACGTAATGTAGCGTCTCCCAATATGGCCAAAAAACGATACCGGCCTATAATTGTACCGGAAAACCACCTTTTCGTTATGGGGGATAACCGGGATCACAGCTCTGATAGCAGGGTTTGGGGATTTGTGCCGCTTAAATCGGTTAAGGGGAAGGCCTTTATCATTTACTGGTCATGGCCCCACTGGAAACGTTTCCTGCACATTGTAAGATAGGGGTTTAGATTGACGATTTTCGATTGGCGATTGAATATTGATGCCCATGTAAAAAGTCCTTTTTACATGGATTTAGGAATTTAGGGATTCAGGAATTACGAATTATTTACACTTGTCGTCAGAATACTGAATTGGAGAATCCTGCAAATTTTGCCTTTTTGCGAAACCATCAATATTGATATAGCCGCAAAAAGGCACAAAATACACAAAAATAATATAACATCTCAAAAAGTTCAGGTATAATCGCATGGCCCCAATATCTTCACGAACTTTTTGAGAAGTTACAAAATACTCAATAGTCATTAGTCAATAGTCAATCCTCTTGTTCCGCATATCAACGGCTTTCCACACGGTTTCTTTTAACTCCGTGCTGATTTCAAACTCATCGAATTTTTCAATGGGAACAAGTCGCAAATTACTAACATCCGACCCAGGCTTCGGCTGACCTGAATCAATCCAGCCCCAGTAATCCACAATCACATAATGGTATCGAACCCGGTTTTCCTGGTCCTGAACGATCCTGTCAAAAACACCTATTAAACCTCCAAGCTCTACATTGATGGAGGCTTCCTCCCGCAATTCTCGTTTCAGCGCCTCCAAATGGCTCTCACCTAACTCAACCGCACCACCTGGCAAGCTCCATTGACCCTTTCCTGGTTCCTGATTTCTTCGGGCAAGCAAAACCGATCCATCCGAAAAGATGACTGCAGCTACCGCAACAATAGGACCTTCAGGATATTCTCTTTTCATTGGAAGACCTTTTTGCGAATTGGTTTCATATATTCCAGGATGAAAAGACAGACGACTTAAAACGCCTCAACTCTTTCTCGCAGGTGAGATTGTAATTGATGGGCGTAATGGTGATCTTGTTTTCTTTCAAGGCAATGGAATCAGTCCCAGGATTGCCATTGTCTGTTGGGGTTTCCCCAGAAAGCCAGTAATAAACATTGCCTCGCGGGTCACTGCGCCGTTCAAAATACTCTTCAAATCGAGAGGTTCCCTGTCTTGTAAAGCACACTCCCGCTATCTCTTCCTTTGGTAGTGCGGGGATATTCACATTTAACGCTGTCCCGTCTCTAAGTCCACTCTCTGTCATGAACCGTATGATCTCTTTGCTGAATTGGGCTGCAAAGCCAAAGTCAGGGTTTTTTCTGGCATTCAGGGAAATAGCAGCAGACCGCACCCCCAGAAAAGCTCCCTCTGTGGCAGCAGAAACTGTCCCTGAATAAAGGAGATTTACCCCTATGTTGGCCCCCGAATTGATCCCAGAGAGAATTATGTCTGGAGGTCGTTCAAGCAACTCCTGCACTGCAATCTTTACACAGTCTGCCGGTGTGCCTGTGACCGCATACCCATATGATGATCCGTTTCTCTGTACCTCTTGAACCCTCAAGGGTGACGCCAAGGTAATTGCGTGTCCCACAGCACTCATTTCAGATTCCGGGGCTACAACAGTAACATCATAGTCAGACTTCAGGGCCTGGTACAGGGAGAAAAGTCCAGGGGCATAAATGCCGTCATCATTTGTCAAAAGGACTTTCATTTTTCAAATCATCAAACTTTGTTAAGAATGGATGTCTTTTCATTGCTTCTAACTTTGATCTCTTGTATATTCAATTTCTTTCTAATAACCCTATACGCAAAAGTCAAACCTTATGGGAATATCTCATGCGCCGGATCTCAACAAAAAACATAATCCATGAGGACAAACTTTCAGCGCAGGTAGGTCAAAGAGAAAACCACATTAAATCACTCTGAATTGAAAATGAAAGATCCTGGAGATGAAAGCCGCAGGGAACTGGAAACCATTCTAAGATTCACTGCCTTGATCAATTCTTCCTTAAGAATTGAGGACGTCCTTAATTATGCCATGAAGTGGGCAGAGGAGTTTATGGATGCAGAGGCCAGCACTGTCTATGAACTGGATGAAGAGAAAAGTGAATTGTTTATTCGCATTGCCAGAGGTAAAAAGAAGGCGTCCGTAGAAACAATCAAGTTCGAGTTGGGGCAGGGGATTTCCGGTCACGTGGTACAAACCGGTCAGCCTATGGTGATCCAGGATGTCCGTAAGGAAAAGCGTTTTAGTCCCAAATTTGACAGAATAACTGGTTTTCGCACGAGATCAATGATCTGCGTGCCGCTCATACTAAGAGGCAAAACAATTGGAGCACTTCAGGTGCTCAACAAAAAAACCGGAGACTTGTTCACTCAAATAGATGTAGAACTGTTGACCAGCATGTCACAGCAGATCGCCGTGGCCATGGAAAACGCCAAGCTTTACCGCCGCCTGGAGAAAAGATTCGAGCTAACCGCCCGGGAACTGAAAGCAGCGCAAGACAAGTTAGTTCTTTCCGAACGTTTAGTTGCCATGAGCAATCTCGTGCAAGGAGTAGCCCATGAGATCCGAAATCCTGTTACAACAATAGGAGGATTCGCCCGGAGAATTAAGAAAATACTAAAAAAAGACCCTGAAGTTGATAAATACTTAAATGTTATCCTTGAGGAATCAGAACGACTCGAGAGTCTCGTTAGACAGGTGCACGAATATTCCAGTGTACTTGCGGCGACACTTGCCATGGATGACATCAGGGCAACTCTCCATGAGGTTGTAAATAAATTTGAACCCATAGCCCAGCAACAGGGCGTAAGCTTAGTGACTAAAATAGATGAAAGCCTTCCTCTTACCAGGATGGCCTCCGCCCAGATTATGACCGCGTTATCTAATATTATGGAAAATGCCCTGGAGGCAATGCCTAATGGCGGGGAATTAGTGCTGGAGGCAAAACAGAGGAATAGTCAACTATTCATCAAAATCCTTGATACCGGCTATGGGATCCGCCAGGAATATCTAAGTTCGGTTTATGACCCTTTTTTTAGCTCCAAAACACATGGGGCTGGCTTGGGATTGGCCATGGTCTACCAGATTGTAAAGAATCACGATGGGGAAATCACCATCCAAAGTCAAAAAGGGAAGGGCACCTCTGTGACCATCCAGTTGCCCGTGAGACGATAATATATCGAAAATTCCGATCATCATAAGGAAGCGCACATATTATGCGGAAAAAGCGAAAAAGCCGTACTTGGTTGTGGATACTGCTTGTCGTAGTCTTGGCAGGCGTCATTGGCTACTTTATCATTTCCAAAAACAGTACAGGGCCGGAAGAGCCATTAATTACCGAAAAGCTTGCATCCGTCGAAACAAAGGTCCCTTCAGAGGAACCCAAGAATACCAGTGTGGAAGTTGAAAGCGTGGAGGTTGAAAGAGAAGTTACCTCACCCGGCTTAACCGAAGAAGCACCTGCCCCAAAATCTTCCCCCAAAGAAGACTTCTGCGCCCAGGTAGAGAAAAATATTACGGAATTTTTCCGTTATCTCGATCAAAAAGAATATGTACGAAATCCGGGTTCAAAAATAGACACCTATACGCACTTTAAGAAAATACTCAACCGCCTGGCAGCACGACCTCCTGTCCCGGCTGGAGAGGGCACGGCCCCTGCAATTATCATTAAAAACGTGTATCACTTTTATCGCGTCCTGGATCGTAAAGACCTCCGACTTATCAGGCATATAGTTACTAAAGAGAAGGAAACCTTAGAGTTCAATTTGGAAATGTTTTACAGATGGGTTGGCCTGGGGAACCGTTGTCCTGACCCTGAAGGCATGAGGCCTTCCAAGGAGATGCTTTATAAATATGCAGGCTTTTTCATAAATACAACCGGTGGAAGGGCTTGTTTGTTCCGCCGATCCTCAGATATCAGGCTGCTTGTCAGTTACTATTGCCTTTTGATTATCAATGAGGCGGACAAAAAGGGGGAAAACAGCTATGGGATAGATATCCTGCCATACATCGAGCCCACACGGGAAGAGATTCTCCTACATCCTCACCTTCACTTCCAAAGTGAATACATCAACAAGCTCGATAGCCTTAAAAGGTATTACCAAAGCAAACGAAAAAGCTTTTAGTTTCCCTAGCTAAGTTAGCATGGAATACTGCTGCTCACCACTGCCCTTCAGCATTTGCTTCATTCGCCAGAGGTAATTTTCCATCAAGATAGGCCTTTACGGCATCTTTTACCGAACCGCTCGCATCGTTGGCTACGCCTATATTTGCGGCCTTGAGGGCCTTAAAGGCATTAGGGCCGCAAAATCCCGTGAGCAGTACATTCGCCCCTTTATCGCTCGCCATCGTGGCCGCTTGAATTCCTGCCCCTTTAAGAGCATTCACATTCTCTTTGTTATCCAGCGCCTCAAAGGCAAGAGTTTCTGAATCAACGATAAGGATATACGCTGCCCTTCCAAATCGAGGATCAACGGCTGATTCCAGATCCGTACCAGTTGACGTAACTGCTATTTTCATCAATGCCTCCCATGATGCTCATTTGCCGCCCTATCTCGATCTTTCTCCACATATTCGTCTAAGGCCTTCTGAAGGGTTTTCACCGCCAGACGGGCGCAATGGACTTTTTGATCGGGCAGCTTCTCAAGTTCTTTATAAAGTGCGTCCAGGTCTATCTGGCTCGCTTCTTCCAGCGTTTTTCCCTTTGCAAGATTCACCACTGC
>RCNF010001690.1_pt1 | contig 11696 bp, 13 predicted proteins | sample 2041311 | NCBI WGS metagenome assembly RCNF01 (sample SAMN09708228, study PRJNA481090) | Marine sediment metagenome, whole genome shotgun sequencing project. | biome: marine sediment; feature: ocean; material: sediment; isolation source: Sewage treatment plant 2 marine sediment (STP2) ... | reverse complement strand
AATCGCCATCGGCCGGGAGCATACCAGATTCGTGGGTTCAGCGTGCCCAGCGAACCGTTTCGGCCACGCCGTCGATGATCTGATTTTGGTCGAGCCCATCTTGGCCCGATAGATAAACACCCGGTGAGCCGCGACGGTTCGATGTGAACGCGATCAGCCGGCAATCTCGCGAGAAGGCCGGATCCTTGTTGTCGCCCTGGCCTTGGGTGAGCCGCGTGTATTGTTGGGTCTCGACATTGACGGTGAAGATGTCGAAATTGCCATCGCGACCGCTGAACGCGATGAGCGGCTGCTTCGCGTCGGCGCACCAGACTGGCGTTTGGTTGTGGTTGCCGCGGAACGTGACGCGCTGAACGTTGGAGCCGTCGCGGCTCATGCTGAAGACTTGCGGGCTTCCGTGACGGTCCGATACGAACGCCAGCTTGCCGCCGGGTCCGCAGGTCGGGCTCACGTCAATCCCCCCGCTTCGGGTCAGGCGTCGCAGGCCTGACCCATCGAGATTCGAGCTGTAGATTTCGTAGTTCCCGGATCGCGACGAAGAGAAGTGCACGCGGTTGCCGCAGATCGCGGGAGCCATGGTGATGCCCTTTCCGCCAATGATCCGCTTGCCCCCGACCCGGGTGTTGGTGATGAACATCCCCTGCTTCGACATTCGCGTGTACCAAATCGAGCCTTTCCCAAAGGAGGGGAGCATCGAAACCCCGCCGCCGCTCGACACCCGCCGGACGCCATACCCGTCCATCGCAGCGGCATAAACGCTCTTTCGTCCGGGCCCATGCTTCCGTGCGAACGCGATTTCGGCACCAAACGGGCCGTAGGTTCCGGTGATGACGCCGATCACCTGGTTCGCGAAGTCGTGCATCCACTTTCTGAGCTCCGTCGAAGGCCCTCGATACGTGCGACGAAGCGCGGGCACTGCTCCTCCGCTCGACTGATAGAAACGAAGCTCGACGCTCATTCCGGCGTCGGTCCCAAAGACCTGGCCCTTGATGACACCGTTGGCGCCGAGCACCGCCCAGGCGCCGAGGTCGACTCCAAGGCCGAAGCTTGCGGAATCGTGTCGGACTGCGCTCGGACCGATGACACGAAAGCCAGGCATCAAGCGGAAGTCGTTTTGCAGGATGGACCCGCCGCTCGCCGCGAGCACCGTGGCATCGCCGATCAGGTCCGGAATCCCGATGCGAAAGACGTCCTCGTCCGGCGCATCGATCTCGACGACGATCTTATCTTCTGGCAACGGCGGGGCTTCGTCCTGCCCGATGACGGGCAAGGCCGAGACAACGAGCAAGCCAACGGCAAGCGCGACGATTCCCGCCCCGCGAATCCCCACTTCAGCAATCCATCGATTTCGAGCTTCAATCCAAGTCATTTGCAACCTCAACGAGCGTGGCGCCCAACGAAAACCAGAGAGACCGATTTCCCGAAAATTTGGTTGGCCACCGATTCCGGCGGGTCCGGAAGCTTGGCCCCCTCTGTCTGATGCAACCTCCGACGAACGGACTCATCGAACGCTTCATTCCCACTCGGACGTTTCACTTCGTAGTCACCTGCCCGTCCATCTTTCGTGATCGAAAGCTCGACCATGCAGGCGAGCTTTTGAAGCTCTTCGTCGGTGATCTGGGTGGGCACCTGCCAACCCCTTCGAAAGTACGAATAGAGCTTGCCGATGTAGATTTCGCGTTCATTTCCGCTGGCCTTGGTGCCCTCGACGATACCGTCGGGGTCGCCCTCGAGCTCCGGCGCCTTGGAAAGGTCAGAAATCGCGCCCGCCCGGGCGCCAAGCTGAGACAAGAGATCCTCGTCGCGCTTCGTGCGCTTCTTCTTGGGCTTCGCGAGGCCTTTCTCGTTGTTCCCCGTCGCCACCGCAGCGATCGGCTCGGAGTCCGGTGCCTGAGGGACTGGCGCCGTTTCCTGCACGTTTGGCACTTCTTTGCTCGGCATCCTCCGAGGTGGCCGCTTCTTCCCAAGTCGGACGAAACGCGTTTCGATCACTTCGATTGGCGGGGGCGGGAGCTCCTCGACAGCGGCGCCAAAAATCGTCCCCAGCCCGCCGAGCAAGAATGCGCTCAGCAAGGCCAGCGAAGGGGTCAGCACGAACGCCGCAAGCGTGAAACCAATGCCTCCCATGATTTCGGGCAGCGTCGGCTGCTCCGTCTCGAGAAGAGAGAGTGCCCGCCAGTCGCTCGCTCCGGGCATGGCTTATCTCGGCTCTCGGGTGAGCGGGTCTGTGACCAGCCCCATTTTCCCAATGCCGGCCTGGCGCACGAGGGCGAGAACTTGTGCGACGGCGCCGTACGGAACCTGCTCGTCCGCTTGCACGAACACCTCGTCCACGTCGCGAATACGCTCGTCTGTCACCAAACGCTGCCGCAGGACGTCGAGCGAAACCTCTTCGTCGAAGAGAAAGATGCGCTGGTCGCGCTGTACGGTGATCAGCGGCTGGTCCTGATCGATGTCCATTCGAGGTGCGTCCGCTTTTGGAAGGTCGACGTTGACGCCAGTCGTGAGCATCGGCGCAGCGACCATGAAGATGATCAGGAGCACGAGCATCACGTCGACCAGCGGCGTGACGTTGATTTCGCTGAGCACGCTCTGCGGTCCCCCGCCGTCGTTCGAAAAAGACATCGCCTAGTCCACCAACAAGTGACGGCGAATGATATTCAGATAGTCGCTTGCGAACGCAGCCGTCTCACTATCGACGACGCGAATGCGCCGCACGAAGTAGTTGTAGGCCATCACGGCGGGAATCGCGGCGGCAAGCCCGAGCGCGGTCGCGATCAAGGCTTCCGCGATGCCTGGCGCCACGACGTCGAGCCCGGCGCTCTTCTCGCCATGGATTGCGATGAACGAGTTCATCACACCCCAAACCGTACCAAAAAGCCCAACGAAGGGCGCTGTCGATGCGGTGGTCGCCAAGAACGAGACCTTGTTCTCGAGCCGGGTCATCTCCGCGCTCTGCGCCCGGCGAAGAGCGCGCTCGACGTTGCCGATGTCCGCTATGGAGGGGGGGCCCCCGCGAGCGATGCGCGCAAGCTCGCGATAGCCCGCGCGAAACACGGTCGCGACCGGCGAGCGGTCATAGGGCGCCGATTGGCCGTGGATCTCGTTCATCGCCTTGCCGTTCCAAGTGCGAGTCCGCTCCTCGGCCCAAAAAAGCGCGAGAAACCCTCGGCTCTGGTCGGTGACCTGCTTCAGCCGGATCCACTTCGCCCCGATGATGTAGAGGCACATCACCATCATGAACACGAGAACTACCAGGACGAACTGGACGACCGGCGAAGCGCCGACGACCAGTTGCCAAGGATTGAGTTGTTCCGGTGCGCTCGTCTGAAGGAAGACCGACAGCATCAATGGCTACCCCCCACGAGCGCACCGCATGCGCGTCAGTTCTCTGAGCCGGACACGTTACGGTCCCGAGCCCAACCCGCTTCGTCAGTGCCCGAAGCCATTTCTTCACCCACGGAGGTGATGGAGACTCGGCTGCTGTCCAAACCGAGCGACACCAGGTAGCTGCGGACCGAACGCGCGCGGCGCTCGCCGAGAGCGATGTTGTACTCTTCGGTGCCACGTGGGTCGCAGGCACCCGTGAGCAAAAGGGACAGCCCCGGGTCGGCCTGGCCGCGATAGCACTCCACGGCTGCTTGAAGCGCCGAGCGCGCGCTGCTGTCGAGCTCAGCTGAGTCGAATGCGAAGTACACGGTCTCGACGACGCAGGGTTCTTCGGAAGGCTCGACGTAAACTTCAGGCTCTGGTTCCGGAGCCTCGTAGCCGGTCGTCGGCTCCGGCTCGGGCTCTTCCGCGTCTTTCTTGCAGCCTACCAACATGGTCGCGAAAACCGTCAGGCACACGAGGACGGTGAAAGATGAATTGAGATGTCTCTTCATGGAGTTCCTTTTCCTTCCCCTCTGAACTCAGAGAGCACGGGCGCCAGCATAGTCCCGAGGTAGTTACACGCAATTTTTCTTGTACCTGCGTGGGGTTCAGTAGCGCACTTTTTCGTCGTCTAAGTATGCGAAGTCATTTACTCGCGTCAAAGATGTCGCTAATTGTAAGGCCAAGACACCGAGGAATCCGGATGACCCTAAAAGCAATTTCCCTAGTCGCGCTTGTGACAGCCCTCGGCGCGGGGTGCAACGGGAGATCCGCCGAAAATCCCACCCAAACAGCCGAAGAGGCCGGGGTTCACGAGCACTCGACGGGTTCCGAGCGCCGTTTTCCAGATCCCCAGAGCTATGCCGATCGCCTCGATGACCCGGAGCGGGACGACTGGCAGATGCCCGAGCAGGTCGTCGAGCGCCTCGATTGCAGGCCGGGGATGACGGTGGTCGATCTCGGGTCGGGTACGGGGTACTTCGTGCACTACCTCTCGAATGCGGTGGGCCCGGAGGGCCGCGTCCTGGCGCTCGACTCCGACCGCGAGATGGTCGACGCACTGAACGCGCGAGTCGAGCGGGACGGGCTTCGGAACGTGAAGCCCGAGATGATCACCGCGGATGACCCGGCGTTGACGGCTGGCTCCGTCGATCGGATCCTGATCGTCAACACCTGGCACCATATCTCCGATCGGGTGGCGTATGCTGAAAAGCTGCGCGCGGCCCTCGACCCCGGCGGCCTGCTCCTGATCGTCGACTTCACGATCCAAAGCCCGCACGGGCCGCCCCCGCAGATGCGGCTCACCGCCGATACGGTGCGGCGTGAGCTCGAAGCGGCGGGGTTCGAAACCGAGCTGATGGAGGAGTCGCTACCGTATCAATACTTGGTCGCAGGACGCCTGCCGTAGCTCAGTCGACCGAACGCCGTAGCCCGTGACCGAGCTTGGTGCCGAGCATGCCCGCGCGTGGAGGACCGTGTGATTCGAGAGGAGCTGCACGGCGAGCCGTTCGGGCCGGTGAGGCGCATACTTTGCGGCACCATTGGCTTCTCTACAAGCAGGTCTTATATGAACGAGAGGAGGCTGATGATGAAGGATCCAAGCTATGCGTTTTCCAAACAGCTCGATGGCGTTTCGGTGGACGAAGCGCTCGAGAAAGTGACCGAAGCGCTCAAGGCGAACGGCTTTGGCGTGCTCACGAAGATCGACGTCAAAGAGACCCTGAAGAAAAAGATCGACGTCGACTTTCGGCCGTATGTGATCCTCGGCGCCTGCAACCCGAAGCTCGCACACCGGGCGCTGCAGGGAGAGTCGTTCATCGGGCTGCTTTTGCCGTGCAACGTGGTGGTACAGGAATCGGAGGGAGGCGCGCTGGTCTCCTTCGCCGACCCCAAAGCGATGTTCGCGCTCGTGCCCGACGCGCCAATCGAAGAGGTCGCCACCGAAGCGCGGCGGCTCTTGGAAAACGCGAGGGATCAGCTCTGAGCTAGGCGAGCGCTTCGATGCGTGCCGCGACGTGCTTGTGCCAGGGTGTGCCCGCGAGCCAATCGCGATCCTCGGTAGCGGTCAGCTCGTTGGGCGCGACGCCCGTTTGAATGCGCTCACCGCTGTCGGTCGTATGGTCGAGGCCAAGCCCGTTGGGCAAAGAGACATGCCCTGCTTGCATCATCTCGGAGACTTCGACCCGCACCTCCACCGACCCGCGCTTGGTGGTCAGTCGAACGCGATCGCCGGTCTCGACGCGTAGTCGCGACGCGTCGTCTGGACTGATGCGAAGTGAGCCATCGGGATCTTTCTTCCGCCAGCCGGGGTTCCGAAGGATCGTATTCGCCGTAAAGGACCGCCGTTCGCCGGCCGACAGGACGAATGGGAATGCGGCGTCGTCTGTGCCAGCGCTCCCATCGCCGAGGCGCGCGAGCTCGTCGAGCAGCTCGGGGATCGAAGCCTGGATCTTGCCATTTGGGGACTTCACGCGGGCCCAGGTTTCGTCCTGCTCGTCGACGGCAAAGATCACTCCGGACGGGCTCTGTAAGATGGCGTCGAATAGCTTTTCGGCGGGCTCGAAGCCTGCGCCATCGAACCCGGCGCGTCGCAGCGAGCCGGGATTCGCTCTCGCGGTTTGATGTGCGAGCCCCCAGACCACCGCTGCCGATTCGAGCCCGGCTGGAAGATGCGGGCCGAGCGTCCGATACAAAATCACCGGAGCCATCAGAGCGAGCTTGGGATTGCTGAGCACCGATCCGAAAAACACGGGCAGGAGCGCGGCGCGTCCCTGCTTGGCGGCGGCGTGCAAGGGCGCGAGGTCTTCGTCGGTGTACGCGCCGAGCGCCTCGCAGAGCCGCGCATGGATTTCGGCTTCGGGAAGGACCCCATCCGGCGCCTGGAACACCGGCCGCCGAACATGGAAGTAGTTCTCCGGGAACTCGAAGTTGAAGAAGGTCGCCTCGGCCTTCTCGTACTGCGTGGCCGCGGGCAGGATGTAGTCGGCCAAACGAGCGGTTTCGGTCATGGCGATATCGATGACGACCAGCGTATCTAGAGCGCTAAGCGCCTCGCGCATGCGCTTGCTATCGGCGAGCGAGTGCGCGGGGTTGCCGCTTTCCACGATCATCGCCCGATACCGCTTCGGATGATCGCTCAGGATCTCGTCTGGAATCGTATTGCACGGCGTCAGCCCAGAGATGATCCGATCTCCAGTGACGGGAGTTCGCTTGCATTCGATTCCGGCGGCGAGCTTGTCGAGCTTGCCGGTGATGGGCACGATGCTCGCCGGAACATATTGGGCGCCGCGCTTGGCGAAGTTACCCGTGAGGACCCAGAGCAGCTTGTTGAGGTAGCTATTGAGGGTCGAGTGGCGGTTCATCTGGATGCCCAGGTCTTCGAAGATCGCCACGCTCTCGGCCGCTCCGATACGGCGAGCCACGTCGCGCACCAAGTCCTCGGCGACGCCGGAGATTTGGCAGTGCTCGGCGATGGGAATGTCACGAAGGGCAGCCAGAACGTCGTCGGCGCCATCCACATGCTCCTCGATCCAGCCCTCATTGGTGAGACCTTCTTGAACGAGGACGGCCCCGAGTGCGGAGAGCAACCAGGCATCGGTCCCCGGCTTCACCTGCAAGTGGATGTCCGCCATCTCGGCGGTTTCGGTTCGACGCGGATCGATGACGATCAGCGTTCGCTTCGGGTCCTTGGCCAGCTCTTTGAGGGTGACGCGCGCGCGCGGAATACCGTGAGACTGCCAGGGATTTTTGCCGATGAAGAGGCCAACCTCGCAATGCTCGAAGTCGGCGCGGGTCATGTTCCCCATCAGGCGCCCGCCGACCCAAAATTCGCCCGTCTTTTCCTGCGCCAACGCACTGGAGCGGTATCGCGATCCGAGCGCGCGGCGCGTCGCCGTCGAGTATGCGCCCGGTAGGTGGTTCCCCTGACCTCCACCGCCATAGTAGAAAATCGTCTCGCCACCGTGTTCGTCGCGCACCGCCAAAAGGCGCGCGGCAACTTCTGCGATCGCGGTGTCCCAGTCGATCTCCTCGAAGGTCCCGTCGTCTTTGCGACGAAGCGGCGAGGTGATGCGATCTGGGCCGTTCTGATAGTAGTCGAGCCTGTGCGGCTTCTCGCAGGCATAGCCCTTCGATGAAGGGTGCGCCTTGTCCCCACGGATCCGGGTGAAGTGCCGGTTGCCCTCTCCGCCGATCTGCACTTCGAGGCCGCAATTGCACTCGCAGAGAATGCACGCTGTTTTTTCCCAGGAACCGGACATCGCGAGACCTCGCTCTCCTGCCGACCGAGCCGACTGGGTAATCCTAACTCCCGACACCACCGAGCGTAAGGCTGCGATTCGTCAGTGGTGGCTGCGGACCCCCAGTCGGAGAGCGCCGGCCCGCCCGAAGCTAGGCTTCTGCTATGAGGGCCGTGATGACTGAGCTCCCACAGCACGTCTTGTTCTACGATGGCGTCTGCGCGATGTGTAACGGCGTCGTCAAAGGCGTGCTGCGCGCGGACGCGGAGCGCATCTTCCACTTCGCGCCCCTCCAGGGTGAAACCGCCAAGCTCGCGCGGACGCTTCATCCGGACTTTCCCGCCGAGATGGAGACCGTGGTCTACCTGAGACGGGGCAAAGTGTTCTTGCGATCAAGAGCCGCGGCACTCGCTGCGCAGGAGCTCCCCTACCCGACCAAGGCCCTCTCCTGGGTTCGCTTCTTGCCGGTTTGGCTCACCGACTTCTTCTATCGAATCATCGCCCGCATTCGATATCGCGTCTTCGGCAAGTACGAGCACTGCCCGTTGCCGCCTGCCGAAGACCGGAACCGATTCCTGCCCTGAGTCTCCCCGAGCAACTCGATGTAAGGAAGTGTCTCACCCATTTGGGCGAAATCCCATCGATTGCTAGCTTGAACGCTGGATGGGGACTCGATTCTTACTCGTAGCAGTGCTCGCGCTGACGTCTGGGTGCGAAGGCGCCATCAGCGACGAGCCACCCCGCACGGGCGACGCTGGCACTGACGCTGGCACCGACGCTGGCACTGGCACTGACGCCGGCACCGACGCTGGCACTGGCACTGACGCCGGCACTGACGCTGGCACTGACGCTGGCACTGGCGGCGCCGGCGGCGATCCTGGTCAGTGCGCCGGCGGGCCGCTCGCCTCACCCATTCCCAACTGCGCCCCGACGCCGGTCCCCAACACCGGCGACATCCACGCCGACTGTGTGGCGCGCATCAATCAGTTTCGCTGGGATTGCCAGTGCCTTCCACCGCTCAGCCGATGGGTCGACGGGGAGAGCTGCACGGACAGCAACGCCGAGTACGACAGCGTCAACGGGGTGCACGCGAGCTTTTCCGCGATCCCTTGTGGCACGGGGAGCCGTGCGCAGAACGAGTGCCCCAACTGGCCGTCCAACCATGTGATCATCAGCGGCTGTCTGCAGGCCATGTGGGACGAGGGACCCGAAGACGGAAACCCGAACACGGTCAACGGCCACTACGAGAGCATGGCGACCAGCACGTACACGCGGGTCGCCTGCGGTTCCTTTACGACGCCTTCAGGAAATGTCTGGGGCGTTCAGAACTTCGACTGATGAGGGGGCGCTCATGCGCGGGATGACAACGACAGTGCTAACGGTTTGCTTGATGGCCACGGGATGCGGCGAATTCTTGGTGGAGCCGGGCTCCGGCGGATCGGGAGGCGGAACCGGTGGGACGAGTGGAACGCCGGGTGACCCGCGATTCATTGAGGACTGCAGCGGCGGCGCGCTCGCGGCGCCTGTGCCGAATTGCCGACCCGCGCCTCTCCCAAGCACCGGCGACCCGTACGCCGACTGCGTGACCCGAATCAACCAGCTCCGCTGGGAGTGTCAGTGCCTCCCCGCGCTTCAACGCTGGAACGCGGCCGAGGGCTGCGCCGACCAGCACGCCGAATACGACAGCACGCGAAGCGCGCACTCGGGCTTCCGGGACGACATCTGCTCACCCCGAGGCTGGGCTCAGAACGAATGCCCGGGCTGGCCGTCCGAGGACCGCGTCATCACGGGCTGCCTCCAGGCCATGTGGGACGAGGGCCCCGGCGAACCGTTCTCGGCGCACGGCCACTACATCAACATGACCAACCCCGAATACAGCATGGTGGCCTGCGGCTTCTACGAAACGGCAGACGGGCAGTTCTGGTCGGTGCAGAACTTCCAGTAAGCCGCTGAGGTTCGCTAGTCGAACGGACCGATGAGCTCGTTGGCGATGAAGTTGTCGCCCGTACAGCCATCGGTACAGGCGTTGTCGTTGAAACTGAAACCGGTACAGCCTCCACCTGCGGTGGTGAAACAGACCCGCAGCGGTGTTGAAACGCTCGCGTTGCCCCGCTCATCGGCTGCACGAACCGCCATACATCCGGGCGACTGGATTCGAACCAGCTGAACCCACGATCTGAAAGCTCCCGATCGCATGGTCGACTCTGAGCTCGCTGTCGGGGATGTCGTTGGTCACCGTGCGGACGTACCCAAACGTCAGCTGCTCGCCGTTCTCGAGATCCAGGCCGGCGGGAACGAAGTCGTCCGCGCCGAAGCGACAGCGCGCGACCTGCCTCCGCTGCCCATCCGGGTTGAGCCTCTCCGTTGGCAGGGCGTAGACCACATCGCCCTGTCGAATCGCAGGCGCCCAGGCAACGTCCGGGTTCGGTCTGGAGGGAACGCCTTCGACGAACGTGTGTCGAACTCGCTGATCCTCGACGTAGTCGATGTAGTCGATGTAGTCGATGGGCCCCTGGCGAGCAGGGCACGCTCGTGTCCGAGCGGAGGCCGTTGACCTTGTAGTAGCCAAAAGAGAATTGGAAACGGGTCACGGCTTGTGAGGCCTGGGTGACCATGAAATTCGACACAGGCTTTGGCACGCGTCGGGTGCGGCTCGGATCTGTTTGTGTCTTCACAGTGCTTGGCGCGTGACCGGCTCAAGGTCCCGTGAAGAGCGACGCCCCCCGCCCAATGTAGACGAAGGTAGCGTTGAAGGTATCGTAGATAGTCTCCGTCGTTCCGCCAAAGGTCCGGCGTATGCTGAACTCGTTTACCAAACCGGAATGCGTCTCATAGACGTTGCCGTCGCCGTCGAACTGACCAAAGCTCGGGTTATGAGGAAAGGGCTCGACGAATCCTGGAAACATCCCATCGAGTGTAGCGACGCCTTCGGCGGTGACCGTCCACCGTTGCGGGGCAAGAATGCCAAAGTCCGTTGTTTCACCCGGCATTGCGACCCAGAAGGAATCTGCGCTGGCCGCCCTCGCCGCGTAGGCAGAAAAAAGGCTGGTGAGCCCGACGAGTGGAATGCTCGATCCATCGCGGATATCCAACACGTAGGCGTCGGTCAGCAGCTTTCCGTTGTACCCGAGGCTCAGCGGCGCTCCGATCTCAGATTCGACTCCCAAAGCGCCGTAGGCACTGTGCCAGGTGGCAGCAGCGCAATCGTAGATGAGATCGCCCTCAGGCCCGACCAGAAAATTGGAGACCGACCCTGGGCATGACGGCGTGCTGACTATCGGATCGTTGTCCTGGGGGTTTTCGGGGTAGAAACCGGCAGTGCCGTGCCAGTCGCAGATGTCGCATCGGAACTCCCTCACATATCCTGAGGCCAGATACAGTAACGTCCCGTCTGAACGGATCATGGCCTTGGCGCCCGCGGTACCGCAGTCAAATCCCGTGTGGCCAGTGATGGGGTCGTCCGGATGCGCAACCGCGCCCCAGCAGCCTGGTCCGTTCAAGCTACCCCAGAAGTAAACCTCTGTCGGCTCGAATCTTCTGTTTCCGCCCCCGGACCCGAACCCTGCTCCGCCCGTACCGTCGGCCCCGCCGACACCGCCAGCCCCCGAGGGGCTTCCGCCGGCCCCGCCAGCAGAGACCCCCCGGGAATTTCTCCGGGCAACGTACTCGGGGGGGGCGTGGGGTCCACGTCGCATCCGACCGCTGCACTCGCAGCCAGTGCCACTATCGCGATCAGGACCCTACTGGACCAGCATGAGAACTGCGATTTCCCGCGTTGTCCACGGGCGCCCAGCGCGCCGTCAAACCCACAACATTTGAACATGAGTCCCCCTTAACCCCCTCAGGCTAGCAGTCGGCCAAAGCCAAGCCCCACTATTCGATGCGTCATCCGGTCTTCCCCCGCTGGAAGTAAGTTGCTATCAGCGTCGCCCAGAACCCGGGCGAAGGCCAATGTTCCAGCGGAAGCGGTGGGCTGCCTCGCCTATTCGCTCGGCGCGGTCCAGGCGGTCGCCGCCAGCTCACCTTCTTCGAGACCGAGCCAAATTCGCAGTTGTTTCAACATGAACTCGGTGCCCTCGCGGGAGG
>RCNF010001689.1_pt1 | contig 11701 bp, 10 predicted proteins | sample 2041311 | NCBI WGS metagenome assembly RCNF01 (sample SAMN09708228, study PRJNA481090) | Marine sediment metagenome, whole genome shotgun sequencing project. | biome: marine sediment; feature: ocean; material: sediment; isolation source: Sewage treatment plant 2 marine sediment (STP2) ... | reverse complement strand
GGATGCCTCGGGCTCGATGTGGGGCCAGATTGACGGCGAGAACAAGATCGTCATCGCGCGCCGCGTCCTCGGAGAGCTGGTCGACGGGTTGGCGGACGGCACCGAGGTCGGGGTGATCGCCTATGGACACCGAAGGGAGGGCGACTGCGATGATATTGAAACCGTTGTCGCGCTGGGCCCGCTCGACACGACTGTCACCAAACAGACAGTCGACGGTCTCAATCCGAAAGGCAAGACCCCGATCACGAAGTCGCTGGAGCAGGCGTTCGCCACTCTCGAGGAGAGCGGCCGCACGGCAACGGTGATATTGATCAGCGATGGCCTCGAGACCTGTGGCGGGGATCCGTGCGCGGCGGTCCGCACTGCTCTGGAAGGTGGTTCTGATTTCTTCCTTCACGTGGTCGGGTTCGATGTCGCAGGGGAAGATGTGTCCCAACTCGAGTGTGCGGCCCAGGCCGGCAACGGGATCTTCTTTTCGGCCGAAAACGCTCAGGATCTGTCCGCGGCGCTCGAGCACGCCGTGGCTCTACCGGTGGAGGTCCCGGCTGGACGGTTGTCGGTCAAGGTGGTGGCCGACGGCGCGTTGCAGGACGCGGCGATCCTCATCACCGCCGCCGGAACGGGCGAGGATATGGGCGGCGGCCGCAGCTACAACCACGAGGGCACAAACCCGCGGATCATTCCCCTGCCAGACGGGAAGTACGAGGTCAAGGTACAGGCTGTCGGCATCAAGGGCGACATCACGCGGCGCTTTGCGGTGGAAGTGGTCGACGGAGGCGTCGTCGAAAAGGTCGTCGACTACTCGACCGGGGAGCTCGCGATCGGTGTCACCAGAAACGGCGAGCTGTCGGATGCCGTTTTCAGGGTATTGGTGCCGGACACCGGTAAGGAGGCCGCCGCGGGGAGGACCTACACTCGTTCGGCGTCGAACCCGGCAACAGTACGCCTCACATCGGGCACCTATCAGGTCGCGCTCAGGGCGATCGAGATTTCGGGTGATGTAAAGCAGGACCTTGGGGAGTTCGTCGTCGAGCCCGGTGGCCGCACCGAGGTCTCCTTCAATTTCGAGACCGGGACCCTCAAGGTTGGCGCGGTCCGCGGCGCCGAGCTGGTGGACGCCACCATGTACATCTCCGATGTCGCGACCGGCAGGAGTGCCGGACAGGGGCGCACGTATACCGATCCAAAGTCGAATCCTAAGACCTTTTTCCTGCCGGCAGGTGAGTACCGTCTCGATGTTCGGAAAATCCGGGGTGAGCGACGCGATCTTCTGGTGACGGTCGTCAACGGCGAAGAAGCCGTGCATATGGTCGAGATGGGCGGAGGCTGACCGAATGCTCTCTCACCCCAGGCTGACGCGGTAGCGCAAACGCGCAAAGGTGAGGATGAGGATGGCGAGACCGACCAGAGCGAGACCCTGAGGCCACAGCACGTCGAGCCCCGCGCCCTTGAGAAAGACGCCGCGAAGAATGATGATGTAGTAGCGCAGCGGTATGGCGTAGGTGACCCACTGGAAGATCTGCGGCATGTTCTGGATCGGGAAGACAAAACCCGAGAGATAGATCTGCGGCATCATCATGACGAAGGTGGAGATCATCATCGCCTGTTGCTGGGTGCGGGAGAGGTTGGAGACCAACAGGCCGAGCCCGAGACAGCAGACGATAAACGGGGCGGTGAGCAGCGCCAGAGTCCAGAAGGAACCGCGAAGTGGGATTTCGAACCAGAAGAGCACCACCGCGAGCGCAGTCAGAAATTCGACCACGCCGACCAGCGCGTAGGGCACGAGCTTGCCCGCGATGACTGCGCCCGGCGTCAGCGGCGTCACCAGAAGCTGCTCCATGGTCCCGATCTCGGTCTCACGCACGATGGCCATCGATGACAGCATCATGGTCATGATGAGGATGATCAGAGCCAACACCCCCGGGACCATGAAGTAGCGGCTCAAGAGGTCGGGGTTGTAGAGGATCGTCGGACGCAGATCCAGAGGCATGCCCGGGCCGTCCTTCGCCGCCGCTGTCTGGAGGACGCCCTGGGCGTAGGCGAGGCCGAGGGTCCCGACCATGGCATCCGAGCCGTCGGTCACAACCTGGACCCTGCCGGTACGACCGGCCGCCCGCTCGGCAGAAAAACCGGCTGGAATCGTCATTGCAACCTTCGCAGTGCCGTTGGCCAGGAAGTCGTCGAGAGCATCCTGGGTGTTGACTGTGGCAACCTGGCGGAAGTAGGTGGAGGCTGTGAAGTCCTCGATGAGCTGACGGCTCGCCGGTGACCGGTCGAGGTCGCAGACCGCGAGCTCGATCATCTTGATATCGGTGGTGGCGGCGTAGGCGAGGATCGTCAGCTGCACGATGGGTGCGATAAAGAGAACCCCGAGGATCCGCGGATCGCGCCGCAGCTGGATGAGCTCCTTGACGACCATGTTCCAGAGCATTTTCATCAGAGGCTCTTCACCATGCGGATGGTCGCGAGCAGCAGGACGACGCTTGCGTAGATGACTAGCGCGGTCGCCTGCATCCACCACATCTCGGGCCCGACGCCTTTGAGGACGATGGAGCGCAGGGCGGAGATGTAGTAGCGGGCGGGGAAGATCAGCGTCACGAACTGGAGCGCCCTGGGCATCGACGAGATGGGAAAGATGAAGCCCGATAGGAGGAGGGTCGGCAACATGGACGACAGCAGACTGAGCTGGAAAGCCAGCTGTTGGGTCTCGGCAATGGTCGAGATGAAGATGCCCCACCCAAGCCCGCCGGCGAGAAACAGCACGGTGACCACGGACAGCCACAGGAGGGACCCTCGGATGGGAACATCGAACAGGAACCAGGCGAGGAAGAGAGAACCGGCGGCCGAGACGGAGCCGATGACCAGGTATGGAATCGCCTTCCCGAGGAGGAGCTCGATGGCACGGATGGGCGTGGCCCGAAGTGATTCCATGGTGCCGCGTTCCTTCTCGCGGACTATTGAGAGCGAGGTGGCGATCACCGACGACACCATGAGGATGAAAGCCAGCAGACCGGGAATCAAAAAAATGGACGATTTGAGATCGGGGTTGTACCAGACGAGGGGGTCCGCCTGGTACGCGGCCTGGACCTCGATGCCACACACGCTTGCGGTCTGCGACGCGATGATCTGCCGGGCATAGCCGAGAACGGTAGTGGCCGTTTGCGAATCGGAGCCGTCGAGGACGAAGAGGATCGACGTCGGTCTCCGGGCCGAAATCTGCGAGGCGAAGTCGGCGGGTATGACCAACGCCGCCTGGAGAGTCTCGTCAACGAAGAGATCGTCGAGTGGTCGAGTATCGTCGATGACAGCTTTTTGAACAAAGAAACCGCTCTTGAGGAATGCCTCGACCAACTGACGCGAGGCCTGGGTCCTGGACTGATCCACCACCCCGAGCCGAATGTCGGTGACATCGAAGCTGAGGGCATAGCCATAGATCATGAGCAGGACGATGGGCATGCCGAGGAGCGCCAGCGCTGTGCGCCAGTCGCGTTTGAGCTGGAGGAACTCCTTGACCGCGGTGGCGAGAATGCGGCGGATCACTGTTCCCGCGCCTCTTCGGCTTCCCGGATCGAACGGATGAAGACATCTTCCAGTGAGGGCGGCACGGGGCGCACATTCACCGGCGCAAATACTCCGGTGTCGAGTTGGGTTTGAATATCTTCCGCTATTGCCGGGCCTTCCACGACAACGTGAACGTGGTCTCCAAACAGAGCGGCGTCGATGACTCCGGGGAGCTCTTCGAGAACTTCGAGGGCCCCGGATGCTTCGTTGCATTCCACTTCGAGAACCGAACCCGGAGTGAAGATCTGCTTGAGTTCGCCGATGGTGTCGAGGGCGAGAAGCTTGCCGGCGTGCATTAGGGCCACCCGGTGGCAACGTTCGGCCTCGTCCATATAGTGGGTGGTGACGAAGATGGTCACACCCTCGGCCGAGAGGTCGTCGATGATGTCCCAGAAACGACGTCGCGCCTCAGGATCAACCCCTCCGGTCGGTTCATCGAGGAACACGACAGGTGGGCGGTGGAGGAGGGCGCAGGAAAGGGCGAGTCGTTGCCGGAAGCCTCCGGGGAGGTCGGCCACAAGCGCCGTGTGTCGGGACCTCAGGCCGGTCATCTCCAACGCCCACTCGCGACGCTCCTCGAAAACCTTGCCCCATACCTTTTGTGTGCCGGCCCAGAACCGCAGGTTTTCATCCACCGTCAGATCGCTGTAGAGTGAAAACTTCTGCGACATATAGCCGATCCGGGTCTTTATCTGAGCCGCCTGGGTCGCGATGTCGAACCCGGCGACCATGCCCCGACCGGATGTCGGTGTCAGGAGACCGCACAACATCCGGATGACCGTGGTTTTGCCGGCACCGTTGGAACCGAGAAAACCGAAGATCTCTCCAGGAGCGACCTCGAAGGAAACCCGGTCGACGGCCACGAATTCTCCGAAGACCTTGGTCAAGTCGGTCGCCGAAACCATGATTTCGGGCATAGGAGCTGCGATGGCGGTCCGGGTCGTCACCGGCCGACCGCTCGATGGAGGGTCGCCTCCGCCATCCAGGCGCTGACCCGTGTCTTGACCTGCGCGACCTCGGCCGCAGTGAGGTCGGCCTGGGCGTCGAGCAGCTCGGACAACAGGGCAAGGCCGGCAGCGTAGCGTTCGCTGGATGCCTCCTCCCAGGCCTTGGCGGCGTGTGCCGACGCGTCTGCCGACGTCACGGCCTCGAGCGCCGACTCGAGCTCGAGACGGGAGGTTTCGACCTCGAGCCTGATCTGCCGTTCAATCTCTGATCGATCCTGTTGCAGCGCCCGCTGTTCGGCTTCGACGCCGGCCGTTCGGGCCCTGGTCCGGTTGCCGTCGAAGACCTGCCAGCTTGCCACGACGCCGACTCGCCAGGAATCGTTGACTTCGTCGACCAGTGGAAAATAGCGTTGGTTGGGCCGCGCGACCAGCCACTGACCGGTGGCCCCGACCGCGGGTAGGCGGGAGGCATCGACCGCACGGGCCCGGGCGCCGAGGGCGTCGATCCGCGCGTCGGTCATCCTGAGCTCCGGTCGGTTGTCGAGCGCCTGCTGTTCCATGTCGGAGAGCATCGACGGGTGAGAGGGTATTCGATCGGTGTTCGCGTCCGCCAGGGTGATGGTCGCGATGGCGTTGACGCCGAGCAGAGAGCGCAGCCGTGCCAAAGCCTTCTTCTCCTCGTTGCGCGCCCGGATCACATCGACTTCGGCGGCGGCGGACCGGGCCTCGGCGGCATAGACATCGGCATTGACCGCCATCCCTGCCTCGCGCAGGGCCCGTGCGTCGTCGAGCAGCCGCTGCGTGCGGTTGAGTTGGGCCTCAGCCACCTCGACACCAGCAGTTGCGCCTACCGCTGACCAGTAGTGAAGTCGGGCCGAAAAAGAGAGATCGATGGCGGTGAGTGATTGTGACCAGGTAGCGGCCGACTGGTCCATCCTGGCGGCCTCACGGTTGGCGGTGATCGCGCCTCCCGTGTAGATGGGCTGGACGATCGACAGGTCCGCGCTGTAGGTGGTCTCGATATTGGGGTAGAGAACCAGCGGCGGCTGCCCGGGCTGGTCGGAGGGCACGGTGAACTCCGGTACCGCGTTCTGTTGGGCCAGGGCCGCGTTTACGTTGATCATCGGTAGTCGCGCGGCGTCGGCCGCCTCGATAGCGAACTCGGAGACTTCGACGCGGTCGGCCGCAGCCGCCGTCAGATTCGACGCCTGAACTGCCATCCGGGCCGAGGTCTCGGCGTCCAGGCGCACGGTCTGGGCCCACGACGGAGGGCTGAAAAGGCCAATCAGAAGGGTGATGAGGAAAGCTCGTAGATATTTCATGATGCCTCCGTCGACATCGGTTGCTTGGTGGAACGGGTCAGGTAGAGGAAGGCGTCCTCCAGACCGGCGGGCACGACCTTGAGTTGGTCGACCTCGACGCCTTCGGCGTTGAGCATCTGTTGAATCGACTGGGGCGAGTGCCGATCCCCTTCGAGGTGGACGTGAAGGGTTGGCCCGAAAACGCTGACGTCGGCCACACCCTCCACTGCGCTCAAGATGTCGGCCGCGGTGGCGCGGGGCGTGGCCGTGATCTCGAGGATCGTCCCGGGCATCATGGCGGGGATCTGCTGGGGCTTGGAGTCGGCGAGAATCGTCCCCTCGTGGATGAGCAGGACTCTCGTGCAACGTTCGGCTTCGTCGAGGTAGGGCGTGGCCACCACGAGGGTCAGTCCTTCGCTGACCAGGTCCGCCAGCAGCCGCCAGAATTCGCGACGGGTGACCGGGTCGACGCCGGTGGTCGGTTCGTCGAGCAGCAAAACCTCCGGTGAGTGGATGAGGGTGCACGCCAGCGCCAGTTTCTGTTTCATGCCGCCGGAGAGGCGGTCGGCGAGGCGGGTGTGAAACGGCGCCAGACCCACCAGTTCGAGCAATCGGCGGCGGCGCTCGCGCCAGTCCCCCACGCCGTTCATCATGGCGAAGAACTGGACGTTTTCGTCCACCGTCAGGTCGCCGTAGAGGGCGAATCGCTGGGCGAGGTACCCGAGGCGCGTGTGGAGGGAGCGGCGCGACGTCCAGCAATTTTCGCCGAAAGCAAAGGCGTGCCCATCGGTGGCCTTTTGCAAGCCGCCGAGGACGCGAAGCGTAGAGGTCTTGCCGGCGCCGTCGGGGCCGATCAAACCGACCACCTCACCCGGTCGCACCTCGAACGAGATGCCGCGAACGGCCTCGTTCTGCCCGTAGCGGACGACGAGGTCCCGGGCGGCGAGGAGGGAGGCGTGGGTCACTGGGCCGACTCGGTTCGGCCGAAGTCGGCATCGGCCGGCATCCCTGGTTTGAAAATGCCGTCGGCGTTGTCGAGAGCGATCTTGACGCGAAAGACCAGCTTGGCCCGTTCGTCGGGCGTCTGCACGTTCTTGGGTGTGAACTCAGCCACCGGCGAAATGAAAGAAACCGTGCCCTCGAAGGTCTCGTTACGACCATCGACCCGAACATCGACCGTCTGTCCGAGAGTCACCCGGGAGAGGTTGGGTTCGTCGATCCACACCGTCAGCCACGGACGAGTGAGATCGGTGAGAACAGCGAGAGTCGACCCCGGAGGCAGGACTTCGCCGGGTTCCGCGACTCGCGTGGTGATCAAACCGTCGATCGGTGCAACCACTGTGGCGTCATTGATCTGCTGCTCAACCGCTGCCACCATGGCCTCGGCCGACGCGCGCCCGGCGCGCGCCGCCTCGATCTCCTGTCGGCGCGGTCCGGCCACCAGCTTGTCGAGTTGGGCTCGGGCGGCCGCGACGGCACGCTCTGCCACCTCGTGGCGGGTGGCCGCATCGTCGCGTGATTTCTCGGTTGCCGAGCCCCGCTCCGCGAGACCGGAGAGACGTTTGAGGTCGCGGCGGGCTGCGTCGAGCTCGGCCTGGGCCTGAGCGAGCTGGTCCTCGGCACGACGCAGGTCCTCGGCGCGGCTGCCCGCGAGCAACAACCGGAGTTTGGCGTCGGCGGCTTCGGCGTTGGCGCGCGCCTGGGCCAACCGGTGGTCGGCGTCGACCGTCTCGAAACGTGCGACCAGCTCGCCCGTGGCCACCCGGGCGCCTTCTTCGAGGGGGGCTTCGAGGAGACGGCCGCCGACCTTGGCCGCAAGCCGCACGTCGGTGGCTTCGATGTGTCCGGAGGCGTGGATCGTCCCGTCGTCGGCAGTCTTGTTGCAGCCGGCTACGCCAAACATGGCTGCGGCCATCCAGATGATCAGCAGGGTGTCTTTCTTCATGTGGTCTCTCCAGTTCGAGGAGTGGCGATTCCGTGCAGAATGAGATCGGTGAGAAAGGCTCCAGTGTCGGTGTCGTCGTCAGGAAACGGAATATCGAGACCGATCTCGGCGGCGCGGTCGCGCAGTGGGCCGATGGCGTTCAGAATCAGGGATGAACCCACCAGTGCGAGGTGCGTCATGACCGGGTCGGTTGGGCGGAATTGACGGTTTCGGACGCCTTCGGCGAGCAGTTCGGCGACCATCGCCAGGGTCCCCACCATGCGTTCGAGGACCTCCTTCTGGAGGTTGTTGCCGCCCGCGGCAATCTCACGCAATACGATCCGGGGGTGGTCGGGATACGTGTTCAAGACCCTGGAGATCGCCGCGATCACCCCGCTCAGCCGGTCGCCCGCAGAGAGTCCGGAAGCAGTCGCATCGGCAAGCGCCGCCTCGACACGGTCGAAGTTGCGCAACAGCACTGCGGTGTAGAGCGCCTGTTTGTTGCCCACGTGGTAGTAGAGCAGGGCCTTGTTGACGCCGGCCCGGCGGGCGATCTCGTCGACTCTGGCACCTCCGAAGCCATCGGCTGCAAACACGCTCGACGCCGCTTCCAGAATCCTCTGTCGGGTCGTGGGAGCGGGCTGTGTTGTGGATTTGGTGGTGATCTTCAAGTTGTCTTAACCTTTTGGTTTAACCAATTGGTTAATAAATTACCTAAAGGCGACCGAGTTGTCAAGCCGGCCGGCCCGATTTCACCATCGGACCTGGAGGGGCGCTACCCACCACGCTGTGGAGGGACTCTTGGTGAAGTAGGATGGCCCCTAGAGTCATAGTGGCCTTTTTACGATTGTTCGTTTTCATCCTGGCCGTTGCAGCCTGTGGCGGTCCTGCGCACGACGTGGAGGAACCGATGACCGGTGTCGTTTTCTTTTCGACCGTCCAACTCGAAGACCTCACCACCTTTTATACCGAGAGGGTGGGGGCCGAGCTGTGGATGGACCAGAGAGACTGCCGCATCTTCCGCCACGGCCAGTTCCTTTTTGGATTCTGTCAGCGGGAAGAGGGTGAGACCTGCGGGATCCTGACCTTTGTCTATCCCGACCGAGAGAGCGTCGACCGGATGTACGAGCACTTCCGCAGCGAGGCCCTCGAGGCGCCACGCGACCACTCGCGTTATCCGATCTACAACTTCTTCTCACGCGACCCTGAGGGTCGTCTGATCGAGTTTCAGATGTTCACGGGAGAGGTCGACTGGACCTTCGCCGGAGCCCCTTGACCGCGAGTCCACCTTGAGCGGACGTGGATGAGCGGCAGCATCTCCAGAGGATCACCGGTCGCAGAACAGCAGGACCAGCCGCTAACCCCCGTTTCTCGAATCCAGGATCTCGCGCAGTTTCTTTGATGGCAGCGGGTGGTGGCTGAGGACCGCACCATCGAGAACGATGCTGAAGACGCCGTAGGGGGACGGCGCCCGGTCGCGGATCTCGTGGGCGCTCGTCAGCTCGATCTCTCTGCACGGCAGATCGTGATCGCGGGCGACGTCGAGAGCAGTCGCCGTCGCGTCCTCGAGGTAGGGACACTGGTCCGTACGGACGACCGACAGACCCTCGCCGAGACGCCGCGCCTTCTCTTCCCATTCTCCGGAGAAAGATGGAAGAGCAACATCGCTAAATGTGTGGACCAGGAGCTCATATCCCGGCGGCGCCTGGTCCACCTTTTCAAAATCGTGCCGCAACAGCAGCTCGCGACCCGCCAACCAGTTGCCCTCGATGGTGACCATGGCGACACCGTCGGCGCCTTGACGCTGGGCGTCGGCGAGACACGCCTCGAGCAGCAGGGAGCCATACCCCTTGCCTTTGCTCTTGCCGACGACCCATAGACAGTGGATGAACATGAACCCAGCAGCCTCGACGGGCCGCCACGCAAACTCGCCGGGGATGTACTCGATGAATCCCCGATCGCCCTGGGAAAGATCGAGCAGTTTGATCCGCAGCCCCTCAGCAAAGCGCGCTTCGAGCCATTGCCTTTTGCGCTGCCATCCCACGGACTTCCTCCGGCTCATGTAGCAGAAGAAACCGGCGTCGTCGACGGTGTCGGTTGTGACGTCGATGATGTTCATGGGCTACTCTTAATTTTACTGGTCGAAGTCGTTGAAGACGTCAGGGCTCGTCCGACACTCTGATGATGAGCTTGCCGTCGTGCGAGCCGTCAAACAAGCGGTTGATGTTCTTCGGCGCTGTTTCCAGGCCGTCGTAGACATCGACCTTGTACTTCAGGCGGCCTTCGGCGTACCACTCGCTGAGCTTGGCGATGGCCTCGCCGGTGCGATCGAGATAGTCCATCACGATAAAGCCCTCGATCCTGGCCCTTCGAATCAGGACCATCGGAAAGGCCGAAGGCCCGGGAACCTTCTCGGCGGCGTTGTAGCCCGAGATCAGTCCGCAGACCGCAACCCGCGCGTAGTTGTTGATCCACGTGAGCTCGGCGTCGAGGATGTCGCCGCCGACATTCTCGAAGATCACGTCGATGCCGTCCGGACAGTGTTTGTGGAGTGTGCGGACGACGTTCTCCGTTTTGTAGTTGATGGCGGCGTCGAAGCCGAGGTCGTCAGTCAGCCACGCGCATTTGGCGTCTGAGCCTGCGATGCCCACCACCCGGCAGCCCATGATCTTACCGATCTGGCCGACGATCGACCCCACCGCTCCGGCGGCACCCGAGACGACGAGCGTTTCCCCCGCCTTTGGTTTGCCGATATCGAGCAGACCGAAGTAGGCGGTGAGACCGACGATCCCGAACAGCCCGAGAAAAGCAGTCAGCGGGAGCGGACCGGGGTCGATGACCCGCTGGTCGCTGCCATCCGAGATCGCGTAGTCCTGCCAACCGACCGTGCCGGAGACAAGGTCGCCCGGAGAAAAGCGTTCGTTGCGCGACTCTTCGACGACCCCCAGGGTGAGCCCGCGCATCACGTCGCCGATGCCTACGGGTTCCACATACGACGGTCCCTCGCGGATCCAGCCCCGATTGGCGGGGTCCAGCGAGAGATAGATGTTGCGGACCAGCACCTCGCCGTCGGCGAGCGGCCGTACGGGTTCTTCTCTCCACTCGAAGTCGCTGTCCTTGATCAGCCCCTCGGGCCTCGCGGCCAGACGCCACTGGCGGTTGATGCGGTCGGTCATTGCATGCTCTCCTTCGGTTAGTATTGGCTCTATGAGGTACGAGGGTACAGTGTACCGCCCGCCGTCCGAGGCAGGATCGCTGATCATCCAGGCGACCGTCGGCTGTCCGCACAACCGCTGCGCCTTCTGCTCGATGTACAGCGACAAGAAATTCAAAAAGAGACCGCTCGCAGAGATTCTCGAAGACCTCGACATGGCACTCGAGACGTATGGTTCTGGGGTAAGTACGATTTTTCTCGCCGACGGCAACACCGCGGCACTGCCGACCGGGACGTTGGTCGCGATCGGTGACGCCGCCATGGAGCGGTTTCCCTACCTCGAACGGATCACCGTCTACGGTTCGGCCAAGTTCCTGGCGGCAAAGAGCCTCGAGGAGTGGCGGCTGATCGGAGAGGCCGGCGTCACCCGGATCCACTCGGGGCTCGAGTCCGGTGACTCCGTGACCCTGGATCAGATCCGCAAAGGGGTGGACCCGGAGGCCGCCGTGCGAGCCTTCAATCACGTCAAGGCGGCGGGCATCGCGCTGTCGGTCTATCTGATGGTGGGCGTTGCCGGAGTCGAGAGGTGGCGCGAGCACGCTGAAGGCAGCGCCTCTGTTCTCAATCAGGCGAGCCCGGATTTCATCCGCCTGCGAACCTTCGTCCCGGCTCTCGGCACCGAGTGGTGCGAACGGTGGCAGCGGGGCGATCTCACCCTGCTCGACCCCTATCAGGCTCTCGACGAGACCCGTCTCCTGGTCGAGCGGTTGCAGGGACCGACCGTCCTGCTTTCGGACCACATCAGCAACTTCCT
>RCNF010001688.1_pt1 | contig 11704 bp, 11 predicted proteins | sample 2041311 | NCBI WGS metagenome assembly RCNF01 (sample SAMN09708228, study PRJNA481090) | Marine sediment metagenome, whole genome shotgun sequencing project. | biome: marine sediment; feature: ocean; material: sediment; isolation source: Sewage treatment plant 2 marine sediment (STP2) ... | reverse complement strand
AACCCATTTCCCTGTTCATTAATATCGTAACGCCAGGCATTGAATGCTTCTTTTAATGTGTTGAATCCTTGAGCAGGACAAGGTTTTGTGTACATGAATGGTGGCAATAATCGCTTTAATGATTCTGGCTGGACTCTATTGTAAAAGGCTAATGCTGGATCATTTAAATAATTGTCGCTGCACTTATGATATAAATTATTTATTGCATTAAGACAAACATGATAATTTGCCGGTGGTATATATAACCCGTTTAATAAAATAGTCGTAATGGTCGATTTATTTTTGTTCAATTTACAGCCCCTTTAATTTATTTACCTACTTTATAATGCCTTCTTGTCGACGCAAGAGCTTATAGCCACTATTTATTATCGGCTGTTATTGTTTTTGATAATTTATTAAGTATGTATATTGTTTCTCGGCCACTCAGATTTTGAGTGTTGATTGACAAGTGGTAAATCACTTCATCCATTGAGGTGATCTCCCCGTTATATATCTTTTTTAGAATATTTAAAGCGGTGGGCGTCAATTCCAGTTGTGTATTCAACTCAGAATCAAAAACCACAACACTTTCTCGTGCTTCTTCCTCTTCTAATATCGCCTGGCATGCACCGGTATAAAAATAAGTACGTGCCAGCTGATTTAGGTTTTTATGAAGATTTTTGTTAACGTCGTGATTATCACTGTTGTTGCTAATATCAACTGCTATCATCGGTGCTTGATCTGTTTCTGCTAGTACTGCCTGTTGCCCAATCATGGTTATAGACACTGCCGCAATTATTTTAATTATGATTGATTTATTCACTATTTCTCCTTACTGCAATCGAATATTAAACGGATATTTATGATCTGTTAGCCCGTTCGCCAGCAGGATCGCTAACTTGCTGGCGTTTCCCTGCATTGATAGCTCTAATTCCCAGCCAGGATTATTGGCTATGCTTACGGCTGTGACCCATAGCTCCTGGTCTTCGTCATTGAGCGGCTTTATGATGACGATACGCTCGACATCGCCACTCGCTACGAGCCCAATACCACCTTTGGAAACCTCAGTCACTTTAAAATCAATGCCGTCTATCGTTTTGCTATCACCAATAAATGGAGCGTCCCAGGTGAAAATCTCATATTGATCAGCCATGGTTATTTTTATTGATCCATTTATCGTGACTATTTCATTAGACTCTTCTTGGCGTCCTGTTGATATTTCTACGCTATCAAAGAGATTACTGACTTGATCACTTAAGAATAACGACTGCGACCATGCATTCTCTTTTTCCGGTTTTAAGAGGGTCTGATCTTCCAGGGTAAACGAATCCAGCGATAATTTAATTGCTGATAAATTATTCTCCAGGTTATAAGCTTTAACTGCGTAAACATCAAATACGGCCTTAAGATCATTTATTGAATTTGCTTCTCTTACCGAGACATTAAACGGACCAGTGACCACTGATCCAATAGATGTTCTGGAATCTGCCGGGATTATTGGCGCCTTTGTGTATTTTTTAACGAAGGCATCAATATCATAGTTGTAATACGGTGTTTGTCTTGTTGTGACGTGGGTGTTTTTAAATGTCGGCGTGTTTCCCTCTAAGGTGTAGGGGTAATGCTTAACCTGTAAGTTGCTTGCCGTTATGATCTCAATTTTTCTGAGTGTACCTCGAAAGGCAATATGCCCGGACTGGCCAAAACCAACTGCAAAAGGTTGTTGTGTGGCAAATCGTTTTTTGAGTGGCTGATCTTCATTATTAAGCCCTCGAATCTCCAGCAGGTTCTTAATGTCTCCAGAAGCGCGATAAGCAATGTAATCTTTACCTTGATCAATAATCTGGAAGACACCACCATTGAAGTTGAACGACTCTCCTGAAACCGGTGCCATATAATTATGCGATATTGTTAGTGGATGATATAAATCAACCTCCCCTTTTATTTGATGTATATCTGACAAAGGTACGTCTTCAGATAGATGAACCGTGTTGCTCGCCTGTTTATTGGTAGTACGACCATCAAGCCAGGCGGGTTGGTTGTATTGTAGTGGCCCGCAACCTTTCATATTGATTAATTGACGCTCATTTTTATCGGTTATCGAGGTTATGCGTATGGCTGCGTATTGATTACGTTTATGTACGTTCGGTAAATTATCAGCTTTTGCGCTTACCGATACCGAGTGTGACTCGCTGCCATCGCCGCGTTTTGCTATTTTTAATTTCTCAAGGCTAATACCGAAGGGCCCGGTTATCAGGTCAACATCTGACGAAAATGAAGCGTTAGGATCATATTCAGTAATTTCATCAACATTTAATCCTTCTTTATATGTATACACCTGTGTATCAATAACATCCGTATCTGGATCTCGGGCTGTGGCCGCGTAATGATTAAAGTTAAATTGACCGTAAGTGGCATAGGCAATTATTTCTACTGGTAAAGTCTCTAATCCTGAAAGTGCTGTTTTATCAATTTTTATTCTTAGAATGATTTCATTATTTTCTACATATAATTTAGCGCCACTCAATAATTTCCTTAACGATATAAAATACTGCAGATCGGTTTCTTCAGGGGTGAGTAATGTGCGGTTGAGACGTTCACCAAATGCTGATCTCTTATCGTCTTTGGTGTTTATTTTGGTGGTCAGCTTTATAGTTGCAGGCAACGCTGTAATTGTTGCACCAAAGTAGAGCGTTTCTACTTCTTTTGTTGATTCAAGTAATTTCCTGGCAGCATCGTCATAAAACGGGTTTCCGGTTAACTGACCAATTCGATTAGGCATTATCAGTAAACTGGAAACCAAATGTGGCCGACTAAAGGCGAGCCAGCTTGATATATCTATACTGCTCTTTGCCTTACTTTCTATACGCTTTATGATTTCGTCAGTTACCTGATCACTGGTGATGATTATTTGCGCATCAGATACCTGTACCCGGTAATATTTGTCTATCTCACATGTCACATCGTTAATATGCTGAATTCTTATATCTGTGCCATCCCACTCTTTGTCTAACTGGTAATGCTGTTCGATAAAATCTGTTATTGTTTTAGGATCAAATGTTCCACTGAGTACGATTGCGCTTTGTGTGTTGTCACCGTCAATATATAAAGCCATCGTTACTGTCTCGGTGAAACTTAAGATCCCTGAATCGGCATGAAGTAGCAGATTGATCATGGGCGTCTGGGCGTGTTGCTCTGGAGACAGCCCGACAACTGATAATTGCTCGAAGATGGAGTTTTTAAAACTGAACGACTCCTCAGCATGGATAATAGCTATAGCGCTTAAACTGGGTATTGCTAAAGCGTTTGCAATAGAGGTATCCAGTTTATTATCTTTGGCTATCGCGATAACGTATAACGCACTTATTTCCCGACGAACCGATTCATTCATTCCAGCAATAACGAGAATAACAATAAAAATACCAATGAATAATTGAAGTTTCTGTATCGCGGAAAACGGTTTCTTCGTTTTTTCTTCTTCATTTTCTTTTTTTTTATTATCTTTTTTCATTGTTGATCGATTTTTAGTCAGTTATTACATTTATAGGATGCATCATTATCTGCAGTTACTATCTTGATGATGTCCACATGTTTATCCACATAATCTGTGGATAACTATTTCTTGGGTACACCTTGCGTTTCTTTTCGTCTGTGGACTTCTTTTCTATCAACCACCATTTCTCTGGGTGCGGCAACACCGATAACAGCAACACCGTTTTCGTCAATGCTTTTAAGTTTAATAGTGATATTGCTGTTGACGACAATTGACTCACCTACCCTTCGTTTAAGATCTAACATTTTTTCTTTCTCCTCTTATGCTTATGCACATTGTTGTTGTTTTTGAATAAGCCCGGCTTGATACACAAATAATGACGGGGTCTTTTTAGTCGAGCTAATATAGAGCTGGTCTTCCGCACGCGTCATGGCCACATAAAATAAACGACGCTCTTCTTCCAGGTCATCAGGTAATAATGAATTAACATCAAATTCGTTAATCTGTATTAACCAGACATTATTGAACTCCAGCCCTTTTGAGCTATGAAACGTGCCCAGCTTTATTGCGTCTTTATTAGATTCTTGTTTCTGGGGTTTGCTTTGTTGTAATCGCAGCAGGTTTTGTTTTAATTCCCCGCCAATAGATGCAATTGCTTTTGCTGCCATCTCGGTGACATTGATCCGACTATTGGCTTTATTTAGTGATGCTCTATTCCCTGGGAGAATTGCACGCTCATAATATTCCACCAACCAGTCCTTAACTGTATTAGCCACTTTTTGATTGTCACCAGCTCTATATGCTTCCTGTGTCGCCAGGAGACATTTATGTAGATTTTTAATAATTCTGTTAGTACTGGGTTTTTCTTCAGATGTCGCCTGCTCTAAATAATCGCAATACTCGTGAATCCTGTCCTGATCAATATCAAAGTATGTAAGTGTCGTGGTGACACCCAGTAATTTACTGGTATCAATTAACGAGACAAGCAGGGATAAATACATCGCAGCCGGTTCGTTATCCCAGAAAGGCCGCCCGGTTATTCTCTCGCAAGCTATATCGTTTGCCCTCATCATGGATTCGACTGTGTCTAAATCGCTGTTGCGTCTCGCTAGAATTGCTGTGCGTCCTCTTAGGTGCGGTATCATTTTAGTGATGGTTCGCCCCTCTTCTTCATCAGACTCACATTTAACGTGTGTAATGTATCCACCAGGGCCTTTAAATGAATGTACTGTTTTTGATACGCGTTTGGTGTTGTAATCAATTAGCACGGATGCGTGATCGGTGATCTCGGACGGACAGCGAAAGCAGGTATCCAGGATGAAATGATTAGGTTTCGTTAATTGCTCAAAACGCTTAATGCCTTCATATCCTAATGACCGGCGAAAAGCATATATTGATTGATCGTCGTCAGCGACCACTGTGATCTCTGTTCCGCGTTTATAGTGTTCTTCAACCCATGCTAACTGGATTGCATCTATATCCTGAAACTCATCGACCAGGATATGGCTAACCGGTAATGGATGAATATCTCCTTCCCTTAATCCAATCACGACATTTCGTGTCACCTGGGATAAATCCACCAGGTTGTTTTTTTCCATTATTTTTTCATAGGTATTAAAAACGTCCCATGCGTGCTTATCATCCTGTTCTAATCGGTTTGGGTAAAGCTGCCCGTTGTACTGCTCAATCACACCGGCGGCTTCATCGTATGTTAGTTTTGTCTTGGTAATACGAATAGCGCTCCAAATCGCATTACGAGTCTCGATGCTACTTGCGATTTTTTTACCGTTCCTTAATGTCCTAAATTGGCGACAGGCAAATCCATGGAACGTATTAATGCTTGCTCGCTTGGTTTGTACTCGCTGGCTAATCCTGACCTTCATCTCTTCGGTGGCCGCTCGGGTAAAAGTGACCAATGCTAAATTATTGGTCTGAGAGCGTAGCAGCCTCGCAGATCGCTCAATTAATACCCGCGTCTTTCCTGCTCCAGGACATGCGGTGATGATGGTGTGCCCTTCATTTTGGATAGCGTCAGATTGTGCTGTGGTGAATTCCATTAGTCCTCTGCTCTATCCTTACTCGCCGCTATGCGCTTGTTTACTTCTTCCTGGATTGCAACCGGGTTATGAATACCTTTAAAGATAATCTCAACTTCAGAGCTTCCGGCTGTTGCTAACTCAACAGAGCCGACATCAAGAATGCGGTCGATAACCCCCTGCTTCACTTCTGCTGATCGAATATGGCCATACCGGATACTGGATTTGTTTCTAGCCACGATGCCTTCAGCTGTCTCGACACTGTTTACACATAACTTATATCTATGCCCAAGCCACTGTATTAATATTTTCGATCCGTAAAAAATCCCGACTAAAAGACCTAGAATTTGAATGATAGAAATCATCCATGGCCAGTCGCCTACTTTATCGATATTGTCATCGGCCATAAATATTGAAATTGCGGTCAGAGGAAACATCACCACAAATGTACAAAACATAATATAGGTCCAATATAAAATGAACCCTCTCAACGCCGGGCGTAAAGATTTATCATGAAATGCACGTTCCCTACTTTCACTCTCACTGATTTCTAATAATGGCTTTTTCTCTGGCTCCTTTTCCGTCTGTATTTTTGGTTCGTCCACTATCGGTTTTTCCGTCACCATATCCTTGTCTTTACATTCGTTTGGAGACTGAATAGCTAAGTCTAATTTAGATATCTCATCCTTCATTTTCTCGAAGAACCAGTCCTGTAAATTTGACCCACAATTTGGACACTGACATAATTCTTTACTGGCCATTCATGACCTCCTGATATTTTTCATATGACTTATTTAAGTACCCATAGATAACTGATAATTTTCCGATATTTTTTGAGCACTCACGTATGTGTGAAAGTTTTCGCTCAGCCTCTTCAATAATAGGAATCTCCCATTTCTGAGCGAGCTTTTTAAATGACTTAATTGAATAAGTGCTCCCTTTTCCTTTTCTGATATATGTCGAGCGCATGGTGTACTTCCCATCTTTATCTTTAATGAAATACATCTTGAACCATTCAATATCCAGGCTTGGTATATCTCCACGCTCCCTTACCCGAACCCGAAACCCAATCTTTCCTTTTTCACTCCAATCTAATTTATTGTTCGTTTCGTGATGCTGGTCCCAAAATTCTTTTTCAATTTGTTTGGCATCTCTACTCAAATCTTCTTTAGCAGTTATCAGTGTTTCTTTGATTATCAAAAACATTAATTTTGTACCTCTCCCATATTCTTTATCTGTGTGGGATCGCTATACTCTCCCACACTTTAAAATTGTTACTGTATGCTCACGTTTTTATTGTAGAGATAACCCGTTTTTCTTATTTTTTTACCTCATATCATCTGTCTCCCGCACGCTATGTGGAATCGGCATAGTGTTCCCAGACTAATGTAAGTCTGGGAGAGTCTTTTTTTGTTTTTTAAGACTCTCCCATCTGCTGAATTCACTAATTCCCAAATCTTGTGGATTTAGATGGGTGTTTCCAGACTAATGTAAGTCTGGAAACACCTTTTTCAGTAATTCCCAGGTAAATCTCTATGGTAAATACTACTTTGATAGGGTTGGTTTTCTAGTCAGAAAGGTTGCGATAACGCGTCGCTTTTAATTTTAAATGCGAGCAAGTTGAAAGTTTTTTATAAAAAAGGATGTATTGAAGTAGGTATTAGTTTTGTCCAGTAACACCAATTTTTTCTAAGATACCTTGAAGGATATCCAGATTTTTGTTGTAATTTATTTTCAGGTATCCGTTGTTTTCATCAATTTCTGAGCGTGCGCCGAAGTGCTCAGTCAGACTATTTTCAAGCTTTACGGTGTTTGGATCTTTATCTCGAAGCGGATTAATTGATTGGTTTTTGGATGCCTTGCCATGCATTTTTCTCACGATTGCTTCTGCTTGCTGAACAGATAAATGCTTCTCTTTTATTTGATCGAGCAGTTGTCTTTGTTTTGAATAGTCGAGGTTGGCCATGATTCTGGCATGACCAAAATAGACATAAGGCAAGCGTTTTATTTCACTTTGAATTGCGTAATCTATCTTTAATATTCGCATTAAATTACAGACTTCAGACCGGCTTTTTCCTTTCAACTTACCGGCTTTTGCAAGACTCAAATTGTTATCTTCTATATACTCTTTTAAAGCAACTGCTTGCTCAATAAAGTGTCCTGACGAGTCATTTTTAGGCGCGTACAGGCCTTCAATTTCAGAGACATTCAGGTGGTCTAATAGCTTAGCGGGTACACTGGAATCCTGTATTAATTGTGCCAACAACCACGATCTAGGTGTACCTAATATCTCATAATGCCCTGGTTGCTCAGGTAGCCTGCGCACATGTACATCATCGACTATTCCATAGAATCGTGCTCTTTCCACCTCACTCGACGTTATATCGTCCTGGCGTAGATGCTCGGTCCAATGCCCAGTATGAATTAAATCAATATCAATTTGCATAAGGTCATTATAGTCAAAATGTTTTCATATGAAAACATTTTACCAATAATTCATTGGATCCCTCTGTGCTCGACTCTTGCACCCAACACCAAATAGTATAAGGTTATTGCAGTGATATGTTTTCATATGAAAACATATCACCTTTTAAATCCTTTGAATATGCCCTGCCTTATCCTTGTGTATACACCAGGATAAGGCAAAATAGTGGTATAGATGTGGTGTGATATGGGCGATATATTATTAACGAGAATGATTGAAAACTATGAATACGTGACATTATTTGTCAGTGTGTTGGTGGTTTTATTCTGGCTTTCATTAGGAAAAGATCCCAATCCAGATGTTAGAAAAGCGATCAAAGCCGTCTTTCATAATGCCAAAAGCAGCGCCAGGAATCCCACTTTTGTTGCCAAAACCAGCCTATTAAGTGACGCAGAAAAGAACTTTTTAAGCCCCCTTTCTGTGGTCTCAAAGCGTCTAAATTTAGGTCTGGTTATCAAGGTTCGCGTGGCTGATTTGATTGAACCTGCCTCCTCCGGTGATAAGAAAATATGGTGGAAACGCTTTCGTTTTATCGCGCAAAAACACATCGATTATGTCTTACTAGACAGTGACTCTCGCCCGGTTATTGCCATTGAACTGAATGATAAATCGCACGAAGAAGACCATCGGATGGAACGTGATGATTCGCTTTTAGCGGCCTTTTCTGATGCGAATATACCTTTGTTATTTGTACCTGCTGCGCATGAATATGCAACAGGAAACCTAGAAAAAACAGTGCTGCATGAGCTGGAAAAGTTTGGGATTGTGTAGCCCTAAAATGGACGTTTTAGGGCTTTTTTGTTAATTAAAAATAAATAAAAGTGCTTTTTTCTATATTATTTTCAATACGTTACAAAAAAAGACAACCGGTTGTCTTTTTGATTATTTAATACCTTCTATGAATTTCCTGGTGATAGCTGCTCGAATGATGCTTGAAACAGATCTTCTCATTGGGCGCCCTTCCTGATCGGAGTACTCAACAAGCTCATCCGCCGCTTTATCCAGCATTTCCTGTACTTCGACCGTTAGATAAACACCATCGTTTACCATATCACCGATGGACCACATGAGCTCTAAAGCCATTGGCTTCCAGTACTTATCTTCTAAATATTCTCTAATCGAATCCTGAATCCATAAGCTCTTTTCTTTTAGCCCATAACCATCATCAATCATTTTCTGAGGGAGCTTGTTTTTTGTGCCTTTGGGTTGGCGAAAGCGAATGTGAACCTTGTCTGTTGCCTTCTCTTTTTGTGCAATTCCAGCGGCTACACCATTGCTACGTACTAGTTGCCTGACCTTCATTACTTGTTCTCTCCTTCATGTATATCCTTCATGAATGCCGCCCAGGCATCTCTTACCTGGGCAAAATCAGACCAATCAATATCAGCTGAGCCTATGTCCGTGATACCAGCTGATGCACAGGTTTCAATAATTAATTGAAGGGTGTGTGTATTTGTTGTTTTGCCTAGCGGTACAGATGATAGTGCACGCCCTGCCCCTTTTTTCTTCTTTTTTGCACTGGCTTTCGACTTCTTAATCAAGTCTTTTGCCACTGTCATGTTTTGCCCCTCCCTGGCGAGATTTATCATTTTTAAGCGTTCTTCATCAACCTTTATGTCTGCAATATCTGCGGCTACTGCCAGCTGAGTGATATCTTTATTTTTGATCGCCTCAAGAACATCTGTCGGTCCTTCGATTACTTTATGGTACCTGGTTGCAGTGGTTCTACTGACACTGATTGCTTTAATAATATCGGCTCGCTTCATTGATCGGCCTTCATTTTCTTTCATGTGCAGATCATTTGTGACGATTAAACCAATTACCATTTCTGCCAAATTAAGGTCTTTGCGCTGAACGTTTTCAATTAATTTGATCTTGGCGAGCTTGAAATTAGGTGGCTTTGGTTTTACAAGTGCTCTAATTTCAACAGCTTTTAATAAGAGATGGGCTAAGAAACGACGCTCTCCCGCCACCAGTAGATACTCATCTCCCGCTTCATATGCAGTAACTGGCTGTATTAAACCTTCGTTTTTGATGCTTTGTGCGAGCTCTTGTAACTCAATGAATGATTCTAGTTTTTTATCTTTATATAATTTTGTAAGGTCCTTTAAGCCTTCCGCATGACTAATCACATCATCAACACTGATACCTAATTGCCTGGGTTGATCCGTCAGTCTTATCTTATAGACCGGGATATAATCTAATTGGCCATCACCAGCATGATTATCATTCTCTTTGAGCTGCTCGCCAATTAAACCTAAAACCCTATTACTTCTGACAGGTTTATCTTTATTAGCATTGACTTTCTTTTTGCCAAACGTTTTTATCATTAGAAGACCCTCGCATTAATATCGTTGTAAATTAGCTGGAATTCCTGCCTCGCTTTATCACTTGGCGGTCTTTTGAAAAGCGACGTTCCTCCTAAATTCAAACTGTGGGCATCATCGGCATATGCAGTCCAGTCATGCATAACGTGCGGCATCACCAGCTTAGTCGTAGTTGGTTCTTCGCGTAATGCATCTAAATGCTCATGTTGTCTATTACGTTGTGTTTTGAATTTATTTGGGAGAATACCGATCAACTCGATTTGTTGATCCTCAGACCGCATCAGATTTTCAAGTGTACGCAGCTGGATCATGCCGTATAAGCCTTCGATAGACTGCTGTTCCATCTCTGCTGGAATAAGCATATGTGTGGATGCGTGAATTGCTGATGCTGTTAATGGGCCTTTCGATGGGCCTGTATCAAATATGCAAATGTCATAATCATTCTGTATTTCATCCATATTGATCCATTCACGCATGATTTTTAATACTTCTGTGTGAACATCTCCTTTTCTGACACGTTCAACCTGTAATAAATTTGTTGAGTGTCCGGGGATGATTTCAAGATTTTTTATATGAGTCGGGTAGGGAATAGCTAACCCGGTTAAGAAGATATCGGCAGAGCTTGATCTACCGTCCCAATCCTCAATCTCACCAGGTTTATAGTCTGGGTGCATTGGAGGAATCCAGTCTTTTTTGTCTCGAGGACCAAGATCCATTTCCATGAATCGGTGTGAAAAGCTGCATTGTGGATCCAGGTCAATTCCAAGCACTCTTTTACCATCAATAGCAAATCTTTCAGCCAATAACTTAGAGAGCGTGGTCTTTCCAGTACCACCTTTATTATTAGTTATTACAAAAGTTTTCATTTTTCCCTCAGATGTATTAAATCATATGTACATTATAGTACATACATTGCTTGACTAGGTAAAGTAGTTCTTGTTATATAGCGCCACAAGATATGGTGTCTATGTGATTAATTGCTTTTTTTTACCATTGAGCAATGAAGAGACAGAAAAAAGAGGGGATCCATAGGTTTTTTTTAAACAGTATCTGTAGTTGTTTTTAACTACGACAAAACCTTTTCTGTTTTCCGCTTTGTAAGATGCTGATTATAAAGTGTTTTATTTGGACAAAGTGGAAGAATTAAGTCTAAAGGTGGAAAAAACTGGTAAAAGTGGAAGGAATAAGGGGCTTATTTTTCACACTTTAAATAAAAAGGTGGAAGAAATAAGCCAAAGGTGGAAAGTTTAAGGTAGCGTCTTAAATTATTTGAAAGATCAGTGAATTTTAAAGGTGGAAAGATTAATATTAATAAATAATAAGAATATATACAAATATAAAACAAAACCTTACAACCTTCCATAAGGCGTAAAAGGTGGAAAAAAAA
>RCNF010004806.1_pt1 | contig 11707 bp, 11 predicted proteins | sample 2041311 | NCBI WGS metagenome assembly RCNF01 (sample SAMN09708228, study PRJNA481090) | Marine sediment metagenome, whole genome shotgun sequencing project. | biome: marine sediment; feature: ocean; material: sediment; isolation source: Sewage treatment plant 2 marine sediment (STP2) ... | reverse complement strand
TATTTTAATATTATAATCTCTATATCAAATACTCTAAGGCTCAATAAATTTCTTAAAAAAACTTAAAGGTCGAGTGCCGTAGTGACCTCGTCAAATAACGTAACGTCTGGATTCATCGCAAGTGAACGTGCTATCGCAACACGTTGTTGCTGAAACATCATTCCAACTTTAAATATTCGGCTAACGTTTCAACCTTTGCGTCGTTATAACGCTTGAGCTAATTTGACCGATAAAGCAAAGTGAAGTGAAACGATTCTTTTGTGGATCAAGTTAAGTGATTTGTTAGAGCTTCCCATGTTTTTGGAAATCTTTTAGGCAGCAACGACCTGATGGGTTGCGTGTTGAACATGCACATATTTTTTCTTTTGTTTTTTTAATGACAAAGTCTTTTATTGCCTGTGAAGTAGATGCTGATTTAGTTACACCGAAACAGTAACACACGATTGAGTTGGCCTTATTTTCTTTTATTCCTATTTCTGTTCGTAATGAAGATTTTGTGATAATTGAATCATCTTCCCCAAAATATACCACCTCACAATCTGGGTCATCACAGAAGTAGTAACTTTGTTCTTTATTAATCCATTCCCAAGGTTTTTCTATATGGTGAAGGATCGTGGAAGACGAAACACTTCTATATGACTTGCCATTAACAGGGCACTTATATTTATTAGTCTGTGTTGGTGAGTTATTTGAAGAATTACAACAATTTGTCATGATTTATCTCCTAATGACTCTAAAAGTACAATAATAAGGCTTTTGTCCTTATAAAGTGAAAACACACTTCTCTCTGATTAAAGAATCTGACTTATAAACTCTTTAGTCCTCGGATCTTTTGCTTCATCAAAAAAGTTAGTTGGTGAACCGTGTTCGACGATGAAACCTCTATCCGTAAAGTAGATATGATCAGCAACTTCTCTCGCAAAATTCATTTCGTGAGTTACCAGAATGCAGGTCATCCCATCTTCTGCGAGATCTTTGATGGTGAGTAATACTTCATTCACAGTCTCAGGGTCGAGTGCCGCTGTGACTTCGTCAAATAGCATAACATCGGGATTCATCGCAAGTGAACGAGCGATTGCTACACGTTGTTGTTGACCACCAGATAACTCACCCGGACTTACAGCCACATAAAAGACTTAATTAGGGGGCATAAATAAAGTTCCCCGGGGCAAGCCCTCTCGCTAAACGCTCGCCTTTCCCGTCCCTCGAAAGCGGGGTATTAATAAGGCTGTTTCTTTACCCTTTTACGCCCCAAGGGGCGGGGAATAAAACCCCAAGGGATTTAAAGTGTTATTATTACCTTCTTTAACAGCCAATAGTTGAATAGTTCACTATTTTTCCTGTATAGACTGAAGATAATAAACCAATTCCAGAACACGAGCACGTGTAGCGGTTTCACCACCAAAAGGACCGTATTTTTTAGCAGCCTCAAGACTGTAACGGTCACCCCAGACTGGCATTGCCCGATCACCGTGCCCGGACACTTCAGATCGACCATCAACTACCTGAAAAACCTTAAGGAAAGGGTAAACTCCATCCCCCGTGTTCTTCGCTAGCATGGTTAAATTTGAAGGTTTGGGTGTAAGAAACTGGGTCATATTGCCATCTCCCTTGCCCCCTACTCCATGACACGAAGCGCAGGACACACGATACTCATTTGAACCAATTAGCTCCTCTTCGGCATTAGCCGTGGTAAATCCCAACATGGAACCCGCAACTATAGCCGTAGTAATTACTTTACTTATATTAAACATAATTATTTCTCCTTGATTTATTAACAAACACCCTCTACTAATAATATATATAGTGTCTCTTTATAGAATTTAAATATACTTTCACATAAAGTTATGAACTATTAAGTTTATTATTGATATAAGTCATCGGAATAACGGCGAAAACTTAAACATGTTTACAAGCACTGATAAACTTGCTAATCAAATCTAATGAAAAAAGGCAAAAAAATTAACAAACATCACACCCCCTACTTTTACTCAATTTTATCTCGCCCTTCGGGTCACCGTCGTTGCGCTCCAGCCTTGTCTCGGCTATGCCTCGGCTTAGGGTTTTTAATTTATTTCTTGGCGTTGTTGTCGAATTTGAGATGGAGTTTTAGCAAACACTTTTTGAAAGCTTGCCGAGAAATGTGCTGCACTAATAAAACCCGTAGCCTGAGCAATTTCGATAATTTTCATTGGAGATTGTTTGAGTAATTTCTTTGCCGTTTGCAGGCGTAAGTTACGATAAAAGTCCATGGTCTTTTGACCCATCTTATCGCTGAACAACCGGTTTAATTGTCGTGGGCTAATTTCAGATAGCCGCGCGAGCTGTTCTAAATCTAACGGATCAGCAATATGATTTTGCATCGCTTCAATCGCGAGGATTACGGGTTGTGTTGCCATTGGGTATCGTTCTGCGAGACTCGAACGCTGAGGGCCAGCGGACGGTCTCACTTCGGTATGAATAAACCAGTCGCTCACTTTTTGCGCGAAGTTGGCGCCATGATGTTTAGTGAGTATCGCATTCATCATATCTACGGGTGCCACACCACCAGCGCAGGTATAACGGTCACGATCAATAACATACAATGAGTTTTCGATAAGCAATTCTGGCATTAATTCACGCAAGGCGGTGGTGTATTCCCAATGCGCAGTTAAACGACGGTTTTGCATCACCCCTGCCAAAGCTAGTGTTACCGCGCCTCCTGATACTCCACCCAAGGTCACCCCTTGCTTGCTTAATTTACGCAGGTGTTTATAGATTTCTGGTTTTTTCAGCGTATTGAATTCGTCACCGCCTACCACAAACAATATGTCCATTTTGTCTGAGCCTTCTAGTTTAGCAGTGGCATTTACCTGAATATCGATTGAGCTTTTTGCAGAAATATCATTTATCGAAAAGTAATCTATTTTATAGAACTCATATTTCAGCAGTGCATTCGCCGCACGTAATGGCTCAATTGCAGAAGAAAACGACATCAAGGCAAATTCGTCAATGAGTAAAAAACCAATTCTGAATAATTGTTTATTTCTTTCAGTCATTTCTATATTAGAACATATTCCGTCTATTTTAAGAAATATGTATCGAAGTAAACCTGACACTATTAATCAAATCTTATCGTGCAAACAGCTAGAGAATCAAAAATGCGTTATTCCGGTTTTAAAGTTATTAAAGAAGCCCTCACCGGTCACAAGGGTTGGAAGCCTGTATGGCGTACCCCCGAACCGAAAAAAGAATACGATATTATAATAGTTGGTGGCGGTGGACATGGTTTGGCCACGGCGCATTATCTGGCAAGTCGATACAACATCACCAATGTGGCGGTTTTGGAAAAAGGCTGGATTGGCGGTGGTAATGTTGGTCGTAATACCACGATTATCCGTTCTAACTATTTGCACCCAGAAAACCAACCCTTCTACGAGTTATCAATGAAACTCTGGGAAGGTCTTGAACAAGATTTAAACTACAACGCGATGGTGTCGCAACGCGGCATTTTAAATCTATATCACAGCGACTCTCAGCACGATGCATTTGTGCGTCGTGGCAACTCGATGATCATGTCTGGCGCTGATGCTAAATTACTGGATCAAGATGGTGTTCGTGAGTTGTACCCTTTCCTTGATTATGACAATGCACGCTTCCCAATCAAAGGCGGATTACTCCAACCACGTGCCGGGACAGTAAGACACGATGCGGTGGCATGGGGCTATGCACGAGGTGCAGACAGCCGAGGTGTAGATATCATCCAAAACTGTGAAGTCACTGGCTTCCAGTTTACAGATGGCAAGTGTACCGGTGTTAAAACCACAAAAGGCGACATCGGCGCGAAAAAAATCGCCGTTTGTGTGGCGGGATCTTCTAGCCGCGTGATGTCTCAAGCAGGAATCCATTTACCCATCGAAAGTCATGTATTACAAGCATTTGTCAGTGAAGGCTTAAAGCCCTTTATAGATGGCGTGGTGACATTTGGTGCAGGGCATTTTTATATTTCTCAATCCGATAAAGGTGGCTTAGTTTTCGGAGGTGATCTTGATGGTTATAACACCTATGCACAACGTGGCAATCTACCTGTGGTAGAAGATGTGTGTGAAGGTGGCATGGCGATCATGCCTGCAATCGGACGCGCAAAATTGCTGCGAAAGTGGGGGGGTGTCATGGATATGTCGATGGATGGCTCACCATTTATCGATCGCACCCATATTAATGGATTGTATTTCAACGGCGGCTGGTGCTACGGTGGTTTCAAAGCAACACCGGCTAGTGGCTTATGTTACGCGCACCTACTCGCTACGGATATGCCACACGAAGTTGCCAGAGGCTATCGCCTCGATAGATTCAAAACAGGCAATATTGTTGATGAAAACGGACGAGGCGCGCAACCGAATACGCATTAATTATGAATACTAAATACAACTACCAATTCGATATACAGCTTCTTAAAAAAATGGTTATAAGTAGGGGGGTGTCATTATGATTATCAACCACCCTCTTCTTGGCCCTCGTGACTCATCTGAATTCGTTTATTTGGGTGATGCTTGTTTGATAAATCGTCCAAGCTGGAAAGGAGAAGATGCGAGCGAAGAAAAAACAGCAGAAGCACTTCAGCAATACCACGACTATGTTCACATCAGACAAAACAATGCGGGTGAACACAAAGAACTTTGGTATCACGAACAAGGTGATCGATCGTGGCTGGTTGTTACGCGCAATACGATCACTCACGAGATTTATAATGTGGAGCTGGCTAAAGACGTTGCGCGAGCTAAAGAGAACGCCCGAGCTGCAAAGAGTGTTAAAAAATGAGCCAAATAAACAGATTAAGCAAAGACAAAAGCTGCGGCTTTATAAACCGAGATAAAACCGTTCGCTTTGATTTCAATAGCGAACAATTCGAAGGTCATCAAGGCGATACTCTAGCCTCTGCGTTACTAGCGAATAACCAAAAACTGGTTGCACGTTCATTCAAATATCATCGTCCTCGTGGCATTTTCACCGCTGGTTCTGAAGAACCAAATGCATTAATGCATTTACGCAGTGGTGCTTATCAAGAACCTAATGTACGAGCGACCGTTACAGAACTGTTTGATGGATTAGAAGCGCGCAGTCAGAATCACCGTGGTTCTTTAAAGCATGATTTAATGGCGATCAATGATTTGTTCTCCAACTTCTTAACTGCTGGTTTCTATTACAAAACCTTTATGTGGCCTCGCGCATTTTGGGAGAAAATATACGAGCCTATCATTCGCGAATCGGCTGGTTTAGGTGAGCTTTCTGGAGAAGATGATCCGGACAAATACGATAAAGGCTTTTTACACTGCGATATTTTAATCATCGGTGCAGGCCCAAGTGGATTAGCTGCTGCATTAGCTGCTGCCCAAGCAGGTAGCCGAGTGATTCTCGCTGATGAAGACTTCGTCATGGGTGGACGTTTAAATTGCGAAACATACCAAGTCAATGGAATGCACGGAGCCGAATGGGCGAAAGCTACATTAGCTGAATTGGCTTCGATGGATAATGTGCGCTTAATGAAACGTACCACTATTCTCGGTGCATACGATCATGGCATTTACAGTGCACTCGAACGCAAAACAGACCATCTGGCTTCAAGCGATATTGCAAGTAAAGACAAACCAAGACAGGTTCTTTGGCGTATATATACCAAGCGTGCCATTTTAAGTGCGGGCTCAACTGAGAGACCGATAGCTTTCCCAAATAACGACCGACCTGGTGTGATGTTAGCAGGCGCGGTAAGAACCTATGCTAATCGTTACGATGTTACTCCCGGTCAAAATATCAGTATATTCACCAATAATGATGATGGCTGGCGAACTGCGAGTGATCTAGTTGCCAAAGGTGTGAATGTTCAGGCCGTGGTTGATAGTCGCGACGTTCAACCAGTAGCTGAAATCGCAGGAGCTAGGATCGAAATGGGTGCGCATGTCATCGATACCAAAGGTCGACATGGTCTGCAATCTATCCAGCTATCCAATGGTAAAACTTACGAAACCGATTGCTTAGCAGTTTCAGGTGGGTGGAACCCGAATGTGCATTTGAGCTGTCATCACCGTGGCAGACCTCAGTGGAATGAAGATATTCTCGCCTTTGTACCCGGTGGTGAATTACCTCCAGGGATGCATGTTGCTGGTGCGGCAAATGGTGACTTGGACTTATCTTCTGCTTTAAAGAGTGGCCACGAACTCGCTATTACGCTTTCGAAAGAATTGAAAAACATCTCAGCCGAGCATAGCGAGACAACGTTGGAGCGCAGCGACGACGGCCCGAAGGGCGTGGTTTCCAATAAAACTGATAAAAACCATGTAAAAGTGGGGGGGTGTGCTCAAGCAGAGTCAGAGTCGATTGCAAACTCCGCATTCTGGTTTGTTAAAACAGATACCAAATCACGCAGTTGGTTAGACTTGCAAAACGATGTCACCACCAAAGATGTGAGACTCGCACAGCAGGAAGGCTTTACTGCGGTTGAACACGTAAAGCGTTACACCACTTTGGGCATGGCGACCGATCAAGGCAAGACATCCAATATTCCAGCGATGGCGGTAATGGCAGACAACGAAGGTAAAACTATTCCAGAAGTTGGCACCACAATCTTTCGCCCGCCCTACACACCCGTTTCAATCGCAGCGTATGCTGGGCGATCTCGTGGAAAAGAATTCCGTCCAACGAGAAACACACCCAGTCATCAATATGCAAAAGAACAAGGTGCAGTATTTGTTGAAGTCGGTGCTTGGATGCGTGCTCAGTGGTTTCCACAAATTGGCGAAACACACTGGCGTGAAAGCGTTGATCGTGAAGTCACCCAAACGCGTAACTCAGTGGGTATTTGTGACGTAAGTACCTTAGGCAAGATTGATATTCAAGGTCGTGATGCCGGTGAGTTCTTGAATCGTGTTTACTGCAATACTTTGGCTACCTTAAAAGTCGGCATGGTGCGTTACGGTTTAATGCTCCGAGAAGATGGTATGGCGATGGACGATGGCACCACAGCGCGTCTTGGTGAACACCATTACCTGATGACCACCACCACAGCCAATGCTGTCGGCGTTGCCAGACATTTAGAATTTTGCCGCCAGTGTTTATGGCCTGACTTAGACGTACATGTGATTTCAGCCACCGAACAATCAGTATTCTGTGGCTGGGCCGAATGCACGTAAACTCCTTCAAAAAATTGTCGACCCTGAATTTGATATCAGCAATGAAGCTTTCCCCTTTATGGCTTGTGGCGATATTACAGTGGCTGGTGGGACACCTGCGCGTCTATTCCGCATTTCATTCTCGGGTGAGCTGGCATATGAAATTTCAGTGCCAACACGATATGGCTATAGCATGATGAAAGCACTAATGAATGTGGGTAAAGAATTCGATGCCGTTATCTATGGTACAGAATCGCTCGGTGTAATGCGTATCGAAAAAGGTCACGCTGCGGGTAATGAGCTAAACGGTCAAACCACCGCGCATAACCTTGGCATGGGCCGCATGGTGTCAAAAAAGAAAGACAGTATCGGCAATATCATGTCGGAACGCCCTAACCTCGTTCGTGAAGATGCAAATAGATTAGTCGGCTTTGTCCCAGTTGATAAGAACTACATGCTTTCAGCGGGTGCGCACTTTATTCGTAAAGGTCAAACCTCTACGACTGAAAACGATGAAGGTTGGATGACTTCCGTCGCCTTCTCTCCTTCCCTTGGCCATTCGATTGGTCTCGGTTTCATCAAGCAAGGTCATGAGCGCATGGGTGAAATCGTTACTGCGAGTAATCTACTTCAGGGCAAAGAAATTGATGTTGAAATTGTCTCTGCTCATTTTGTTGATCCAGATGGAGAACGTTTACGTGTCTAATTCTAATTTATCTTCTGACTTTACGTTAGAAGCACAATCACCTTTGAATGGTTTCAGTCAAAGCTTTGATGGTATCGAGGTTTCTGAACTATTGGGGCATTCGCTGGTTTCAATGGCAATGCCTGAAGATCAGAAACCGACTTTAGCAAAAAACATCAAAGCCGCTTACAAAACTGATTTACCAGAGGTGGGTAAGTTCACAACATCTGCTGTTGATAACACTCGCATCTTGGGTTTACAGCAAGAACAATGTTTCATGTTATTTGAGAACGAAACAGTTTATACAAACAGCAATGCAGTTGAACATCTCCAAGAGAAAACCAAAGATGCAGCCTACCTAAGTGACCAATCTGACAGTTGGATAATGTTAAAAATCAGTGGAGAAAATGCTCGAACCGCATTAGAACGCGTTTGCCCAATAGATTTACACCACTCTTTAGACTCCTCAAGTTTTAGCACCTTTTCTGTAACACGCACGGTAATGGAATATTTGGCGGTGATCATCATGCAGACGAGCGATAAAGAATCTGACAACGACTATTTATTATTTTCACCACGCTCTTCAGCAGATTCGTTTTTGCATATGATATTAACTTCAATCGAGAATGTTTCCTAAATAGGGAAATCTTACAAAAAGACAACGAGACAAAAACAATGGCATTTCCTACACAATCTAAATACGTAATCGTTGGCGCAGGTATTCACGGCTTGAGTACCGCCTACCACCTTGCATTAGAGTTAAAAGCTAAAGGCAAAGGCAGTGGCGAAGACATTATCATTCTGGATAAATCGGGCATCTGTGCTGGGGCAACCGGTATCGCTTGTGGCGTAATTCGGAATAACTACTTCCAACCAGCAATGCGCGAATTAATGGCACACAGTGTCAAAGTCTGGGAAAGCGATCCAGAAGCTTACAGCTATCATCCCGTGGGCTATATGCAAATCAGTAGCGAGAGCATGCACGAAGATGTCGCATCAATTCACAAACAACAACAAGCGATAGATTACCAATCGACCTTTATTGAAGGTGAAAAAGACTGTACCCAATACATGCGAGGTATCTTAAGTGATTGGCAGGCTCAAGGTATTACCTCGGTACTTCACGAAAAGCCTGGTGGTTACGCAAATAACACCAAAGCGATGTATGGCTTAACCGACAAGGTTGAAGCTGAAGGTGTTCGTATCATTACTGGGGTAACCGTGACTGGTTTTAAACAAGACGCTCAAGGCTCAATCACTTCCGTAGAAACAGACAAAGGTGATATCGCAACGGATTACGTGGTGATTGGCGCTGGCCCATGGGCGAAACAGTTCTGGGATATGCTAGAAATGCCAAAAACCATCAGCATCAAAAACCCAGACACTGGCATAATCACTAATGACATCCCGATGTGGGTTTACTGGTCTTTGCAAGAAGGCACACTAGGTGTCGATCCAAATTTACAAGTCACTAACGATGGCAAAATGCCACCAGTAATTCATGTTGATACCGATGCACCATTGTATTCTGATGACGATGGCTCACTGATTACCGATGAAATGTGGGGTATTTACTATAAGCCTGATTTTCACTTCGGTGGGGTACAAGGTGGCGCAGCCCCGTTTATTGTCGATAAGGATGCAGACACGGTCGCGGTTGATCCTTATGGTCCTGAATCTCCTGAGTTTATTGTTGGAACAGAATTCGCGCACATGTGGGTCTCAGCTCTCGCACATTGTCAAAACCGTTTTTCAGGCCAAATGGTTCATTACAAAAACGAAGCTTCTGGCGGTATCGGTGCGTTCACACCTGATAGTTTTCCAGTATTCGATAAGGTACGCGATAACTGCTACATGATCGCGGATTCTAACCACGGATATAAAATGCTGGGCGTAGGTAAATTAGTGGCGGAAGACATTTGTGGTGTAACGTCATCGCTATTAACACCGTTCAGATTCTCACGTTATGCAGAAGGCAAATTACATCCTGTATCTAACAGTCCGTTTCCCTGGAGTTAAGTCACCCCCCTACTTTTAGCTAGTTTTTACGGCGCAATCTACTATGCTCTTTATAATACACCTATTAATTATAGGTAAATAGGCATCGGAGTCGTGTCTGAGAGATATTTCTAAAATGTTTCAAACAGTCTCCTGCTAAATTAATCCAGGGAGGAATTCGTGCAAGAAACTAAAACTGATTACAAGATAGGGCAAGATAATATAACGCCCTTTGGGCTGGATATACACAATCCGGTTTTTCTCATCTCAGGCCTGTCTATCGTCGCATTCGTAATCCTGACCTTGATGTTTCAAGAGCAGGCGGCGACATTTTTCAAGTGGTTACGACCTGCTGTTACCAGTACCTTCGATTGGTTCTTTCTAAGTGCCGCTAATATTTTTGTGGTATTTGCCTTTTTTCTGGCGATAACACCATTGGGTAAAGTCAGGCTTGGCGGGCAGGATGCCACGCCGGATTACAGCTATGTTGGCTGGTTTGCGATGTTGTTTGCAGCGGGCATGGGTATTGGCCTGATGTTCTTTGGTGTATCCGAACCGATGTCACACTTCAGTTCTTCCATGGGTGGTGTCACACTAGGGGAAGACGGTGTCCGAACCGATTGGGCGCCACTGGGCGGTGCTGCAGGAGATGCAGATGCCTCGCGTAATCTGGCAATGGCGGCAACCATATTCCACTGGGGATTACATCCTTGGGCGATCTACGCCACAGTCGCGTTGGCGCTAGCATTTTTCTCGTTTAATCATAACTTGCCTCTAACCTTACGCTCTGCATTTTATCCTTTACTGGGAGAAAAAGTCTGGGGCTGGCCGGGACATTTGATTGACATAACAGCCGTATTTGCCACTTTGTTTGGCCTGACGACATCTCTGGGTTTTGGCACCACGCAGGCTCTTGCTGGCTTTAACTTTTTGTTTGGTTGGGGTACGGGGGGCGTAGCTGCATTTGTGCTAGTTTCAGTGGTAACCTCCATTGCATTAATATCAGTGCTACGTGGTCTGGATGGCGGGGTTAAAGTACTCTCCGAGATTAATATGGGGCTGGCGCTTATACTTCTGCTTTTCATTATAGTAGTAGGGCCAACTGCTGATATTTTTAAATCTTTCTTTGCTGGTGGCCTGGAATATGTGAAGCAATTAATACCCCTGTCCACGCCATTTGGACGTGAAGATGCCAACTTCTCACAAGGCTGGACTTCCTTTTACTGGGCGTGGTGGATTTCCTGGTCACCTTTTGTTGGTATGTTTATCGCCCGCGTTTCCCGTGGACGTACTGTCAGGGAATTTGTACTAGCTGTAGTCCTCGTACCCACACTGCTTTGTGTGTTATGGATGAGTGCATTTGGTGGTACTGCAATCTCACAAGTGGTTGCGGATGCTGCTGCCCCTGTCGCCAAGGTGGCGCAAGAGCTAAAACTGTTTGAAATGGTTAAAGACTTCCCATTGACTGGTGTGCTTTCCCTGATTGGTATTATTCTGGTTCTGGTATTTTTCGTAACCTCATCTGACTCAGGATCACTGGTTATCGACACCATTACTGCTGGCGGTAAGCATGATGCTCCAGCGGCACAACGTGTTTTCTGGTGTACCTTCGAAGGACTAGTTGCAATTACTTTGCTATTAGTGGGCGGTAAAGAAGCACTCGGTGCCTTGCAGGCCATGGCAGTATCAACCGGATTGCCGTTTACCTTTGTGCTGCTGGCGATGTGTGTCAGCCTGTATATAGGTTTGAGTAAAGCATCAAAGGACTTGAAAACCTGATGACTCATTCTTTGGTAATTTGATGTATCAAAAGTCACTGCTGTCCCGCTAACTATAAATAATAAGTGCCTGATTCCAAACTTTGATAAAATTGCTTTAC
>RCNF010002767.1_pt1 | contig 11715 bp, 12 predicted proteins | sample 2041311 | NCBI WGS metagenome assembly RCNF01 (sample SAMN09708228, study PRJNA481090) | Marine sediment metagenome, whole genome shotgun sequencing project. | biome: marine sediment; feature: ocean; material: sediment; isolation source: Sewage treatment plant 2 marine sediment (STP2) ... | reverse complement strand
GTCTCGATTGATGACGCCAAACCACCCCTGGTATTCCGCCAAATCCAAACCGCCGATCTCAGCCAATGGGACGGAAAACCTTCATCATCTGTTTTTCGTCGGCTGGCGGATGATATTCGCCCGTTAATTGCCGATTCTAAAAAAGGCGACGCCCCGGATTCAGCGCCGCCGGCGCCCAGCGATGGGAAACCCTTCAGGTGGTATGCTTTGGCAATAGCTGTCCTGGTCGCCATTGGGCTTTTGATGCCCCGGGCGCTGAATTTAAACTTGGGCTCGAGGCCTACCGAATTACCCAGACCTGCAAAGTAAAAACAGAAACCTATCCAGGCTTTTACACTTACTATCCAACTTTGGAATTAGTTTTGCAAAAAATGAATAAGCTGCTGAGTACTTGTTCGGATCAGTTACTTCCCTGCTGAAGAATAATATAATATGATACCGATCCTGCGCTGGCGAAAATTTACCTTCCTTCTCAGTGTCCTTTTGATGATTACGTGAAGTGATAATTATGTAGTTGTATTCTTTTTCTTCTAATATGGTTATTGCTTCTTTGATACTAAGACTTTCATCGATATCAATGACCAGTCCTGCAGCAGATTCAAAAGTTGCTTTTCCCCTTCCCCTATTATAATTTGTGTTTTTTCTCGTTTCATCTATTGTCCAAGTTATCAAGCTATAGTTAAATGATTTGAAAAAATCTTCTAAATCATTTTTCTCTGCGAAAATACTTTTAAAGTATTTATTATGAGATCCTTCATAATCTTTTTGCTTAATTGATAATTTAATTTTATTCATAATTGAAAACTCCAATTTGAGTTAACAGGCCCCGGGAACTAGTCCCGGAGCTAGTTATTAATTAAGTTTTCTGAGTTATCAATTATTCTGGTTGTAAGGTCTTGGAGAGTTCTTGTTTCGAATTTTGTCAGTGGTCTGTGCCGAAATGTTGTCCTATATTTAATATACTCTGTACAGGGCATGAAGTCAAGAGACAGACAAAAAAAGTTAAAGGTTAAAAGTATGATGGAGAGATTATGGAGAGTCAAGTGAGGAATGGTCTTATTATGGCTCAAAAACGACAATTTTTAGCCCTTGAGTATGAATATGAGATTCTCCGCAAAACCTCATAATTGAAAGCAAATATTTTGCATGGGGAAAATTTCTAATCGAGATTTGTAAGATGATCCTTTCAGATGCGCCTCTTTAAGAGTAGTTCTAAAAATGTGTAGGTTTATGGAATGATTTTTACGCCGAGGTAATACTTTCCTCACAATAACTTAGCATAGAATTTTTCATAACCATTTATGGAAAAGTACTGAAGCATTTTCGGATATCCTCAAAAACCTTCCCATATCATCACAATTCGATTTGGTGTCAATATTATGTTGCAAAACATCTTCAACAGCAACTATTAATGCGTGTAAACATATTTGCACAATTAGCAACTTTTCTTTATTATCAGACAGTGATAAGTTTCATCTAACCAAAATCTATTCTGAAACCATTTTAACTGATGTAATTATATTTTTATATAAATTATCATGGCACATAAGAAAGTAGAAGATATCAACACAAAGCATAAACCTTTAGCGAAGGCAACACAAAATAAAAATGCAATAAATGAATTAGAGAAATTGCAAAGGCATCACGAACTCTTATTGCAATCAGTGGGGGAAGGAGTATATGGATTAGATTGTGAAGGACATACAACCTTCGTAAATGAAGCTGCCAGAAAAATGTTAGGTTGGGAATTATCGGAGCTAATTACTAAACCACAGCACGATATTATTCATCATACTAAACTGGATGGCTCTCGCTATGAAGCAAAGGATTGTCCAATTTATGCGGCATTTAAAGACGGAAAAGTACATCGTGTTGATACCGAAGTCTTTTGGAGAAAGGATGGTTCATGCTTTCCGGTGGAATATATAAGTACGCCTATAATAGATGATAAAGAAAAGTTGATGGGTGCAGTAGTAGCCTTTAGTGATATCACTGTGCGAAAAAAGGTTGAAAAAGAACTGCTTGAAAGCGGAGCGCGTTTTTCAGGTATAGTAGACATTGCCCAGGAAGCCATTATTTCTACGGATGAATCCGGACATATTATCATGTTCAACAAAGGGGCTGAAAAAACCTTTAACTATTCGCAAAATGAGGTGAGCGGAAAATCCATCGACCTTCTTATCCCGGAAAAGTTCCATAAGGTACACCGTAGTCATATCGCTAAATTCGTAAGTTCTGATTTGACATCCCACGTAATAGGAGAGAGTCGTGAAATATTAGGACTTCGCAAAAACGGTGAGATCTTTCCTGCAGAGGCTTCAATTTCCAAATTACAATTAAACGACCAGTTAATCCTAACCGTTATTCTGCGTGATGTCACAGAACTCAAGCGAGCTGAAGAAGCTTTGCTGGACAGTGAAGATCGTTTACGAAAAATATACAATGCTGCCGATGAGGCTATTTTTTTAATTGATCCAAAGAAAAATAAAGTTGTTGACGCTAACATCAAAGCCAGCCAAATGCTGGGTTATAGTAAGCAAGAGCTTGAAGGCATAGCAGTCAAAAATATACATCCAAAAGAGATGAATCTTATATTAGAAATATGGCAAAAAATAATCTCCGGCGAAGTAATTCAAACTGGTGAACTTTCGTGTACAACGAAAATAGGTAATGAAATCCCGGCTGAAATTTCTTTTTCACTGGTTACGATTAAAGATATTGGATATATCCTGGCTATGGCTCGCGACATTACAGAACGCAAAGAAGCAGAACGGGCTATTCAGAAAAGCAATGCCGATCTGCAAAAGGCACTAGCAGAAGTTGAACAATTAAAAACCCGGTTAGAGCAAGAGAATATATATCTGCAGCAGGAAATTAAATTATCCCATAACTTCGAGGAAATAATAAGCCAAAGTAAAAAATTTAGAAAAATCTTAACACAAGTAGAGCAAGTAGCAGCCACCGATTCAACTGTGCTGATTTTGGGAGAATCAGGAACCGGTAAAGAACTTATAGCGCGTGCAATTCATAACATCAGCAAACACAAAGAAAGACCGCTTGTAATAGTCAATTGTGCGGCATTGCCCTCCGCTTTAATAGAGAGTGAATTATTCGGTCACGAAAAAGGTGCTTTTACAGGAGCGCTTGCTCGCAAAATCGGCAGATTTGAACTTGCCGATGGCGGCAGCATTTTTCTGGATGAGATTGGAGAAATCTCTCTGGAACTTCAACCAAAATTACTCAGGATTCTTCAGGAAGGTGAATTCGAAAGATTGGGAAGTACAAAAACTACAAAGGTCAATGTTCGGGCAATTGCTGCCACTAACCGGGACCTACGAATGGCAGTTGCAAATGGAGAATTCAGAGAGGATCTTTATTACAGATTAAATGTGTTTCCTATCAATCTCTTGCCACTAAGAGATAGAAAAGAAGATATCCCATTATTAGCTCAGCATTTTTTGTTAAAACATGGAACAAAAATAGGAAAGCAGATTGGCGCAATTACACAAAAAGTAATGGATGCTTTAATTAATTACTCCTGGCCGGGTAACGTTCGTGAATTGGAAAATATTATTGAAAGAGCTGTGATCATCACACGTGGTAATAAATTGGACCTGGGTGATTCATTACCAAAAAACATTGGAATACCTCAAAAAGAAGAAATAACAACCCTTGAAGAGAACGAAAGAAGTTACATTTTGAACGCTTTAGAATTTACCAATTGGAAGATCAGCGGTGAAAGAGGAGCAGCAAAATTATTGGGGATAAAACGAACAACTCTTGAGTCAAGAATGAAAAAATTAAACATCCAGCGCACATAATATTTGCCAACATTCCGGCACTTTGCTGATATTTCGGCAAAACACCCGCATCATTTAAAAATAAATTTTTCCTGTAACTTATTTATTCCAAACCACTTAGCGTGGCTTTTTTTGTTTGGCATCTCTCTTGTCTATCTAAAGAGTGTCGACACAAACTAATAAACAAATTTTTGATAAAACAAAAAGGAACAAACAAATGAAAAAGCAAATTCTAAAATCAATCGTCCTTCTGATTGCAGCACTTTCAATCACCGCAACTAGTTTTGCTCAATTACCCGATCCGGGATTTGAAATTGATGAGAGAACGGCAATCGTTATTACAGATCCTCAAAATGACTTTTTGAGTCCTGACGGTGTAACCTGGGGTGTAGTTGGTCAAAGCGTAACTGAAAATAATACAGTAGAAAATCTTGAAACATTATTCAAACTTGCAGAAGAAAACGGCATCAAAGTTTTTGTTTCTCCGCACTATTACTACAAACATGATCACAACTGGAAATTTGAAGGTGCACTCGAAGTTTTGATGCATAACATCAATATGTTCGATCGCGGAGACCAGCTTTCAGTAGATGGTTTTGAAGGATCAGGTGCAGACTTTCTTGAAAGATATAAGAAGTATATCGAAAAAGATTACGTAACTGTTGTTGGTCCACACAAAGTATATGGTCCCGAGCAAAACGATTTAAACCTTCAGCTACGAAAGCAAAAAATTGATAAAGTTATTCTGGCTGGAATGTCTGGTAATCTTTGTGTTGAGTCACACCTGAGAGAGCTTCTGGAGAACGGTTATGAAGTTGCAGTGGTTGGTGATGCTACAGCATCTGCAATTTTACCAGGATTAGATGGAAACTTAGCAGCTCAGACTAACTATAGATTTGTATCAAGTCACGTTTACACAACTGATGAATTGGTGGAAGCTTTTGAAGAAGCACAGTTATCAATCAAATAATGAATATGAAATCCTGCCGGGCAAATTACGTTCGGCAGATACTTAATTAAAAGGATAAGAGTTATGACTAAATCAATAAAACCCCCATTCAGTCTTGAAACAGCTAAAGCAAAAGTTCAGGCTGCGGAGGATGCATGGAATACAAAGGATCCAGAGAAGGTTACTCTTGCTTATACTGAAGATTCACAATGGAGAAACCGTGATGAATTCTTCACAGGCAGGGAAGCCATTAAGGAATTCCTGAAAAGGAAATGGGCAAGAGAATTGGAATACAGACTAATAAAAGAGTTGTGGGCTTATACAGACAATAGAATTTCAGTTCGCTTTGAATATGAATGGAAAAATGCTGAAACCGGGCAATGGTGCCGTACACACGGAAATGAGCATTGGGAGTTCGACGAAGATGGCTTAATGAAGCGCAGGGATATGAGTGCAAACGATATCCTAATACTTGAAAGTCAGAGAAAATATAAAATCACTTAATTATAAAAGGAAAGACAATGAAAGCAAGACAAAAAATATCAAACAAAATTATTCTCTTATTGATTGTTTTAATGACGGGAATATTCAGTATGAATTCCTTGGCGCAGGAATACCCCGTATTAAACAAAACGATTGAGGTAAATGGTATTGAAATATTTTACCGTGAAGCGGGATCGAAAGATTTGCCTACAATATTGCTGCTTCACGGCTATCCAACTTCATCTCATATGTTTCGTAATCTCATGAAAGACCTGTCAGACAGCTATCATCTAATAGCACCTGATTACCCCGGATACGGAAACAGTGAGCAGCCTTCAATGGATGAGTTTGACTACACATTCGATAACATGGCTGTAATTGTAGAAGGCTTCCTGGAAAAACTTGATGTACAGAAGTATAGTATTTACTTAATGGATTATGGTGCACCAATTGGTTTCAGGATTGCAGCAAAAAACCCTGAGAGAGTTGAAGCTCTAATCATCCAAAACGGAAATGCTTACGAAGAAGGTTTACGTGAATTCTGGGATCCAATTAAAAAATACTGGAATGATTATACTTTAGAAAACGGTACTGCACTAGAAGGGTTTCATTCTTTGGACGGATTGAAATGGCAATACACACACGGAGTAAGAAATCCAGAAGTTATCAGTCCGGACAACTGGAATGTTGATTTAAGACATCTAACCCGTGAAGGAAATAATGAAATTCAGCTTGCGATGTTTTATGATTACCGTACAAACGTTCCATTGTATCCATCATGGCAGGAGTACTTCCGCACTTACCAGCCTCCAACATTAATTGTCTGGGGCAAAAACGATTACATTTTCCCTGCTGATGGTGCATATCCTTACTTGCGGGATTTAACAAACATAGACTTTCATTTATTAAACACCGGTCACTTTGCTCTTGAAGAGGATGGTGACATAATCTCAAAACAGATTCGTAATTTTTTAAGCAGACAAATTATTTCAATGAATGATTAATGATAGTTACTTAACAAATCATTAATAAAACGCTAGAGGTAAAGTTAAAATGGACACGGTCATCCTAATACTATCAACATTGTTCTCAGGTCTAATGGCCGGACTATTTTACTCATGGTCTATTTCTGTTACTCCTGGACTGGCAGAAGTGGGCGATGAAAATTATTTAAAAGCTTTTCAGTCAATGAATAGGGCGATACTAAATCCAGCTTTCTTAATCGTTTTCATGGGCCTGGTAATTCTGCTGATTCTGCTTTCCTATTTGTACTACAATTCAACAGAGCCCGCACAATTCTGGTACATATTATCAGCCTCCATTCTTTATATATCAGGGGTCATGGCTGTCACCATTTTAGGCAATGTACCGATGAATAATACCCTGGAGATTTTACAGATCGAATCTATGAATCCTGAACAAATGGCATCTTTTCGACTTGGATTTGAAAGTAAATGGAACAAACTCAATATGATCAGAACGATATGTTCATCACTCTCTTTTGTGTTGTTGATTCTGGCAAGCTTACAGAATACAGTTAAGTAATTAAATAATTATTAATAAATATATTAAGGAGTATTAATCATGGAAGAAAAAAAAATTTTAGTAACCGGTGGAAAAGGTAAAACAGGTCGTAAAGTAGCGGAAAGACTAACCAAACTTGGTAAATCTATCCGCATTGGTTCAAGAAGTGAAAAACCATCATTTGATTGGGAAAACCCTGAAACCTGGGCAGGAGCTTTAGATGGAATGGATACAGTTTACATAACATTTCAGCCCGATCTGGCAGTTCCTGGCTCACTGAAAACCATTGAGGAATTTACCTCTCACGCTGTTAAAAGCGGAATACAAAAAATGGTGTTGCTTTCAGGCAAAGGTGAAAAAGAAGCAGAGCTTTGTGAGCAAGTAGTAATGAATTCAGGAGCCGATTGGACAATTGTTCGGGCAAGCTGGTTCAATCAGAATTTCAGTGAGAGCTTCTTTTTAGATCCAATCAAAGCCGGCCATGTTGCTCTACCGAGAGCAGAAGCACTTGTGCCATATGTTGATACGGATGACATTGCTGATGTGGTTGTAGAAGCACTCCTGGATGACAAGCACATCGGTCAAACTTATGAATTAACAGGTCCACGCCAATTGACATTTAAACAAGTCACTGAAGAAATTTCAAATGTTACTGGCAGGGATATCGTGTTTGATTCAATAACGATGGACGAGTACACAAAAATGCTCAGTGAACATCAAGTACCGGAAGATTACATATGGTTGATCAATTATCTTTTCACCGAAGTTTTAGTTGAAAAGAATTCAAGAGTCTCTAACGATATAGAAAAAGTACTTGGAAGGAAAGCAAAAGATTTTACTGAATATGCCAGGGAGACAGCAGCAACCGGAATATGGAATTCATTGAACTAATCGAAAAAAACTTAACTGCAAATATTTAAGGAAAAATATAATGAATCAGAATTTCACAAAGTTAGCGTTCACTGAAAGTGTTAAAAAATTTCAGGAACAACATGGCTCACGTAAATCATACGCCCGTATGGAAACATCAGGTGATAAATATGTTTTAACAAACAGGGAAATTACACTTATACAATCAAGGGATAGTTTTTATATGGCTACGGTTGGAGAGAACGGCTGGCCTTATGTTCAATACCGCGGTGGTCCAAAAGGATTTCTTAAAGTAATTGATAATACCACACTTGGTTTTGCCGACTTTCGCGGCAACATGCAATATATCAGTGCTGGAAACATTAAATCAAATCAAAAAGCTGCATTATTTTTAATAGACTATCCTTCACAACAGCGATTGAAAATATGGGCTCAATCGGAAATAATCGACCCAAATAAGAATTCTGAATTATTAGAAAAATTAAATGACAATAGCTATAAAGCTGTTATTGAAAGATTAATCATCTTTAAAATCCAGGCTTATGATTGGAATTGTCCGCAACATATTAAACAGCGTTACACCACAGAAGAAATTGCCGGTGAAATAGGAAGATCAAATCCGGATATTTTAAAATCCTGCTGCCCGGATGATATTTTAAATGAAAATAATCCAAAAGCATCTAAACAATAAAAGGCGTTAAAAAAATGAAAAAGCTAAGACAAACATCACCTAACAACTGGCTGGGGGTAATAAGAATAATGCTCGGTATAATATTTTTAATGACCGGTACAATGAAACTTACATTAGCTGAATTTGGTTCAGCCTGGTCTATACAATTAATCGAAGGGGAGATTCCTTTCTATGCATTTAATTTATGGTTTGTTCCCATCTTCGAAATCATTTTAGGTATAATTTTACTTACAGGATATTATTCCAGAATTGGTGCTGTAATGATAATACCGATTATGTTAATCGCAATATATGTTCATATAACTGTAAGTAATCCAGCAGCTTTTCCCGCTCAGCCGCAAGAGCCATTTATTCCGATTGCCGTCATAATTATGGCTGTAATTGTTTTAATTAAGGGAGGAGGAAATTGGAGTCTGGATTTGAAAGCCACAGAAAATAGTAAGACTTAATTAGCATAAAAAACATATTAGCTTAATCGTTAATAGCAATTAATAAATAGTGAGGTGTGGAACACGATGAGTCAAAATAATATGAAGCGAATTGCCATTGTTGCCGGTGGTAGAACTCCCTTTGTAAAAGCTGGCAAAACTTTTAAAGACTTAGGGCCGTTAAAGCTTGGCAATCATGCAGTAAGTAACTTAATAGAACGGTATGATATCGATCCTGAATCTATAGAAGCCTTAGCCTATGGAGTTACGCTACCGGAACCGGGTAAGCCGAATCTGGCTAGGGAACTGGTATTCGAATCTGGACTTCCTAAGAGTATTGAGGCTCAAACTATTTCTTCATATTGCATTACTGGATTGCGTACACTAACGGTGATCGCTGATGCCATTGCGTCTGGGCGCATTGAAATTGGGATCGCCGGAGGGACGGATTCCCTTTCGCATGCCGATCCTAATACTTTTAAAGAGCCCAGCACTGGTCTCTCAATGGGCGAACATACCGCGCAAGGAATGGAAGATCTCACGTCAACACCAGGATGAAATTGCACTTGCAAGTCATCGTAATGCCATAGCAGCGCGGCAACATTTGGCAACGGAAATTTTTCCGTTATTAGACGTTGATCAAGATACGGGCCCACGCGGTGACACCACCCCGGAAGCTTTAGCTGCACTTCTACCAGTTTTCGAAGAAAATGGTACGCTCACAGCAGGAAACTCTTCCCCGGTTACGGATGGTGCTTCTGCTGTTTTGCTTATGAGTGAGGAACGAGCTCGTGCTGAAGGAATGGAGTCGTTGGCTTTCATACGTGATATGACGTACGCTGCCATTGATCCAGCCGAGGGATTGCTGATGGCCCCCGCCATAACGGTGCCTCGCATTCTGGAACGAAATTCACTGAAACTCGAACAAATTGAACTCATTGAAATTCATGAAGCTTTTGCCGCCCAAGTGCTAGCCAACGCAAAGGCCTGGGAGCAAGGATGGAAGGCGCATCCAATTGGTGCATTGGATTGGTCGCGGGTGAATGTTTCCGGCAGTTCCGTTGCCATCGGACATCCCTGGTGCGCTACTGGTGGGCGTATTGTGACAACTTTAGCATATGAGATGGCTCGACGGGATGTTCGGTACGGACTTGTGAGTATCTGCGCTGCTGGCGCCATGGCAGGCGCATTTCTGTTGGAACGCAATTAGATCAAAACATCAATTCACACATGTTTACAGAGAAGAAACAAAAAATCTAACTCAATATATTTATCAAAAATAAGGGAAACTAAATTAAACAAGACTCTAGAAAAGGAGATAAAAAGCATGAATAACCCACAAACGAAATTTACCAATATCAATGGACACAAAATTTCCTACTTAGAACAGGGTGAAGGTTACCCGGTTATCCTGATTCACGGCATACCCACATCCAATCTTATGTGGCGAAACATAATGCCAGAATTGGTAAAAACGCGCCACCTGATTGCACCGGATATGCTGAACTATGGCCTGTCAGACAAACCTGATGATGCGAATGTCTCTATTGAAGCACAGAGCCGTTTAATCGTTAAACTTATGTCCCAATTGGGATTGAAGACAGCAGATGTGGTGGCGCATGATATAGGTGGCGGAGTTGCTCAACTTATCGCTGTGAATTATCCAGAAAAGATCAGAAAGCTAGTTTTGATTGACTCAGTCTGTTTCGATTCTTGGCCCATCCCAGAATTTATCCCTCTTCAAGAAGAAAAAGCTGAAGAAAGCATAAGCTTGCAAGAGATTTTGAAGATGATGCGTGATTTCATGCCTCTTGGGGTTCACAATAAGTCGGCCATGACAGATGAGGTAATTGATTTATACCTGCGGCCCTGGTCCACTGAGGAGGGGAAGAAAGCCTTTTTCCGGAATCTTCGCCGCTTAAATCCGGAGTATACGAAAGCGATTGCGGGCGAACTCAAACATCTCCCCCACGAAACGTTGATCATGTGGGCAGATAAAGACGTTTTTCAAAAACCCACCTATGCATCTAAGCTCAAGGAGGCGATTCCAAATGCCGAGCTTGTGTGGATTAAAGATAGTGGTCACTGGCTGATAGAGGAAAAACCAGAAGAGATAAGAAAGCTTATTCTCAACTTCCTAAGCAAGAATTAGACTTTAAGTAAGGATGTTGAGGTTTTCAGTTCGGCCCCGAACGATGGCCACGACAAATAACAAGAAAGGAGGATCAAGCGTTGACTGCTGCTCAGGTCGATGAAAATCGCAAATGGGTTTCTTGAATTTTAAAGCGCCTTTCAGTTGCAGAGGTAAGGAGACAACATCATAGAAAAGGTCTAGTTTTTTGGACAGGATTTACAGGATAAACCTGAATTTTTTTGATCTTGTAAATCCTGTTTATCCTGTCTGAAGATACAAGGCCGGAATAGTCACGAATCAACTAATATTTTTATTATTCATTTACAGAGAGGAGATAGTTATGCAAGAAGAAAAACTTTATGCGGTACGGCTTTTGTGGGTGCAAGACCCGAAAGGATTTGCCGAGTATCAGGAACAAGCCAAGCCTATTCTCGCGAAGCATGGCGTACACATCGAAAGATGGCTGATGACGAAAGACATCGAGGGCGAAGGATTAGAGAAACCGGATGAAATCGTGGTCACCTGGTTTAAGAATGCCGCTGCTAAAGAAGCGTTCGAGAAAGATCCGGAGTTCATAAAAGCGACAAAGATAAGGGATAGAGCTGCGAAGCTAGTGACCATTACTGCGAAATCCGTCTTTGGAGACTAATTTCAAATTCTCAGAAGGCATCGTAGTAAAGGAAATCTTGTTGAAACTAAAAAGATGATATTTCTAAAATAAACTCCAACAGCTTAATTCATTTTTCCCAACCCCTGCTTAATAACATAGGCGGGGGTTTTTTATTTAGTGTTGTTTGGATTTGGTGCTCAAAAGATATTAAGCTACAATATATTTG
>RCNF010001685.1_pt1 | contig 11715 bp, 7 predicted proteins | sample 2041311 | NCBI WGS metagenome assembly RCNF01 (sample SAMN09708228, study PRJNA481090) | Marine sediment metagenome, whole genome shotgun sequencing project. | biome: marine sediment; feature: ocean; material: sediment; isolation source: Sewage treatment plant 2 marine sediment (STP2) ... | reverse complement strand
GAGGCTGCCGCTGCCGCCGAGGCCGGCGCAGAAGCCGCAGAAGAGGTTGCCCCGGATGAAGCTCCAGAGGCCACCACCGAAGAGACCAAGAAGGACGATTCCGAGGGCGGCGAATGAGCGCCCTGGAACCAAGCGAAAGTGACCAGAGCATGAGTCACGAAAACGACGACGTGCAGACGCCGGATCTGGATCCGCATGACGACGCGTTGAACATCGGGCAGGAGACGGTTCTCGAACTGGTTTCCTACATCGTGGTCAACCTCGTCCGGTACCCCGAAGACGTGTCCGTGGATATCGTGCGCAAGCAGGATCGGGACGTCTATCAGGTGCGTGTGAACCAGGAAGATCTGGGCAAGGTTATCGGCAAGGGCGGACAGACCGCCCAGGCGATGCGGGTTCTGTTGATGGCGGTCAGCGCCAAGACGGATCAGCGCCTCGGCCTGGAGATAGTCGAGTAGGTCATGGATGAATCATCCCTGACAGACGAAGCTCCGAATCGGTTCGTGGTGATCGGCGAAATTGTCAAAGCCATCGGTCTCAAGGGAGAACTGAAGTTCTACCCCTTGCTGGACTACTACGAGGATTTGCTGCTGAGCAGCTATCTGCGTTGGGCGGACGGGACAAATTCGGAAATCACCCGGCATCGGCAGGCGGGATCCTGCCGGGCACTGAAAGTGCGCGGCGTGGATGATCGCAATGGGGCCGACGCCATGGTTGGACGGGTGTTGGGCTTTATGAGCCACAGCTACCTGGCCGCGGATTTTCCCAAACCTGATGGGGGCTTGCCCTTCCGTTGGCTGGGCAGGGAAGTCCAGACCACCGCAGGTTTGCAGGTGGGTATTGTCGACGAAGTCCGAGTCGCGGGCACCGGCCTGATGCTGGTGGTGCCGGATGCGGAGTCCATGGGGCAGGAAATCCTGATCCCCGCGGTGGCTCCAATCCTGCAACCGAACGAAGGACTGACGGGAACCTTGATCATTGATCCGCCGGAAGGACTGTTTGATGTCCAGCGGGGCTGATCAGCAGGATAAGGCCGCCGAGGTCCCCTGCATCAAGATCCTGACGCTGTTTCCGGACATGGTGCGCACCGTGTTGGAAACGAGTATTCCCGGCCGGGCCGAAAGGCAGGGCCAGGTGCGTTACGAGGTCGTGGACATCCGCGAATTCTCGGTCGACAAGCATCGCACCGTTGACGACACCGCCTACGGAGGCGGAGCCGGCATGATCATGATGGCCAAGCCCGTGGTCGAAGCCGTGGAAAGTGTTCGTCAGAATGACGACGCCACGGTGATCCTGACCACACCCCAGGGAGAGACCTTTGACGAGGCACTCACCATGGAACTGCTGGATGACCTGCAGTTGAAGGGCGAGCTGATCTTGATCTGCGGGCACTACAAGGGCATCGACGAACGAGCGATCGAACTGGTGGTCAACCGCGAGGTTTCCATCGGGGATTACGTTCTTTCGGGCGGGGAACTGCCGGCCCTGGTTGTCGCCGACGCGCTGGTGCGCCGCATCGAAGGTGTGCTGCACAATGAGGACTCGGCCAACAACGACAGTTTCACGACTGCCCGCGGCGGGGGCCTGGATTGTCAGTGGTACACGAAACCGCCGGAGTACCGGGGTTTGACCGTGCCGGAAGTGCTGCTTTCGGGGCACCACGGGAAAATCAAGGAGTGGCGCGACGAGCAGGCCAAAAAACGAACCGAAGATCGCCGACCGGATCTGACGAGTACCGAAGACGAGTCGCAGAAACGTTGAGTGAGATTTTTTACCCTGGCCCAATTGCGGGCTGAGTTGGACGCTTGCCGAAATTGCAGTTGTTGAAATTGCAGGCAGGCCTATCAGGAGGCAGAGATGAACATCGTCGAACAAATGCGGTCCAATGCGCTGCGGGACGATCTTCCGGATTTCAATATCGGTGATACGATCAACGTCGCCGTGCGGATCAAGGAAGGCGACAAAAGCCGTATCCAGAATTTCATTGGTGCCGTTATCGGTCGTCATGGAACCGGTACGGAAGCTTCGATCACCGTGCGCAAGGTCAGCGGCGGCATCGCCGTCGAGCGGATCTTCCCGGTGGAATCCCCCAACGTGGATTCCATCTCGGTGAAAAAGCGGGGCCGTATTCGCCGCGCCAAGCTGTACTACCTGCGTGGCCGGACCGGTCGCAAGGCCAGGATCCGCGAAGCCCGCCGGTAGGCGAGCGTGCCCGCTTCCCGTCAGCAAAGCGTGGTCGAAGGTCTAGTCGCCTACGACCGGCACCGCAGTGACAACGGCCGATTGATGGTGGCCGGGGTGGATGAAGCCGGGCGTGGATGTTGGGCGGGACCAGTGGTCGCCGCGGCAGTGATCCTGCCCGACGGTTGGTGTCCGGCCGAACTGGATGACAGCAAAAAACTCACCGCCAGGCGCCGCGAGGCCCTGTGTGGCGAGATTCGCACAAGCGCCCTCAGTTGGGGCGCTTGTGCTGTTTCTGCCGGTCAGATCGATCAGGTGAACATTCTGCAGGCCACCTTGCAGGGCATGGCCCGATCGCTGCACCGGCTGCACGCCGCACCCGATCTGGTTCTGGTCGACGGGCTGCAGGTGCCGCAGGTGCCCTGGCCCGCCGATGCTGTCGTCAAGGGTGACGGCACCAGCGCCTGCATCGCGGCGGCCAGTATTCTGGCCAAGGTTTTTCGCGACCGCATCATGACGGTGTGGGATCGCAAATATCCCGGCTACGGTTTTGCCGACCACAAGGGGTATGGCGTGCCGAAACACCAGGCAGGCCTGAAAGAACTTGGGCCCTGCGCCATTCACCGCTTCAGCTACAAACCCATCGCCAATTTGGATCAGGGGCAACTCTTCTAGTCCGCGCGGCACGACCATTGCTGTCCCTTGGTCAACATTCTCCCGGAATCGAATGATCGCATGAGCAAATCCCATCGCCTCGGCCAGTGGGGCGAGAACGTGGCCCGGGTCTTTCTGGAACTGTGCGGGTACCGCTGCCTCGAACAGAGGTACCGACGTCCGGGCGGCGAAATTGACCTGATCCTGCGCCAAGGCAGCACGCTGGTGTTTGTCGAAGTCAAAACCCGCGGTCCGGGATCTTTGGCGCCGGCCGAAGCCTGGCTCGGTCGGGCACAGCAACGCCGGTTGCGGCGCCTGGCTTTGCAGTGGTTGTCCGAACACCCGGGGCAGGCGCCAGGTGACCTGCGTTTTGACGTGGTGGCGGTCGAGTTTGAAGGCACGGACGAAGGGGCCTCGGTCCGGCACCTGGCGGGCGTCGGCTAACGGTGGCATTGCCCGAAATAGCGTTTGTCCGTACATTCAGTCGATCCGGCTGTTCGCAGACAGCAACATCCCGCAGAAATTGCGGATTTGCCAACTCCACTACTGCTGCAGAATCCTGGTGAAGGGATATACGGGTCGAAACCCCGACCGCGTGGATGCGTAGGGGGGAAGACTCCGGTTGACCCCTCTGACCTGGGTGGTATCCCAGGTAGACACTTCGAACTCCTAGAGGACGATATGCTCGCAGACCGCACAGGAAATGCCCGACACGACGCCACCGATTGCTGTTTCGTCCCTTCTGGCAATCAAAAGGCCCCTCGCGCTGCGTTTCCATGTCGGCTCGATTCTGCCAAGAGCATCGGGTTTGCCCTTACCCTGCTGATGCTCTGGGGGATCCTGCTGGCGGTCGGGTTTCACACCTCTGCCGCCCAGGCTGCCGATGCCACCGCCCGAGAACGTTTCACCCAACAACTTGACCATGACGGCAATGGCGTCGAAGACCTGCTGGACCAGTGGCTGGCCGGGACCAGGCAGTGGTCCGATCTGCAGGCAGCGGTCAGGCCGGCGATGGCCACAGATTCCGCGGATGTCATGCATGCCAAGGCGGCTTTTCCGGGCGGCGATGCTCCAGCCAGTGCGGTAGTGGCCGAAGGTCGCCTGAGGCTTTTGTGCCTCGGTGCTACGGCCGGCCAGTTGTCTGGGGCCCGCAAATCCGCCGCCAAGGCCGGCACCTGCCGGGTTGTCCACGACCTGAACCGCTTCGGCGGTGTGACGGTCCTGGATGTGGACGCCCAGGGCTTGCAAACATTTTTGGCCAACGAGCCGGACTGCTCGGTCATGCTGGACCGCGATGGCGTACCGGCGCTGGTCAACAGCCGCAAGTTGGCGGGAGTCGGCCGGGTCACGTCAGGTGATCTGGACCTCGGCAACGACTGGTCGGCCACCGTGGCGATTCTCGACTCGGGCATGGACTCGGCCCACGGCGATCTGGGCGATGCGCAGGACGATGACCTTGATGGACCGGCGCCTGCGGTTGGTGACGCCGATGACTGGTTTGACGCCGCGGGTGGCTGGCCCCTGTTTGCCGGCCATCGCGTGGTTGGTTGGCAGGATGTGAGTGACGACTTCCCCTCCAGTGTCGGTCCCTGGGACTATCACCATCACGGCACGGCCCTCGCTTCGGTGGTTGCCGGCAGCGGCGCGGTCAATCCGGACTATCGCGGCATGGCCCCCGGTGGTCGGCTGACCATCGTCAAGTTCTACGATTTCGATTTGGTCTGGCACGCCTGGGCCGGCGACTTCCTCGCCGCCTGCGCCTGGACCCTGGACAACCGGGAAACCTACCGCATCCGCACGGTGCTGAGTGCCGTGAATTGGGACGTTGACGCGGGCATCAGCCTGGCCATGGCGGCCTTCGTCGACGCGGGCATCATGCCGGTGGCGGCCATGGGCAACTACGGCAATGATCCCGCCGGCCCCGGCTTTCCCGCCTCTTTGCCCGATGTCCTGACCGCTGGTGCGGCCAATGCCGAAGGGGCTGTCAGTGCCTTCAGTGGTCGGGGCGGACCGGTGACCAGCAAGCCCGACCTGGTGGCACCCGGTGGCGGCCTGTTGCAGAGCGGCGGCCGCATCATCGCAGCCGATAATGAACCCAACGATAGCTACAGTGGACGATTTGGCACGAGCCTGGCCGCGGCCCATGTGGCCGGAGCGGCCTTCATGTTGGACGAGGCCCTGCTGGAGAACGGAATCGTCGCTGCCCAGGGACGCACCGAGGTCAAAGCCCGGCAAACTGTCCTGAAACTGACGACCGCCCATGTGCCGCTGGCCGAAACCGCCAGTGGTGTGGGTACCGTTGCCTTGCCTTCCTATGCCGGCCATGATCCCGCCCGCGGTTTTGGCCATTTGCGCATTGACGCGGCCGTGCATGCGGTGGCCGATCCCCTGCAACCTGGTCTGGATAAGACCGACTCCCTGAGTATCGACTGGCAAAAGCCCGTGGTCAGCCGGCGCCTGAGCGTCTCGGCGGGAGTGCGTTACCTGGTCGAAGCGGTGCCTTCGGGCAGCCTGGACATCAGCCTGGAAGTGGTGGAGGTCAGTGGTTTGGCGGACTCCGGTCAGGAACAGGTTGTCCGCATGGATCTCAATGGCGTCGGCGTGTCCGAATTCACCTATGCCCGGCCCGAGCCCGATTCCTGGAGCTTTCTGGTGGTCAAACGCCTGTCGGGCGCAGGTTCGGTGGTGCTGCGTTTGATCGAAGCCGAGACGTTCATCGAACAGGGCGCCGCGATGGTCCTGCCCGGCGTGGGCACCGGCGCGCCCAACGTGGCGCAATTGGCCGGCTTCTCCGGCCCGTCCCTGGTGATTCCTTCGCGGGTGCTGGTTGATCCGGTGGCCCGTTCGTTGAACGTGACTGACGTGACCGGAACCTTCCGGCCCGGCTGGCCGGTCTTTGTTTTTCCCAACGGTTCGAGCCAGGGTGGCCTGACCCTGCCGATGGTCCAGAACATGGACGGCGTGACCGGCGATGAAATCGTCGTTGCCTCGGATTTTGGTTCGGTCTATTTTTTCAAGGGTGACGGTTCGCTGGACACGGTTGACCTGGCCTTCAACCGGCCCTTGACCGCACCGGTGGGCTTCCGCAACGCGGTCGGAGGCTGGCGGGTGCTGGTGGTCGACAAGTTGGGCTGGCTGCGCTCCTGGTCCTGGAACGCGGCGGTCAATGCGCCACCCGAGCTGGACCAAGAAGTCTTTGTGGACCACGTATCTCCCTTGCCGCCGGCCGCGGGGCAACTCACCAATATTGGTGGCGAGTCTGTGGTGGTGGCTTTTGCCGACGGTTGGGTGGGAGTCTTTGACGAGAACCTGGCTTTGCGCACCGGCTGGCCCAAGGATCTGGGCACGCCCCTGGAAGTGGGGCCGGTGCTGTGCGATCTCAATGGCGACGATCTGCATGAAATTGTTCTGCCGGTCCGTGATGAGGCCACTGGCCAATTGCAAATGCGGGTTTTTGATGGCGCCGGAAATGCCATGCCGGGCGATGGGGCCGTGGTGCCTTCACCGGGTGGTGGCCCCTGGCTGAACCTCTCCGAAGCGGTGGTCTCCGGCCGTTATGATACCGGCCAGTTGAATGTGGCGGTGGCCGGGGTGGCGGCCAATGGCTTGGGCGGCGACCAGGCGGCCTGGTCCCTGGGCCTGGGGCGCCTTTTTGCCGGTGGTGCCACGGACGTATCGGGCCTGCAGGGTTTTGCGGTGGGCGCGACCACCGACCAGGGCGAGCTGCAGTTGGACAATTTGCTGTTGCCGGCGCCGCTGGCCTGGAATCAGAGCGGCGGTTTTGGAACCGAGACCGCCGTGCTTTTTCATGCCACCTGGCAGGAAGTCCTGTATGGGTTCACTTCCATTCCGGGGGCCACCACCGGTTGGCTGCTCGATGCGATACCCGGCGACAACCTGGTCCAGAAGCAGCCTCTGTTGCTTGGTGGAGCAAAGCAGTTGCCATTGGCCTTCCTGGGCGCAATGCTGGTGCCGCTGGAAAACGGGGCCCACTTGCGGGTGGAGGTCAGGGACCGCCAACTGAGTCTGATGCCGGTTCTGGCTGGCCAGGGCTCCGCGGTATTGTGGCGCACACAGCGGGGAGACAACCGCAACAGCGGGGCTTATCCCTTGAAACAGGTTGTTTCGGCAGTTCCGGTGCAGGTGGCCACAATTACCGGATTGCGGGCTTTCCCCAATCCCGGCAGTGGCCGGATCAGTTTCCGCGCCCAGGGGGGCATCTTGAGCGCCGATGCTCAATTGGAGATTTTTGATCTGCGGGGCCACCGAGTGCGGCAGGTTCTGGGCACGAACGACGCGGGAGTTATGCACTGGGACGGCCGGGATGGGCAGGGGCGTCACCTGGCGGCCGGAACCTATCTGGCTGTGGTCAGGACCGGCACCGAACGCCGGACCACGCGGGTTGTGCTGACCCGATAAGAATACGGTTTCGACGATCTTTTTTTTGATGCCCGAAGTCCACTTGCCGTGATAGATTGCTGTCATGGACAACAACAACCCCCACCAGACATCACGCGCCTCGGGCCCTGCCAATGCCAGCAACTACTGGCAACTGCTGGCTGCTGCCGATGACGCATTGGATGTGGGGGACTTCCCCGCCGCCGAACGCCGCTACCTCGACGCTTGTGATTTGCGCGATACTTCGCCGGGACGGGTTTTTGTCACCGAAAAAATCGGGGATGGCCTGCGCCGTCTCTTTAAGCGATCGAGCGAAGACAAACCCGTGGTTGTTCAGCCGGGCCGCTGGCTGCGCGCCAGCCGCGATTTTGTCACCCGCTATACCCAGACCGGCGAACACATCGTGCGCGATGGGGTGCGGTTGTCCGAATTGCGTCCCGAGGACGACGCCGAGACCAATCAGCCCGTTCTCGAATCGGCCCTTTTTCTGGTGGCCCGCAGCCGGATTTTCCAGGACGAGCCCGCCTCGGCCGTGCCCTTGCTCAAGGGCCTTTTTCGCACCGCCAGTCGCACCGGCCGGCCCTTCAGTGTCGAGCTCGTGCGCCACGATCTGCCTCTGACCGAAGAAGACCGTTTGTGGATGGCCCGCAAGGGAGGCGAACTGGTCGAATCGTTCGTCGAGCAGGGGCACCTGCGCCAGGGCGCGCCGGAGGCCGAAGAGTGGGCCCAGGTTTTTCTGCAGTTGCTGCAGGCTCGTTACTTCGGCACTACGGGCCGTCTGGAAGAAGAGCGCGCCTGGCTCGAAGCCTTGACGGCTGACCGCCTCCTGGGCCGGGCTACTGCCAGTGTCGATTTATACCGGGCCTACCTGGCGGTGAATTCCGAACCGGGCGCTCGGCCCGACGAGGCCCGGGTGCGCCTGCTGGAATTGCTGGGCAATACCGACGGCCTGAATTTTCCGGCCCCGCGCTACACCGAAGCCCTTGGTGCGATGCAGGCGGCGGGTCTGGCGGTCGGCAGCGTGGTGGGCACCCGTTTCGAAGAGGCCCTGGCCCGCCTGGAATACCGGCGGCCCGAGCCGGACCCCACAACCGATCAGGCGCCGGCGTGGGCCTCGGTGGCGGTCGAACCCGACGGACGCGTGGCGGTTGTTTTCTGGTGGGACAACGAACCTCGCGACCTCGCGTTCTGGACACCCGGAGAAGATCCGTCCGTCCTGAATGAATTTTTGGAACCCTGCGCCGGCCGCTTGCTGGCCGCCGACGAATCCACCCTCGCGGTGGTGACGGGGCGCTGGTCCGATGATCCGGCTCCCTGGACGGCCAACGAGTTTGTTGCAGCGGTGATGGAAAGCCGCCTGCCGGCCGAAGGCCTGGATCCGGCCTCGTTGTTGCGGTTGGCTCTGGCGGAGACTGGGCCCTGGCGTTCCGGTTGGCGCGCTGGCCTGGGGCACGCCCTGCTGGAACCACCACACAGTTCTTCCCTGGTCGAAGCCTGGCAACAGGGCACCGCGGCAGCTGCCCTGCAGGCGGGACTGACCTTCCTGGCGGTGCGCAGTCGCATCGCCGAAGCTGATATTTCCCTGCGCGCGGGTATCGGCGAGATGGCCCGGCGCGGTGACTTGGCCTCCCGTTTCCTGTACGGCTTTCTGACCCTCGCCAGTGAAACCCACCGAGCTCTCGACGCTTCTTTCGAACCCTGGACCCTGCCGTTGTTGTGGACCCGCCCGGATCCGTTTGGCTGGACCGCCAGCGGCAATCGCAGCAGCGGCACCAGTCTGGCGCCCCAGTCCGGCATCCGGCCTGATCTCGGCCGCAGTGACCTGACCATTGTCACCACTGGCAACGCACCGGCGGTATTGGCCGCCTGGGGCGATGGCAAACAGAAGTGGCGGGGGGTGCTGGACCGGATGGATCGCCTGGAGACCCTGACCCAGGTGGCCGGTTCGGTAGTGGGCCCGATCACCTTGATTCCGCGCGCCGGTCGGGTGCACTCGCTTTCGAGTGCCCTGCAGATGCTCGAAGACTTGTTGGCCTCGCCACAACCGGGTGCCGATGGTCTGCTGGCGTTGTTCCACTGGACCCGCCTGATTGAAAGCCACAATGGTGATCTGCTGGACTTCCGGCAGGTGCGCCCTCGGCCCGGCGCGGCTGTTGTGCTTTACGAACGGTACGCCGAAGTGGTTGCCGGCTTGGCCACCGATGCGCCCTGCCTGGCGGCCGACGGATCCCTGGACACCGACACCCTGCGCACCTGGGGCGGCCAATTCAGTCAGCGTGTGCGCAAGGCCGGCCTGGTGGCCGGCGCGGCCGAACAACTGGGCACCGACGCCCACACCCTGGACAGTCTGTGGGGTGTCTTTGAGGGCAGCGATGCGGCGTGGGTCTTCCTGGACAGCGCGGCGGTGCACTGGTCGTTGCACGAACGCGATGAATTTGGCATTCAGGAATTGCACACCCTGCTGCACAGCCGGGGCAACCGGCATCTGAGTCTGTTGTCGGCTGCCGGTTGGCAACGCACCGAACTGGAAGAATTGCTGGGTGACTGGCTGCAGGTTTTTGGCAGCGCTTACTGCCTGAGCCTGACCGATACCCGGGCCCCGGTGCTGCGCCTGGCCGACCGCGGCGTGCGGCCCGAAGCGCAGGCCCTGGCCGCCGAAGAGTTGGCGGGTCAGGTCACCTGGATCGACCGCAAGTTTGCCGAAGAAGGCCCCGGGACGGTGCGCCTGCCCCGCACCGGTCGGGGGGCCCGCTTCTGGGGGCAGATCCGGTCCGGAGAGTTGCCGCTCGGGGGGCAGGAGTGGCACTACCTCGACAACGGGTCGGATGTGGCCAGTCTGCCTGATGCGGCGCTGGCGGTGCCGGTGCTGCACAGTTTATCTGGCGCAGAAGTGCCCATGGCCCAGCACGACAACCGGGCCGAATGGGCAGCGGCCGATACTCAGCGCGAAGCCCACTGGGTGTGGCGCCGCAAGTTGTGCGCGCTGGAAATCGCTTCGCTGATGGCCGGGCGTTGGCGCAGCGTTGATATTCTTGATACCCGCTGGTGGCGGTTGTTGCGGAATTTGGATCCGGCCGCCGGCGTGGCCAATGCTCAGGGCCGGTTGCGGCCCTGGGATGGTGAGCAGGCCGCCCAATTGGCGACCAATGGTGTGGCGCGCACTTTTGATCTGCCCAACAGCGGCAGCACCCCTCACCGTGGTGGCGAGGTGGACAAACGTATTCTGGATGTGGCCCGGGATTGGTTGGCCCGGCAACCGGGCGGTACGGCACCCGGGGAGGCGGTTGCCGGCAGCGGAGCGACCGCTGCGGTGCCGGCGGCGGGTACGCGCCTGCTGACCGGCGATCTGGCCCCAGTGTGGATGGGTCTGGCGGCCCATCTGGGCCAGGCCTGGGAACGCGGCGAATTGGCCAAGTGGGCCCTGTGGGTTGCCGACACCATGCCCGCCGGTGCGGCCTCGTTGGTCGCTGGCGGTGGCGTGGGTGGGGTGTCGGTCTGGACCGGCGATCATGTGGCCGGAGTTCCGGCACCCGTGGTGTGGGTCGAACCCGAAGATTTTGCCGACCCGGAATTGCGGCAATTGCTGGCTGCCCGTCCGCCCGAATTTGTCGTGGCCGACGACCTGGCCGATTGGCTGCCCAGTGCCGAGCGCGACGCCCAGGAAACAGCCGTGGCCTTGCGCGCGATCCTGGACTGTGGCGCCTACAGTACGGTGTTGCGGGCCCGTGGCCTGGCGCCCAGTTGGTCGGGGTTTTTGGCCGAGGCCTGTGGGGCTTCGCTGGTGTCCGATGGTCAGAACGAATACTTCGCCGAGTCGTATGAAATCAACAATCGGTCCGCGGCCCGCAGGCTGTGCCTGGACTGTGGCGAAGCGGATCGACCGTCCGCCCTGGCCAATCGGTTGCGGATCCTGCTGACACGTTTGCCCAAGGTGCTGGCCAGTGTTGGTGATGATCCTGGCGTTCCGAATGCTGCCGGTGATTCTGAATCTCCCGCCTCTCGCGAAACCGGGCCCTTGGGCGATTCCGGATCGGCTCCCGACCGCCAGTTGTTGCCTCTGGATTGGCTCGGCCGCCTGGCTGGACTGACCAATGGCGAAGTCAGCGAAGGCATTCTATTGCTGCGGTGGGCGGCGCGCCTGAACGGCGACTCTCTCTCGGCAGCGGGTGAAGCCCGCGGTGCTGGCGACTCGGGGGGCCACACGCTGATCATCTCACGGCGTTTTGCCGACCTCGAAGTGATCCTTGATCGCCTGTCCGAAAATCTGTCCGTCCTGGTGCCGCTGTGGCTCGAGGGCGCGGCGGTGCCGGGCCTGCTCGGTCGCATCGACCTGGAACAGCCGCCGGTGCGCATTGAGGCGCGGGAACTGGCCCTGGTCGACGCCTTGCTCAGCGCCCTGGCCAACAGCACCACCCATGTGACCGGCCTGGTTTATCATTGTCCCCGCGGTCTGCTCAATTCGGCAGTGCGCTTGGTGGGCTA
>RCNF010001684.1_pt1 | contig 11727 bp, 11 predicted proteins | sample 2041311 | NCBI WGS metagenome assembly RCNF01 (sample SAMN09708228, study PRJNA481090) | Marine sediment metagenome, whole genome shotgun sequencing project. | biome: marine sediment; feature: ocean; material: sediment; isolation source: Sewage treatment plant 2 marine sediment (STP2) ... | reverse complement strand
GGAGCCAGAGGTGGGGGTTGTTCTGGTGGGCAGTTCGCATGCCGCGCGAATGGGGGCGTCGTTTCGCGACTATTTGCGACGGCGCACGTTGCCGATGGTGCTGCGCATCCCGGATCGGGACGATCAGGAAGGGTGCGCCGAGGAGATTCGCGGCTACCTGCAACGCACACTGGGGATAAAGGTATGAGTACAAGTGGCAATCTGGATGCTCTGGTTGAACGTGTGCTTTCCCGTGCGCGGGAAGAGGCTACGTCGGTCGTAGATCGAGCGAACAAGGCGGCTGAACGACAGGTGCATGAGGCCGAAGCGCAATGCGTGGCTCGCCAGAAAGCGGCGCAGGTCGCCGCCGATGAGGCCAGCCAGCAACGCCTGCATTCACGCCGCGCCGGCATGCAGCAGGAACAGCGGCGCGCTGTGATGAATGCCCGGGAAGCAGCCGTGAATGAGGTGTTCGCGGATGCCCTGCAGACACTGTCGAAAATCGACGATGTTCAGGCAAGGTGTGATTTGCTGGTTGTATTCGTGGGCGAAGGAGCGCGTGCACTGTGCGTATCGGTTGTGAGCGTCCGGCTCAACGCCGCGGAGCAGGACTTGGCGCGCACGCCCGAGTTCCCCCAGGAGCTCGACGGGGTTCGGGTAACGATTGAGGATGAGACAATCGAAACCAGTGGCGGTCCGGTGGTTACCGACGAGACCGGACGGATCGTGTTCGAAAACACGTTTGAGGCCCGTCTCGACCGCTCCCGTGGCAGTGGGTGGCTGTGCCGTTTCCGCGCTCTCGCCGAGTTCATTGTCTTGAGGAACGCCGCCACCACATCCGAGAACCACTGTTGTTGCGACCAACGCGATTGATATCAGATGATTCCGCATTTCCTGTGCCTCCAACGATTCGGGCGTGCCAGGTGATTCTATACGTGCGAGTTTGGTGTGTCAGTTCGGGTCGCAAACGGCTGAATTGTTCCCGTGTCCGAAACCAGCCCAGAGAATGAAATGGTACCGTTTCGGGTTGTTGAGAGTGCATTTGCAGAGTGGAGAAAATGCGGCGGTGGCCTGGATTCAGAACATGGATCCCGATTCGTGATGCGGGAAGCCGTAACCTCTCCTGAGTGTTTTTCGTATTGAAACCGAGGTTCAAGAGAAAGAGGAGCAGAAGATGTCGAAAGAGAAGAGCAGCGGACAATTCGTGTGGTACGACCTTATGACCAGCGATCCTGAGGGGGCTCAAGGTTTTTATACCCAACTGCTCGGTTGGGGCACTCAGCCGTTTGAAGGCGGTGACAAACCCTACACCTTGTGGACAAACAGGGAGACGCCGTTGGGAGGGGTGCTGAGCATGCCCGACGAGGCCCGTGAGGCCGGTGCGCCTCCACATTGGATGTCGTACGTTGCTGTTGACGACATCAAGGCCACTGTGTCTCGAGTTGAAGAGCTTGGCGGCTCTGTGTTGCACGGACCCGTCGACATACCGAATGCGGGCTGTTTCGCGGTATTGGCTGACCCTCAGGGTGCGGTGTTCGCGATTTATGCGTCTGCCGAAGAGCACCCGGTCGATACCGATGCGCCCGGGATCGGTACATTCTCGTGGCACGAGCTTGCTACCTCCGACTCCAAGGGCGCCCTCAGCTTCTACAGCGACCTCTTTGGGTGGAAACCCGCTGAAGCGATGGACATGGGTGATGCCGGCATTTACCAGCTGTACGGCTCAGGAGGTGCCCCCCTCGGCGGCATGTTCACCAAACCGAAAGAGATGCCGGGGCCGCCGTTGTGGCTCTATTACGTTTCGGTCGGGGACGTGAATGAAGCCGTAAAGATGGTCGCCGAACTCGGTGGCCAGGTGGTCAATGGACCGATGGAGGTTCCGGGCGGCGATCTGATCGCGCAGTGCCTCGACCCGCAGGGAGCCTTGTTTGCAATCCACTCGAGTGCAACCGGCTGATCGGCGTTCGCCGTCGCGCCCCCGAGGCGACGGCGTCGAGTGTTCGTGCGACAATTTGGCAGGAGAACACAGTGAACACCCTCAAGACAAGTGTGCTGTTTGTCGTGGTCGCGATCGCCCTGTGCGCCGCCGCGGATGCTCCCGTGGCGGTACGAGTGGAGATCGAGTCCCTCGCCGTAGGAACGGGGGGGACCGATGTGGTCCTGACCGTGCAGATTTCACCTGAGGATCGATCGCGGATCGGCAAGAACGCGATGGTGCGGGTGACCCTTGATGGTGATGTTCCGCCTCGCCAGAGCCCGCTGTGGGCGGTGAGAATCGAAGACGACGGCAGTGGGCGGATCGAGACCGTCTGGCCACCGGGCGAGCACGCTTTAAGGGTCGAAATCGCGAGCCCGAGCGGTGAGCACACCGGTCTTTGGGTGGGGTCCGTCCGCATTCCCGGCGTCGAAACAGACGCTGTTGGACCCGAAGTCGAGTCACCGGCTCCCGAAATGGTTCCCACTCCGGAGGCGAAGATCGATGGCGCGGCCGCAGCCGCTTCTTCGGTGATCGCGGATGCGCCCAGCGCGACGCCCGTCATCGAGGAGCCGGTGGAAGTCTCTGAAACGATCGAAGAGGTCGTGCCGGAACAGGCGGTTTTGGAGACTGAGCAGAACCCGGAGTTGGCTCAGACCCAGGAACCACTTCCGGAGCCTGAGGTTCAGGTGGAAACCGAGGTCGCTTCAGAGGTTGAACCGCCGCCGTCCATTCCGGACGAGGTGGCGATCGAAGTTGAGGCCGAGGTGCGCGAGTCCGTCCGCAGTGTCGAGGCGCCCATGGTGGTCGCAGGGGCCGTCGGGACGATTGCCGCAACCGCACCGGAGACCACCGTCGAGACCCCAGCGGAGCCGGAAACTTCGGTTATCGTCGAACCTCCTCCTGTGGCGGATGCTGGAAATGATGCTGGAAATATCGAACCGGATGTGGCGACTGTCGAGCCACTGCGCGCCGAGAGTCCTCAACCAGGTGTCGACCCCGGGACCGCGATCGCACCGTCGCCGGAATCGTCAGAGGAAGCTCCAGAGCCACCCCCCGCGGCAGTGGCGGCGGCTCTCGAGGCCTGGGCTGAAGCCGACCCGGCGACCGCCGATTTGACGGTGATCGCGCGTCGCGAGAACAAACCCGCGACCGGGCTGGCACCCTCCGATTTCAGCCTCCGGGTGGGCGGCAAGGATGCGCTGATCGAGGAGGTGGGTGGTAGCGATCGAGCACCTCTCCAACTTGGCATCGCCGTCGATGTGGCCACCGGCTCAGGTGCGGGTTGGTCGCAGTCGGGTGGCCGCTTGTTCCCGCTGGTGCAGCGCGCACGCGCCGGGCGCGGCCATGTGTTCTTTGCCGCCGACGGGCGGGTCGGCGCGTGGGATGGTGATCTCGAAGATTCGCGAGGCGGGGGGGGCTCCGCGACTTCTGGTGGCTTGACCTCGCTGATCGTCGACTCGTTGGAGCGATTCAAGGGCCGCCGCGGTCGGAACTTCCTGATTGTCGTCACCGACGGCCGCGCCGACGCAGACAAGGCAGCCTGGAAAGCGGCGATAGACGCGGCGTCGAACGCCGGGTGCCCGGTCCTGATCATTGCCCTGTGGGACGACAACTTCAGCCAGAAAATCCGCAAACACCTGAAGACGATTGCCGATACTTCGGGCGGGAGCCTGTTTCTGGTCCAGGGCAGCGACCAACTCGATCGGGCGGCGGAGAGGTTCGGTCCGATGATCGACGCCGGAGTGGCGCTTCGCTTTGTCGTACCGCCTGGCGTGGTCCTGCCCGCTTCGGTGTCGGTAGAGGGCGGCGATAAGGAATTGAAAGTGACTGCTCCGAAGGGTGTTCGCTAATCGGGCCCGGTGCAGGATTGCCCCGACACCAGGCCCGTTGTTCGCCCTCCAACCACTCGAAGCGTCGCACGTATCACGTTGAGGTTCTGTGATCTCAATCATATCGTCGCAGATGGGTTCAGCGGCGTGGTGAGACGTCCGGGTTAAATAATCCGCTCGTGGAGCGCCTTCGACAACGCCTCGAGTCGGTTCGCAGCACCGAGGGTCCGCAGGATCCCCTGAATGTGCGTCCGTACGGTATGAACGCTGATGCAGAGTTCTTCGGCGACTTCCCGAGATCGTTTGCCTTCGGCGAGCAGCAACAACACCTCGAGTTGGCGGCGGGTGAGGCGAGGCCGCTGATTGGTGCCGCGCTGGTCGGCGCCGCTGGGGGCGCTGGTGCCAGGGGCCGTGACCCCCGGGATGTTGGTCTGGGCAAGGAGGCGATCGATCGCTTCGTCGGCACGGCGCCGGCGGTGCACATGCGTCAACAAATAGACGAGGTGGTATTCGGTGGCCTCTGGGCCGAGCACCACCACGATCGTGACGGCGACCCGAATCATCTTGCCGGTGGCCGTGATGATCGCGATCTCGAAGCTCTTGGGGGTATCGCCGATGCGGACCATCTCATGGAGCGCGCTGTGATTGGATGACAAGCGATTGCCGTGGACGTCGCGTGCCTGTATCACCTGTTGAAGGTTTCGCCCGAGGACCTCGTTTGCGGCGAAACCGACCAACTCGATCGCAGCGGCATTCCAATTGACGATGTTGTTTTTGGAATCGACAGCCACAGCAGCTCTCGAGGCGTTTTCGACGATGGTCGGCGCGTTGGGAAAGGCGACCGGTGTCTCGACGGAAGCCGCCCTGCGCCGCCCGGAGGTGGGCAGTTGATGGACGTTGTCCGCTGCCGTTTTCGAGCTTCTCCGGTTCTTCTTCGTCACCGCTGCCTCGCTGTTCTATCGATCCTCGCTGCCGCGTTGCAAGATCGTGCTTCCATTTTATCACTGGTGGTCAGGGACCTTCCGGGAACGCTGACCCGTAGCGACGGCTCTTGGCGGATGATCGGTCACAACCCTCGAAAATCACTTTTGCCGTGTGTTACGCTGCAATTCCGACACCACGGGACCTGCCCGCAGAAACAAAATTACGGTGTCGCCGGGAGTGCCCTGAGATGGAGAACATGCGTCACGATCAAAGCGTTGGATCGTCGCTTCCCGTGCCGGCCATCGTCGCCGGGGTATTGGCCATCATCGTGGTGATCGCGGGACTCACGGCCTATTTTGTGCTCGACGAAGCAGAAACAGGTCACGAGGTGGTTATTGCCACAGGAAGTGAGTCCGGCACCTATTTCGCGCTCGGTACCGCCCTGGCGCGGGTGCTCGAGAGAGAAGGGGTCGTCAAGTCGGCCACCGTTCTTCCCACCGACGGCAGCGTCGCCAATATGCGTTTGATCGGTCAGAACGAGTCGGACGTCCAGTTGGCGTTTGTCCAGAGCGATACACCGCCGGCCACCTCGGCTCGCCTGATTGCGCCGCTCTATAAAGAGGTGTTGCACGTCCTCGTTGCCACGGACATCGCGGACAAGGTCGACAGCATCGATGATTTTTCCGGCCTCCGCGTTGCGGTTGGCGCGCCGAGTTCGGGCACTCGACAGGTGGCCGAGAGCGTCCTTGGGCATTTCGGTGTGACGGTGGGCGAGGAGTTGGAGCTGTCACCTGAGGATGCGGCGACTGGGCTGATCGACGGATCGGTGGATGCAGCCTTCGTTCTCACGGCAATTCCTTCCCGAATCGTCGGTGCGCTGGCGGTGGCCGACGCGGTGCGGTTCCTCAGCCTGGGAGACGCACAGGAAATCGGCAACGAATCCGATGGTCTTGCATTGGTGTTTCCGGCGATCACGGCAACCACCATTCCGAGATCCACGTATGTTCGTCTCCCCGAGCGCCCGGTGCGCACCATCGCGGTGTCGGCCCTGCTGATTGGCCGGCGCGACCTCGATTCGGACCTGGTGCGCTCCATCACCTCGGCGATCTTCGAGCACCGCGCCGGTGAGGGCGGTCTTCGGGGCGAAGATCTCGTCGTTGCTCAGCAGATCCGAGAGGATTTTCGCCCCAGCGGTTACGCAATACCATTTCACGATGGCGCGGAGGCTTATTACCATCGCGAGGAACCGCCGTTCTTTGTTGCGTATGCCGAAGCCATCAGTCTCTTTCTGACCCTGCTGGTGGGCGCCTATTCCGCGTATATCGCCCTCCGCGAGTGGATGAAACGCAGGATGAAAAACCGGATCGACGCGTACCTGATCGAGGTCGAGGAACAAACTGCCGATCTGGGATCACTCTCCTATGAGGCCCTGCTCGAACACCGCGATGCCCTCTACGAGATCCGCCACCGCGCCTTCTCAGACCTGGTCTCCGAGCGGGTGCTTGCGGACCAGAGTTTCACGATCTTCCAAAACCACATGCGAGACGAATTCGCGGCCGTCGAAGCGCGGATCAAGGAAAAGATGGCATAGATCGAGGTTCAAAGGACGTCGGCATGTGCAGGCGGGATCCGGCTACGTCTTTGACTGCACCGTGACAGGACTGCCTGCACCACGACGCTCTGAGGCCGGCTTTGTGGTGCAGCCGTCTCGGCTGCACGGCGGATTGAACACTGCCAATAACGTTCAACCCATCTCTGCGACAATGAGTGCAGAGGTACTGACGATGTCTTTTTGGAACGGGCGGTTTCGGGTTATCGCGTTGATCTGCACCGCCGCAATGGGATGGATAGGGACAGGTTGCGCCTGTCGTCCCGGTGCGGGCGGGTGCGAAGATCACGAGACGTCGGGGGACTACGAACTGGTGCGCGTGTTCGAAGTGGCGGGCCGACAGGGCATCGCCACCGACGGCGAGCGCTACTTCGTCAGTGGCAGCACGGCGTTCTATGTTTACTCCAGGGATGGCGAACTACTGGCGTCCAACGAAGATCCGTTTCTGGAGTTGGAGAAACCCGCCAATCACATTGGCGACATCGGTGTCTTCGATGGCGAGCTCTTTGCCGGGGTCGAGTGGTTTGTGGACGGGCGCGGCCGGGACATCCAGATCGCCGTCTACGATGCCGAAACACTGCGCTACAAGAAGGCGATCGATTGGGAGCCCGAGTCTGGACAGGTGGAGGTCAGCGCCCTGGCGGTGGACGCTGCCAACGGTCTGGTGTGGATGACTGATTGGGTGGACGGCAGGTATATCTACCGCTATGACATGGCAACCGACCGTTACTCCGGCAAGCTCCACCTCCGGCCTGTCCCACAGTGGCAACAGGGGATCGCAGCCTTCGAAGGATCGCTTTACATCACCGCCGATGACGGTGACGCGGAGGACGAAGAGGTCGATAATCTGTGGCGGCTCGATCCGGAACCCGGAGCCACGTCGGCCTATGTCCACCACGAAAAAGCCTTTGCCGAGTTCCGGCGCTTCGGCGAGATCGAGGGCCTCGACTTCGACCCAGAAAACGGTGAGATGCTGGTGCTGGCCAATCGCGGGAAGCGAATTGTGCTTGGGATGCCGACGGGCTTGTACCCGGGCTACGATCGCGAGATCCACGAGGTCTACGTCTACCGGATTCACCCCCGGATCCTCGTTGAATGATTGAATATCGTCAGGGAACCCGAAGCACGAGGGGGCCGCGGCTGTCGCGCAACACCACCCGATCGACCTCGATTTTCTCGACTTTGAACCCGTCGACCTCGGAGCCCTCGTAGATATCAATGCCGTTGATTTCGGCAAACGGGCGAACTCGTCTGAAGACGATGTAGCCGAGTGACAGGGAGGCGTAGCCGAGCTCGGCATCCATCACGAACACCCGCTCGCCCGACGCGGAGATGACTGGCTTGGACCGAGCGGTGGGCGCCCCCGTTTCCGGTGCGTCGGTTTCTGGGGCCGAGACGGCGGGCGCCGCAATGGTCGGCAGTGGAGTGCCTGCCGGCTCGACGGGGGAAGCCGCATTCTCGTCCGGCTGCAAACCACCCGGCTCAGATCCGGCGCCCTCGGTCGGGATGATTGTCGGGACTGAAGATCCCACCGCCGGTGATTCCCCGGGGACCGCTGCAGCTCGCGTTTCCGGCCCGTTTTCTCCCACGCGCACTATCCACCACACACCGGCAGCGCCGACGAGTCCCGCGAGGATTGCCACCAATGCAACTGCTGCCGGGCCTGCGCCGCGCCGCCGGCCCCGGGAAGGGTAGGCCTGCGGCGCACGGCCTGCATTTCGCTGGTCGTCGTGTTCGGCGGCGGCCTGACGCGCTTTGCGGAGAGCTTCGTTGATGAGGCTCACCAGCCCTGTCCCTCCAGGTCGTGGATCGCGCGCCGCACCTGCCACCATCCGATCTGGTCCCGTCCCTGCACGTAGCCGCACAGCAGAGTCTTGTCGCACACCGCGTTGATCAGTCGTGGGATCCCTCGGGAATAGCTGTGAATGGCTCGGTACGCCGGCCGGCTGAAAGCAGGCCGGCCGTTCGAGCCTGCCACCAGGAGTCGGTGCTGAATGTAGGCCTCCGTCTCCTGGCGGTTGATCGAACCGAGGTGGTAACGGACCGTGATCCGTTGCCGGAGTTGACGGAGCGCCGGAGCATCGAGGCGGTCGCGCAGCTCGGGCTGGCCGATGAGGACGATCTGCAGCAGCTTGTGCTGATCGGTCTCGAGATTGGACAGCAGGCGCACCTGCTCGATCAACTCATCCGACATGTCCTGCGCTTCGTCGATAAAGAGCACGACGACGTCACCGGCGTGGGCGCGTTCGAGTAAAAACTCGTTGAGCCGTTCCACCAGCCGGATCCGGTCATTCCCGCTGTCGTTGAGGTCGAGCTCGCGAAGCACCGAGCGTGTGAGTTGGATCGGGGTCATGACCGGGTTGAGAATGAGGGCCGTGGCATAGCCGTCGCGAAGTTCCTCGAGAACCTTGCGGCAGAGCGTGCTCTTACCGGCTCCGATTTCACCCGTGATCTGGATAAAGCCCTTGCGCTCGCTGATACCGAACAGAATATGTTCGAAGGCCTGGCGGTGGCGGCGGCTGAAATACAGGTACCGGGGGTCCGGTGTGATGTTGAACGGTGGGGCCGAAAGGCCATAGAAGTCCTGGTACATAAAATTCAGTGCCCGCCTGCTGGTTTACGGATGGCGGACACCGATTGTACCGTGGCAATTCGCTGGCGCGAATTGCTGATGTCAGTTCTGTCGACCAAGCCAGCGCAATGAGAACCAGATGTTGGCCCCGGCGGGGCGGGGAAGATCATATTGGAGGTTGACCTCGAGAAAATGGCCGTGCGCGAGCGGCCCGTCCCAGAGGACCTGGAGAACGGTCTTGGTGGAGTTCACCACGGGAGCTACGGATATCCGAGTGTCCTGGAACCTGCCGGTGGGATCGGCGTTGCTGGCGATCTCGGTATAGAAGAAGCCGTTGTCTCGATCGTGGATCGTGAATGGCTGTTGGCCGAGATACCACCTGATGGTGAGTCGTGCAGCGTAGCGGCCGCGGAGGCCCTGTGGGATGCTGATTCGGTCGGGGTGGGCCGCGTTGAAGAAACCGTCGGAATCCCACACCGGCGGGTTCGAAAAGACCACTTTTGTTGATGTGGTGCCGCTGGGCATGGGGTTGGCATCGGCATGAAGTTCAACGCCGTGAGCATGGATGCGGCGTTCGGTCCAGTTCAGAGGTGGCATGGGGATTCTCCTTTCGAGGACGGCTTTTGAGCGCCAGCGCCGAGATAGATTTTTTCCGCGAAGTCCATTCACGGGTCTCGCGATGGTTTCGCCCTTTTTGAAATTGACCTGTATTTCAATGTGGGCCGAGTGGAGAGACGTGTCAACCCTTGGGCTGCCGTCGGCCTCGGGCGAGGCAGTCAACTCGTCGTCAGCTCCGCACGAAGCGCCTGGACATTTGCATAGGTGAAGACCGCACACAGGATGAGGATCCACCAATCCCCGGCCGACAAAGCCCACAGACCGATGGCGACCGTGAGCACGATCGAAAAGGCACGGGCCGCGATCCGCCCACGCCTTCCAGCCACCATCTCGGCAAGCGACGAGGCGATGTGACCGCCGTCGAGGGGGAGGATCGGCAGGAGATTGAGCACGCCCCATCCGAGATTGACCCACACCACGTAGTTCGCGATCCGTAGGACCGACCCTGGTGCATCGGCGAAGAACCCGCCCAGAACGGCCAGCAGAACACCTCCTCCGATGGTGATCCCGACCGCCGGACCGGCGATACTGATGCCGATCTGCTGCCACGGCGTGAGCACGCGCGGCCTCATCCAGCCCGTCATGCCGCCGAAAGCCATCAGTCGGATCCACGGTTGCATGGCCAGACGGCGGCCGGCAAAGGCGTGTCCAAGCTCGTGCGCCAGCACCCCCACGATCACGGTGACGACCCATACAACCATCCACACAGGCTCCTGGCGTCCGCCGATGAGCCACGCGGTGACAAAAAAGAAGGGATCGATCCGAAGGGGAAAGCCAAAGATGCTGAGCCCGCGACGCGGCTGCTGACCATCGACCGGAGGCTCACCACCCGGGGAGGCGTACTGGTTGGGGAAGTTGTCCATAGGGTGTCAGTATGCCATGGCGGCGTGCCACGCGGTTCGGATGGCAGCCGGGACGGCTGCCCCACAAGTCGGTCAATTCGCTTCTGAGGATTTTGTGGGGCAGCCGCCCCGGCTACCAGGTCACTGCGCGACAGTACGGACCCAAGAACTCAAAACTCAAAACTCAAAACTGAATCCAGTGTGTCAGCCGACCGCGACCGGGCGCTCGGTTGCCCGTTCAATCCTTGCCGCCGCCGTTTCGGCCTCACGAACGACCCGATCGATCACCGCAGCGACCGATGGTGTGTCGTCGATCAGACCGGTGCATTGGCCCAGCGGCAGCACGCCGTGTTCAAGATCGCCCTGGGTACAGCCGTTCTTGAAGGCTTCAAAGCCGATCGCCATGCGCGCCATCTGCACTGATTTTTGGTAACCCGAGAGCACGATACCGGCGGCCAGTTTGGCCCACGGCAGACCGAGCAGGCCGGCGATCTCGCGCGACCGCAGCAAAGCCGACAGGGGATTCAGACGTTGACGAACAAGGCGCTGCGCGCCCGGAGCATCGACATAGCGGCCATACAAGCCGTCGACACGGTTCGTGTAGACGGTATCGGCGACCTGGTGCTCGACTGTAGCTTTCTTGGCGCCGTCGTGGACGGGGCTTTCGAGAGTGTTCATGAAGCGGGTCCCCATGGCGACACCACCGGCCCCCAGTGCCAGCGCCGCCGCCAGTCCGCGCCCATCGGCAAAGCCACCGGCAGCGATGATCGGGATCGAGACCCGGTCGGCGAGGCTGGGGACCAACACCAGCGAGGTGATCTGGCCGCCGTGCCCTGCAGCTTCGTGCCCGGTGACGATCAGCGCGTCGGCGCCGTCGCGCTCGGCGGCAACCGCGTGCTTTTGAGTGGCAACGGTGGCAACGACCTTGCCGCCATAGGCGTGAGCCCGATCGCAGATCCAATCACCCTTGCCGAGCGAGTAGTTGATAACCGGGACCTCTTCTTCGAGCAGCACCTCGGCATTCTTGCGGTTGCCGGGGAAATACAGGGTGACGTTGGCGGCAAACGGACGGTCGGTCAGCTCGCGGGTCCGGCGCACCGCTTCGAGGGTCTGGACGGCGTCCAGCACCCCGGTGGCGAGGATGCCGAGACCGCCGGAATTCGAGACCGCAGCCACCAGTTCGGGGGTGCTGATCCAGCTCATGCCCGAGAGAACGATCGGGTGCTCGATGCCGAACAGCTCGGTGACGCTCGTCTTCATATGGTTCCTCCCCGACGGCAGCGCCTTGCGGGCGCAGTTCGAGAGTAGCATTGACGGCCAATTCTCAATTTTGAGTTTTGAATTTTAATCCAACTGGCAGGCGGGACGCCTGCCAT